>Ga0194133_10001235_pt1 | contig 46249 bp, 39 predicted proteins | sample TA2KigOf40mmetaG_FD_155448 | JGI IMG/M metagenome (GOLD analysis project Ga0194133, IMG submission 155448) | Freshwater microbial communities from Lake Tanganyika, Tanzania - TA2015055 Kigoma Offshore 40m | ecosystem: Environmental > Aquatic > Freshwater > Lake | place: Tanzania: Lake...
TTCAGCTGTGTGTTCGACAGGAGTGAAATATGGATGCGCTCCTTCTGTGCGTTCTGCAGCCAACGCGAGCATCTTCGGCCCCAGTGCAGCAAGCACACGACGAGGCGCGACAGTTGGTGGAGCTGCGAAGAAGAGACCACGGTCCATCGCGTCGAGATATTCGACCATCGTCGTGTACGGCTTTGAATAGTTCTTGCCGTGTGCGCCTTCCACCATTGGCTGATGACTGACTCCGATGCCGAGCAGAAATCGCTCTGGAAAGGCCTCGCTCAATGTCTTCCACCCGGCTTGCATCGTCTGTGCTGTTCGCGCATGCAAACTTGCAATGCCAGTTGCCATCACCAACTTCGACGTCGCCGACAACAAGGCAGAACAACTTGCAAAAGGTTCGCGACCAACAGCCTCTGGTACCCAGAGTGCACGGAAACCCATTGCTTCGATATCACCGGCGATGTCACACGCCTGCGACATCGGAATGGTGTCGAGGTCAAAGGCCCAGAGACCCACTTTTCCAAGACTGATTGCAGTGGTTCGCGATGCAGACGGCATGTCCTCACCGTATCCAGCAACTTTGCCGGACGACTAGTTGTCACTGCGCCGCGCTGATTACCGCACTCGCCGACCGAAGCCCTCGCAAACTAGATTCGAGGCATGTCATCACCACGTTCCGTTGTCATCGTCGACGCCCTCCGCACCCCTATTGGACGCCGCGGTGGCGGTCTCGCCACCATGCACCCCGCCGATCTTCTCGGTGCCGTCCAGAAGGGTCTCATGGACCGCGTCGGCATCGACCCGGCACTCGTTGAACAAGTCGTCGGTGGATGCGTGAGCCAGGTCGGCGAACAGAGCTTCAACGTCACTCGCATCGCATGGTTGGCCTCTGGCCTTCCCATGACCACAGCCGCCACCACAGTTGACACGCAGTGCGGTTCGTCGCAGCAGGCCACCAACGTCGCCACTTCACTGGTGGCTTCCGGTGTTGTTGACATCGCTGTCGCGTGTGGTGTCGAAGTGATGAGTCGCATCCCCATCGGCATCAACTCGTCGAAGAAATTGGGTCTTGGCGTTCCGATTCCAAAGACCTATTTCGGTCGCTATGAATTCACATCACAATTCGAAGGTGCAGAACGCATAGCCGACAAGTACGGCGTCACTCGTGACGATGCCGACGCATTCGCATTGTCATCACAACAACGTGGTGCGCGTGCATGGGCAGAGGGTCGCTTTGACGGCCAGTCGATTCCTATCGACGCACCAGATGTCGATGAAGAAGGAAAGCCCACCGGCACGACACACAAAGTGCAGCGCGACGAAGGCATCCGTGAGACCAACCGCGAGGCACTGGCTGGTCTGAAGCCCGTTGCTCGTGAAAATGGCGTGCATACCGCAGGCAACTCATCACAGATTTCCGATGGCGCAGCAGCGATGTTGATGATGACGGAAGAGAAGGCCAAGGAGCTGAACTTGAAGCCGCGTGCGCGAGTCGTTGACACGTGCCTCGTGGGCGTCGACCCGGTTCTCATGCTGACGGGTCCGATCGACTCAACAGAACGACTGCTCGCTCGTAACAACCTGAAGATCAGTGACATCGACACGTTCGAAATCAACGAAGCGTTTGCTTCCGTCGTGTTGTCATGGGCGCGTGCAACCGGAGCAGATTTGGAAAAGACGAATCCGAATGGCGGAGCAATCGCGCTCGGACATCCGCTCGGCTGCACTGGTGCCTTCCTCATGACCAAAGCCGTGAACGAGCTTGAGCGCACCGGTGGTCGTTACGGACTTATCTCGATGTGCTGCGGCGGTGGCCTCGGAACCGGAACACTCATCGAGCGTCTCTGACGCGCGTCACGTCACACATCGTGGCGTGACCATCTCGAAGCCAACGGCGCGCAGTGTGAAAATTGGTGGTCGACTCCTCGTAGCAACTGCCATTTTTGTCGCATTGTCGGCATGTACGTCGTCCGACAACTCTTCTCCCGACGTTGCATCGGTGACACGCGTCGTCGACGGAGACACGGTTGCGCTCGCCTTTACAAACACCGAGGAAACGGTGCGACTCATCGGCATCGATACACCCGAGACAGTGAAGCCAAACTCACCGGTGGAATGCTTTGGCCCTGAAGCCTCAGAGCGTACGAAGACATTGCTGCCCGCAGGAACAAAGGTTCGAGTTGAACGCGACATCGAGGCGCGTGATCGATACGGACGACTGCTCGCCTACCTGCGCCGCGTCGACGACGGATTATTCGTGAATAAATCGTTGGTCATCGATGGCTTCGCCACGCCGCTACGAATCGAGCCAAACATCGCATATGCAGACGACTTCGCGCGCGCCGCCGAGCAAGCACGCGCCGCACAACTTGGTCTGTGGGCCGTGTGCGACGACTAATTGCACAGATAGCGTCACAGCATGACCTCGCAGTCCGCCCAGTCAACTCTGGCCGAACGACTTGGGTACTCACCCGACACCAAACTCGTCATCCTCAGTTGCGATGACCTTGGGTCGTGTCACGCGGCCAACATCGGCGTGTACACGGCAATCCGAGACGGCCTGGCAACGTGTGCCTCCATCATGGTCCCTGCCCCATGGGCCAGACATGCGGCCGACATGTACAACGGAGACGACATCGGCGTGCACCTCACGCTGAATGCAGAACATCTGAGCTACAGGTGGGGCCCACTCACCCATGCTCCGTCGTTGTTGTCCGGTGAAGGTGGCTTCCCTCGGTCCATCGACGATTTGTGGGAGCACGCTGACCCGAGCGAAGTGTTACGCGAATGCCGAGCCCAAATCGAACGCGCCATCGCGTGGGGCATCGACGTCACACATCTCGCGCCACATCTCAGTGCCATCACGCTGCGCCCCGAGTTCTTCGACATCTATCTCGAACTTGCCGTTGAGTTTCGTCTTCCCGTACGGCTGCCCTCGACCATCGATCAGACACAAGCCGGTTTCCCATTCCGTGCGCTAGCAGCAGATGAAGGCGTGATCTTCCCCGACCACTTTGATCATGATTGGCGTGCAGGAAGCCGCGACCGTGTCATCGCCGCAATTAATTCATTGCAGCCGGGTGTCACCGAAATTCACGTGCAACCAGCCATCGACACGCCGGAAGTTCACGCACTGGGGCCAACCGCCTCTGGTTGGGTTGATGACCTTGCTCTCGTCACCACCGACACTGGTTTTGCGGACGTCGTCGCAAAGAGCGGCGCAGTGTTGATTGGTTACCGCGCCCTCAGGGACGCGATGCGAGCCGACTGATTTCGCTGGCGGCTTCGCCTGACATCAACACTTTGAACAGTGCGCCGGTGCTTCCTTCGGCCTTCAACTTGCCTTGCATGAAAGCCAAGCTCGGGTCAGCTGCAGCATCTTTCGATACAACACGCACAACTACATCTGCATCATCGGGCCCTGAGATTGCTTCATCGCCCTTGCCGAATTGCACACGGTACTGAACCACCACGTCATCTTTCTTCTTCGAACTCACACAACACCTCGAAACAAGTCATCTTCAAAGGTGCCGTCTTCTGTTCCGCCAACAGCGGAAACCGCCAGCACCCACTCCTCCCATGGGTACACATGAGCAAGTTCTGCATCATCAAGACCAAACCACCACGACTCATTGGGGTCGACCTGCGTGGCGTGTGCACGAAGCGCGCCACTTCGGGCCCACAGGTACTGACCAACGTCGATACGTGTCGTGATGCGATGGTCTTGTGACGGTCGATTCAGCCACTCGTCGTTGTAAGGCGATGTCCCCGTTTTCTTGATCATGGCCTCGTGAATGGTGACAATTCGTTTCTTCGACCACAGTGTGTAATACATCTTGAGTGGCTGCCATGGTTCGCCGGCATCGGCGTACCAAAACGGATCACCTGCACGCTGGAACGCGAGAACACTCACATCGTGAACACGAAGGTGGTCGGGATGCGGATAACCAGTTTGGTCGTCGTTGTAGGTGAGGATGACGTGTGGCTTCTCTGCTCTAATGATGCGCACCAGGCGCTCGGTTGCCTCGTCGAGATCGGCTATGTGAAAACACGCAGGATTGTTGTTCGAATCTGAATCAGCCATGCCGCTGTCGCGATACCCCAACATGTGCACAGAGTGGTAACCGATGATGTCAGTGGCGAGCTTCAACTCTTGTGGTCGAAGATCCGCCAGTACTTGGCGTTCTTCTTCTGGCGAGAGACCATGAAACGGCTGTCCGGGTTCACGAAGCGAAGGGTTCTGCAAGTCACCTTCTTCGCCACCCGTGCAGCACACAAGCACAGTGTGAACGCCCTGCGCTGCATACTTTGCGACGGTCGGGGCACCCTTTGAAGCCTCGTCATCGGGGTGTGCATGCACTGCGAGCAGCGACAACCGCGACGTGTCCTGTGGTGAAACGTCTCGCGTCGACATCATCGTCATGCTAGTGAGACGTGCTTGCCGACGGCCCGTCATGACACATCAATCATTAGGCTGAGCGTGTGACACGTCGCCCAACAATGCGTTCTCGAATCACGAGAGTCACGCTCCTTGCGACTGTGGCGATCATGCTCGCAGGTTGTTCCACCAACGACGGTCGCGACATGTCTCCTCCGCGCGATGACCAGACAGACACCATCACGCAAACCACCGTTGCCACCACTGTCGACCCAACCCAAGATGCGGTGACTGAACCCGCGACGTTCTTGTCTGTCTCAGGATCCTGGGAAGAGGGCGGTGTGATTGCGGCCAAGCACACCTGTGCCGGCAGCGGCGTGACTCCAGCTCTGTCCTGGGCCGGCATTGGCACCGGAACAAAATCTCTCGGATTTGTGCTCAGCGAGTCTGATGACCCAAACAACGTGTTGTGGGTCGTTACCAATCTTGAACCGACACTCACCGGCATCGCCGAAGGTGAGCCGCTGCCAGCGACAGCGGTCGTAGCGAAGAACTCCCGTGGCGACATTGGCTACGCAGCTCCCTGCCCCGACTCTGCAGAGGGAACCTCCTATCTGCTCACGTTGTACGCACTAGACCAGGTGATCGAAGCGGGAACGGGCGATGACACAACGACCGTGCTGGCTGCGATGGAGAGCGCAGCGCTCGATGCCACGAGCACCGAGTTCGTCGCGAAAGGCGCGTAAAGAACAGCCGGCATCTGTCACCGAGCGAAGTCATTCCACCGCCCAGCGTGGGGAACCTGCGAAACTGAAGCCATCGACACATCAGCCTCTGCCCTGCCGATTGGCATTTTCGAGACTGACACTGACTGTCGTCTCCGCAGTGGCAACGATGCATTTCGAACTCTCGTTCTTGGTGGCGCAGCGGTCGTGCCGGGAACTGCACCGTGGGTGAATGCTCAACCCCATGAACGTCAAGCATGCGAACGGGCGTGGAAACAAGCAAGAGAAACATCTGCGCCATTCGTTGTCGAGTTTCGAATCGGCACACCAAACGGCGAGACCATGTGGGTGCAAGTCGCCACGCAACCAATTCGCGACAGTGGCGACATCACTGGGTACGTCGGCACTGCACTTGACTGCACGACAGCAGTCGAGCAACGTCGACTGTCAGATCAACTCGTCGGTCTTCTTGATGCATCTGGTGACGCCATCGTGGTGTTCGACAGAGTCGGCGCGATGACGTTCTGCAATGACATTGCTCGCACCATGCTTGGCATCGAGGAACACAGCGACACAGGAAACGACATAGCCGCCCGTACGTTCATGCAGGCCGTGCGAGACCAATTGCCACGCGACGTCATCTCACCTGATGCCGGAGGCACACCGCAACGACGTTGGGAAGGAGAGGTCGCATTCCGCTCACCAGAAGGACTCTCGCGCACACTCGCCGTTGTTGTGCAATCAGTCCGTACGCGCGAGGGAGTCCTCGACCATTGGTCAACCATCGCTCGAGACATCACCGACGAGCGCAACCAACAACGAGAACTGGGTCGATTGGCGACCCACGACGCTCTTACCGGACTTCCGAATCGTGTGCTTTTCTTGCGCAAGACAGCTGAAGCACTTGAGCGCAGCAAGACCACAAAGAATCAGGTCACTGTGCTCTTCATCGACCTCGACAAGTTGAAACATGTCAACGACACCATCGGACACGTCGTTGGTGACCAACTGATTGTGTCAATCGCCAAGCGCCTGATGGCTGCCACTCGCCCAAGTGATCTTGTGGCACGTATCGGTGGCGATGAATTCGTGGTCTTGTGCGAGGGTCTGCTCGACGAGCACGTCGCCATGGACGTTGCTGAGCGCATCCGTCACTCAATCACTGGCCCACTCGTCCTTCAAGGTGTTGAAATCGACTCCGGAGCCAGCGTGGGCGTAGCCATGTCGACCAGCGAGCAACTCTCGCAACAAGCACCCGAAGACCTCGCGGTCACTATGTTGCGTTGCGCCGACACAGCGATGTACCGAGCCAAACAACGCGGCCGCGGTCGAAGCGAGTTGTACAGCGACGACATGCATCGTGCTGCGCGCGAACGCGTGGTTCTTGCAGGTCAACTTGAACAAGCACTCGCTGCAGACCAATTCTTCGTGATGTACCAACCGATAGAACATTCTCAAGCGCGACATACCGTGGCGTTTGAAGCATTACTTCGCTGGGCCCATCCCACTCGTGGCGAACTGAGCCCTGCAGATTTCCTCGAATTGGCCGACGAGTCCGGACTCATTGGCCCGATTGGCGACTGGATACTTGGCGCTGCCGGCACGAGTCTTCGCTCATGGATCGACTCGGGCATGGTGAGCAAACAGACTGCCCTCCATGTCAATGCGACACGCCGACAACTTGCCGACACGACATTCGTTGATCGCACCATCACGATTCTTCGTGAAGTTGGCCTTGACTGTGCACAGTTAGTCGTCGAAACCTCCGAGGCATCGCTTGTCGACAACAATCCAGCAATTCTTCGTAGCATTACCACTCTCAAGCGACACGGCGTGCGCATCGCAGTTGACGACTTTGGCGCCGGCTACTCGTCGTTGTCAGCCCTTCGAACTTTCCCTGCTGATTGCCTGAAGCTCGATGGAACCGTCGTGCGCGATGTCGGACGTAGTGATGGCGGCGACGACCCCATTGTTCGGTCACTCATTCAGCTTGCGCACTCACTTGATCTCACGGTCATCGCAGAATGGGTCAGCACCGACGATCAGCTGCAACGCCTGAAGGTGCTTGGTTGCGACCAACTGCAGGGGAACTTGGTGTGCAAGCCGCTCACAACAGAGCAGGTCGCACAGCGCTATCAGGCCGGAATCGGTCCTGTTCCGGCGAAGTAAGCAAGCACGGCATCTGACTCTTGCGTGAGGCGCAGCACTGAAGCACCGCCGACATTGTCGCCAGTGGTCGACAACGCATAGGACTTTGCACCAGAGTCAGCAACAGGTCGCAACTTCTTGATCATGTCGGCCATGTCGAGCGCTGGGTCTGCGCTCAGTTCCGAGGCGAAACCAGCCAGAACATCACCCGCGGCGAGTGGATGCTTGGCAACGTGTTTGACCGCAGAGGTGATGAGCGAGGAGATGAAGTCTCGTTGACGCGCGGTACGACCGTGATCTGACGAACCATCGAGCTTCCAATCGCCATCGATTTTCAATTGAAAGTGGCGACTACGGACATATGCGAGCGCCTTCTGGCCATTCAACATGTTGCAGCCGCCACGAGGGATGTACAGACCTGAATACTTGTCGCGTGCCGGACCTGGGAGACACACGAGCACGCCGCCAATCGAGTCGACGATGTCCTTGAAACCGGCGAAGTCGACTTCCAAATAATGATGAACAGGGATGTTCAGATTGCGCTGAAGTGTGCGAACCAGCACTTCGGGTCCTTGCGAAAATGCAGTGTTCATTCGCTGCGCTTTGCTTCCGTCACCAATTTTCACCCACAAGTCGCGAGGTACCGAAAGGATGCTTGCAGAACCGTCGGCCTTGTCATGCCGCAGCACCATGATCGAATCTGATCTTTGACCACTCACTGATGTGCCAGCAATCGCCTTATAGTCGGCGTCGCTCGGATCGGCGTTGGCACGCGAATCTGAGCCAACAAGCAGATAGTTCTCGACAACGTCAGATGGCGGCGACAAAACTGCGGCAAGCGAGGGAATGCGATTGACCCCTGAGAGGTGGGCCTTGGTCGCCCGCACGAGACCACTTGCACCGAAACCAGCGACCACGATTGCAATGACAACTGGCGCCACCCAGCGCGAGGTCCAAGACTTGGTCGACACGGACCAACGCTAATCAACCACCCTGGCCAGGTGTGGTCACTCGTCGGATGTCACCGCAGATGTATGACATCCGCCGTGTCGAATCGATGGGTAATCGCACATTCATCAACGACGACAAGTCGACCATCAGTTTCCACGTCGATTGCACGACCAGCGAGCAATTCACCTCCAAGAAGTGACACGTGCACCTCTCGGCCAATTGTCGCGAGATGTGCTCGATAACGCTCATGCAAGGTCTTCCGGTCGAGATCGAGCAAGTCGTCAATGTACGGACACATGTTCCTGACCATGTGAGATGGCGACTGACCTAATCCACGAAGTTGTTCGACACTGCTTCCAGCACTCAATGCAGCTGCACCCTCAGGTGCCCAGCCGATGTTGATGCCAATTCCGACAACAACAAACGAGGGACGACCACTCGCAGCATCGATCGACCCAGACTGCGCAAGCACTCCCGCAACTTTTGTGTCATTGAGCATCAAGTCATTCGGCCACTTCAACTTCACATCACACCTGAACAATTCAACCGATGATTGCACGACTGCCAACGCCACCACTTGCATGAGGACATGTGGGTGCTCGGGTACCTCTCGAAAGAGAAACGAGGCGAGGACATTGACGCCTGCTGGGGCTTCCCACCTGCGGTCGAGTCGACCCTTACCAGCACTTTGGAAGTCAGTCCGCAGCACGCAGCGGTCCGGAGCCCCATTTTCCGCCTCTCGGACTAGGTCTGCGTTCGTGCTGCCCGTTTCAGCCACCTCTTTTAGGGTCCAGCGGTCCGATTGGTTCGCATTTGCCCTGTCCATCGCACCAAACTAGTCACTTGTGTTGAACAAGATCCTGATTGCAAACCGTGGCGAGATAGCCGTGCGCGTCATTCGTGCTGCGCGAGAGATGGGAATCGCGACCGTCGCGGTGTACTCCGAGCTCGATCGAAATGCGTTGCACGTGCGACTTGCCGATGAGGCCTACGCACTCGGCGGACAAACCGCAGCAGAGAGCTACCTCAACACTGAAGCAATTCTGAATGCCATCAAAGTGAGTGGCGCCGATGGCGTGCACCCCGGTTACGGGTTCTTCAGCGAGAACGCCGACTTTGCGCGAGCAATCACGTCACAGGGCGTGGCTTTCATCGGACCTCCACCCGAAGCAATTGAAGAGATGGGCGACAAGGTGTCGAGCCGCAAGGCCGCACTTCGCGGAGGTGCACCAATTGTTCCGGGCACCACCGAATTCGTCACCACTGCGAAGGAGATCACCGACTTCGGAAATGAATTCGGATGGCCAATCGCAATCAAGGCTGCATTTGGTGGCGGCGGTCGAGGCATGAAAGTGGTGCACTCAGCAGACCAGGTGCAAGACGCCATGGACTCAGCCCAGCGTGAGGCCAAGAACTTTTTCGGTCGTGACGAGATTTACGTCGAGCGATACCTCACTTGGCCACGCCACATCGAGGTGCAGTTGGTTGGCGATACACACGGAAATGTGGTGTGGGTCAGCACGCGTGACTGTTCTGCACAGCGTCGTCACCAGAAACTCATCGAAGAGGCTCCGGCAACAGCGTTACCCGATGGTGTCGAAGAGGCGATGGGCGAAGCAGCAGTCAAGGCAGCGAAAGCTGTTGGCTACTTCAACGCAGGAACCGTTGAATTCATCTATCAGGATGGCGACTTCTTCTTCCTCGAGATGAACACTCGCCTACAAGTTGAACACCCTGTCACCGAGGCCATCACTGGTATCGATCTCGTCGAATGGCAGATTCGTGTCGCATCGGGCGAAAAGTTGCCGATGAATCAGAAGCAAGTACTTGCAACTCGCCGTGGACACGCCATCGAAGTGCGCATCAACGCTGAGAACCCGGCAGGCGGGAAGTTTCTTCCCTCCCCTGGTCCGATTACCAAGTTGGTGACATCTGACGGATTCGGAGTGCGCTTCGACTCGGGTTATGAGGCCGGCGATTCGATTAGCCAGTACTACGACAACCTCGTCGGCAAGCTCATCGTGTGGGGCAAGGATCGTGACACGGCGATTGCTCGCACCATCCGCGCACTGAAAGAGATGGTGGTCGAAGGTATCGCCACCACCATCCCTGCAGATATCGCAATTCTGGAACATCCTGACTTCAAGTCGTTCACCCACTCCACAAAGTGGGTTGAAGAGCGACTCGATTTGTCCGGAGTTGACGCATCACCCGCAACGGCACCAGACGACGATGGAACACCGCTCGTGCAACGTTCGACGACAGTGGAGGTCAACGGGCGACGCTTCGATGTGAAGTTGTGGGTTCCTGAGACTGTCGGCACTGTTGCAGCACCATCGAAGGCAAAGAAACCGGCACGCGCTGGTTCTGGAAGTGGCGGCGGGTCCGGTGGAGGAAGCGGCCAAGTCGCCGTCCCCATGCAGGGAACCATCGTCAAAGTGCTTGTCGAAATAGGTCAACAAGTGCAGTCGGGTCAGAGCGTGGTGGTGCTCGAGGCGATGAAGATGGAAAACCAGATCGAGGCCGACAAGGCCGGCACAGTGAAGGCCATCAACGTGAAGCCAGGCGACACAGTCGGTGCTGGCGATGTGGTGGTCGTCATCGAATAAGGCTCGCGCTTTGTCGTTGACAATCTGATGATGGAATCGTTCTTCGCGGCGTGGTGCACCGTGTTGAGTCTCTCGTTCATCTGGCCTCAGGTCTGGCGCACCGTGCGACATGACAGCACTCAAGGATTGTCGGCCTTCGCAGCTGTCTACGGAGTGGTGGGCGCCGGTTTGTGGTTCGCCTACGGACTTGGCGCAGAAAACACTGCAATCTGGTTCTCAAACGCTTCGTTCATTGTCGCGCAGTCGATCATCATCACGGTGATGTGGCGACACGGCCGCGTGCCACGCGTGATGCTCACCCGCTTTGCCGCTCTCTTTGCCGTCGTGCTCGTGGTGTTGTTACCACTTTCCTCAACCGCTTTTGGCTGGACCGCCACTGTCGTGAGTGCGTCGTCTCTCGTGCCGCAGGCAGTTCACGTTGCTCGCGCGGAAAATATGCACGCGATATCACTCGCATCGTGGGTGGTCACCATCATCTCAGCGTCGAGTTGGATGGCATTTGGATGGGTGATTAATGACCCGGTGATGTCGGTCGTGAACTACATCACGATTCCGATGATGATCTTCATCTTGGTGCGCGCGACGCGCTGGCGCCTCGCCAATGGACTCGCTCTGACGGGCCGAGCACTCGTTTCAGCCTGACGGCGGAGATTGTTGACCTGACCTCATAAAGGTCATTCGGCGGATTCAGTCACTGCTTCAGCTAGCGACGGATGCACGAGAAGCGTGTCGAGAATGTCGACCACTTTGAGATGTGCAGTGACTGCGAGGGCAATCATGCTGATGAGCTCGCCAGCGTGACGTCCGACGATGGTGCCACCAAGCACGACTCCGGTATTCGGATCTGAAATGAGCTTCACAAAACCAGTCGGATCATTGTGAATAAGGGCCTTTGCGGTTGACGAGAATGGCACCTTGGTGACTCGAATCTTGCGACCGAGCGCAAACGCCTCTGCTTCGGCCAGACCAACATCGGCGATCTCAGGTTTGGTGAAAATTGCTGATGCTGCCTTGTCGTACGCGAGGTGACGATGATCGTCGCGAATGACCCCCATGAGATGTTCTGCGATCTTGCGTCCCTGCATGGTGGCGACAGATGACAGCGGCAATTTTCCACTCACGTCGCCTGCCGCGTACACATGCGGCACGTTGGTGCGACACCATTGATCAATATCGATATAACCCCGAGAATCAAGTGCAACGCCCGCCCCCTCAAGGTTGAGCCCTTCTACGTTTGGCTCAGATCCGATGGCCAACACTGCATGCGTGGCTCGCACTTCACGACCGTCGTCACACCTCACGACCACTTCGTCGCCAACCACATCAATGGACTGAGCGCGAGCCCCTTTCAACAGCTTCACACCGCGCGCCAGGAAACTGTCTTCAAGAGCTGCAGCTGCTTCAGGATCTTTTCCTGGGAGCACCTGTTGCCGACTGACCACAAGGGTGACGTCGGCACCGAATGAAGTGAACATGTGGACGAATTCAACACCGGTGACGCCAGATCCGATGACCACAATGCTCTTTGGGAACACTTTGGGCGGATAACAGTCACGCGTGGTGAGAATTCTGGTTCCGTCTGGTTCGACCCAGCCTGGAATTCGTGGTCGCGAACCTGTCGACACCAGTACCGCATCAGCCTCGAGCACTTCTTGCCCGTCGGCGCCCTCGACGCGCACGTGTCGGTCATCGACGAACGTTGCGACGCCTCTCATGATGCGAACACCTTGGCTCATGAGCAAATCGGTGGTAGTTGCCTTCAGGCGCTCAGTAATGTTGGAGATGCGCTCGGACAAGGTGTCAACGTCAACTTCTACGTCGTGCTGCTCGACACCCATGCCGGCGAAACGTTGAGTCATGGTGAGCGCACCACCAGTAGCGATCATTGCCTTGGAAGGCACGCAATCAAGCAGATGTGCCGCCCCACCGATGATGTCCCGTTCGACGATGGTGACCTCGGCGCCCAGTCGGGCAGCGGTGCTTGCTGCAGCATTGCCGGCCGGACCACCACCGATGATCACGAATCGCTTCGTCATAGTGTCAAACGCTACTGCTGGTCATGTTGTCGACGTCGACACATACGGCAAAGTTGTCACAGTCGTTGCAACGGATGTCGATGTTGTTGTTGCCGTTGAAGTGGTCGTCGATGCCGCATCAGATATGACTGAAGTTGTGGCGGGCGCAGTTGTAGTCGTCGTTGATTTGAGCGTGGTTCGAGGCGTGAGTCTCATGCGCGGAATTGAGGTGGTCGGCACAGGGGCCTCATTCGGACAGAACTGCGAGTTGAAGCCCCAATCGTGACGTGGTTCGCCTACGAATTCGAAGTGCATACCGTCAGCAACAGCAAAGTTTCCTCCCCACGCAAAACCCCATTTGCGAAAGATGCGCACGACCTGACAATTCAACGTCGGCCGCATGCCCTGACCGTTCGTCGAAGTGTTGATGTCAAGTGCGCCACCCCAAGAATGTCGCGAGATATTTCCGAAATCATCGGCGAGTCGACTAATGCGCCCCTGAAAACAGCCTCCGTACCGATTCGTGTTGCGCACATCAATTGCCTTAGCAAGACCGGCCTTGAAGACTTCTGTGAGTGCACCCTGTAGCGGTCCGACAATTTCCTTGTGACAGTTAGCGCGAATAGGGATGTCCTTGAACGTGTGGAGCCACTTGATGCTCACACCACGCCAGTCGTTGCTGATGTGAAGTCGACCGTTTCCTGCATCTTTCACTCGAAATTCTCCGAGCAATTCCTTGAATTTCGCCGTTCCCAAAGTGGCATCCGGGTCGGGTGGATCCCATGATCGACGCAATCGATACACCGCACCGTTTCGGAATGTGCCACCTCGCAACTCTCGCTGGAAAACTGCAGGTTCCCCTTCCCCAATCACGAGCACCTTGTGCACCTTGGTCGCCATCAGGTCATCAGCAAATTCGGTAGACACCAAGAGATCGCCGTTGTCGACGTGGTCATCGTCAACAATCGCTCCGATCTCGATGTCAAACGGTTTGCCCCACTTGTCATTCACCACGAGCACATCACCCACTCGCGCGTCTCGCAGTCGGGCACTTGTGACACCGATTGCCGCCCTGCCGTCAGCCAGCACGTCAGCAATCGCAGCACCTGAGATCACGCGGGCCAACGTCACATCGATGGCCATCGTTGCGAGTGGCACCACCCATCCACCACTCACCGATGCACCGGCACCCTTGCTGATGCGTGAACCGGCCGCGCGACGCTGCTCACGCATCTGCAGTGTCGGAAACCGCACACCAAAGCCCGTGAAACCGGTTCGCTTCGCAATTTGCTGGATACCTCGGACTTGTGCGGTGGAAAATCCCTTGCCACTTGACACCGACATCCAATCGATGAGCAGTCGTTTTGGGCCGGTCATTGCAGATACGGCGAATCGTGGCGAACCGGATGACGAGACGCGATCTTGCGCCTGAACGTTCGGAGACACTGAAGCGAGCACCACGGAAAACACGACCGCCCCTCGCGCCATCTGCCTTGCCGTCGTGCGCACACGGAAACGATAGTTCTGAATCGACCTCCTGCTCTGGTGGGCCGAACAACTACGGTGTAAGGACTGTGAGCGAGGAACTCGACGACCATTCGGCCACGGGCCTCGAAGCAGAGAAGGAACGCCGCCTGAACGACATTGCGCGTCGACGTTCATCTGGCAGCGAGCCGTACCCATACCGCTTCGACCGCTCGCACTCCCTTGCAGACGTGCGTTCCGCCCACGGGCACCTCGAGGCCGGCACCGAGACAGACGCGCAAGTTGCTCTCGCCGGACGCGTCATGTTGAAACGCGACCAAGGCAAACTCATCTTCCTCACCATCCAAGATCGCACCAATCAGTTGCAGTTGTTTGTGTCCAAAGCCGTCGTCGGTGACGAACAGTTCGACGACATTGCAGCACTTGACCTTGGCGACTGGGTCGGTGCTCACGGAACGGTGATGACCACACGCAAAGGTGAATTGTCAGTCAAGACCACTGCTGTTGTGTTGCTCTCGAAGGCCGTTCGACCACTGCCCGACAAGTGGCACGGACTCACTGACACAGATACCCGCTATCGCCAACGCTATGCCGACCTCATCATGAATGAATCGTCACGCCGCGCGTTTGCTGTGCGGCATGAGATCATTGCGAGCTTCAGGCGCACTCTTGCCGGGCAAGGCTTCATCGAAGTTGAAACGCCTGTATTGCACGTCGAGGCCGGCGGTGCCCACGCACGACCGTTCCTCACGCATCACAACGCACTCGACATGCAGCTGTTTCTGCGTATCGCACTTGAATTGCACCTGAAGCGCCTCATTGTCGGTGGCATGGAACGCGTGTATGAAATCGGTCGCGTGTTTCGCAATGAGGGCATCTCGCCACGCCACAATCCGGAATTCACGATGATAGAGCTCTACCAAGCATTCGCCGACTACAGCGATGTCATGGCCATCACCGAGACCCTCATTACGAATGCTGCTGTCGACGCAACCGGGTCGTCTGTGGTCATGATCGATGAGAAACCCGTTGACTTGGCAAAGCCGTGGCGTCGCGTTCGAATGATTGATCTGGTGACTGAAGCAACTGGCGTCGAGGTGCACCCTTCGCAACCGCGTGCACAGTTGGTCGAGCTCGCTTCTCGGCACAGCGTGAAAGTCGAAGCACAATGGGGACCAGGAAAGATCATTGAGGAGTTGTTCGAAGCCACTTCAGAAGCTGCGCTGCGTGAGCCGACGTTCGTCACCGGACATCCTGTGGAGATCAGCCCTCTCGCCCGCGTTGACCGGAATGATGCGCATCTCACCGAACGTTTCGAATTGTTCGTTGGCGGTCGTGAACTGGCAAATGGTTACAGCGAGTTGAATGACCCTGTCGAGCAACGCCAGCGCTTTGAAGAAGAAGAGAAGTCGAAGGCGGCTGGCAACTTGGAGGCTGGCACCGTTGACGAGGACTACCTACGCGCGCTCGAATTCGGAATGCCACCAACAGGCGGCCTTGGCATCGGCATCGACCGAGTGGCCATTCTCCTTGCGGGTGCAGCTTCCATCAAAGACGTCATCTTGTTCCCCACATTGCGACCGGAGGTGTTCGAACAATGAGTGCTGCATGGGGCATTGGCCTTGCCACTGTCGGGCTTCAGGGTGAAGTCCTCGATGTTCGATTCCGCGCATTGGGTTGGGGTGATTCAGTTCCGACTGATCCCCCGTCTGTGACAACAGCAATCGACACGGACCCAGATCGTGGCGTTGCACTTCGACCAGTGAGCTTCGTTGTCGACACGTCAACTGCGCCAAGTAGTGCTGCTGACGTGTACTTGCGGCTTCATCTGCTGTCACATCGCCTTGCGGCACCGCGCACTGTCAACCTTGACGGTGCCTTCGGGTTGTTGGCGAACGTTGCCTGGACCAGTCGAGGGCCTGTGCCTCTCGAATCACTCGAGAGCGTGTCGTGGAATATTGCGCGTCGGGGCGAGCATCTCGTTGTTCATGGTGTCGACAAGTTCCCACGCATGACCGATTACGTGGTGCCCAGCGGAGTTCGCATCGCCGATGCAAGCCGTGTGCGCCTCGGTGCCCATCTTGCTGCTGGCACGACGGTCATGCACGAGGGCTTCTGCAATTTCAACGCCGGAACCCTCGGAACATCGATGGTGGAGGGACGCATTTCTGCCGGGGTCATCGTTGGTGACGGCTCAGACATCGGCGGTGGCGCTTCGATCATGGGCACCTTGTCCGGTGGTGGCAAAGAAGTGGTCACCATCGGCGAACGTTGTCTGCTCGGCGCCAACAGTGGTGTCGGTATCTCACTAGGAGACGACTGCATCATCGAGGCAGGTCTGTACGTGACGGCTGGAACTCTGATGAAAGATCCTGACGGCGTCGTGCGCAAGGGACGCGAACTGAGTGGAGCTAGTGGCCTTCTCTTTCGCCGCAACAGTCAAACCGGCGCAGTCGAAGCAGTCGCTCGATCGGGCTCGTGGGGCGGCCTCAACAGTGCCTTGCACAAGAACTAACCACACCGTGGAACCACTCGAGCTCGCCGCACATATTCGTCGCCGCCGTAGCAATCTGCAGATCAACCCGACGAGCGTTGTATCGCGTGATGTCCTACAAGAGCTGTGCGACGCAATCATGTGGGCCCCGAACCACAAGCGCACCTGGCCTGCGCGTATCGCAATCATGAGCGGCGAGTCCCGCCATGCACTCGGAGACACCATCGCAAACGTGATGGCAGCGCAGAACGAAAACGAAGTGAAGGTACAGAAGACGCGCGGCAAATATCTGCGAGCACCTCACATCATTGTTGTCGGCGTCGCCCGAGGTGACTCAGATCAACGCACGCGGGAAAACCAATACGCCGTCGCGGCTGGCGTACAGAACCTGTTGCTACTTGCCGAAGCACATGGCCTTGCCGCCCTGTGGGGCTCACCCGCAGACGGTGCCAATGACGCAATCAACAAACTCTGCTCATTCGATGACGATGTCGAGGTCATCGGTTTGGTGTACCTCGGACACCCGAGCGGTGAAGTTGAACAGCCGGTGCGACCGCCGACACCCCTGACGTGGTTTGACTGACACTCACCTTTTGAAGGTGACTATGGACGAATCAGCGTCCTGGCTGGAACGTACCGAACACGTCGCGTAGCGCGTCGCTGACTTCGCCAAGCGTCGCACCTGCACGAAGTGCTTCCTTCATGGGGTACAACAAGTTCTGAGTACCACGTGCAGCTGTTCGCACATCATCCAGCGTTGATTGCACCTTTGCCTGGTCGCGATTCGCCTTGTAGGCCTTGAGACGCGCGATTTGGTTGGTCTGCAAACTCGGGTCAATGGGGAACACATTCGGTTCTGGCTCATCGTCGACCGTGAACTTGTTGACACCGACAATGACACGCTCGTCATCATCAATTGACTTGGTGTACTCATAGGCGGATTGCTCGATCTCGTCCATCTGATACCCAGCTTCGATAGCCTCAACAGCCCCGCCCATGTCGTCGATGCGCTCGATGTACTGCCACGCGAGGCGCTCGACTTCGTCGGTCAACGACTCGATGAAGTACGAACCTGCGAGCGGATCAGGGGTGTCGGCGACACCACTTTCATAGCCGATGACTTGCTGGGTTCGAAGAGCGATACGGGCCGCCTCTTCGGTAGGTAGTCCGAGAGCTTCGTCGTAGCCGTTCGTGTGAAGGCTTTGAGTGCCGCCGAGAACTGCTGCGAGGGATTGCACCGCCACGCGAACCACATTGTTCAGTGGTTGCTGTGCCGTGAGGGTGCTTCCGCCCGTTTGGGTGTGGAACCTCAACAATTTGCTGGCTTCCTTTTTTGCGCCGAAGCGTTCGGTCATGATGCGATACCACATGCGGCGACTTGCCCGGAACTTTGCCACTTCTTCGAAGAAGTTGTTGTGTCCGTTCCAGAAGAAAGACAACCGTGGAGCGAAGTCGTCGACATCGAGGCCAGCATCAATGGCTGCTTGCACATACGCAATCGCGTTGGCAAGCGTGAATGCAATTTCCTGCACTGCTGTCGAGCCTGCTTCACGAATGTGATAACCGGAAATTGAAATCGTGTTCCACTTCGGAACGTGCTGAGAGCAGTACGCAAAAATATCGGTGATGACTCGCATGGAGGGCCGTGGTGGATACACGTATGTGCCACGCGCGATGTATTCCTTCAACAAGTCATTCTGAATGGTGCCGCTGATTGCTGAAGCTGGAACGCCCTGCTCTTCCGCAACCAATTCGTACATGAGCAACAGAATTGCTGCTGTCGAGTTGATGGTCATTGATGTCGACACTTTGTCGAGTGGTAAATCCGCGAGCAACAGTCTCATGTCGGCGAGTGAATCGATTGCCACACCGACCTTTCCAACTTCGCCTTCGGCCCGCGGGTGGTCGCTGTCGTAACCCATTTGCGTGGGAAGGTCGAAGGCGCACGACAAACCGGTCTGGCCGGCCTGCAACAAGAACTTGAATCGTTCATTGGTGGATTCAGCAGTTCCAAAACCGGCGTATTGGCGCATGGTCCACAATTTCCCGCGATACATCGTGGGGTACACGCCACGCGTGTACGGCGCCATTCCTGGGGTACCTAACTTCTGCGCCGGATCCCAACCCGTGAGTGCATCAGCCGTGTACAACTCGGCGATGGGTATGCCCGAATCTGTTCGCTTCTCGTCAGCCATGAGGCAAGGCTAAGGGAGAGACGTACTTGTTCCCCAATGGAGGCGTCAACGTGCAGCGATGACCGCAATCTCCACCTTCCATGCCGACTGAGCCAGGGCTGGAACTGTCACCAAAGTGCTTGCCGCACGGACATCGCCCAATGCTCTGTCTCGTTCCGCCATCACAAGGGCGAGTTGTTCACTCAGTTCGTCTGCGCTCACCACATATGTGGTGACACTCACAATGTCAGCAACGGACAACTTTGCCTCCGCCAATATTGCCGAGATGTTCTGCCATACGAGTCGTGCTTGATCCTCAATGCGCTCAGGAACAGTGCCGTCGCGTCGCACCGGCACCACACCGGAAGTAAACACCACATCATTTGCCCCGGCGACATGCACACCGTGGGCATACTTTGCCGCTGGTGGCGCCATCGTTGCTGGCGACAATTCCGTTCGCGTAACAGCTTGATTCTTAGACGTGGCCACACCGCAACACTAGGTCTGGACACCCACTAGCGTGGTTCCCATGACGATCGCACCTGATGCCCCGACCCGCTCTATCGACGGTGTCGAACTCACCAAGAAAGAAGTGGAGTGGTCTTTCCCTCCCGTCTTCGACAACGTGGAAGACGAGCGTCGGCACCGGAAAGAAAAACTTGCTGGCGCACTTCGCATTTTTGGTCGACTGGGGTTTGCGGAGGGCGTCGCCGGACACATCACGGTTCGCGACCCAGAATTCCCTGACTTGTTCTGGGTGAATCCACTCGGTCTGTCGTTTCGTCACATGACGGTGAGCGACCTCATCCTCGTCGACCATCATGGCGACATCGTCTACGGACGCCGTCCTGTCAACCGCGCAGCATTTGTCATTCACTCCGCCATTCACGAAGCCCGACCTGACGTTATTGCTGCAGCTCACTCACACTCAGTTCATGGCAAGGCGTGGTCATCTCTCGGTCGCTCACTTGACCCCATCACCCAAGATGCGTGTTATTTCTACGAAGACCATGTCGTCATCAGCGAGCAAGGCGGTGCCGTTGTGTTCGATGTCGATGCGGGCAAGGAACTGGCATCGAAGTTCGTTGGCGTCCGTGCAGCGATTCACCAAAACCATGGCATCTTCACCAGCGGTCAGACTGTCGACGAGGCTGCGTTCCTCTTCATCTCAATGGAACGCACCTGTCAAGCGCAGATTCTGGCTGAATCAGTGGGTACTCCTAAGTTGATTCCGCACGAGTCCGCCAAGTACACGCGTGAAAATGCCGGTAACTCAATTGTCTCGTGGCTGCACTTCCAGCCCCTTTGGCAAGAGATCTGCCGCACCGACCCCGACTTGTTCGACTGACGTTGGCCACCGACACCCGGTCGGCCCGATTCATCGAATCTGCGCCTGCCGAGATCTTCTTCCTGCTGTCTGCAGCTGCGCAGTACACGGGCGCCGTTGTTGCCGTTCGACTCTTCGACGATGCATCACCGCCGACCATTGCGTTGTTCCGAGTGATATCTGCTGCGGGGCTGCTGATGCTGTTCTCGCTGCGAAGCAATCACTCACCATGGACCAAACACGACGTCTATGCAGCTGCAAGTTTCGGAATTGCCACTGCGCTCATGAACTTGACGTTCTATTTAGCAATTGACCGACTGCCACTTGGCAAGAGTGTCACAATCGAATTCATCGGACCAATCGCAGTTGCTGCATTGCGAACGAAGACCGCACGCAATTTTGCAGCACTCGTACTGGCTGCAGGTGGCGTTGTTGTTCTGGGCGGCGTGGAATTGGCCGACGAACCCCTGGGCCTGTTCTTTCTACTCATTGCCTCAGCGATGTGGGCTGGATATATCGTTCTCGGATCACGCGTCGCACAGACAGATCGTGGAGTGAACGGACTCGGCGTGGGCTTAGTGTTCGGTGCACTCGTGATAGCACCGTTCGGAGTGGGTGATGCGGGCACTGTCCTCACCACTCCCTGGCTGCTCGCAGCATGTGTGCTCGTTGGTGCGTCGTCAAGTGCAATTGGTTACGGCATCGATCAGGCAGTGATGCGACGAATTCCGATACGTCGTTTTTCCGTGATGTTGTCACTTCTTCCAGTGACCGCGGCCGTGTTCGGGTTCGTATTTCTCGACCAGACTCCGACCCGAACTGACTTGCTTGGAATGGTGCTGGTGCTTGTCGGGGTTGCCATTCAGGAACGCGATGTCATCGATCGCCGCCCTAAGGTGGCTGAAACCCCCTAGCGTTGTCGAAGTGAGGCGACCCCCCCGCTCTGCCGGTACACGTCGCATTGTGCGACACATAGCGATGCTCATGGTTGCCGCTGTGTCCGCCACCTTTTCAATTACGCCGGACTTCACTCGAGCAGCGACTCTTCCGCCACTCGCCATCATCATTCGTGGCCACGGTTTTGGTCATGGTCGCGGCATGAGTCAGTACGGGGCCTACGGCTGGGCAAGCATCTACAACAAGACCTGGCAGGAGATTCTCGACTTCTATTACGGCGGCACTGGCAACACGACGTCGACAATCGCGGATGCAGACAAAGTTCTCTTGCCTTCGAACCTCATGACAGTTCGCCTGCAAACTCTCGACAACAGCCAGACCGCGGTTCAGTCCGACAACTCCACGGCTCAGTGGGAAGCCGACCCAGCGGCAAAGAGTTACGCATCGCTCCTTGCTCGCGAGGTTGGCGACAACATCTACGACATCTGGGGTTCCACAACTGCCACGTGTCCATCAGCGAGCGGTGAACCAAGTGGGTTCACACTCATTGGCAATGACATTGCCGGCCCCATCACATTCCGAGCAGCGAATTCTGCCGCACCGACAGCAGTATCACCCATCGACTTACTCGGAGTGTGTGAACCTTCGTCGACTTCGTATCCGAAGGGTCGAGTGCGTTACTACCGAGGGGTCATTCGCGCGGTAAACGACACTGCGAAGTCGAATCGCACCGTCAATGCAGTCGACATTGACAGCTATGTGCGCGGTGTCGTGCCTCGCGAGATGTCAGCAAGTTGGGGCGATACCGCTAATCGGGCGGGCATGAACGCTCTGCGAGCGCAAGCAGTCGCGGCCCGAAGCTATGGCTTGTCAGAGAGCCGCTACAGCTACGCAAAGACTTGCGACTCGATGAGTTGCCAGGTGTATGGCGGCGCTGCATTACGAGACATTGGCGGCACCACGAAAGTCATCGAAGAGAACAACACAAACCTTGCAGTTGCCGAGACGGCCGGCGTCATACTTCGCACCGCTCAAGGTGCCGTTTTTCGCAGTGAATACACGTCATCAAATGGCGGACGTACTGCGGGAAGTCCGATAGCAGCACGCGTCGACGATGGCGACATCGCCGCCAACGCCACGCTGAAGGACTGGAGTCGCTCACTGTCGGCAGCGAAGTTGCAGGCGAAATACCCAGCAATCGGAATTTTCACTGCGATTGCCACGGACCACGACGGCGCAGGTGGTGATTTCGGAGGGTACGCAACAAAGGTCACCATCACCGGCACTGCCGGAGTTGTCACGCGCACCGCTGGTCAATTCGACAGTGACTGGGACTTGAATTCGCCGTGGTTCGACACGACTGCGGTGTACGGAGCGGAACCAACTGACCCAATCGTCGGATCCATCTTGTTCGTGAGTGACTCCACCGGCCTCAGCATTGCCGCCGAATTCGCCAATCTCATCACGATCGCGTACCCCAATGTGAACTTCCAGGCTTGCACGGGTCGGGGCATTATCGGCACCACCTGCACTGACGGAGTCACAGTTGTCAATGCATCTGAGACCCCGGCGATTGCCCTTATCGCGCTTGGATACAACGACGACCCAGCCACGTACGACACCGAAGTTCAACAGCTATTGTCCGCGCTTGTTGCAAAGGGTGTACCGAGGATTGTGTTTGTCAACATGTCAACTCGCTCCACCAACAGGTCATATCGACGAAGCAACGACGTTCTCACCGCAGTTGCTGCGGCTAACTCAAACGTGACAGTTCTCGACTGGAATGCAGCAAGTGCCGATGCAAGCAAGACTCGCTGGTTTGATTCGTCGAAAGTCCACCTCACGACAACTGGCAGAACCGAATACGTCTGGTGGTTGCGAACCCAACTCGACTCATTACGCCAGCAAGGGTTACTTCCCACCACTGCAGCACCCGCAGCTTTGCTTCCGGGACTGCCACTTGCTAAAGGTCATGCCGGAACAATGGTGAAGTCTCTGCAGCGCTCACTGAACGCCACGCTTGGCCTCAAGAAGAAGAAAGCGCTCCGCATCGACGGCGTCTATGGTGCGGCGACCATTCGCGCCGTCAGAGCGCTACAGACCGGACGTTCGTGGACTGTGACAGGCCAAGTCGATCGGGCGACGTGGGAGTTGCTCGGACTGGCAACCGACCCGAAGACCACGACCTTGTCAACAGGATCGGTTCATCCATCTGTGCGCACCATTCACCAGGCTTTGGCAAAAGTGTTGAAACGGAAGGTCGCATCAACCAATTCGTACTCCAAGGCAACTGCCACCCTTGTGCGTACCTTTCAACAGCGTGCTCAGTTGCCAGTCACCGGAGTGGTTGATGGCACGACGTGGGCAGTGCTCACCGCCACCGCTGCTCGTACCTAAGCGCCAAAGCGCTCCCGCTACACCCCTGGCGTCGCGCCAAAGCGCTCCCGCTACACCCCTGGCGTCGCGCCAAAGCGCTCCCGCTACACCCCTGGCGTCGCGCCAAAGCGCTCCCGCCATGCCCCGTCGCTGACGAGCTGGGGGTACATCGCGCGGAAGTCCTTCTTCAAACGTCGGTATGTACGCATCAGCACCCATGCTGAGCGGAACACACGCTTTTGTAAGTGTTTGAATCGCTCGCGGTCACGACTGCAGATGTAGCCCTCGGGCAGACGCGGGTGTCGATACAAAATGTCATCGTGGCGAATAGCCAGACCCACGGCTCGGACATCAATTTGAGCCACTCCCATGCGTCGCGCGCGGAAGAACGACGGGATGAGGCTTCCCCCAAGGGTCGGTGCAGCCAGCAAAAACCCAGCTAGGCGAATGATCTTCGGACGAGGAGGTGAAAAGCCAAGAGCAAGTTGGTCGTCGGTCAACGGAATTGCCTTCTCTTCAGCCACGCGACGGAGATCGTCATGCAATGCAGCATGATCGATTTTCATCCATTCTTTCGGGCCTGCCAAGAATTGCTCCATGCCGCGCACCATGTATTCGCAACTTGCATAACGATGTGAGTACAAATTGCGGAATCCGAACCCGAGGTATCGCCACGCAAGATGCCACCACTTGTGTTCGTCAAACACCAGCGTGTCGATGAGTGCGAAATTACGAACCTCGTAGTACAACGACGACGGATTGTTCTTCAACGCAAAATCTGCGTGCCACACCACTACACCCGGAAGTGTCACGGTGTGTTTTCCGGTGTGCATCAGGCCATAGGCCACGTCATCACCGCGAACGAACACCGGCAACGGATTTTCTTTTGCTAGATGCACGGGAAACACCGTGAACCACCATGCCGTGTAATCGAACGGGATCTCGGCCACATCAGGGATGACCTCAGCGCGGTCGCGCATGTCGTCGAGACGACCCACCGCACGCAACGGATACACCGAGCGAAACTCATAGTTCGCTCCGGCTTCGAACTGCATCCACGGCTGTTCTTCGCTCATCATCGCCCCGTGCACACACAAGTCGGCCGAACGTGCATACGACAATAACGAAACAGTCCGAACTACCGACTCTGGCTCGAGGAGAATGTCATCATCCATGACAACGATGTGGCTTGCCCAGCCACCGTCGCGAAGCGTCATGATTCCGCGTGCAAACCCACCTGCACCGCCAAGATTCGGGTTTGGAATGACCGTCACTGGCGCATCCGAAGCCAACTCTGGCTTGAGATTCTGTGCGTTGTCGACGACCACCACCTTCAAGCGACCGCTCAACTCGGCGACGTTTCGTTCCAACTCAACAAGACGACTGATGGTCTTCAGCACGTACTCCTGTCGATTGAACGTTGTGATTGCTACTCCGAGAGTGACATTGCGCGTGGGGGCCATGGTCGTGGTCCACTCTCCCCCGCGTACAAGAACTCGACCATCGATTGCTGTGACGGTGACAAACAACGTGCCAACCGACGACGTATCAAGATTCGGCAGCGACACGATTGCCGTGCCACCGTCGACCTCGACTGAATCGATGATGTCTTCTCGCTCACCAGAGACGGCGACCAGATTGACGCGCGCTCGCCCTTCGACATGAACGCGAGCCGATACATTTGAAAGCGTGGTCAAACGACGCCAGCGCCCTGCGGGAAACAACCCAAATGCCGTGTCAAAAGTTGCGCGCTGACCTGCAGACAGTGACAGGGCTTCCCCATCACGAGTGATCGACTCTGACCGGACGTACAGCAGCGGCTCTGGAAAATCGGCTGCGGGAACTGTGATGTGGGCGAGAACGTTGACGGTCACAGAGCTCACCCGAGAGGGTCCACGACGAATGCCGGCATCGCATCGCCGCTCTTCACAGAGGCGAGATAGGTGCTGGCCACATCGAGGGCTTCCTTGATGGTCACATCCATATCAAGGTAACGATAGGTGCCGAGGCGTCCGAGGAAGGTGACACCATCAAGAGCGCGCGCAGCGTCGACATACCGCAGTAGTTGCTCCTTTTCCTTCACCAAGCGAATCGGGTAATACGGAATATCGCCCTTCTCACATAATCGACTGAATTCATGAAAGATGACTGATCCTTCGTGTTGCTCCCATGGTGCGAAATGCTTGTGCTCAGTGATACGCGTAAAAGGCACATCGACATCGCAATAGTTCATGACAGGGCAGCCTTGAAAGTCGCCCTTCACCGTGCTCTGTTCGAAATCAAGTGTGCGGTATCCGAGTGCTCCGTGAGCTCCACCGAACCACTCATCGATTGGTCCTGACCAGAAGACGTGGTCGGCACCTTGCAATTCAGTCGGGTTCTTGACGGTTGACAACGACACCGTGATCAATGGGTGATCGAGAATTGCTTCGACAATTGCCGTGTATCCATGTGCCGGAATGGCCTGATACGGATGATTGAAATAGGAATCTTCATAGTTGAAACGCACTGGAAGTCGCGCCAAGATCGATGCGGGAAGTTCCGTCGGCGACACGCCCCACTGCTTCTGTGTGTATCCCTTGAAGAACGCTTCGTACAACTCTCGACCCACAAATTTCAGCGCCTGATCTTCGAAGCTCACCGGCACATCAATGGTGCGGTCTGCTCGCTCGGTGATGAATGCTTCTGCTTCCTTCGGAGACAGCGTGGTGCCGAAGAACTGGTTGATTGTCAACAAGTTCACAGGTAGCGAGTACACGCGACCTGCGCTTGTCGCCTTCACGCGGTGGTTGTAGGGCTTCATCTCGCCGAAACGAGTGATGTACTGCCACACGTGATCCCATTGGGTGTGGAAGATGTGGGGACCATAGGCATGCACCATCACGCCATTTGAATGACGCTCGGTATGGGCGTTTCCGGCCACATGAGAGCGACCGTCAAACACCGTGGAGGAGATTCCGGCTTCAGCAAGTTGCCGCGCGACGACCGCGCCAGAAAAACCGGCCCCGACAATGACGACGGAGCCGCTCATGTGACTGCTCCCCGCACTGTCTGCACGGGGTTAACACTAGGTGGCGGACCGCTAGTGGCTCAGCCAAGGTGCGCAGAGACCGTCGAGGTCGCGCACTTCAATGCGGTCTCTGTTGTCCCATGTGACCTGGTTCTCAGGATGTGGACGCAACTTGAACACTCGGAATGACATGTCCGTGGTGTCGATCGACAAGATTCGGCCGATCAATGAATCGCCCAGGTCGAGCAAAATTTTCAGTGTTTCAAGCGCCTGGATCGAACCGACGATTCCGGGTAGCACACCGAGCACGCCGGCTTCGGCGCAACTTGGTGCAAGCTCCGCTGGTGGCGGGGTTGGCACCATGTCGCGATACGTGGGCCCGCGCAACGGATGGAACACACTCACCATTCCTTCGAATCGGAAGATTGAGCCGTGCACGACCGGAATACCAAGCTTCACGCTGGCATCGTTCAACAAGTAACGGCTGGGGAAGTTGTCGGCACCGTCGACAATGACGTCATAGCCGCTCATGATGTCGAGAATGTTCTCTGCAGCAAGACGTGTGTCGTAGGTGACGACATTGACGTCGGGGTTCAACCCCACGAGAGTCTTCTTTGCTGAGTCGACCTTGCGCTCGCCCACACGATCAAGGTTGTGAAGAATCTGACGTTGCAGGTTGGACGCATCGACCTCGTCCATGTCCACAATGCCAATTGTTCCAACGCCGGCAGCTGCGAGATACAGCGCCGCTGGCGAACCAAGTCCACCAGCGCCCAGCATGAGCACCTTGCTCTCGAGCAATTTTGCTTGCCCTTCAACGCCGACTTCCGACAAAAGTAAATGGCGCTGATATCGATTGCGTTGGTCAGCTGTCAATGTGACTGGTTGGCGCCAGGGGCGGCCTTCGTCTTTCCATTTTCCAAACCCACCGGCCATCGACAAAACGTTGGTGTAACCGAGCGCTTGTAATGTGTCAGCGGCAAATGCACTGCGCACTCCGCCTGCGCAATACACAACAACGGCCTGATTCTTGTCAGACAACTTTGCTTCAACTTGTGCCTCTAGGTGGCCACGTGGAATGTGCAGAGCCCCAGGAATTGCGCCTTGGTCGTACTCATCGGGTTCGCGCACATCGAGCAAACTCACCCCACCGGCAGACAACTTGTCGGCTGCAGCGTTGGTGTCGATTTCTGTGATGCGTGACTTTGCTGCAGCAAGAAGGTCTCGAAAACTGGCCATACCAAAACCCTACCGGTTTGGTCAGGTTTCATCTCCTCCGGCAAGTCCTGCCTCGCGCAACAGTGACCACAGTGCAGTTGCAATATCTCCGACATGAGTTGCCTGGGCGAAATGGTCCATGGCCGTCTCCTGGCCGTTGATGATGCCCACCAACGCCCCCGCAGCGCGAGCACGAGGCACCACCTGATTTGCGGGACTCACCGACAACGTCGACCCGATGGCAATCATCACATCGGCCTGCTCGCTCGCACGCATTGCAGCATCGATGACCTCTGACACAAGTGCCTGACCGAAACTGATGGTGTCGCTTTTCAGGATTCCCCCGCACAAGTCACATGGTGGATCGATTTCACCAGCACGAACTCGTTCGAGCACGCGCAACATGTCGCGCTTGTCGCCACACCCCCAACACACGGATTGGCGAATTGTTCCGTGCACTTCGATCACCTTGTCAGTTGGCACCCCCGACTGCTGATGCAATCCGTCGATGTTCTGCGTCACCACAGCGTGCAACTTTCCGACTTCATGAAGGCGAACGATCGCCCGATGACCTCGATTCGGAACGGCAGTCCACGCAGGTGAAGTGATGCGACTTTGCCAAGCAAGTTGACGCACCTCGGGGTCAGAAATGTAGAACGAAATGTCCGACATCTTCTCGGCCTTCGGATTCTTCGTCCACACGCCTTGTGGCCCTCGGTAGTCCGGGATACCAGAGTCAGTTGAGATACCAGCGCCGGTCACGACCACCACACGATCGGCTGCCGCCACCCACGACGCCATCATTGATATCGAATCGTTCATTGCCGACAGTCTTGCGCAGCGGAACACATGACCTCCATGCAGACACAGCAGCAATCAATGAGTGGGCGCGCATCAACGCGCACGTGCGAGTTTCTACTCCCCTCTACTGGTCTCGTCACCGTCGCGCCGTGGCGACAGGCCAGCATCACCCGGTCATGTCCACTAGCTGAGTGCCGGTATCTCGAGCAGTTCTGGCTCGGCATTCTCGGGCCGACGGCCACGTGGCTCGCGCGCCACTTGTCCCGATTGGTCACATCTCAACCTGAGGTCAACACGTCACACATTGGCATCACAGTCGACATCTCAGAGCTTGGCGCTCGTCTCGGTGTGTCTACCCAGCCACTTCACGATTCAGTGTTGTCGCGCGCCATCAACCGACTCGTCATATTCAACTTTGCGGCGCCGTCAGGCACCGACAGGTCTGTTCTCGAGATGCGCACCACTGCACCACGGGTCTCCGATCGATTAGTTGCCCGCATGCACCCATCCTTGCGAGATGCGCACTGCCAGTGGGTGTCGCCGTCAGTTACTGGCGAGCCTGAATGCTGCGTCCCACAGCGTCATTGACAGCCTGCTCAGCTTCCCTGTCTGATGGAATCACATCGATGTCGACCCGTTCGATGTGCCCCGAGAAGTGGAATTCGTTCGAGTAACGCTCACTCACAGGTGAACCATCGTCATAACCGACACTCGCGCCAACACTCGACATCATGCGCATGAACTTCGGAAGGTGCATGGTGCCGACAACCTGCTCGTTGACCAGCAATTCGACATCAGCATCTTTCTTTGCACGCCGGAATTTCACCCCGACCACGGATGTTCCCACGGGCACCGGCGAGTCTGACTCTGCGATGAAGTGCTCCCCGAAGTAGTTGTAATCGAACACCAACTTGTCATCTTGAATGAACACGCTGAGCCCAGAATTCTCAGTTCCGGTTGCGTACAACACACCGTTGTCACTTGAATCTCGCGTGATGTGTGCTCGCAAATCCCACGACCGGCCTCCGATTGACGCACTTGCAGCGGTGGGAATACGTGTGATCGGCGGAAAGTAGCTGTAACGGCGATCGGGGCGGTGTGCACCGTGCGGACCAAGGCGCGCACCAAACAACGTCACACCACGATCATCGAGTGGCAACACGTTGTACTTCTCGGCCTCGACCCACCACAGCGCCACCATCTCAGCAACTTTGTCGGGCATAGCCTCTGCCAAGTTGTCGCACTCTGAGCGGTCGTTTCGAAGGTCGTACAACTCCCATTCGTCATCGTCGTATGCCACTCCGGGCTGATGGCGCGTTACCGCTTTCCACCCGTCTGAGTAAATGGCACGGTGGCCCATATTTTCGAAGTACTGAACAGTCTTTCGACTTTCTATCGACTCGTCGTTGAAGCTGTATGCGAGTGATGTTCCTGACACCGGCATCTGTGCGTAACCCTTGTGCACATCTGGCGGTGTCACACCGACAACGTCGTAGATGGTCGGCACAATGTCATTCACCACATGGAACTGATGGCGCAAGCTTCCTGTGTCACTGATTCCTCGCGGCCAATGCACCACGAGTGGCACATGCACGCCGCCTTCATGAGTGTTCTGCTTGTACCACTTGAACGGCGTGTTGCCTGCCTGTGCCCAACCCCACGGATAGTTGGCATGGCTATGCGGGCCGCCAATGTCGTCGATGCGCAACACAGCTTCATCGGGTGACTCGATGATCATGTTGAAGAACTTCATCTCATGCATGACTCCGAACGGGCCGCCTTCTTGGCTTGCACCGTTATCGGACTGCACGAAAATGAGAGTGTTGTCGAGCTCACCCAATCGTTCGAGCTCTGCAACCAATCGCCCAATCTGCGCATCGGTGTGCTCGAGAAAGGCTGCAAAAGCTTCTTGCAGTCGCAGCGCCAGACGTCGTTGATTGTCAGGAAGTGAGTCCCATGGTTCGACACCAGGGTTACGCGGTGCAAGCTTCGTGGAGGGCGGAATGATGCCCATCTCATGTTGACGGGTGAACCATTCATCACGCGCTGCATCCCAACCTGCGTCGTAGCGCCCGCGATGCTTGTCGAGGTACGACTTCGGTGCCTGGTGCGGCGCGTGTGTGGCACCGAACGCCAAGTACGTGAAGAACGGTTTGTCTGGTCGTATTGACTTCAGGTCACGAATGAAGTGCAGGCCCTTGTCGACAAGATCCTCGCTGAGGTGATAGCCCTCCTCCACCGTTTTTGGAAGCGGTACATGGTGATTGTCATAGACAAGCTCTGGATGGAACTGGTCTGTCTCGCCGTCAAGGAAGCCGTAAAACCGATCGAATCCGCGACCAAGCGGCCACTGGTCAAACGGACCTGCAGCAGAGGCGTTCTCCATTTGCGTGAGGTGCCACTTACCAAGTGCAAACGTCGCGTAACCCTCTTCGCGCAACACCTCAGCAACGGTCGCCGCATGATGCGAGACACAGCCGCGCATATTCGTGAACCCAGTGTTGAAATTCGAAATTGATCGCATACCGACTTCATGCGCGTTACGACCGGTGAGAAGCGCGGCTCTCGTCGGGCTACACAACGGAGTTACGTGGTAGTTCGTGTACCGAAGCCCACCTGAAGCAAGGCGGTCGATGTTCGGCGTGTCGAGCGTGGAACCAAAACAATTGAAGTGAGCAAAGCCAAGATCGTCGATGAGGATGATGATGACGTTCGGGGCGCCGTCACGTGGGTGCTTCACCTCTGGCCAATGTGGCGTCGATTCAGCAACCGTCTTTCCAATGACCCCTTGAAACTTCTCGAACGACGCCATGACACTTCCCTCCACTTGGCCGCTGAGAGCGACAATTGACTCGATGACAAAGTTTTGTCAGACTCTCTGCCAATACATTATCAGGACGGTTCACATGCCCGATCAGGTCGACTCCACTTCATCCTCCAATGCCTCGTCAGGCGACAAGCCGAAGTTGAAGCACAACTACGGAATCATCAACAAGGATTACGCGCTCTCCCTCGCCACCCGCGCCCCAGAAGAAGACGGGCCGATCTACATGGTGAATCTCATGAAGTACCGCGAAGTTGCCGAGTACGACGAAGCATCTGGTGGCGCTTCAAACATCAGCGGACGTGAGGCCGACGACAAATACAACCCAGCGTCGATCTTGAACAAGATCGGGGCATCCATCGTGTTCGTGGCCGACGTCGTGAGCAATCACGTCGGTGACGAGGACTGGGACCGCATCGCCATTGTCCGCTATGCAACGCGTCGCTCTTTCATAGAAATGCAGTCGCGCAAAGATTTTGGTGACAAGCACGTGCACAAGGCCGCCGGAATGTTGCGCACCACGCTCATCGCCTGCCGACCAGTCGACACAACACTTGATTCCACAGACCGTCCCACCCCCATTGAGTCACGAACAGTCGCGATGGTCGTGCGACGCACTCCCGACCGTGAAGCCGCGACCACTTCGATGCTCAGCGCACAGACACTTCTTGCCGAAGGAACAGTGATTGGTGACGGCCGCGAGTGGGACATCGTTCAGCTTCAGCAGGTCGACTCCACTGCAGACGTCGACAGCATCGCCCGCAGTCTCGCCAGCGAGGAACCAGGTTCGGTGTATGTCATGTCACTTCGCGCATCGCTCGATTCGATCACTCAGCAATGACCCTCACCCACGACGACTTGGTAACCACCGACGGACGGCGGCGGCGAGCACACGCGAGCCGTGAAGCAATAGTCGAAGCTCTCGTTGCGCTGTACGCCGACGGTCATGCCGACCCCAGCGCTGCCGAAATTGCCGAACGTGCAGGGGTCTCTGAGCGTTCGCTCTTCCGACATTTTGATGACATTGACGACCTCTGTCATACCGCATTCGAAGTGCAATGGTCGCGGCTGGCCGAACGCACGACGGTGTCGACTGTCGACACTGCACCACTCCACAAGCGAGTTGAACATGTGGTGTCGCGGCGCGTGACGCTGTATCTCGACATGCAGAATGTCATGCGCATCACCCGCATGCACGCAGTGAAGAACACAACAGTTGCCACCCACGTGCGAACATCGCGCAAAGAACTACGTCGCCAGCACGAGCGATTGTTTGCACCAGAGCTGAACGCCATGACCTCTGAATCGGCACAAGCAGCAAAGATTGCAATCGATGCACTCTTGTCCTTTGAACATGTCGAACAACTGCGACTTGACCAGGCCATGTCGCCCGCGCGCATAGAAGCGTGTCTGACTAGTGCACTTCTTCACGTGCTCACCCACTGACCCGCGTTTCTCCGAAAGGAATCCAATGAAATTCGTCCGCACACCAGAGGAGCGTTTTGACAACCTCCCCGACTACCCGTTCGCTGCGCATTACGCCGACATTGCTGACACCGAGGGAGGGCACCTGCGAATGCATTACCTCGACGAGGGGCCTCGCGATGCTGCACCAGTGCTGTTGCTTCACGGCGAGCCATCCTGGAGTTACCTCTATCGCAAAATGATCCCTATATTGCTCGACGCCGGTCACCGCGTCGTCGCGCCAGATCTCATCGGTTTCGGCAAGTCAGACAAGCCGGTCGATGTCACCAACTATTCCTACGCACGTCACATCACGTGGACCAGCGAGCTCATCTTTGACGTGCTGAATCTCGAGCACATGACGTTCTTTGGCCAAGACTGGGGTGGTCTCGTCGGACTTCGCCTCGTAGCTGCGCAACCAGAACGCTTCGACCGCGTGGTTGTCGGCAACACCGGTCTTCCTCGAGGTGACGGCAAAGCCACCGAAGCATTCCTTGCGTGGCAGAAGTTCTCACGAGAATCGCCAAAGTTCGACATCGGAGCTCTCGTCAATGGCGGGTCCCTGCAACGACTGACAGCTGCTGAAATCGCTGCCTACGATGCGCCGTTTCCCGACGACACCTTCAAAGCTGGCGCACGAATCTTTCCGTCGTTCGTGCCCGTCGATGAAACTTTTCCAGAAGTGTCTGAGAACAGAGCAGCGTGGGAAGTTCTCCGCACGTTCACGAAGCCGTGGTTGTGTACCTTCAGCGACAAAGACCCGATTACTGCTGGTGGCGACGCTCTCTTTCTGAGGGAAGTACCCGGAACAGCCGGCCAACCCCACATCACCATCTCCGACGCAGGTCACTTTCTTCAAGAGAACAAAGGTGAGGAACTGGCTCACATCATCGTCGACTTCATTGCGACCACGCGATGACTGATTGGGTCGACCTCACAGCGCGGGCATCTTTTGCATCGCATCGCTTGGTCGGCTGGATCTATTGGGACCCACAAGCCATCGCTGCCTATAGCGAACTCGGCGTTCCAGAGGGCCGTGGCTATTACATCGCAAGTCGATGTGCTCCCTTGGGGCCGGCCGGAAACGATGTTGTGGCCGCTGCGTGTTTTTCCATTCACCCGGTATTCGTTGCGTTTTCCCTTGACCAAGCGCGTCAACACACGACCTTCGAAGCCGTCTACGAAGCACGTAATGACGCCGTCGTTCGCGGACTGCGCGAGTATGCACCAGACATCTCCGATGGTCTCGAAGCACTTGCCACAAAGTTGTGGTCGGTGGCCGATGCGCTGCCGCTCTCGGCACGACCTTTGTTTGCTGCACATCTTCACTGGGCACGTCACGAAGACGACCCATTGCTCTCTGCATGGCTCGCAGTGAACTGCATTCGCGAGTGGCGCGGCGACACACACTGGGCCGTCCTCGCCGCAGAAGGAATCAGTGGTGTTGAGGCAGGGCTATTGCATGACGCCTACCTCGGCTACCCGGGTGACTGGATTCCGCGCAGCCGTGGCGCCGACGATGGTGCACTCAAGACTGCGTGGGCAAACCTTGAATCTCGCGGCCTTGCCGTCAATCACCGTGTGACTGACACTGGAGTCGCGTTTCGTGAACAGCTCGAGCTTCGTACGAATGAATTGGCTTCGATGTCGTGGCGTCACTTAGGGGAAGCCGACACTCGAGCATTCATCTCTCTCATCGAGCCCGTGGGTCAACGTTTCATCGAGCGCATCAACACCACAGCGGGTCCGGAGTGGATGCCTGCGGCGCGCGAACGACGACCACGTTCATAACAATCTGACTACTTAGAAATACTTAGAAAGTGGTCACAGAGTCACGGCCGAAACAACCCGCGAGTTGCGCCGAGCGACGCGACGAACGCCTCGTCCACGTTCACTCCAAGGCCTGGCGTCGTAGGAACCGCAAGAGATGACCCTTGCAGCACCCAGGGCTCGGTGATGTCACGATCGAAATATCGCGCACTTGCCGAAATATCGCCAGGAAGGGTGAAGTTCGGAAGTGACGCGAGCGCGACATTTGCTGCACGGCCTACCCCGGTTTCTAACATCCCCCCGCACCACACCGGCACACCGTGAGCAGCACACAAGTCGTGAATGTCACGTGAAGCAAGTAACCCGCCGACTCTACCCACTTTCACGTTGACCACTGAACAGGCGGCCAATTCAAGGGCAGTACGAGTGGCTCCCAAAGACACGATCGACTCATCAAGACACACAGGCGTCGACACACGTTTTGCCATGGTGGCATGCGTCAGCAAGTCATCGGGCTCGAAGGGTTGCTCGATGAGCAACAGGTTGAACTCATCGAGCTGCGCCAGGTGATCGATGTCGGCTTCGGTATAAGCGGCGTTCGCATCAACCTGCAACATCACTGAGTCGCCCACGGCTTCTCTCACACGTCGCACCGGCTCGACGTCGAACCCTGGCTCGATTTTCAACTTGAGCCGTGCGTAACCATCGGCCACATATCCTTGCGACACTGCGACTAGGTCATCGACTGTGGGAGTGATTCCGATCGACACGCCGACAGGCACCGCTGTCCTGGTGCCTCCGAGATACGTCGTCAACGACACACCATCTGCTCGCAGTTGAGCGTCGAGCAATGCCATCTCGAATGCTGCTTTTGCGCCCTTGTTGCCCACAACGTTCGACACCACGCCTGCAAAGTCCTCAGCAGCAAGTGGGCCATGAGCAAACACCATCGGAATCAGCCACCGCACCAGCACCCCATAGGCAGCATCGGTGTATTCCTCGTTGTAGAACGGGTCGACTCCGACCACACACTCACCCCAGCCTTCCGCGGCGTCGGTTTCGACTCGAACCAGAATCACATCACGATGGTTCTGCGTGCCAAATGACGTGCGGAACGGACGCACGAGCGGCAACTGAAACCGTAGGAGCTCAATGTGATTGATCTTCATGAGTGTGAACCTTTCACGACGTACCCCTGCGCGCCGAATCCGGCAATGCTTTTCCCACTCTTGAACACATCTCGCAGTTGTGCTCCCACCTGTAGACGGGCTGCGTGTGCTGCTTCAGCATCGTCTCGTCGCAATTGGTGATAGTCCGCGGGAATAGCGACCACATCATCTCCTGCACTGGGCAGGCAATCTGCCTGGTCCTCGACAGTGCACTCGAGGTTCCATCGCACTTTGAAACGATCAGTACGGTCACCTGCGTTGAAATTGTCGACACGACTGCCGTAACAGTTTTCGATGAATTCGATCACCCTCGCACCCAAGTGGATGAGGTTGAACCGCGCATGTGTGCGCAACATCGGGTCAAAAGTCCACCGCATTTCGTTGACCCCGACGGCGAGACAGTCGGCACGTTGTGCCATCTTCAGCGCAAAGCCGACATGTTCTGCGCGATGCTCTACCAACACACCAACTTGATGTGAATGCACGTACGTGTAGCCATCACCGAGTGCCGGAAACCCGAGTGCAAAACCAATCGCACGACCATCACGTTCAGCCACGAGCGCAGGTGTGCCAGCCATGGCTACAGCCCGAAGAAGATTCGTCGGCACCATGACGCCACTTCCCCAAATATCGTCGCTGAGCTTCGTCACCACCTCTGCATCATCAGCGTCAGTGATTCGGCGAATAACCACTCGCGCACGGTCTGCGGCTGCGGCCGCGTCTGCACGCGATGATGTCACCCAGGGCGTTGTCACCTCAGAGAGGCTATTGGCCAGAACCGCTGCGCTGAATAGCGCGCTCGTCAGTTCCGAGGTAGCTGGCGATAACTCGCGAGTTAATGCGCACTTCTGCTGGCGTTCCCTCAGCGATCACAAGTCCGGTCTCGAGGCAATACATACGGTCACTCACACTCATGACGAGCGGCATGTCATGCTCGATAATCATCACACTGGCGCCAAGTTCTTTGCTGATTCGGCGGATGAGAGGACCGAATGCCTCAGTCTCCTTCTGAGCCACACCACCAGTTGGCTCGTCGAGCAGAATCAATTTCGGACTCATCGCCAAGAGGCAACCGAATTCAACGATGCGTCGTGTTCCTGTTGACAAGTTCGACGCATGCTGGTCGGCATATCGGCCAAGACCCAAGAAGTCGATGATCTCTGCTGCTTCGGCATTGTGTTTGCGCTCGATACCGCGATACGGCGGAATGTTGAGAAGTGCCGGGAAGTACGGCGTACGTTCCTGCGCTTCGAGCGCAACTAAAATCGTCTCGCGCACAGTGAGGTCCGGATACAAACGCGCAGCCTGGTATCCGCGCCCGAGCGTGCGTCCGTGACGCTTGTGTGTGGGCAAGTGAGCAATCTCGGCTCCGAACGCCTCGATCGAACCGCCACTGGTCTTCACAAGACCTGACACTGCATTCATAAACGTCGATTTACCAGCACCGTTGGCGCCGATAAGACCGACAATCTCGTTCTGACCCACCGTCACAGATACGCCACCGACTGCATTCACGCCTCCAAAAGTGACTCGCACGTCGTTGGCTACCAGAAGTGGTACACCAGGTGTGATGTCAATTGCTTCGCGGTGCGGCAGAGACCGTGCGGCAGCGGAAATGCGCTCACGCTCTGGGGCCGGGTGTCGCCGACCTGCCCAGCCGACGATTGCGTCACGCAGCTGGTAACCCAACTGCATGAACCCACCTGGGAAGTACATCACGAGAATTAACAGACCAATGGATGAAGTCAGCAAGTCAATGGTGTCGTTGTTGTTGAAGGCGCGTGGCAATGCTTCAGTCCACAATGCGCCCAGAATCGGCCCGCCAACAGTTCCCAGTCCACCAATGACAGAAGTCGCCATGAGGGTGATCGACTTTTCGGCCGAGAACACCAATTCAGGTTGAACGCTCGACACCGATGTCATGTAGACGGCTCCGCCAAGTCCAGAGATTCCACCGGCGGTCGCAAATGCAATCAACTTCATACGCGTGGGTGAAACAGTTGTAGTAGAAGCCATGTCTTCGTTTTCACGCACAGCGATGATGTTGCGACCAATTCCGGTCTTGCGAAGATGCGCCACGACCACACATGCGAGCCCGAGAACAGCGAGTGCGACGTAATAGAACTGCCGCTTCTCAACCATGTCAAGACCAAAAAGGGTGAGTTGTGGCTGTAGCTCCGGCACTTGGATTGTCGGCGTTGCGAGACTTCCATCGATGAAAAAATCTTTCTGCAACAACCAGTACCCAGTCGTCACGGAAAACCCAAGCGTCACAACAGTGAGCATCAGGCCCTGTACGCGTAATGCTGGCAAACCGACGATGACCGAAAAGACAACCGAGACCAAAACGCCGATAAGAACGGCGGGCACCCAGTGGAGATTCAGTGTCGCATCAGTGAAAGGAATCGGATGGCCGAGCATGAGACCCACCATGGTGAGGCCACCAATTCCAGCAAAGGCAGCTTGTCCGAGGGACAACAAACCTCCCCATCCGGTGAGAAGTGAGAGGGACAGCGACATCAGCGCCACCGCCAACACTTGCGTAGTCGCACTGACAAACGAGGTCTTCGTGAACAACGGAATGACAGCAAGGAAAGCGAAAATGAGTGTGTACCCGAGAAGTGGCAGACGACGAATCCACCATATTGCCCGCAGATGTTCCGGTACCTCAGACGGACGCGTGGCAAGTGTCCACTTGCTTTCCACACGCGAGAGTGCGCCAAAGCCCCATCTCTTCGGCATGAGAACGAGCAACAGTGCCGCTAGAAGGAGAACAGCAATGAATCCATTCGGATTCATTGAGTTCAGTTTGATGACTGACGAGACAACACCGATGATCACCGATGCAATGGTGACCCGCACATACGAGCGGAACTTCCCGAATACACACGCGGCCAGCACCTGAAAGAGGAGAACTCCAGAGAGACTGCCCAAGCTAACGATGCCATCAACCGACGTGTTGCTCGCTGGGATATACAGAACGGTTCCAACCGTCGCAAGAAAACCGGTGATTGTCCAAGTGATTGTTGATGCGAGTTTCGGACTCATTCCGTAAAGTCGCGCAGTGTCTGCGTTGTCGGTCGTTGCGGCCAACAACAGACCAAGTCGTGTGCGATTCAAGATCAGCCAGAGCACCGCGAGGAGAATTGGCACGACGATGATGACCGCCATGTCCGCCGCACGAAGCCGAATATCGGCACTGACGTCCCACGCGCCTGTCGCAGGCACTGGAAAATCCTTAAGTACCTGAAAGCGCGGCATTTCAACTGCGAACAACTGAAACAGTTGCCCAATTCCGATTGTTGCAATAAAAAGCACCAACCTTGGCGCCTTGAAAATTCGTCGAATTAAGAGAAATTCGGTTGCAAGTCCGCAGATGGCACCTGACAAGAGTGTGAGGAAAAGGGTCAGCCAGTACGGCACGCCATACATGGCGCCAGTCACGGCCATGACGACGCCATTAAACGCTCCGATTGCAAGGTGGGCGAAGTTGATTACACCGGTGACTCGGTACATAAGCACCAAGCCGATTGCAAACAACGCGATCTGCAAGCCGTCGACGGCTCCGATGACAAAGTTGGCTGGGAGGATGTACCACTCAGTGCCCGGGATAAGGAATTCCAAAGCGAGCATGTCAGCCTCCGTCCGCCCCGAGGAACACTGCGCGAACAAGATCCCCGCGTTCAGCAAGTTCCTTTGCCGGACCTTCGAATCGAACATGTCCCTTTTCCAAGAACACTGCGCGATCCGCAAATGCAAGTGCGACGTTGAGCGATTGCTCAACAATCACCATCGTGAGCCCTGCATTCTTCAAATTGGTGACGATTTCGAGTAGCTCCTGCACAACGATTGGAGCCAAACCGAGCGACAACTCGTCGATGAGCAAGATGCGTGGATCATGCACAAGAGCCATGCCAAGAGCCAGCATCTGCTGCTGACCGCCAGACAAAGAGCGCGCTTCCAATTCCTGCTTCTCGCGAAGAATCGGGAAGATTGAATACACGCGTTCAATGCGCTCAGCCTGAAGGTCTCTGTCGACGAATGTCATCATCGAAGCCCGCAGGTTTTCCTCGATGGTGAGTGAAGGGAATGTCCCCATGCCACCACGTACCTGCACGACGCCCTCCTTCGCGCGCATCTCGGCTTCGGCAAATGTGATCGCTCGGCCATCGAGGCGGATAAAACCTCGGTCAGGCTGAGTCAACCCGGAGATAGCTCGCAAAAGTGTCGACTTGCCTGCGCCATTCGTTCCAAGGAGAGCCAGCACTTCGCCACGCTGCACTTCGAAACTGACGTCGAACAGAATCTGCACCGTTCCGTAACTGACATCAACGTTTAACACCTGAAGCAGTGGCGTCTTGTCTCGATCCATTGCGGCGAGCCTCATGAGCTCGGCATGTTCCCGCTTCACATCCAGGACTGCCATCGCGATGTCGCGACGGATAAAGCGTGCTCCGTACATCATGATGAGCCCACCAAGCAGACCTGCTGGCGGGGCGACGACGGTGAGAGACGTGCGCTCACCGAATGAATCAGAGAGCGATCCGGCTAGCAATCCTCCAAAGAATGCACCAATGAGGAAGATGAAGATTGGAACGAGGGCGAACGCTTGCGCACGCATCTGAGGTGGCGCCACAGATGACACAATCGGTCCCACACAGGCGAATGCCGACGAGGTCAATGCATTTGCACAGCCGAGCAGTACGACAAGAATCACCGGGTTCTCAAAGCGCAAAGCAAGCAAGGTGAAGACGCCGTATCCGAACACCAACATGCCGGTGATGTTCATCAACTTGCGCGGGTTCTGTCGGAAGATTTTGTCGAAGATCGACCCAATGAACGGAAGCACGAGAAGCGACGGTGCCCACGTGAGTGATGTGATCCACCCACGTTTGAATGGTCCGTATTCATACGCATTCTCTAGAAGCAACGAGAACTGCACCGGCACTGCAACAAGCGCGAAGCCAAGCACACCAATTCCCACACAGAGGTAATAGAACGTTCGGATCTTCTTCAGACGTTCAAAGGCGGCCCCCATTGAGATGCGCATGTCATCTGGACGGTCATATGTCGTACCTGCGAACATCTTTTGTTCGTACTGACCACGCGGAGGTTCTTTGACCAAGAACGTGAGTCCTGCTGCGAACGCGATGATCATCGCGATAATCACCATCACCCAGCGCCATGCTGAATCGCCACCAATCCAGTTTGCAAGCGCACCTGCAAGGAGGGGCCCAACAAGAAGCCCAAGTGGTCGTCCTAATCCATCGATTGCATAGATGCGTGAGCGTGAGGCAATTGGGTATGTGTCGGCGAGTAGAGAGTTGAAGCACGGCAATTGGTACGAGTACGTGGCGCCCACTCCTGCACGCGCCAAGAACATGAGGAACGGATTGGGTACCAAACCAGTGAGCGCAATCATGAATGCTGAGGATCCCACGGAGATATTCATGATGCGCGTACGTCGGAACCGGTCGGCAAGCCATGCAAGCGGGATGGCACCGAGCACGATGATTACTCCGGCGAAGCTGAGAATGCCGATGAGAGTCGTGTCGGAGATGTTCAAGGCTTTCTGAATGTCTGGTGCGAGCACCGCCAGTGCAGTTCGGTCGAACTGCTCCACAATGTGCAAGAAAAGAAGAACACCAAGCGTGGCCTTACCGCCTGCCGCAAATGCCTCCTTGAGAGACACTGCTTCCATAGCAGTGACAACTGACTCGTCAATGGCTGCACTTCGAAGTTGCGCTGCGCGCCGTTCTTCCTCGCCCTCGATAATCAAGGATGTCAGAGACTCAACTTCGCCAGCAGGTGCCGTTTCTCCCACAATTTCCCCCTCATGCCCGACTACTTGCATTCAGCAAATACAGCCCTAGACCACGGTCATACTAGGAGAACACCCAAAGGCGTATTGAAAGAGTGCATTAAAACCGTCTAAGGTTTCCCTCGTGGGGCACCGGGGGGTGCTACCTACATTCCTAAGGGGGGAAACACGCATGAAGCGACGGTACGTTGCCGCATTTCTAGCGGCAGCAACAATGGCTACGACGGTGGGAACGTCACTGACTGGAGCGAGCGCCGCTCGTGTTTCAGCAGTTGATCGCACCAATCCGTTCCAGCCAAGTGCAAACAAATTCTGTGTCAAGAAGGGCAATGAGGCCAAGTCGGCGCTCAAGTCCAATCCGGGCATGGGTTACACCGACACTGAAATCAAGGTCGGACACCTTCGTTCCGATCTTGACAAATTGGTTCCATTCGGCATTTACGTCGACCATGGCAACATGGTTGAAACCACGCGAGTTTTCACCGACATCATCAACAACGTGTGTGGCGGTATTCGCGGTCGCAAACTTGTCGTCGTCGACAAGGGTTATCACCCAGCAGTCGCTTCACAGCGCGACGCAGTAGCGCAGCAATTGTGGGATGACCACAAGCCTGCAGCGGCATACACCACTTCCGGCTGGACCGGACCTGGCGTGCAGTTCCTTGTGAAGGATGTCAAGGTTCCGTTGCTCACCGGTGAAGGCGGATCGCTCGCACTGATGCGCACTGGTAACTACTTCTCATTCGGCTCGTACCCGGCAGAAGTCGGTGTGAACGCACTGATGGACTCGCTCGGCAGTATGAAGGCCCTCAAGAAGACTGACATTGTCGGAGTTGTCTCACCAGAGACCGACGGTATTGCTGCAGGCGTTGAGCCCCTTATCAAGGCACGTCTCCGCAAGCTCGGAATCAAGCCGCAGAACATTCACTTCGCGCAGATCACTTGCACCGGTAAGGCCACTGGTCAGTGTGCAGGCAAGCCAGAGCTTGCAGCGAAGTTCAAGGCAGCGGGCATGAACGCCACCAATGGCGTGTACATCCCGATTGGTGTTGGATCAGGCGAAATCCTTCCAGTGATGGAAACGATGGCTTCTGCTGGTGTCGACTTCCGCATCTCATACTCGACTGGTCTGTCGAACGCCGCCGGTGACACTCAGGCGAACACAATGTGCACGAAGGGTGCAACATCTGCAGGCTGCCTCGGCTGGCTGAAGACTCGCTTCCTCGACTGGACCTTTGCTGGCCCACACAGGAGGTTGACGAAGTTGGATCCATTCACTCAGATGTGCGTCGATGAGTACAACAAGGGTTACGGCACCGCAGCCAACGGTGCGGCAACTGTGCTTGCCAAAAACCCAGTGCGAATCGGCATGATCGCTTCGGTCTGCCCCGCACTGCGCCTCATCGCTGCCGGAATCTGGGCCGCCGGTGACAACCCGAAGCGCTCCGATATCGCCAAGGGAATCCGTAACTTGGGTGACGTTGACTTCCGTTTTGCTCTCCCAGCTACGACTCGTCCAGGCAAGCCATGGTTTGCGAAGGACATGTTCTGGCAGAGGGGCCAGGCACCTTGCCCGCCAACGAACGGCGTGAACGATCTTGTCGGTGTTCCGGGCAAGCAGACGGTTGCGGCCGGCTGTCTGTTCCTCGATGCCGAGATGAACAAGATCAAGGGCGCAAAGGTGTCCATCGACTACCAGTTGAAGGACCTCCAGAAGGGCTGATCTCGGCCTAGCCGACTCAAACGAACAGAAGGCCGGTGGCGCAAGCCACCGGCCTTCTTCGTTGTTGAGAGTCGACTACACGGGAACGGTCATCGACCCTTCCACTCTGGTGTGCGTTTCTGAGCAAACGCTGTCGCGCCTTCGCGGGCATCTTCACTCGCAAACACGTTGGCGGTCGCTTCACCAAGAGCCTTCGAATTGGCTTCCGGTATCTCCATGTACATCAACTTCTTGGTGGCTCGCACTGCCAAGGGTCCGTTAGCAGTGATGCGAGCGGCCAACGCGGCGGTGGCGGAGAGCAACTCGTCGGCCGGCACGACTTGGTTGATGAGACCAAGATGAAGGGCGCGTTCAGGCGAAATCGGATCGCCGGTCATTCCCATTTCCAAAGCCACTGTCAATGGAATTCGTGTGGGCAGACGAGTTCCACCACCAGCAGCAAACAACCCTCGCTTCACTTCGGGAATGCCGAACTTTGCGTGACTGACCGCAACGACTAGGTCACACGACATCATCACTTCAAAACCACCAGCCAAGGCCGCGCCATTGACCGCAGCGATAACTGGTTTCTCGCACGTACGCAGTGCGTCGAGCCCTCGGGCGACTGGTGCCATGTCCATGCCAGCTGCGAATGCCTTTAGATCCATTCCGGCGCAGAAGATCTTCTCGCCGGCACCGGTAACAACGACGACTCGAATGTCATCATTGGTGGCCACTTCAGCAAATGCCGATGAAAGTCCCTCGCCCACATCGCCATTCAGGGCATTGCCAGCCTCTGGTCGGTTGAGGGTGATCCACATGATGTTGTCACTGATTTGGGTGTCGACTGCCATGCCGCATTCCTTTGCATCGAGGTTCTGAAACGTGCTGAGCGTACTCCCCGACCTGTGCCCCATCTTCTGTCGTGCGATCTGCTTTCGCGAACTACATTGAGAATCGTGGCTACACATCAAAAAGTCGACCAAGCCTGGGAGACCCCTTCGCACGCAGATATTCCCGGCCTCACCGCCATGCACGTTCAGGCGATGGAGTCATCCAACGCCGACATCGTTTGGCAACAAGTCGGCATGCACCATGTGCTCCTTCAAACAATTGGTCGCAAATCCGGAAACGCCCACAAAGTCGCTCTTCCCGTGTGGTGTGATGCCAACGGACATCGCATTGTTGTTGCATCGTTTGCTGGCCATCCGAAAGACCCATCATGGTTCGTGAACCTGCGCGACCAGAATGCGAACCCTGAAGTTTTCTGCCGAGTGCAGAATGGTGCATATTGGTCGGCCCCCGAAATTCTTGAAGGTGAGGATTACAGCGCCAACTGGGAACAGTTGTGTGACGATCGTGCGTGGTATCGCGACTACCAGTTGCGCGCTGGCGACAGGCGAATTCCACTCGTCCGTCTTCCGGAGACACGACCGGCCTAATGGATGGCGTCGCGTCATGGCCCCACTCCGCGGGGTATCAAAACCCACGAAGCCGTCGCAGACACACTCCGACGACAGATTGTGCTCGGCCGCTTCAAGGTGGGCGACCGACTCCCCACCGAGGAAGAACTGACAGAGCAGTTCCAGGTGGCGCGCACAACTCTTCGCGAGGCGCTGCGCGTACTCGAGTCGCAGGGCCTCATTGAGATACGCCGCGGCAGAAATGGTGGTCCCATTGTCACTGAGCCACCTTCGGGTGCCACTGCCGAATCGATGGCGTTGTTGCTGCAAATGAAGGCAGCGACTATCGGCGAGATTGACCAAGTTCGACATCTCATTGAGTCGCAGATTGTTCGTGACCTCACGCGCACACGCAATCGGGATGACATTGCCACTCTCCGATCAATCATCGAAGACGCCCAAGATGCCACCAAGGCAGAGGACCACGACGCATTCGCAGGCCATGTACATCGGTTCAATATTGCGCTTATGAGCCGCAACAAGAACCGTGCACTTACCACTACTGCTCAAGTGTTACGCGAGATGATTGTCGATTACCTGAACGCGTTCTCGTTCCGAGCTACAACGCCAATGATGCGAAAAGCGTGCCGGTCATACACCCGCTTGGTCGACCTCATCGAGGATGGTGATGCTGAAGCGGCCGAAGCACACTGGCGCGCTCTGAAGTCGGTAACCGTTGTCGAGCTCGGTCCCGACCAGCCCCTCAACATGTACCAAGGTCGACCGTCTCGCTAGTACCGCGAGCACTTTGCACTCCCAACGGGATTCGAACCCGTGCCGCCACCTTGAGAGGGTGGTGTCCTAGGCCACTAGACGATGGGAGCTAGGTAGGAACTGAGGCTATCGGCGTACCCGGTCGACGAGAGCGAATCCGGTCTACGACTGTGTCTCATACAGCATGTAGTCGAAGGTCTTCTTTACGAGGGCCATCCACTCTTCATGGAAGATGGGGTCGTCGGCGACATCGACAAGGACCCGACCAAGGCCCATGGAATCGATCCAACCCCCAATCGCAGGTGGATTCACGCGCTCGTCAAGCCACCCAAGGGTCTTAGCCAACGTGATCGCTGCTGTGATGCGATCGAGTATCGACCGATAAATTCTCGTAAGTTCAGACTGCAGTGCAGGGTTCCCATACGCGCGACCAAGCGCATTGATGCGTGCCATTCGGCCGGTAAGCCGATCAGGTGCAAAACTCTGTGCGAACATTGCATCGGTCAAGGCACGAAACTCTTCCAGCGTTCTAACGAACTTCAACTTGGACTCGAAGTCATCGACATTGCGAGCACTATTAAGTGCAAAGCGTTGCGCCTGAGCAACATCAATAAGGCCATCGAGACTTCCGAAGTGGTGATACAGAGAACTTGGTGATACGTCTGCCTCGGCAAGGATTACTTCAAGTCGTACCGACGGCTCGCCACCGTGTTCCAAAGCAGA
>Ga0194133_10001239_pt1 | contig 46133 bp, 47 predicted proteins | sample TA2KigOf40mmetaG_FD_155448 | JGI IMG/M metagenome (GOLD analysis project Ga0194133, IMG submission 155448) | Freshwater microbial communities from Lake Tanganyika, Tanzania - TA2015055 Kigoma Offshore 40m | ecosystem: Environmental > Aquatic > Freshwater > Lake | place: Tanzania: Lake...
CAAAACCCTGAAACGTGACTATGCCCGCGTGAACCCAAGGCCAGACGCCATCTCGGTCCTCCAGCAGCTGCCAGCATGGTTCGAGGATTACAATAACATCCACCCGCATTCGGGCTTGCGCATGCGCTCGCCACGTGAGTTCATAGCAAGCAAGTTATCCAACCAAGCCGAGTGTCCGGTTTGATAGGGGCAAGTCCAACTGGGTTTATGAGCGTGTCTCAAGCGACCGTGTGTATTCTGCCAGCGGTGGAGGTGCCGGTATTCCGCTGATCGCTGGTGTGAGTGGAAGTTCAGGCGTTTCACGAACCTCTCAGCGCACATTGACAGTCGTTATTCGCTTTGATGAAAGGCGGCTGGTTCGTGACTTTTCCTATCGGTCAAGCAGCTTCTAAACGTCATGAGGGTCACAGGCTTAGTCTGCTTCGCCTTAACGATTGTGTTGGGTGGCGCCGGCTGCGCCCCTCAGGGCGAACGGCACGCGGCCGCCCTTGGTCCAACTGAATCTATAACCAATCTGCGCGCGATCCAGTCACGCCGCTTCGATACCGTGAACACGCGACTCCTGTTGCAAGCATCCATCGGCGTCCTACAGGATATGGGATACACGGTGACGGAGTCGCGCGAGGAATTCGGCGTGGTCGTTGGATCAAAAGCGACACCTGTGCCTGTAAGAGTTCAAATAGTAATACGCCGCCTGCCGGAGCAAGCTGCAAGTATCGCCCGTGCCACATTTCAATTTCCAATGCCCCCGCAAATGGCAGGCTTCATGCCGGAGACAAGGACCGATGTACAACTTTACAGAGAGTTTTTCGAAAAGCTCTCTCAATCCGTTTTCCTGACAGCCCATGACATTTGATCCTTTTCGTCCCGCGCTTCTGCCCATAATGCTGCTGGCATCGCTGATGCCAATGATCGCGGCGTGTCAGATGGATAGTCGCCAACAGGTATTGGCAACTTCAAATACCCAGGCTGCGCAACGTGCAATTTCCACCCGAAGCTTCGATACCGGAGATCAGCCTCGTGTTTTCCAAGCCACAATCGCTGCCCTGCAAGATCTGGGCTTTGTAGTTGATCGTGCAGACGCCGTGCTGGGCACAGTGAGCGCTACACGCTATGGCGGCAACCTAATTCGCCTGACCGTTAGTCTTCGCCAAATCTCGCCACGACAGACTGTTGTTCGTGCCTCGGGACAAATCAATCAGGTAGCACTCTCAGACCCTGAACCATTTCAGCGTTTCTTTGAAGCACTCTCGCAGGCGCTATACTTGGCAGCCAATCCGATTGAATGAGTTTGCGCCACTCATTCAAAGCGTTTCCAAGCTACTTCCCCGCCAACATCGCCTCCACCATCGCGCGATAGGGTGTTGCCCCATCGCGTGCGCGCAATCCGCCCGCAGCTGAGGCAAAGCGCAGCGCGGCTTCCGCCCCCATTCCCTGAGCGATGGCCAGGGCATAGGCGCCGTGAAAGACATCGCCCGCGCCGGTGGTATTGGTGGCCTCTACCGGGAAGGCCGGGATTTCCTGCGGTGCCGCCATGCCGGGTGCGAGCCATAGCGTGCCTTTCTCGCCGCGCGTCACGGCGGCGAGCTTCACGGGGCCTGAGGCCAAGGCGCGGCGCAGCCCTTCTTCCGGCGCGCAACCAGGCGCGAAATTCTGCAAGCCGGTGACCGAGAAAATCGCGTGATCCACGCGCGGCACCAAATCCACCAGAATGCGTGTTTCGCTTTTCTCGCCATCCAGCACCACGGGAATGCCAAGCCGCCGCGCCTCGGTGGCTGCTGCGGCGACACCTTCGGGCCAGCGTGGATCGCAACAAAGCGCACCGGCGCCGGCAAGGGTTTCCAAGGGCAGCCAGCCGGGGTCTATCCCCAGATCAGCGCCGCGAAAGCCGATGATGGTGCGCTCCCCATGGCGGTCCACCAGCACGGCGGAAACCGGGCTCCGCCCTCCCGCCACGCGCTTGAGGCCGCCGGTGCCCACGCCATCGGCTTCCAAAGCGGCGGCGAGCAAGGGCGCGTTTAGATCATCGCCAACCCGGCCCCAGAAATCCGCACGGCCACCAAGGCGCGTCACCGCAATCGCCGCATTGGCCGCCATGCCGCCGGCATTCAGCACATAGGAACGGGCGGCGATTTTCGCGGGCGGTTGGGGTATATCCTCCACTCGGAACACATGATCGGCGACAACATTGCCAAGGCAGACAACACGCGGCGGGGGAAGGGGTGCGGCCATGATGGGCCATAGCCTGTCACGGCAGGACCGTCTTGGCCAAGTGCCGCCCGAAATCGCGTCCCGCATCCTGCTGCTACGCGATGATGCGCTGGTGCTGAACAAGCCGGCGGGGCTTGCGACACATCGCGGGCCGCGCGGCGGTGCCTCGGTGGAGGATTGGTTGCCGGCGTTGCAAATGGGAAGGCGCCATTTGCCGCAACCGGCGCATCGGCTGGATCAGGATACGGCGGGCTGCCTGGTGCTGGGGCGCACAAAGCCGGCCTTGGCGGCGCTTGGCGCCATTTTCGCCAAGGGGCTGGCGACCAAGATCTATTGGGCGGTGGTGCAGGGCGGCCCGGCAGAGGATGCGGGGGAGATTGCCTTGCCCATCCGCAAGATCAGCACGCGCGCACAGGGGTGGCGGATGGAAGCGCATGCGGATGGGCTGGCATCGCTCACACGCTGGCGCTGCCTGGGGCGCGGTGCTGGCATGGCCTGGCTGGAATTGGCGCCTGAGACCGGGCGCACGCATCAATTGCGCGTGCATTGCGCGGCGATGGGCTGGCCGATTTTGGGTGATGCGCTTTACGGCGCGGGAGGGGCGGGCGGCTTGCATTTGCTGGCGCGGGCCATTGCGCTGCCGCTGGAGCCGCCCTTGCAGGCAGAGGCGCCGCCACCGCCGCATATGGAAGGGGCGTTGCGCGGATGTGGCTGGCAAGGCGGGTGAAAGCGGTTAGGGGAGCTTCCCTATGATCCCAAAAAATCCTTCCGCGCCATTATTCGCATCACGCGCCAGCCGCTGCTGATTGTGGCGCGGCGCGGCGGGCGTTTTGCTGATTTGCCGAGCGTGATTGAAGCAGCCAAGCGCGCACCCGGCGCCATTCCGCATGCCTCATCCGGCCAGGGTTCGATTTATCATGCGGTGTTTGTGCTTCTCTCACGCGCGGCGAATATTGAATTGCTGCATGTGCCCTTCACCGGCGGTGCGCCAAGCTTGCAGGCGTTGATGGCGAATACAGTGGAATTGGCCGTCCTCGCGCCGGAAGAAATGGCGGGGCTTGCCAATGCCGGCGAAATCCGCCCGCTGGCGGTGGCCTCCGCTGCGCGCATTCCGGGCTATCCGGATGTGCCGACCTTGCGCGAATTGGGCTTTGATGTGGTGATCGAAAACATGAAGGGGCTGAATGCGCCGGCTGGTTTGCCGGACGCAATCTACACCAGCCTGCATGATCGCTTCCGCCAGGGCATGCAGGCGCCTGCATGGAAAACCTTTCTGGATCGTACCGGCGCCATGGATGGCTATCTGGATGGCCCTGGCTATCAGCGCGCCATAGATAATGTGCTGGATTCGCTAAAGGCGGCTTTGGCCAAATAAGCCTAACGCGCGCTGGGGATCACACTATCCCCAGCCCTGCCTTCCAGCACCGCATCAAACAGTTTGATCTGTTGCGGCAGGCAGATAGTTTTCAGGTCATAACGTTCCAGCAAGGTCCGCCGCGCGGCCTTGCGGATCGGCTCATACTGATCCGGCTTTGCCAAAGCCTGCACCACGGTTTCGGCCAAAGCTTCCGTGTCATAAAACGGCACCAGCAACCCGTTCACGCCATGTTCGATCACTTCCTGCACAGGCGGTGTCGCGGAGCCGATCACCAAAGCCTCACACCCCATAGCCTCAATCATGGACCAGGACAAAACGTAAGGATATGTAAGATAGACATGCGCGCGCGTGATGCGAAATAGCGCAAGCAAAGCCGGGTGCGGAATGCGGCCGGTGAAATGCAGCTGGGTCAAATCCAGCTTGTCGCCCAATTCTTCCAGCAGATGTGCGCGCCAGGGGCGGCCATCCTTGGGTTTTTCGCCATAGCCGCGCGCCTCGCCGCCGACCAGCACCACTTGCGCTTGCGGGCGGCGCTCCGTGATTTCCGGCAGGGCGCGCATGAAAACATCAAAGCCGCGATAGGGTTCCAGATTGCGGGAGACATAGGTAATCACCTCATCACCGCGCGTAATCACGCTGCCATTGGGCAGTTTCACATGATGCGCGCCGGCGGGTGTCGCCACGTCGCTATTCACCCCTTCATGCACAACGGAGATTTTGCGGCGGAACACCTCGGGGTAGCGCCCGCGCTGGAAATGCGTGGGGCTGACACCCCAATCCATCGCCTCAAGCGCCGGGGTTTGCGGCAGGTTCAACATCCGCGTGCGCGCGGCCTCATCCAATTCCACCTTCTGCGCCGGGTTGAAGCCGATATCGCCGCCTGAGGTGGTGAAGTGGAATTCGCAATACTGCAGCAGCTTCGCATTCGGGAAGATGTCGGCGAGGAACATGCCCTCCCCCCAGCCCGGATGGCAGCAGATGATATCGGGGCGGAAGCCTTTGCTCCGCAGATCAACCAAGGCCCGCGCGACATTTTGCGCGCGCCGCACAGCGGCTTCCATGGGGCGCAGATATTGATGCGTCTTGTCGCCAGCGCCTTGCGGTTCCGGGTAGCGGATATGGGTGATACCAGGCAGCGAGATATTCTCCCGCTCCCCAAGGCCAATCACCCGCGCACCCGGGCGTGCGGCAATCACCGGCGCCAAATGGCGATACTGGCCGGGGAAATTCTGGTGAATGAATAGCGCCCGAACCAAACAGTCACATCCTGAAACGAACCGCTGTTAAATCGGCCATTTGCCGGGCGCGCGCAATTGCCCCCTTGGCGGGGCGGCACCAAGCGCCGAGAATGGCACCTGATCAGGAAAGAGAGGCCCGTCATGACATTCGATTTCACCGGCAAGAAGGTTCTGGTCGCAGGCGGCAGCCGCGGCATTGGGCGGTCCATCGCGCTTGGCTTTGCCGCCGGCGGGGCCGCGGTTTCCATCTGTGCGCGCGGCGCCGCAGGGCTCGAGGCTACGCGTGCCGAAATCGCTGCCCATGGCGTGCAGGCCCATGCGATGCCGGCAGACCTCGCCAATCAGGCCGAAATCGAAGCCTGGGTCGCCGCTGCCGCTGCCGCGCTTGGGGGGGTGGATGTGCTGGTGAATAATGCCTCGGGCTTTGGCATGGCCGATACGGAAGACGGCTGGCAGAAAAGCCTGGATGTCGATGTGATGGCGACAGTGCGCGCGTCCCGCGCGGCGCTCCCATTCCTGAAGGCGGCCAAGGGGTGCATTGTGAATACCACCTCCATCTCCGGGCTTGGGCCTTCGGTGCGCACGCCGGCCTATGCGGCGGTGAAGGCGCTGGTGATCAATTACACGGCATCCCAGGCGGCCAGCCTCGCCAAGGATGAGATTCGCGTGAATGCCATTGCGCCGGGGTCCATCGAATTTCCGGGCGGCATGTGGGAAGAACGCAAAACGACCGACCCCACGCTTTACGGGCGCATCCTGGCGAGCATCCCCTTCGGCCGGTACGGCACGCCGGAAGAAGTGGCCAATGCGGCGCTTTTCCTGGCCTCACCGCTGGCGGGCTGGATCACGGGGCAGACCCTGGTGGTGGATGGCGGCCAGACCCTGAGCTGAGGGATGATCCATCGGGTGAATTAAAAACTTCAAAATTATGAGTTGGACAGCTTGCCGGGGCTGGCTTAGTCACTCCGGCAGAGTGCCAGAGGGGTCTGTGAAGGGCCGGCTTCGGCGCCATATCAGCGGGGCGGGCTTTGACCCGAACCATAGCCAGTAGCGGAGAGAGAGATGGACGGAAATCAAAGCATGGGCAAATGCCCGGTGATGCATGGCAAGCCAACTGCGGCGCGCTTCAGCACGCGGGCCAATAATGATTGGTGGCCCAATCAGTTGAACCTGCGCATCCTGAGCCAGCAATCCGCCAAGTCCAACCCGATGGGGCCTGGTTTCAATTACGCGGAAGAATTCAAGAAGCTCGACCTGCAGGCGCTGAAGAATGATATTTTTGCGCTGATGACCGTCTCGGAATCCTGGTGGCCGGCGGATTACGGGCATTACGGGCCCTTCTTTGTGCGCATGGCCTGGCATGCTGCCGGCACTTATCGCACCGCCGATGGTCGTGGTGGCGCTTCCAATGGCGCGCATCGCTTCGCGCCGGAAAACTCCTGGCCCGATAACGGCAATCTGGACAAGGCGCGCCGCCTGCTGTGGCCGGTGAAGCAGAAATACGGCAACAAGATTTCCTGGGCCGATCTGTTCATCCTGGCCGGCAATTGCGCGATTGAATCCATGGGCCTGAAGCCGTTTGGCTTTGGCGGTGGGCGCGTGGATATCTGGGAACCGGAACAGGATATCTATTGGGGCACCGAAGACAGCTGGCTGGATGACAAGCGCTATACGGGCGACCGCATTCTGGAAAACCCGCTGGCCGCCGTGCAGATGGGCCTGATCTACGTCAATCCGGAAGGCCCGAATGGCAAGCCGGACCCGATCGCCTCTGGCCGCGACATTCGCGAAACATTCGCGCGTATGGCGATGAATGACGAAGAAACCGTCGCGCTGACGGCAGGTGGCCATACCTTCGGCAAGTGCCATGGCGCCGGCCCCGCGAGCCATGTTGGCCCGGAACCGGAAGCCGCACCGCTGGAACAGATGGGCTTTGGCTGGATGAGCAGCTTCCATTCCGGCATGGGCGTGCATGCCATTACCAGCGGGATCGAAGGTGCCTGGACCACCAACCCGACCAAGTGGGACAATAACTACTTCGAGAACCTGCTGAACCATGATTGGGTACTGACGAAAAGCCCCGCTGGAGCGCATCAGTGGATCCCCGCCAATGGCGCCTTGGCTGATGCCGTGCCGGATGCGCATGACCCCACGAAGCGCCACGCGCCGATCATGACCACGGCGGATATGGCGATGAAGCTGGATCCGATCTATGGGCCAATCTCGCAAAGCTTCCTGAAGAATCCGGACAAGTTCGCCGATGCTTTCGCGCGCGCCTGGTTCAAGCTGACGCATCGCGATATGGGGCCGAAGGTGCGCTACCTTGGCACCGATGTGCCGAAGGAAGATTTGATCTGGCAGGACCCCGTGCCGCCGGTCACTCATAAGCTGGTGGATGCCGCCGACATCGCGGCGCTGAAGGCGCAAATCCTGGCGACGGGTCTTTCCGTTTCCGAATTGGTGGCAACCGCCTGGGCCTCCGCTTCTACCTATCGTGGTTCGGATCGTCGTGGTGGCGCCAATGGTGCGCGCATTCGCTTGGCCCCCCAGAAGGATTGGGAAGCCAATCAGCCTGGGCAGCTTGCGAAGGTGCTGGCGGCGCTGGAAGGCGTGCAAAAGGCGTTCAATGGCGCAGCGAAGGACGGCAAGCAGGTTTCGCTGGCTGACCTTATCGTGCTGGGCGGTTGCGCTGCGGTGGAAGCGGCGGCCAAGGCTGCTGGCCATGCCGTGACGGTGCCCTTCACGCCGGGCCGCACGGATGCGAGTGCTGCGCAGACGGATGCGGAAAGCTTCTCGGTGCTTGAACCGGAAGCGGATGGTTTCCGTAACTATCGTAAGCTTGCCTATACGGTGAAGGCGGAAGAACAGCTGGTGGATAAGGCGCAGCTGCTGACGCTGACCGCGCCGGAAATGACCGTGCTGGTGGGCGGGATGCGTGCGCTGAATGCCAATGTCGGCCAGGCGCAGCATGGTGTTTTCACCAAGCGTCCGGGCCAGCTGACCAATGACTTCTTCGTCAATGTGCTGGATATGGCGACGGTGTGGAAAGCAGTTTCTGACTCCGCCGATATCTTCGAAGGGCGTGACCGCGCCAGCGGCAATGTAAAATGGACCGCGACGCGCGTTGATTTGGTGTTCGGTTCCAACAGCGAATTGCGCGCCCTGTCTGAAGTTTACGCGCAGCATGACAATCAGGCGAAGTTCGTGGCTGATTTTGTCGCCGCCTGGAACAAGGTGATGATGCTGGATCGCTTCGACCTCGGCTGAGGTTGCGTTCCAGAAGTTTTGAAGGGGGCGCCGGTCACAAGCCGGCGCCCTTTTTCATGCTTGACGCTTGGGAAGGGCCGAGGGACGCTTCAGCGTGACGAAGCCCGTCTTGGGAGAGCCCGATGCCCGAACCCGATCCCGAAATGGAATTTGATATCGCGTTGGCGCGCGCCGGCGTGATTGTGCCACCGGAACGGCGTACCGCGATGATGGAAGGCTTTCGCGCCTGGTGTGAAATGCGGAAGCTGCTGAATGAACCCATGCCGGTGGCAACTGAACCGGCTTTCGCGCTGACGCAGCCAATGGGGCCAAGATGAGCAGCCACGTTCCCTCCCTCGCGGAAGCCTCGGCAGGCATTGCCGCCGGGACGCTTTCACCTGTGGCGCTCACGGAAGCAGCGCTGGCGCGCATTGCGGTACTTGATCCGAAGCTGAATGCCTTCATCACCATCACGGCGGATCGCGCGCGCCGCGCGGCGGCAGCGGCTGAGGCCGAGATCAAGGCCGGCAAAAGGCGCGGGCCGCTGCATGGCATTCCCTATGCGCTCAAGGATATTTATGACGTTGCAGGCGTGCGCACTACGGCGCATTCCAAGCTGTTGATGGACAATGTGGCGCGCGAAGACGCTGCCTCCACCGCCAAGCTGGAAGCGGCCGGCATGGTGCTGCTGGGCAAGCTTTCGACGCATGAATTCGCCCGCGGCGGCCCCACTGATGTGCTGCCTTTCCCCAACGCGAAAAACCCTTGGAACACCGCGCATTTCGCTGGCGGGTCGAGCAGCGGTTCCGGTGTTGCGGTGGCCTCTGGCATGGTGGGGCTTGCCATGGGGAGCGATACGGCTGGGTCCATTCGCCTGCCCGCCACATTTTGCGGCATTGTCGGGCTGAAGCCGACCTATGGCGTCATCAGCCGGCGCGGCGTGGTGCCGCTTTCCTTCACGCTGGATCATGCCGGGCCACTGACGCGCTCGGTCGCAGATTGCGCGCTGGCGATGCAAGTATTGGCCGGGTATGAACCGGGCGATCCAGGATCAGCGCGCGAAGCCGTGCCTGATTACAGCGCGAATTTACGCAAGGGCGTTGCCGGGCTGACCATTGGCCGCGCACGCGCCTATGACATTGAAGCGGGCGTTGATGCGGAAGTCATGGCCGCCGTGGATGCAGCCGCCGAAAAATGGCGCGCCTTGGGTGCCAAGATTGTTGATGTGGTGCTGCCCAGCAAGCGGCGCATGGATGCCTGCATTCAAACCATTCTGATCGCGGAAGGTTTTGCCATTCATGGCGAATGGCTCCGCACCCGCCCGCAGGATTATGGCCGCGTCACGCGCGAACGGCTGATGATGGGCGCTTTTGTCACCGGCGGAGAATATGTTCAGGCGCAGCGCCTGCGGCGGATCATCACAGCTGAGGTGGATGCGGTGCTGGCCGGTTGCGATGCGATTCTGTGCGCCGGCAACCCAACCGCCGCGCCACGCGTGGTGGATGTGGATGAAGGACCCTTCCGCAAATCCCACCCCATCACTGGCCCTTTCAACGCCACCGGGCATCCGGCGCTGGCGCTGCCTTGCGGCTTTGGCGCTTCTGGCTTGCCGCTTGGGTTGCAATTGATCGGGCGGAATTATGGGGAAGCCATGCTGTTCAGGATCGCGCAGGCTTACGAACAGGCAGCAGAGTGGGGCGCGCGGCGGCCTGAACTGGGCGTCTGATCAGGCGCTTCGGCGCATGGCAGCACCGCCGCTGGCCGGTGCTTTCAATTCCTGCGCCAATATCCAAACCCGCCCGGCATCCATGCGGGTTTCTGGGTCATTCAATAACCGGTCAAGCTCGGCCAATTTGCGGGCCAATTCACTATCGGACATGCGCCAACTCCAGCAAGCCTGTTCAAGAAATCAGGCACGGTTCTTATGGCCCGCAAAAGCGTCCGAAAAATGGAGGAATTCCGGCCGCGCCATGATTTCGCGCAGCCGGCAACCCCCGCTCAGGCCGCGAGCCGTGCCGCGCGCACGCCGCGCATCCGCCCGCCGGGAATGGCGCCCTTGATCGCCGCTGCCATATCGGCGGCCGCCAACAGGCTGTTCCAGGTGACGCCGGTTTCAACCCCCATGCGGCGGAACATCCAAACCACGTCTTCCGTCGCGACATTGCCGGTGGCGCCAGGCGCGAAGGGGCAGCCACCAATGCCGCCTGCGGCGCTATCAATCACGCGACAGCCGGCAGCATAGGCCGCGGCCACATTGGCCACACCCATGCCGTAAGTGTCATGGCCATGGAAGGCAAAGCGATGCCCCCAGGCGCCCTGCGCTTTCTCAAAAATCCGCCGCACCTGATCGGGGCTGGCATTGCCCGTGGTATCCGCGAGCGCGATTTCCATGCTGGGGTCCAGCGCCACAATGCGTTCCACCCAATCCAAAGCCTCGGCATCCTCCACCACGCCATCAAAGGGGCAATGAAAGACGCAGGACAGGTTGAAGCGAATGAGCGTGCCCTTCGGCGTATCGCGCACCAAGGATGCCAGTTCGGCAAAGCTTTCTTCGCGCGTGCGGTTGAGATTGGCCTTGTTGTGTCCCGCCGTTGCCGACATGAAAAAGCCAAGCCGTTCCGCGCCCCCGGCAAGCGCCGCATCAAAGCCGCGCCTATTGGGCACCAGCACGGTGCTTTCCAAGCCCGGCAGCGTCTTGGCAAAGGCCAGCACCGCCGCCGTATCCGCCATTTGCGGAATCGCCTTGGGCGACACGAAGGAACCGATTTCCATCCGCCTGAGGCCCGCATCATACAGCGCCTGAATGAGCGCGATTTTCACCTCGGTCGGCACGAAATCGCCGGTGATGGACTGAATCCCGTCACGCGGGGCGACTTCGCTGATGGTCACCTTGCCGGTCATGCCTGCTTCTCCTTCGCTTCACCGAGTAATTCACCAAACACATGGTCATTATGCGCGCCCGCCGCCGGGCCTGGCCAGCGCACCACATCCTGCGGCGCCACGCCATCAAAGCGGAAGGGCGCGGCCGGGTGCAGCACCTGGCCCAAAAGCGGGTCCGCCACTTCCACCACCCAGCCGCGCTCGCGGAAATGCGGGTCATTGGCGCAATCGGCCATGTCATACAGGCGGGAACAGGGCACTTCGGCCGCTTCCAGAATGGCCTCGGCTTCCGCGGCGGGTTTCGTGCGGGTCCAGGCAGCGATGGCGGTATCGAGTTCCGCAACATTTTCGCAACGCAGCCCATTGGTGGCGAAGCGCTCAGCCTCGGCCAATTCGGGCCGGCCAATCGCGGCCATCAGGCGGCGGAAGATCAAATCCGAATTGCCGGCCACACACAGCCATTTGCCGTCGGCGCAGGGGTAGGTGTTGGTGGGGGCGGCGGTCTTGATGGCAGCGCCCTGCGGCTGACGCACCCAGCCGAATAGCCCGTATTCCGGCAGCATCCCTTCCATGAGGGAAAACACGCTGCTGACCAAATCCACATCCACCACGCGGCCCTTGGCATTGGGGTCGCCCTTCACCGCCCAGCAGGCAGAAACCACGGCAAGCGCACAGTAAATCCCGGCCAGATCATCGCTGATGGAAACCCCGCAGCGCGGCGGCGGCAGCGCCTGTTCACCGGGATGGCCGGTAAGGTGCCTGAGGCCCCCCATGGCTTCGCCGATCGCGCCAAAGGCGGGCTTGTCCTTGTAAGGCCCATCCTGGCCATAGCCGGAAATCCGCCCGATCACGAGGCGCGGGTTTTCCCGGTGCAGTTCCTCTGGCCCCAGGCCGATGCGTTCAAGGTAGCCGGCGCGGAAATTTTCGATCAGCCCATCGGCGCGGCGGAGCAGCGCGATCAGCTTCGCGCGATCCTCGGGCTTTTTCAGATCAAGCGTGACGCTGAGCTTGTTCCGCCCATGCACGCTGAACCAGACGGCATTGCCATTGATATTGCTGCCCCAACCGCGCACCGGGTCCCCGCCCGGCGGTTCCACCTTGATCACCTCAGCGCCCAAATCCGCGAGCAGGCGCGTGGCGAAAGGGGCAGCGATGTAATGGCCAAGCTCCACGAGCTTGAGGCCGGCAAGCGGGAGGTTCGGGGCGGGGGCGGACATGGGGTGGGTGTTAGCGGAGAATGGGCGCGCGGGAAATCGGCGCCATCGAAACCGAACAGCAATCTTTTGCCGCTAGTCTTCAACATGTCGCTGGACTTGAAGCGATCTAGTCTCTCCCATCACGCGCCGCGACTTAAAGGCAGCGCAACATCCCGCATTATGGATGCCCCCCTGGGGTGAAGTCTTCGGACTTCACCCCGTTTTTGCGATGAATCCAGGGTTCCAGAAGCCCCGCTTTTGCGGCAGGTTATCCCTCGAAGCATGGGGGCGATGATCGCAATGACCGAAGAAGAAATACTGGCCCGCGCGGCGGGCATCACCACCGGGCTCAAGACCCACCCCAAGGAAGTGGCGGAAGCCATCGCTGCGTCCCGCCGCATGGCTGGGGCTTTCACGCGCCCTGCCAATGAAACCGCCGAACCCATGCCAGCCTATGCCGCGCCGCTTCCCGCCAAGGGGTCACGCGCATGAAGGCCTTGCATGAGCTTTCGCTGACCGAAGCTTCTGCCGGCATTGCGCGGCGGCGTTTCTCCCCTGTCGAATACCTTGATGCCCTGCACGCACGCGCCAATGAGGTAGGCGGCAAGGTCAACGCCATTGTGCGCCCGCTATGGGATGAAGCCCGCGCGCAGGCGGTGAAGGCCGGGCGGCGCATCGCCCGCAGCGGGCCGCGTTCCGCGTTGGATGGCCTGCCGGTCGGGCTTAAGGACATTATTGATATCGCGGGGCATCCCACCAGCTGCCATTCACGCATCCTGCTCGATAATCAGAAAAGCGCCGATGCGGCGGTGGTGGCCAGGCTGCGTGCGGCGGGGGCGATTTTCCCGGCCAAGCTCGCAACCCATGAATTTGCCATCGGCGGCCCGGCCTTTGACCTGCCCTTCCCACCCGCGCGCAACCCCTGGAATACGGCGCATCACCCGGGCGGGTCATCTTCCGGTTCCGGCGCCGCCGTGGGCGCCAATATCCTGCCCGCCGCGCTCGGCACCGATACGGGCGGTTCCGTGCGCCACCCCGCCAGCCATTGCGGCATTGTCGGCATGAAGGCGACTTATGGGCTGGTATCGCGTCGCGGCGTTTTCCCGCTGGCCTTCACGCTTGATCATGTGGGGCCCATGACGCGCACGGTCGCCGATAATGCGTTGCTGCTTGGCATGATGGCGGGGCATGATCCGGCTGATCCAGGTAGTGCGGCGCATAAGCCTGAAAACTATGCGCGGCAGATGAAGAAGGGGCTCCGCGGCCTCACCATCGGCTATGTGCGGCATTTTCACGAGAAGGATCAGCCAGCTTCCGCTGAAATGGCCACCGCGCTTGATGCCGCGGCAAAGCTGCTCGCCAAGGAAGGGGCGAAGATCAAGACCATCACCCTGCCCTCGCTCACGGAATTTGCCGGCGTCAATCGCGCCATTCTGATGTCTGAAGCCGCGGCCATTCATGGCAAATGGCTGCGCGAAAGACCGGGCGATTACGCCAATATCACGCTGCGGCGCCTGCTGCCGGGGCTTTTCATGCGTGCCGAGGATTACGTGCAGGCACAGCGCCGCCGCCGCGAATTGGTGGCCGCAGTTGAAGCGGCATTTGCAGAGGTTGATCTGCTGCTGACCGCATCTTCCATGGATGTCGCCTGCAAGATTGATGACGCCGAGGCAGTGGAACTCACCTATCCGCGCCAGGCACGCACGCCCTTCAATGTCACGGGCCATCCGGCCATGACCATGATGTGCGGTGTTTCCAAAGCGGAAGGCCTGCCGCTTTCTTTGCAATTGGTGGGGCCAAGCTTTGGGGAGGCTGCCATCTACCGCGCCGCCGCCGCTTATGAACGCGCCGCACCTTGGAAGGATTTGCGCCCAGCGCTGTAATCGCACGCATGTTGCAGGCAGGATTCATTGATCGGCGCTGGCGCCACCCCGCGCTGTTGCCTCTGTTCTTTTTCGCGCTTGCGCTTTTGTTGCGGAGCTTTTCCTTCGTCGCCGCCGTGATTGATACGGATGAGGGGCTTTATATGCTCCAGGCGCGGGAATGGCTGCGCGGCGGCTGGCCGCTGGTCGCGGTATGGGATATGCACCCGGTGGGGGCGCCTGCGATTTTTGCAGTCACCATGGCGCTTTTCGGCGATAGCATTTGGGTGCTGCGGGTGCTTGGCGCAGCTTGTGTCGCGGCAACAGCTTCGGCCCTTTTCCATGCCGTGCGCTATGCGGGCGGATCGCCCGCCTTGGGGCTTGCGGCCGGCGTTCTTTACATCGCGCATAGCGGGCTTCTGGGCGGGCTTGCCACCAATACGGAAATTCTTTTTGCCCCCTTGATTAGTTGGGCCATGGCGCTTGGCCTGCGCTGCGCGGTGGATGCTTTGGAACGCAGCAAGGCGCCGCGCTGGCGTGATTTGGCGATGATGGGGGTGCTGATTGGCTTCACGCTCACGATCAAGCCGGTCACGTTTTTTGAAGGCTCGCTGGCCTGGTTGATCTTGATGCTGCCCGCGCTTCGGCTGGGGCTGATCAGCCTGCCACGCCTGGCTACCATGGCCGTGGCTTATGCGGCGATCTGCGCCACGCCCACCCTGCTTTTTGCCTTGGCCTATGCGCTGCGCGGTGAGTTTCACTACTTGTTGGAGGGTGCCTTCCTGGCCCCGCTGCGATATGCGGGCTCAAGGCTGAGCGCGGCGGATTCCTTCCGCTTCGCGCTGGTGGCAGCCTTGTTGCTGCTTTGGGCCTTTCTGCTGACGCTGCCTGCCATCATCCGCCCGCGCAATCGCCAAGGGCCACTTTCGCGGCTCAGGCAATTCGGCATGATCTGGTTTGTGGCGGCGACATTCGCTGTTGTCCTGCCCGGGCAATTCTATCAGCATTACTTCCTGATCTGGTTATTGCCGCTTTCGGTGCTGGCGGCACTCGGCGCGCGGCAATTGGCGCGGTATTTGCGCCCAGGCATGGTCGTGATCGGCTTTCAATTGCTGATCGGTGCGGTGGCTTTGGATGCCTGGCGCGTGGCCGCCCTGCCCCGGCTTGATCGTGGTATCGGCCTTGGCGCGCCTGATCCCGTGCGGCGCACTGCCGCTGCCGTGCGCGCGGAAATAGACCCGAATGACCCGATCTGGGTCGTGAATTATCACCCGGTGGTCTATGTGCTGGCCGATGCTGCCGTGCCCACGCGCTTTGCCTTTCCGGCGCATCTGGCGGGGCCATTTTATCGCGTGACGGGGATCGATTCCTACGCGGAAATCACGCGCATCCTGGAAAGCCATCCGCGCGTTCTGGTGATTGATCGTGGCTGGTGGCCCAATGTGCGCCGCCGTGCTGCGATATTGATCGAAGCCGCGCTGGATGAGCAATATGAATTGGTGGCAACTGTCCCGGAAGAACGTGGGGCAGTTGAAATCTGGCGCTTGCGATAATCAGCAGGGTGAAGGCGTCACCAGAAATTACTGGTGACGCCATGCTTCATTCAGCCTCAGTGGCCGGCGCGGCGGCTTCCTTGGATGCGGAATCGCGTGACCCAGCCGCGCCGGAACGCAGCACCACGATCAGCTTTTCAATCGCCGTTGCCTTATCGCAGCGGTCAATCGCCGCGGCTTCGGCAGCCAGCCGGTCCAAAGCCAATTCATAGATCTGGCGTTCGCTGAAGGATTGGTCGGGCTGGCCGGCATTGCGGAACAGGTCGCGCACCACTTCAGCAATCTGCACCGGATCGCCCGAATTGATTTTCGCTTCATATTCCTGCGCACGGCGTGACCACATGGTGCGCTTGATGCGTGCGCGGCCCTTCAGCGTATCCATGGCCGGCTGGAAGCTTTCCGTGGTGCAAAGCTTGCGCAGCCCCGAAGATGACGCCTTGTTAACCGGCACACTGAGTTTCATGCGGTTTTCCTCAAAGGTCACTTCAATGACCTGCAAGGAATAGCCAGCCGCTTCCACCGTGCGGATGCCCTGCACCGTGCCCACGCCATGGGTTGGATAGACAACGTAATCGCCTGTCTTGAATTCCTGTTTCGGGGCGGCAGGCGGTTTGGGCGAAGACGACATCGGCATTCCAGGACGAGGCGGGCCACCGCCCGGCGGGCGCATCCCCAATTGAACATTCGGGCGCATGGTGGGCGGCGGCGGAGACAGCGGGGAAATGCTGGGCGGCGGCGCCGGCCGCGGTGCGGGCGCGGGGGAAGGCGGGGTGACCATGGCCACCGCCGGCGCTTGTGCCAGCCCTGGCCGAGGCAGGGTTTCGGGCGCTGCAGTCGCGGGGCTTGGCGCTTCCTTAGGGTCGGAGGAAGCCGCGGGGGGGGCCTCGACCTTGGTACCACCGGCAGGGGCGGACTTGGCCTTGGATTTGGTCGCGGGCTTGGCAGCAAGCGGCGCGGCGGCGGGGGCGTCAGCCGCCGGGGCAGCGGGCTTGGCCGGGTTTGGTACATTGGCCTTGGCAGGTGCCTCAGCGGCGGGGGGTGCAGGCGGCTTCGCGGGCTTGGCCAGCGCTTCAGGGGCTGGCGCCACAGGAATGGCGACGGGCTTTTCCACCTTGGCGGGCGCTGCGGGTTTGGCACTGGGCGCCGCCGCTTTCGGCTTGGCGGGCGCTGCGGGTTTGGCACTGGGCGCCGCCGCTTTCGGCTTGGCGGGCGCTGCGGGTTTGGCACTGGGCGCCGCCGCTTTCGGCTTGGCGGGCGCTGCGGCGGCAGGCTTGGCGGCAGCCTTGGGCGCCGGCTTTGGTGCCGGTTTTGCAAACAACTTAGGCGCTACCTTAGGCGCTACCTTAGGCGCTACCTTAGGCGCTACCTTAGGCGCTACCTTAGGCGCTACCTTAGGCGCTACCTTAGGCGCTGCCTTGGGCGCTGGCTTGGCCGCTGGCTTGGCCGCTGGCTTGACGGCGGCTTTGGGCGCCGGCTTCGCTGCGGGTTTCGCGGCAAGCTTGGGGGCAGGCTTCGCCGCCGGCTTGGCTGCGGGCTTCGTCGCTGCTTTGGGAATGGGCTTCTTCACAGGTTTCGGCGCCACCTTCTTACTGGGCTTCGCGGTCGCCTTTGCCTTGGCGGAGGATTTCTTCGCGGCCGGCTTGGCGGCTGATTTCGCCTTGCTGGTGGGCTTCTTCGCCGCGGGGCGGGCCGGCTTGGCGCTGCCCTTGGCGGGCGCCTTGGACACTGGCTTGCGTGTCATGAGAATGGGACTCCCAACGCAGAACCCGGATCAGCGCGACCCGGTCGAGAATGCAGACCATCACCCCCGGCAGTCACCTGGGCAGAACCAGTGCTGGAAATGACGAAAACCTTTAATAACACAAAAAACGCCCGGGGTCATCCGCCCAGCAGGCCCTTGGGCGGGAATTCATGACCGTTGCGGTCAGATAGTTGACGAGTTTTGGAAAAAATTCCCTCAGGGCTTGCCAGGATTGGGGCTGAGCAGCGCCTTCTTGTCGGGCTTGTCCTTCCAATCATCGGCATCTGCCGGCGCTTCGCCCTTGCGGGTGATATTGGGCCATTGCTGGGCGTAATCCCGGTTCAATTCTACCCAGGGGGTCGCCTTGTCGTCGCTATCGGGCAAAATCGCCTCGGCCGGGCATTCCGGTTCGCAGACGCCGCAATCAATGCATTCATCCGGGTGGATCACCAGCATGTTTTCGCCGACATAGAAGCAGTCCACCGGACAGACTTCCACACAATCCATGTATTTGCAGTTGATACAATTTTCGGTGACGACATAGGTCACTGGCGCGATTCCCTGGTGCTGAGCCTGTCCAAAACCGCCTTCAAAATGGCCGCAGACAGGAAATTAGACAAGGTGGCCTGACGCATATCTATTCTGCGTCAGGAAAGGACCTCATAAAGGGTCTGCGCTTCTGTGGCCGGGCCGCGCCGTTCCGCCAGGGCCAATACGCGCCAGAGAATGATCTGCCCCGACGCCCCCTGCCCGACCGAGAGCGTCAGCACATCGCCGGGTCGCAGCTTGGCATGGGGCTTGTCGGTTGGCAGGCGATTGATGCGCACCACGCCTTTTTCCACTTGGCGGGCGCATTCTGCCCGGGTCTTGCGGAAGCGCGCGCACCAAAGCCAGGCATCCAGCCGCTGATAATCCCGCCCTTCCGCCTCGGCCACCACGGCGCGCTGTTCAGTCCTTCTTGAGCTTCAGTGCGGCCAGCACCGAAAAGGGGCTATCGGGACGCGGCATTGGGGGCAGGGCTGCGCGGTCCTCTCGCGGCGGCCGAGGGCCGCGCGGGCGGTCATTGCCGCCCTTATTGCCGTAATGCTGGCGCTGCTGCTGTTGCTGACCGCCTTCGGGCTTCGGGCGCCGATCCGGGCGTTGATCGGGCCGGCGGTCAGGGCGCTGCTGCTCGGGCGGCGCCTGGTCGGGCGCGGCACCTTCAGCCGGCTTGTCGTCTTGCCGGCGATGATCCGGGCGGGGGCCGCGACGATCCGGGCGCAGGTCATCCCGGCGGGGGCCATGCTGGCGCGGTTCAAAGCGGGGCGCGCGTTGCTGGCCAATACGCGCGGGCGCGGGCGGGCCAAAATTCTTTTCATCGAGCGTTTCGGCGGGGATCAGCCGAAAGCCCATCGCTTCCAACACCGGGGCAAGGTTTTCGCCCTTGATGCCCAGGCGGCTTGCCAGATCGCCCGGCAGCAGCGCGGGGGATTTGCGCGTGAGGTGCCCCAATTCGCCGGCGATGCGTTCCGCCACATCCAGGCGGAGCAAGACGGGGCCAGCGGGCAGCCAGCCCATGGTTTCGGCAAAGCCGCGCGGCCAATCGGCGGGCGGCGCCACCGCAATCAAACCGCCGGAGGGCAGTTTTGGCGTTTCAATGCCCCTCAGCAGGGACCAAAGCTGCGCCCGCAGCGCCATGGCGCGTGGCTTCAAGGCTTCCGGCACGTAAAGCGCGTAACGCCCGGCGCGGATGCCTATGCCCTTCAGCTTCTGGCGCAGATCAGGGCGGATTTCACTATCCGTTGCCCCCATGGCCAGGCCCAATTCTTCCCGCAGGCGAAAGGCCGGGCCGCGCAGCGTATTGTCTTCGGCGGCTTTTTCCTCGGCGGTGAAAATCGCGCCCAGATCGCGCTTCACCAAAGCCTCAATCCAGGTGGCCAGACGCGCACGAATACGTTCACGCTGCGCGCCATCCAGAAATTCGGAAGGCAGCACTTCAATCAGCGGCTTGCCGGGTTCTGAACCGGATTTCAGCTTGGCCACTTCCGCGATATCGCCAAGCCCAGCCGGCATATTGGGTGCGTGGGAATAGGCCCAGGTGACGCCATGCTGCGGCGTGATCGCAAAAGCCTCATCCTTCGCGGATTCCAGCATGGTGACGCGGCGCGGGATTTCCGCGCCAAGCGCACGGCGCGCAGCACGCAGCACAACGCGGCGTTCTTCTTCCTTCACCGTCGCCGCATCGGGTTCAAACAGAAAGCCCTTCACATGGCCGACCGGATGGCCTTCCACGACCACTTCACCGCGGCGCGTGACGGCGGAAAGCAATTCCTCATCGCTTTCATCAAGCGCGCGGATCAGATGCGCGGCGCGACGATCCACAAAGCGCGCGGTCAGGCTTTCATGCAGCGCGTCGGAGACCGTGTCTTCAACGCGCCGCGCTTCAACTTGCAATCCGGCGGCATCATCCAGCCAATCGGCGCGCGCCGCGACATAGGACCAGACGCGAATGGCCGAAAGGCGGGCCATCAGCGTATCCAGATCACCTTCCGCCATGCCGAGTTGCGCGAGCGATGACGCCACCCAATCGCGCGGCAGCCGCCCCTCACGCGCCAAATGCGTGAAAATGCGCGCGCAAAGCCTAGTGTGGCTATCATCCGCAAGCTTGCGGAAATCCGGCACCTGGCAGGCTTCCCAGAGCAAACGTACGCGTGATGCGGTATCCGCCAGGCCGCGAATTTCTTCTTCCCGCACCAGCATGGAAAGCGTGATGTGGTCCACCGCATCATGGCCCTTGGCTAGGCCCGGCTGCGGTGCCGGTGCGCCGAGGGTATCAAGCAAGGTTTCGACCGAGGAGAAATCCAGATCTGAATTGCGCCACGCCAAGGTTTTCAGCGGTTCAAAGGCATGGGTTTCGATCTGGGTGACGATCTCATCATCCAGAACCGGAGCCTCTGCCGTGGTGCCAAAGGTGCCATCGCGCATGCCGCGCCCGGCGCGGCCGGCGATTTGCGCGATTTCCTGCGCTGTCAGGGCACGCGGCTGATGACCATCAAACTTATTGAGTGCGGCGAGCGCGACATGGTCCACATCCATATTAAGGCCCATGCCAATCGCATCCGTCGCCACCAGGAAATCCACTTCCCGGTTTTGATAAAGGGCGACCTGCGCATTGCGGGTGCGCGGCGAAAGCCTGCCCATCACCACCGCGCAACCGCCACGCCGACGGCGCACCGCTTCGGCAATGGCGTAGACTTCCTGCGCGCTGAAGGCGACAATGGCGGAACGTGCCGGCAGGCGGGAAAGCTTGGCGGGGCCCGCGTAAGTCAGTTGCGAAAGCCGCGCGCGGGTTTCAATTTCCGCGCGCGGGATCAGACGGCGCAGCAAGGGCGCGATGATCTCGGCACCCAGGAACATGGTTTCCACCATGCCGCGCGCATTCAGCAGCCGATCAGTGAAGATATGCCCGCGATCCGGGTCCGCGCAGAGCTGGATTTCATCAACCGCGAGGAATTCCACCGGCCGATCCAGCGGCATGGCTTCCACGGTGCAGGCGAAATACTTCGCCTCAGGGGGCACGATTTTTTCCTCGCCGGTAATCAGGGCGACGTAGCGTTCGCCCTTCATCGCCACCATGCGATCATAGTTTTCACGCGCCAGCAGCCTGAGCGGAAAGCCGATACTGCCCGAGGCATGGGCGAGCATCCGCTCAATCGCGAGGTGGGTCTTGCCGGTATTGGTCGGGCCAAGGATGGCGCGAACCCTGGGTTCGAACATGCGGGGGTCACTGTCCAAGAAAGAAAACGTGGAGTTCCGTGGCATGATGCGGCGCGCTTGTCCATGGTGGCGGCAGCGGGCAGGCTGGCGGGCCTGTGATGAACCCCGCCACCCGCTTCGCCCTGATCTTTGCCGCGCAATTCGCGGCCTTCGGCGTGATGATGCCGTTTCTGCCGCCGCTATTGCTGGCGCGCGGGCTGACGCCGGCTGATCTGGGCACGGTTTTGGCGGCCGGTAGCGCGCTTAAATTGCTGGCAGGGCCGCTAGGAGGGCGGGTTGCGGATTGGCTAGGTGATCCCAGGCTGGTGCTGATTTGCTGCACCAGCGCGGCGGCGATTTGCGCGGCGGGTTTTGGGTTGGCCGCCGGATTCTGGGCGCTGCTGTTGGTTAATCTGGCGCTGGCAGCGGCGTTGGCGCCAACCACCGCGCTTGCTGACGCGATGGCGCTGCGCGCGGCAAAGGGGCCGCCCGGCTTTGATTATGGGCGCGTCCGCGCGGCGGGATCCGCCAGCTATATCCTGGCCGCCGTGGCCGCTGGCGCGCTGGTGGGCGTTTTGGGCGCGGGGAGCGCTGCCTGGCTGATTGCCGCCATGCTTGGCCTTGGCGCGGCAGCGGCCTTTCTGCTGCCGCGCGCCGAGGGCTTCGGGCGTGGCGGTGCCAGCGGCTTTCGCGCGGCACTCGCGCTGCCTTGGCTGAGGCGCCTGATGCTGATTGCCGCGCTGATGCAGGGCAGCCACGCGGCCTATTACGCCTTTGGGTCCATCCATTGGCAGGCTTTGGGCTTCAGCGCCGGGGTGATTGGCCTGCTTTGGGCCTGGGGCGTGGTGGCAGAGGTGGCGCTATTCATGTGGGGGCGCGGCCTGGTCGAAAGGCTTGGCGTGCGCGGGTTGATTTTGCTCGCCGCCGTGGCCGGCCTGGTCCGTTGGCCGATCATGGCGATTAGCGAAAGCCTGCCGCCGTTGATTTTCGCGCAGGCGCTGCATGCGCTGACTTTTGGCGCCATGCATCTGGCGGCGATCCGGCTATTGCAGGAACGTGTGCCGGCGAGCCTGGGGGGCACGGCGCAGACGCTGCTGGGCGCTGCCGTGGGGGCGATGACGACGCTGCTGACGCTGGCGTCTGGCCCTGGTTATGCGGCGCTGGGGGCAGCGATATTCTGGGCCATGGCGGGGCTTTGTGCGGTGGTGGCGGTTTTGGTGGGGCTGGGTAGCCTCAGCCGCAAGTGATCTGCGTCACCACGCCGTTTTCGATCAGCACCGTCGCGCGGTCCATCCGGTAATCCCGCGTCATGGGCGTATTCGGCCCGCCCCTGCGCACCGTAGCGATGCCCGGCAGGACTTGCAGCGCCGCGCGCACATCCTCAGGCGCTTTGCCGAGCAGCGCGGGAAAGCGCGCCTGATGCGCCGCGCAGCCAGGCATGGGTGAGGTTTGGGATTGCGCCGAGGCCACACCGGCCAGGCCAGCGCCGATCAGGGCGGCAAGGGCAACAAATGGGACAAGGCGCATGGCGGGGTTCCTTTCGCTGCGAGCGGAGAATTTAAGCAGCACTTCATGGCGATTTCAGGGTGATGCCTGCCACATTGCGGCGCGGCCTTACCCCCGGCATTCTGGGTGCCTCCATCCCTGCAAGGAACCTAGCCCATGGCTCAGCCGCTTTCGATCATGTCCACCCTGGCGCTGCAGGGCGTGCTTGACGTGCTGGCGCCGCTTTGGGCCACGACCAACCCAGCCCCCGCCATGGTGTTTGACCCGACCAAAAGCATTTCGCAGCGCATCGCCGATGGGGTGCGGGGCGATATCGCGATCCTGACCGCCGCGGCGGTAGATGATTTCATTGCCAAGGGGGTTTTCGCAGCAGGCAGTCGCCGTGATCTGGCGCTGTCCCATATTGGTGTTGCGGTCGCCGCCGGTGCGAAGCGGCCCGATATCAGCACGCCGGACACCTTTCGCGCGACGCTGCTGGCGACACCATCACTCGCCTATTCCCGCGCGGGTGCCAGCGGGTTGTTCTTCGCGGGGCTGATTGAACGGCTTGGCATCGCGGCGGAGGTGAACGCGAAGGCCACCGTGATTCCGCAGGGCTTTACCGGTGAATTGCTGAAGCGCGGCGAAGTGGCACTCGCCATTCAGCAAGTCAGCGAATTGATGACCGTGCCGGGGATAGACATTATCGGCACGCTACCCACTGAGATTGGCGAGGTGATGACTTTCTCCGCCGCGATTTTCGCTGAGGCGCCGCAGCCGGAAGCCGCGCGCGCTTTCATGGAATTTTTGGTGCAGGGTGCGGATGCCAGCTTGCTTCGCGCCAAGGGTTTGGAGCCGGTTTAACGGGTTAGCGCAAACCCCTCATACCCCTTATCGGCAACCTCATCACAAATCCGCCGATACCGCGCCATGCCGCCGATATAGGGCATGAAGACGCGCGGCTTGCCCGGCACATTGGCGCCGAGATACCAGGAATGCAGCGTTTTCGTGAAAAGCGTGCGGTTGGCCACTTCCTGCACCTGCACCATCCAATCATCCACCGCATCGGGCTTGGCTTCAATGCGCGTCTGGCCAGACTTCCGCATATCCGCGATACAGCGCGTGATCCAATCCACATGCTGTTCGATGGCGACAGGCATATTGGTCAGCACGGAAGGGCTGCCAGGCCCGGTGATGGTGAACAGATTGGGGAAGCCAACGACTTGCAGTCCAAGATAGCTGCGCGGGCCTTCGCGCCACACATCGCGCAACGCCATATCGCCGCGCCCGCTGATGTTCAGATTGAATAGCGGCCCGGTCATGGCATCAAAGCCGGTAGCAAAGACAATAATGTCCAGCGGATATTCGCCCTTGCTGGTCTTCACGCCGGTGGCGGTGATGCGTTCAATCGCTTCCGCGCGCAAACTCACCACATCAACATTGTCGCGGTTATAGGTTTCGAAATAGCCGGTATCAATCGGCGGGCGCTTGGTCGCGAAGCCGTGGTCAATATCCGAAAGGATCGCGGCCTTGGCGGGATCCTTCACGATCTGGCTGATTTTTTTCTTGAGGAAGTCTGAAACGATCCTATTCGCTTCCTCATTCGTCAGCACATCGCGGAATTCAGCGCGGAGCCGAAGCCCGCCCCTCTCCCAGGCTTTCTCAAAAATCTCATTCCGTTCTTCATCGGATACATCCAGGACGGAGCGATCCGCGATGCGCCAGGGGTGGCCATTGACGGTGGAACGCATCACGTCGCGAATTTCGGCGAAATTCTCCCGCACATATTTCTTGAAATCATCGGTCAGCGGCGCATTGCGCGCGGGGATGGAATAATTCGCGGTGCGCTGAAACACGGTCAGGTGCTTGGCGGCAGCGCTAATCACAGGAATGGCCTGAATGCCGGTGGACCCGGTGCCGATCACGCCAACGCGCTTGCCCGTGAAATCCACACCCTCATGCGGCCATTCGCCGGTGTGGTACCATTTGCCCTGGAAATCCGCGATGCCATCAATCTTCGGCAGATTGGCCGAAGAAAGGCAGCCGACAGCAGTGATCAGATAGCGCGCGGCGTAATGCCCGCCCTGTTCGGTCTGCACATGCCAAAGGTTTTCTGCTTCATCATAGCGCGCTGCCACGACCCGCGCGCCAAAGGTAATGTCGCGCTTCAAATCAAGCTTATCCGCGGCGTAATTCAGGTAGCGCAGAATCTCCGGCTGGCTCGGGTAGCGTTCGGACCATTCCCAGCCCTGCACCAGCTCATCCGAGAAGTGATAGCAATAGCTATGGCTTTCGGAATCGCAGCGCGCCCCTGGGTAGCGGTTCCAATACCAGGTGCCGCCCACGCCATCACCCGCTTCCAGCACATGGGCGGAAAGCCCGAGGCGGTCCCTGAGCGAATGGAGCTGATACATGCCGGCGAAACCGGCGCCGATGATCAGCGCGTCATAAAGCCTGGCGTTGGTTGAGGTGGCGGCAAGCGGGACTACGGCATCAAGCATGGCGGGTTCTTCTGGTTGTTCATGGGCTTGGCAAGGCTAACCCACACGGGCGCCTGGCGCCAAGCGGGTCCAAATCCTTGCCTTTCCGGCAACCCCACCCACATGGATCCATGAAGGCGTTCCAAGGCCCCATGGCTTCCGGCGCCCCCTCAATCTTAGGGAAAGACCAATACCTTGAATATTCAAACTCCTGCCTCTGGCCTCACCACGGCCAATGCCTCTCTGGAGCCTCGCCCGTCCCGCGCGGAAGCCGAAGCCGCTGTGCGCACCCTGCTGCGCTGGGCCGGTGATGACCCGGACCGTGAAGGTCTGGTGGATACCCCCGCGCGCGTTGCCCGCGCCTATGAGGAATTTTTCGCCGGGTATGAGACAGACCCGGTGGATTTGCTCGCGCGGTCCTTCGAAGAAACCGATGGCTATGATGAAATGGTGATCCTGCGCGACATCCGCATGGAAAGCCATTGCGAACACCATATGGTGCCGATCATTGGCCGCGCGCATATCGCCTATCTGCCGCAGGGCCGCGTGGTTGGCATCAGCAAGCTGGCGCGCGTTTTGGAGGTTTATGCAAAGCGCTTGCAGATTCAGGAAAAACTCACCGCCCAAGTCGCGAACACCATCGAACAGGTGCTGAAGCCGAAAGGTGTCGCCGTGGTGATTGAAGCGGCGCATCAATGCATGACCACGCGCGGCATCCACAAGCCGGGTGTGACCATGGTGACCAGCCGCATGCTCGGCGCCTTCCGGGATGATGCCAGCACGCGGCGCGAATTTCTGGCCATTATCGGTGGCCAGCGTTCGAACGTGATCGAAGGCTAAATCCTTAGTGTCTTAGGGCGGGGATCAGCGACGCCAGCATCAGCACCGCCATGGCGATGTTGAATGCTCGCAATCCCCGCCCGGGGCGCAGCACGCGCCCCGCCCCCGCGCCAATCACGCCCCAAAGCCCAGCACTGGGTATGCCTACCGCGGCGAAAACCAGCGCAATCAAACTGATTTGAGGCAGCAAATCCTCCCCCGGCCGGGTGAAGGCCGGGATGGCGGCCAGAATGATCATCCAGGCCTTTGGGTTCACCCATTGCAACAGCACCGCGCCCAGAAAGCCGAGTGGCGGGCGCGCCGACCCTGCCCCCGGCGCCCCGGCGCGCGCGATCTTCCACGCAAGCCACGCAAGCGAGGCCGCACCGCCCCATTTCACCACCTGATGCAAAAAGGGGCTCGCCATCAGGGGCAACGCTAGGCCCAGGCCCGCCAGCCAGATCATCGCCGCAAAACCAAAGGCACTGCCCAAGACATGCGGCACCACGGCGCGCAGCCCGTGATTGGCCGCCGATGCCGCGACCATCAGCGTATTCGGCCCCGGCGTAGCGGAGGTGGCAATGGCAAAGCCAAGCAAAGGCAGCAGCGCTTCCATGGAGCCATATTAGGTCAGCAATCCTGACCTGTCACGCCCCCGCCTCACTTGACCCCCCACCAAGCCCGCGCGCATGAGGATGGGAATGCGCTTCACCACCCCACCAAGCCCCGAAGACCTGATTGAATTGGCCGAGGATGCGCTTGCCGCCATCCCGAAGCCGTTGCGCGATCTGCTGAAGGGCGTTGCCATCCTGGTGGATGACATCGCGGAGGAGGAAATGCTCCGCGAACTCGGCATCGAAAACCCCTATGAGCTGACAGGGCTTTATCTTGGCGTGCCGCTCACCGAAAAAAGCAGCGCCGCAACACCGGCAGAACCAGACCGCATCCTGCTATTCCGCGAACCCATCCTGCTGGAATGGGTCGAATCCGGGGAAGATTTGTTCCGCCTGGTGCGGAACGTACTGATCCACGAAATCGGCCATCATTTCGGCTTTTCAGATGAGGATATCGAGAGGTTGGAAGAAGGGGACTAGAACTGAACAAGAAGGGGGTTTTGCCCCCTGCCCCCGCCGGGGTGGCCGTGCCACCCCGGACCACGCCGTTATTCGTGAGGCTTGGAGAAAGCACCTAACTAATCGCCAAACTCCGCGACGAGCCTGTCAATGCAGCGGCTTCGGAGTCTGTGCAATACATCTTGGTTGCTTGCTTCGGCCTGCTCAAGCAATTCAGGAAAATCCTCTTTCAGCAAGTCTAGGGAGTTCGGGTCCTTCGGCGGCAAGCCCACTGGGCCCCGCGCCTGCTCTGAAAATCCAAAAAAGCAGAACAATTCGATCAGGCGCAAAATGTCTGGACTCGGGTTTCTGGACCATCCGCAACCCATCTTTTCAATAATTCTTCGAAACACAATGCGGCGCGTGTCCTCGTGAATTTTCTGCCCAAGATGGGATATGTAGTTGAGTTCAGTCCGAACAAAGCTGGCGGGAGGATTTATTGGCTGTCCGATTTTCACGTTCCAGTATTTGAACTTGTTGCGTTTTTTTGCTGGGACCAACGCACCATAATGCGCTATGGCATTTCGCAGAAGCACCAGATCCTCGACATGCGAAATCTCTTCCTTTGGTATAGGCTCGAAGTCGACAAGCTGAAAAAAATTCGTGTTCCAGCTCTTTGAGCTTAGAGACCTGAATTCGTGCTCGATTTGTTTAGGCTTCCAATTTTGGAATTCCAGAAAATCACGGCGAATAAAATGATCCTCGCTTAACTGGTGGATCAAATCTCGCCCAAAATGCTCCAGCGCCACTACACCCCAAAAAAGCCCCAGAGTCGCGAAAGGTTGACGAAGCTGAAGGATGCCATCTTTGATACGCCTCCTTTCTTGGTCAGGTTCTTTTTCCAGATCGTAAGGGGCGGGCCAATCCAAGAGCCGCTGCGCCTGACTGATTCGATAGCCAAAAATCCCCAATGGAGATTTCACAGGAAAGGGCGTCCATTCGCCCACAAGCGCCGTCGGGAAATCAATTTTTGGTGCCGACTCAGTGTTGGATGTATTCATGAATCATCCCTTTGTTTGTACGGTAGCCATCCTCCACGCCAGCGCTTGATCAATTTGTGGTCGCCAACAGCGATTTGTCTCGCGGCGGTGCGTAACCTCGGGGTCAGACGCAGACACATCTATGTGGAAAGGTTTGTACCCGGTCCCGGCGGGGTCCGGGGTGGCACGGACACCCCGGTGGGGGTCAGGGGGCAAAGCCCCCGGCCTCCCCCCGATTCACCCTTGCCTATTCGCCTCAGCCACCGCCAATGCTGTCAGGTTCAGAATCCCACGAGCGGTCACACTTGGCACCAGCACATGCACGGGTTTTTTCATGCCGAGCAGAAGCGGGCCAAGTTGCAGCCCATCGGTGGCGGCCTTGGCCAGGTTGAAGGCGATATTGGCGGCGTCAATGCCGGGCATGGCCAGCAGATTGGCTGCGCCCGTCAGTTTGCCATCGGGCACGGCTCGGTCGCGGATGGCCGGCACCAAGGCGGCATCGGCGTGCATTTCGCCATCCACTTCCAAGCCAGGGTCACGCGCCTGGATAAGCTTCAGGGCTTCGCGCATCCGCCGGGCTGAGGGTGCGTGGGACGCACCGAAGGAAGAATGGGACAGCAATGCGACTTTCGGCTGCAAGCCAAAGCCGCGCACCTGTTCGGCTGCTAGTAGTGTCATTTCCGCGATCTGCGGGGCCGAAGGTTCCACGCAAAGATGCGTGTCCACCACGAATAGATGCTCGCCATTGCGGGTAATCAGGCCGGAAAGTGCATAAACCCGCCCGACATCATCGCGCTTGCCGATAATATCCAGCACGTGATGCCACTGATCCATCCAATCCTGCGTGCCGCCGCACAGCGCGGCATCCACCAGGCCGGCTTCCAGCAATAGGGAAGCGGCAACGGCGGTGCGCGTTGCCACACGCCGCCCAGCGGCATCGGGCGGCACGCCGCGGCGGGAGACTTTGCGGCGATATAGTTCCACCAACGGGCCGAAGATTTCCGTATCGCGCGCAGGGTCCAGCACCTTCACGCTTTCGCCGACCGACATACGCAGCCCCAAGGCTTCGCAGCGCGCGGCGATGATATCGGCGCGGCCAATCAGGAAGGGTTCGGCAATGCCTTCATCCAACACGGATTGCACGGCGCGGAGCGTGCGTTCATCCTCACCTTCCGCATAGGCGATGCGGCGCGGGCGTTTGCGCGCGGCCTCGAACACTGGGCGCATGAGATTGCCGGAACGGAAGACATTGCGTTCCAGCCGGCGGCGATAGGCAGCGAAATCTTCAATCGGGCGGGTCGCAACACCGCTTGCCATGGCGGCGCGCGCAACGGCCGGGGCGACTTCAAGAATCAGGCGCGGGTCAAAGGGTTTCGGAATGATGTAATCGGCCCCAAAAATCGGCGCCTGCCCGCCATAGGCGGCGGCGACAACTTCGGATGCTTCAACGCGGGCAAGTGCGGCAATGGCATCCGCTGCCGCGACCTTCATTTCCTCATTGATGGTGGTGGCGCCGACATCCAGCGCACCACGGAAGATGAAGGGAAAACACAGGACATTATTGACCTGGTTCGGATAATCCGTCCGCCCCGTTGCCACAATCGCATCCGGGCGCGCGGCACGCACCGCTTCGGGCAGGATTTCCGGCTCAGGGTTCGCAAGCGCCAATACCAAGGGGTTGGGTGCCAGCAGCTTCAGCCATTCCGGCTTCAAAACACGCGGCGCGGAAAGGCCAAGGAAGATATCGGCGCCGGGCAGCGCATCCTGCAGGGTGCGAGCATTCGTCTCAATGGCCCATTTGGCCTTATAGGGGTCAAGGTCCTCGCGCCCCTTATGCACCACGCCGCCAATATCGCAGATGGTGACGTTTTCGCGCTTGAGGCCCATGGCGACCAGCAGATCAAGGCAGGCCAAAGCCGCCGCACCGCCGCCGGTATTGACCAGGCGCACATCTTCCAGCCGCTTGCCTTGCAGCAAAAGCCCGTTGCGCACGGCAGCCGCGACAATAATCGCCGTGCCATGCTGGTCATCATGAAAAACCGGGATGCGCATGCGTTCGCGCAGCCGGCGTTCCACTTCAAAGCATTCGGGCGCCTTGATGTCTTCCAGGTTGATGGCGCCGAAGGAGGGTTCCAGCGCGGCAATCACCTCGATCAGCTTGTCGGGGTCGCGTTCGTCAATTTCGATGTCAATCGAATCAATGCCGGCGAATTTCTGGAACAGAACCGCCTTGCCTTCCATGACGGGCTTGGACGCGAGCGCGCCGATGGCACCAAGGCCCAGCACCGCCGTGCCATTGGAAATCACCGCCACCAGATTGCCGCGCGCGGTGTAGTCAAAGGCAGCGCGCGGGTCGGCGGCTATTGCCTCACAGGCCGCAGCAACACCTGGCGAATAGGCTAGGCCAAGGTCGCGTTGGGTTTCCATCCGCTTGGTCGGCGTGATGGAAAGCTTCCCGGGGCGGGGCAGCCGGTGGTAATCCAGCGCGGCTTTGCGGAAATCATCATCCATGATGGCTACCTTACCCGGCAACACCCGAAAGGGTGAGATATGGTGCGGCCAAGAAGATTCGAACTTCCACGGGGTTGCCCCCACCAGCACCTCAAGCTGGCGCGTCTACCATTCCGCCATGGCCGCAAACCAGGTAGAAGGCGGGCGCTATAGCCGATGAATGCGCTGCCATCAACGCCCGCCCTTGAATGGGAAACCCTGCCGGGCCTCACCCCCTATGCCGAGACACTCTCGCGCATGGAAAGCCGCGCCGCGGCCATCAGGGCGGGGACGGCCGGGGAGGCTGTGTGGCTGGTGGAACACCCACCCAGCTATACGGCTGGCACATCGGCCCGCGCTGAGGATTTGCGCGATGCCCGCTTCCCGGTGTTTGAGGCCGGGCGCGGCGGGCAATGGACCTATCACGGGCCGGGGCAGCGGACGGGGTATGTGATGCTCGATCTGCATCGCCCCCATGGCGGCATCCCGGCGCGCGATGTGCGGGCCTTTGTGGCGGGGTTGGAAGATTGGATGATCCGGACGCTGGCGCATTTCGGCATACAGGGCGAAAGGCGCGAAGGGCGCGTTGGGATTTGGGTGGCGGATCGCGCGATCGGGCAGGAAGCCAAGATCGGCGCTATTGGGGTGCGCGTGACGCGCTGGGTGTCCTGGCATGGCGTGGCCCTGAATGTGGCGCCCGATCTGGCGCATTTCGGCGGTATTGTGCCCTGCGGGATAGCGGAACATGGCGTGACCAGCCTGCATGCCTTGGGCATTCCGGCCAGCATGGCGGAAGTGGATCAGGCGCTGCGCCAGGCTTGGGGGCAGGTTTTCGGCTGAAGCCCAGGCTGCGAATCGCAGGATTTTCCTTTAAGGCGTCTTCTCCCGGCCATTGGAGCGCCCCGCAATGCCTATCCCCATCGCCTCTGACCATGCCGGCCTCCCGCTGAAACAGGCGCTGAAGGCCGCTTTGGAAGCCGAGGGGCTGGCGTTTGACGATTTGGGCACGCATGGCGCTGAATCGGTGGATTACCCGGATTTCGCCCATGCGGTGTGTGACCGCGTGGCGGGGAGCGATGGCTTCGGCATTCTGGTCTGCGGCACCGGGATTGGCATGGCCATGGCGGCCAATCGCCACCCCGGCATTCGCGCCGCTGTCTTGCATAACGCGACCGAAGCGCGGCTGACGCGTGCCCATAACAACGCCAATATCGCCTGCCTCGGCGCCCGCATGGTGGGGATTGAAGTGGCGCTGGATGCCATCCGGGCTTTTTTGGCCTCTCCTTTCGAAGGCGGGCGGCATGTGGGGCGGGTACAAAAACTCGACCCGGTGCTTGCCAAGCAGGGCACCGCAGGCGCAAAAACAACGCCATGAGAACCCCATTCCCCGCCCTGGTCCGTGCGCCGGAAGGCCTCGGCGCCGCCCCGCCCCCCGCTGGCTTCTTCACCGCGAGCCTGGCTGCATCCGATCCCGAAATCGCCGCCGCCGTGGCGCAGGAATTGGTGCGCGAACAGGATGGGATTGAACTGATCGCGTCTGAAAACATCGTCTCCCGCGCTGTGATGGAAGCGCAGGGTTCGGTGATGACGAATAAATACGCTGAAGGCTATCCGGGCCGGCGCTATTATGGCGGGTGTGAGGCAGTGGATATCGCGGAAAGGCTCGCGATTGAACGCGCCTGCAAGCTGTTCGATTGCGGATTTGCCAATGTGCAGCCGCATTCGGGCGCGCAGGCCAATCAGGCGGTGTTCCTGGCGCTGTTGCAGCCGGGCGATTGCTTCATGGGGCTTGACCTGGCCGCCGGTGGGCATTTGACGCATGGGTCACTCGCGAACCTGTCCGGCAAATGGTTCAAGCCGGTGCCCTATACGGTGCGGCGCGAAGACCAGCAGATTGATATGGCGGAAGTGGCGCGCATTGCGCGGGAAGCGAAGCCGAAGCTGATCATCGCCGGCGGCAGCGCCTATGCTCGCGTGTGGGATTTCGCCGCCTTCCGCGCCATTGCCGATGAAGTCGGTGCCTATTTCATGGTGGATATGGCGCATTTCGCGGGGCTGGTTGCCGGTGGCGCGCATCCTTCGCCCTTCCCCCATGCGCATGTTGCGACCACCACCACGCATAAGACCTTGCGTGGCCCGCGCGGTGGCATGATTTTGACGAATGACGAAGCGTTGGCGAAGAAATTCAACAGTGCCGTTTTCCCCGGCCTGCAAGGCGGGCCGCTGATGCATGTGATCGCGGCCAAGGCGGTGGCGTTCGGGGAAGCGCTGCGTCCGGAATTCCGCACCTATTCGCGCCAGATTGTCGCCAATGCCAAGGCGCTGGCGGGTGAATTGCAGGCACAAGGTTTGGATCTGGTGACGGGTGGTACCGACAATCATTTGTTGCTGGTTGATTTGCGGCCCAAGAAGCTGACCGGGAAGGTGGCGGAAGCCGCGCTTAATCGCGCGCATCTGACCTGCAACAAGAACGCCATTCCCTTTGACCCCGAAAAGCCGATGGTGACATCGGGTGTGCGCCTTGGCACGCCCGCCGGCACCACGCGCGGCTTTGGGGAAGCGGAATTCCGCCAGATCGGCAAACTGATCGGTGAAGTGCTGGATGGCGCGGCGCGGGCCAATGATGAAGCCGGCAATAGCGCGGTGGAAGCTTCGGTGAAGGCGCGGGTGATGGAACTCTGCCATCGCTTCCCGATCTATCCGGCATGAAGTGCCCCTTCTGCGGATTTGAGGATACGCAGGTCAAGGATAGCCGCCCGGCGGAAGACAGCGCGGCCATTCGCCGCCGCCGCGCCTGCCCGGAATGCGGCGCGCGCTTCACGACGTTTGAGCGTGTGCAGCTCCGTGAAATTACCATCATCAAGACCGATGGGCGGCGTGTGCCGTTTGAACGGGAAAAGCTGGCACGTTCGATCCGCGTTGCCTTGCGCAAGCGCCCGGTGGATGAGGACCGGATCGAAAAACTGGTGAATTCCATCCAGCGCCGACTGGAAACCGAAGGCGAAAGCGACATTCCTTCCAACAAGATCGGGGAGATTGTCATGGAAACGCTGAAGGAACTGGACCAGGTGGCCTATGTGCGCTTCGCCAGCGTCTATCGCAATTTTGGCGAGGCGAAAGATTTTCAGGCTTTTCTCGGTGAATTGGGGCGGAAGGAATAGCGCTTATCCGGCGCTGACCCAGATGATGCCGCGATGAATGATGATCTGCTTCACATGCGCGCGGCTTTGGCCCTGGCGCGGCGGGGGCTTGGCAATGCCTGGCCGAACCCGGCGGTCGGCTGTGTGCTGGTGAAGGATGGCCGCGTGATTGGCCGCGGCTGGACGCAGCCCGGCGGTCGCCCGCATGCGGAAACCGAAGCGCTGCGCCGTGCTGGTGAGGCGGCGCGCGGTGCCACAGCGTATGTCACGCTGGAACCCTGTTCCCATCACGGTCGCACGCCACCCTGTTGCGAAGCACTCGCCGGGGCAGGCATTGCCCGCGTGGTGATGGCGATGCGTGATCCTGACCCGCGCGTGAATGGCCGCGGGCTGGCCATGCTGCGCGGTGCGGGCATCGTCGTAGAGGAAGGGCTTTTGGAGGCCGAAGCCCGCGCGCTCAATGCCGGGTTTTTCCGCCGCATCCAGGCCGGCATGCCGGTAGTGACGCTGAAGCTGGCCTCAACGCTTGATGGCCGTATCGCCACCGCTTCCGGTGAAAGCCGCTGGATCACGGGGCAAGCCGCACGGCGCGAAGTGCATGCGCTGCGTGCGCGGCATGATGCGATCCTGGTCGGTTCCGGCACGGTGCTGGCCGATGATCCGGACCTGACCTGCCGCATCCCAGGCATGGAGCGTGTGCCGATGCTGCGCGTGGTGGCGGATGCCAGGCTGCGCACGCCGGAAGCCTCTCGGCTGGTGCAGGGCGCGGAGCTGGCGCCAGTGCTGATCATCACTGCGCCCGGCCATGCGCCGGCCGCGCAGGCACCCTTCATGGCTGCCGGGGCGGATATTGTGACCGTGCCGGCCCATGCGGCTGGCGGGCTTGATCTGCCTTCCCTGCTGCGCGCCCTTGGCCGGCGCGGCGTGACGCGCGTGCTGGCCGAAGGCGGCGCAGGGCTGGCGGCGGCGCTGCTCCGCCAGGGCTTAGTGGATCGGCTGGTCTGGTTTCATGCGCCCGCCGTGATGGGCGGTGATGGGCATCCGGCGCTTGAGGGCTTGCGTCTTGCCGCGCTCAGCGCCATGCCTCGTTTTCGTCGCACGGCGCAAAGGGCGCTGGGCGATGATATGCTCTCTGAATTCGAACGGATCGAGGATTAGCGCCATGTTCACCGGTATCGTCACGGCCCTTGGCACGGTCAGAGAGGTTCAGCCGATTGGCGGCGGGCATGATTTGCGGCTCGTGATGGGCGTGACGCCGGATTTTTTGCGTGATCCCATCCCGGCGGTGCTCGGCGCTTCCATTTGCTGTTCGGGCGTGTGCCTGACGGTGGTGCAGTTGTCAGCGGATTCCTTCAGCGTGGATGCCTCGGCCGAAACGGTCGCCAAAACCACTTTGGGTGGCTGGAAGAAAGGCTCCAAGGTCAACCTGGAACGGGCACTGCGCCTTGGCGATGAATTGGGCGGGCATTTGGTATCCGGCCATGTGGATGGCGTGGCGGAGGTGATTTCGGCAACCCCCGAAAATGCCTCGGTCCGCTGGCGCTTCCGTGCGCCGCAGGCTTTGGCGCCCTTCATCGCGCCCAAGGGATCGGTCGCGCTTGATGGCGTTTCACTGACGGTGAATGAGGTTGACGGCGCGACCTTTGGCGTCAACATCATCCCCCATACCGCCGCGATGACAGGCTTTGGCACGCTCCAGCCCGGTGATCGCGTCAATATCGAAATAGACACGCTGGCGCGTTACGTCGCCCGCATGATGGAGTTCAGGGCATGACTTCCAATACGGCGCAAACCGCCATCCGCACTTCCTTCTCGGAATTCATCTCTCCGACTGAGGAATTGCTGGAAGAAGCGCGTCGTGGGCGCATGTTCATCCTGGTGGATGATGAAGACCGCGAGAATGAGGGCGATCTCGTGATCCCCGCGCAATTCGCGACGCCGGATGCGATCAATTTCATGGCGCGTTATGCGCGCGGCCTGATCTGCCTTTCCATGACGCGCGCGCGGGTTGATCAGCTGGGCCTGCCGCTGATGGCGCAATCCAATGGCACGCGGCATCAAACCGCCTTCACCGTTTCCATCGAAGCGCGTGATGGCGTGACCACTGGGATTTCGGCTGCGGATCGCGCGCGCACGGTCGCGGTTGCGATCAATCCTGAATTGGGGCGTGAGCATATTGTCACCCCCGGCCATGTCTTTCCGCTGGTGGCGCGCGAAGGCGGCACTTTGGTGCGCGCGGGCCACACGGAAGCGGCAGTGGATTTCGCGCGGCTTGCGGGGCTCAATCCCTCCGGCGTGATTTGTGAGATCATGAATGATGACGGCACCATGGCGCGCATGCCGGATCTGGTGGCCTTTGCGCAGCATCATGGGCTGAAGCTTGGCACCATCGCCGATCTGATCGCGCATCGCCGCCGGACGGAAAAGCTGGTGCGCAGTGTTGAGGAAGGTGAGGTTGAACAGGCCATCGGCGGCACCTGGCGCGCCATTGTCTATGAAAGCACGGCTGCACCCGGAGAACATCTGGCGCTGGTCAAGGGTGATGTCAGCGGCGATGCGCCCGTGCTGGTGCGCATGCATGCGGCGTCGCTGTTCCGCGAAATTGTCTCGGGCCGCGGGCTTGGCGATTTGCATGCGGCAATGCGCATGATTGAAGCCGCAGGGCGCGGTGTGGTGGTGCTGCTGCGCGATCCGCGCCCCGATGCGCTTTCCATTCGCCTGAAGCGCGGGCCGAGCCATGCGATTGCGCCGGAGATTCGCGATTACGGCATTGGCGCGCAAATCCTGGATGATTTGGGCGTGAAGCGCATCATTCGGCTTTCGAATAATCCGCGCCCGCTGATCGGGCTTGAAGGCTATGGGTTGCAAGTACTGGAAACCCGGCCCCTTCCTTCGGAGAAAACGCCATGAGCACGATCAATTCCCCCACCAAGGGCCGCGCGCATCTGGCGGGCGATGCGCCGCGCATTCTGGTAATCCAGGCGCCCTATTACCGCAATGTTGTCGAAGGCATGCGGCTTGGCGCCATGGCGGTGTTTCAGGATTTGAAGGCCGAGGTGGAAACCGTGGATGTTGCCGGCGGGTTTGAATTGCCCGCCGCGCTGCGCATGGCAATGAAGGCCAGGCGCCGCTGGGATGGCTATTTGCTTTTGGGCTGCGTGGTGAAGGGTGAGACGGATCACTACACCTTCATCTGTGACGCGATCTGCAAGGGTGTGATGGATCTGGCGGTGGAAAATGGCGCGCCGATTGGCTTTGGCTTGCTGACGGTGGATAGCCTGGCGCAGGCGGAAGCGCGTTCGCGCCCTGATCGCATGAATAAGGGAATTGAAGCGGCGCATGCGCTGGTCGCGCAAATCGCCCTGGCGCGAGGTTGGGGGCTGGCATGAAGGCCGAAAGGCGCGCGCCTGCGCGCCCACGTACCGGCGCCCGCGTTGCCGCGGTGCAGGCGCTATTCCAAAGTGAGCATACGGGTGAAAGTGTTGAAACAGTCGCGGATCAATTCATCCGCCACCGTATCGGCGCGCCCAGCGGCCCAATTGAATTTGAAGAAGGCGGCGTGCCGGAAGCACATATTCCACTGTTCCAGGCGATCCTGAAGCAAGTCGCGGATAACGCCGAAGCCGCTGATGCCGCCATTATGGATTGCTTGCAAAAGGGTTGGACTCTGGATCGGCTTGACCCCGTATTGCGCGCCTTGCTGCGTGCGGCAACAGGTGAGCTGATGCAGGCGCATGAACCGCCGGCGCGTGTGGTGATCAACGAATATTTGGATATCGCGGCGGGTTTCCTGGATGAGGAAGCAACCCGCTTTGCCAATGGCATGCTGGATACGCTGGCGCATCGGCTGCGCCCGGCGGATTTCGCACCAGGCGCCTGAAGCGCGCCATGGGCCTGCCCCGCGAATTTGTCCTGATCGCGCGGCATTTCCGACCGCTGGCGGGTGAGGGCGCGCTCGATCTGAGTGACGATGCCGCGTTGCTGACGCCGCCCGCGGGGGAGCAATTGGTGCTGGCGGCCGATGCGCTGGTGGAAAGCGTGCATTTCCTGCCCAATGATCCGCCCGGCATGATTGCGCGCAAATTGCTTCGGGTGAATCTATCCGATCTTGCGGCGATGGGCGCGGCGCCGCTTGGTTATCTGATGACCACGGCCTTTAGGCGCGGCACGCCTGATACCTGGATTGCGGATTTCGTCGCGGGCCTCGCGGAAGATCAGCAGCGGTTTGGCTTGGCGGTATTGGGCGGTGATACGGTGGCCACACCCGGCCCCGCCTGTTTTTCGCTGACCATTATCGGAGCCGTGCCGCCAGGGCAGGCTTTGCATCGGCGTGGTGCGCGCATTGGTGATGAGATTTGGGTCTCCGGCAGTATTGGCGATGCCGCGCTGGGGTTGCGCGTGCTGCAAGGCAAACTCCCTGCCGATGCGGAAGGGCATTTGGCGCAGCGTTATCGCTTGCCGGAACCGCGCTTGGCCTTGGGGCAGGCATTGCGCGGTGTGGCGCGGGCGGCGATGGATGTCTCGGATGGGTTGGTGCAGGATTTGGGGCATCTTTGCCGCGCGGCGGGATGCGGGGCAGAGATTATCGCTGATGCTGTACCGCTTTCCCCCGCTGCGCGCGCCGCGCTTGCTGCCGATGCAGCGCTGCTGCCGCTGATCCTGACCGGTGGCGACGATTACGAATTGCTCTTTGCCGCCGCGCCTGAAGATGCTGAAGCGGTGCAGGCCGCCAGCATCAAGGCCGGCGTACCGGTGGCGCGGCTTGGGCGTTTTGTGGCGGGTGATGGCGTTGTGGTGCGTGATGGCTCAGGTGTCGCCATCACGCTGCCACAAGGTGGCTGGAGCCATTTCTGATTTGAACTACTTATCCCGCTGCCCCGGCGCGTAACCGCCGCCATCGGTGGGGCGCAGCGCTTCGAACATTTCTGTCACCGCGGCGTAATCGCGATACCCGCAGCGCGCGAGCGGCTGCACCTTGGCGGTGTCAAACCGGCCATCGGTGATAAACGCCTCATCTATATGCACGCCGACCACCTGGCCGATGATGATCCAGCCCTTGAGCGGCGCGCCATTCACGTCCTGCAATTGCATGGAATGCGTCACCTTGCATTCCAAGGCGGCCGGCGCGGCAGCCACGCGCGGTGCCTTCACAATGCGGCAGGGCGCGGTGGCAAGGCCGGCGGCTTCGAATTCGCTGACACCTTCGGGCAGTGTGTCTGAGGAGATGTTCATCGCATCAAACAAGGGCCGGGTGCAAAGGTTGAAGACAAACTCCCCGGTGGCAATCGCGTTCGCCGCGCTGTGCTTCATGCTTTCGCTGGTAAAGGCCAGCATGGGCGGGCTGGAATGCACGGCGTTGAAAAAGCTGTAAGGCGCCAGATTGGGCCGGCCTTGTTTGTCGAGGCTGGAAATCCAGCCAATCGGGCGCGGCGCGATAATGGCCTTGAAGGGATCATGCGGCAGGCCATGGCCCAGATGCGGCTCGTAGAACATGCGAAAGCCTTTCTTGCGGTCGCATCTGCTGTAACCCTGACGGCGGATTCAGGGAAGCGTTGAGTATTTCCCGGCCAAGCCTATGGGTGATCTAGTAAGGCTGTGCCTCATCCACATTTCTGCCAAAGTACGAGTGGTGACAAAAGGGACCTGCCCCCCTAGCTCTACAGTCATGAGCGCCCAAATCCTCCTCATCCGCCACGGACAATCCACTTTCAACGCGATATTCGACCGAGCCAATGTCGATCCGATGCACTTCGATGCGCCGCTCTCGCCCCATGGCAGGCAGCAGGTTGATCTCGCCCGGCAAAAATTGGCAATGCTGCCGCCACCAGACTTGGTGATCTGCTCGCCACTCACGCGGGCAATAGAAACTACGCTTGGGCTTTTCGGGAATTCTGAAATACCCATCACCGTAACCTGCCGTCATCGAGAGCGATTAGGGAATAGTTGTGATGTCGGGCGCCCGCCTAGCGTGCTGGCCACCGCGTTTCCAATGCTATCATTCGAGCATTTGCGTGACCCATGGTGGCATCAAGGCGAACCAGATAAGCGGGGAGTACCGGTCGAGCCCGAGGAGATTTTTTTGAGGCGCGTAGAAGAATTCCGGACTTGGATGGGCGCCCAGCATGGGCGCTTGGCTGTCGTCGGACATGGGACGTTTTTCCATCGCCTCACTGGAGTGCATTTCGAAAACTGCGGGATGGTTGATTGGAACCCAAGCTCTTAGCCGTCCGGTCCAGCCGTTTTACTGCGTTCTGACCCGAAAGAATGGCTCCGCCAATCTTCTTGGCTGTATTTCGCACTTTCGTGAACGATTTTGCATGGCTTGAAACTGTTCCAGGGTGCAAAGGTGGGCGATGAACCCGAAACTCATCCTGGGGCTGGCCTTCGGCCTTGCTTCCGCCCTGATCTGGGGCGGCCATGCGGTGGTGGCGCGCCCCGTATTGGCGGATGGCAGCTTCGGCAGTTTTGATCTGGCGGCGTTTCGCTACGGTGTCGGCATGATGGCGCTGCTGCCCTTTGCCTGGGCGGCGCGAGCCACGCTGCTGCGGCTTGGGCTCAAGCGCATTCTGTTGCTCGCGCTGTTTGGCGGCGCGCCCAATCTGCTGCTGTTCCTGGTGGCGCTGGTCTATGCGCCCGCTTCACATGGCGGGACGATTGCGCCCATGACCTCACCCATTGTGGGGGCGATCCTTGCGATACCGCTGCTGAAGGAATGGCCCACGCGCGGGCGGGCCTTGGCGCTGACTGTCATGGTGATAGGCGTGCTCATGATCGGCTGGGATGGCGTGATGGGGGATTACCCCGGCGCCTGGCGCGGCGATTTGCTGCTGATGGCATCCGGCGCCACCTGGGCAGTGTTTACCCTGCTGCTGCGCCGCTGGCAGGTGCCGGCCATTTCCGCCACGGCGGCCATCACTATTGTCTCGGGCCTTGCGATCCTGCCCTTCTGGCTGCCGCTGCGCGCGGCCGAGGTATTCGCCATGCCGGCGGGGCTGGTGCTGTTCCACCTGATTGCTCAGGGGCTGGTGCTGGGCTGTGTGGCGATGTTCTTCTTTGCCCGCGCGGTGGAACTGCTGGGGGCAACGCGGGCGGCGACACTTTCCGTCATGGTGCCGGTGGTGGCGCTGCTATTGGCGGGGCTTTGGTTGCGCGAACCGCTATCCCTGCTGCAAATTCTGGGGGCGGGCTTGGCCGTTGCCGGGATGCTCGCCGCGGTGCTGTTCACCGGAAGGAAAAGCGCATGAATGCCATGAGCAGTTTTCAAGCCAAGTGGAATCACTTGGCGACTCGGAAAATGCGATCAAATAAAAGGCTAGAGCATGTCTGGTGAGCTGATGCGAAGCAGGCATGCCCTAGGAACGCCGATGCCCCCCAGCCTTTGGGCCGCCACTGCGCCCGCGCCCCCCGTAACGGAACCGCTGCTGGGCGAGGCGCGCACGGGCGTTGCGGTGGTGGGTGCTGGCTTCACCGGGCTATCGGCAGCGCTGCATTTGGCCGAAGCCGGCGTGCCGGTGACCGTGCTGGAGGGCGCAGAAATCGGCTGGGGCGCTTCCGGGCGCAATAACGGCCAAGTCATTCCCAATATGTCGCGCCTTGATCCCGATGCGATTGTGGCGAGTGTCGCGCGCGAACACGGCGGGCGCGACAAGGGCGAGGAATTGGTCGGGCTGATCCGCGACAGCGCATCCCTGGTATTTGACCTGATCCGCAAGCACGACATCCAGGCCGAGGCAGTAAAAAATGGCTGGATTCAGCCGGCGCATCGGCCTTCGCGCATGAAGCTCGCCGCATCGCGGGTGGAACAATGGGGCCGCCGCGGTGCGCCGGTGCGCATGGTGGATCGGGCGGAGATGGCCTCCCTCGCCGGCACAGACTACTGGCATGGCGGGTGGGAGAATAAGACCGGCGGGCGGATCAATCCGCTGGGCTATGCGCGCGGCCTGGCGGCGGCGGCGATGCGTGCGGGGGCGGTGGTGCATACCGGCAGCCCGGTGCGCGCGATCCGCCAGGAACCCAGCGGCTGGGCGGTGGAAACCCCGCGTGGCGTATTGCATGCGGAACGCGTGATCATCGCGACCCATGCCTATACGGGCGATTTCTGGCCGGGGTTGAAGCACAGCATTGTGCCGGTGCGGTCATACCAGATGGGCACATCGGTACTGTCGGATAATGTGCGGAAATCCATCCTGCCGCAGGGGCATGCGCTGTCGGATACGCAGGGTGATCTGTATTTCTATCGCTTCGATGCGAATGGCCGGCTGGTGACCGGTGGCGGCTTGATCGTGCCCTTTGGCTGGGAAGGGCGCATTCGCGCGCGCATCACGGAACGGGTGAAGCGCGTTTTTCCGCAGATTGGCGATGTGCAATTCGATTACATCTGGTGGGGTTATGTCGCCGCCACCGATGACAAGATGCCGCATGTCTATGAATTGGCGCCGGGCGTGCTGACCTGGACCGGCTGCAATGGCCGCGGCGTGGCTTTGGCGACGGCGCTTGGGCGCGAATTGGCCAGGGCGAGCAATGGCACGGCCTTGGCCGATATTGCCGCGCCGGTCGAAAAGAAGCTCCGCCGCATTGCCGGCCATGAATTCCGCGCCTTTGGCATTGCCTGGACCATGGCGCAGAATCGCTTGCGTGATGGGCGGGATTGACCCGCCTGTTTGCTGGTTCTGTGCCGCTGCTGATAAAAGGTTTCTTGAAAAACGCGGCCATCGAGCCGCGAATAGGTTGATGGTTGGAGAGAAAGCCAATGACACCGCCGCTTGATGCCGCCGCCCCGGCGCGCCCGGAAAATTTCCGCTATTCGCCCATGTTTCCGCTCGGCGCCGATACCACGCCCTGGCGTAAGCTGCCGATTGAAGGCATCTCCACCATGCAGGTGGAAGGCAAGACCGTTTTGAAGGTGAAGCCCGCCGCGCTGGAAGCCCTCGCCTTCCAGGCCTGCAAGGATGTGTCCCATTTGCTACGCCCGGCGCATCTGGCGCAGCTTGCAAAGATTCTGCAGGACCCGGAAGCGAGTGCGAATGATCGCTTCGTGGCACTCGACCTTTTGAAAAACGCCAATATCGCCGCCGGCGGTGTTTTGCCCATGTGCCAGGATACCGGCACCGCGATTGTCTTCGGCAAAAAAGGCCAGCGCGTTTGGGTGGAAGGCGATGAGGAAGAAGCGCTGTCCTACGGCGTGCATCGCACCTATACGGAGACCAATCTGCGCTATTCGCAAATGGCGCCGATCACGATGTATGAGGAAAAGAATACCGGCAATAATTTGCCTGTCGAGTTTTCCATCATGGCGCAGCCCGGCGAGTATCACGCCGATGAACTGCATTTGATGTTTGTGCTGAAAGGCGGCGGTTCCGCCAACAAGACCTTCCTGTTCCAACAAACCCGCGCCGTGCTGAACAAGCCGAAGCTGCTCGCGTTTCTGGAAGAGAAGATCAAGACACTCGGCACCAGCGCCTGCCCGCCTTATCATTTGGCGATTGTCATTGGCGGCACCAGCGCGGAAGCGACGCTCAAGACCGTGAAGCTGGCCAGCACGAAATGGCTGGATGCGCTGCCGAATTCGGGTGATCTTTCCGGCCATGCCTTCCGCGATACGGAGCTGGAAGCGGAAGTGCATAAGCTCACGCAAAACCTTGGCATTGGCGCGCAATTCGGCGGCAAGTATTTCTGCCATGATGTGCGCGTGGTGCGGCTGGCGCGGCATGGCGCGAGCCTGCCGATTGGCATTGGCGTTTCCTGTTCGGCAGATCGGCAGATCAAGGCGAAGATCACGCCGGAAGGCGTTTTCGTCGAAGATCTGGAACATGACCCGGCGAAGTATTTGCCGGAAGCAACCGCCGATATCCTGAATGGGGAGGTGGTGAAGATCGACCTGTCGCGCCCCATGAGCGATATCCGCGCCACCCTGTCCAAATACCCGGTGAAAACCCGCGTCAGCCTGACCGGCACCATGGTGGTCGCGCGTGACATTGCGCATGCGAAATTGCAGGAACGGCTCGATGCCGGGCAGGGTCTGCCGCAATATATGAAGGATCACCCGGTTTATTACGCAGGGCCAGCGAAAACGCCGACCGGCATGGCAACAGGTTCCTTCGGCCCGACCACGGCAGGCCGGATGGATTCCTATGTGGAAGCCTTCCAGCGCGCCGGCGGTTCCATGGTGATGCTGGCCAAGGGCAATCGTTCCAAGGCTGTGTTGAATGCCTGCAAGAATTACGGCGGCTTTTATCTTGGTTCGGTCGGTGGCCCGGCGGCGCGCCTCGCGCAGGACTGCATCAAAAAGGTCGAAGTGCTGGAATACCCGGAACTTGGCATGGAAGCAGTCTGGCGGATTGAGGTTGAGGATTTCCCGGCCTTCATCGTCATGGATGACAAGGGCAATGATTTCTATGAGGGGCTGGAGTGAGCGCCACAGAGGATCGTCGCCTGCCGGCGCGTTTCACACTGCCGGTGACGGGCTTTATCCTCACGGGGATCATGACCATTGTGATCTCCGGCGTCTCAACGCTGCTGGCTTTGGGGCTGGGGGCAGAGTTTCTCGCGCGTTGGCCGGTGGCCTGGATTTCATCCTGGATCATCGCCTTTCCAACCGTGTTGGTGGTGCTGCCGATGGTGCGGCGGATTGTCGCGCGCGTCGTCGCTCCGCCGTGAAAGGATCAAGCAGATGCTGGCATTGAGACCAAATTGCGAATGCTGCGGGTGGGATTTGCCCCCCGAAAGCCGTGATGCGCTGATCTGTTCCTTTGAATGCACCTGGTGTGTGGATTGCGCGCGCACAAAGCTACCCGGTGGGCTTTGCCCGAATTGCGGCGGGGAATTGCTGCGCCGCCCGATCAGACCGACGGATAAATTGGCTAAGTTTCCAGCCTCCACCGAACGCAAATTCCGCCCGGAAAAATGCGGCGGACCAATCACCGCGTGACAGGGACATAAAGCCATGAATGAACGTCGCTTGATTTCCTCCGGCTCCAGATTCGAAGCAGAAATCGGCTATTCCCGCGCGGTGGTGGATGGCGATTATGTCTGGGTGTCCGGCACCACGGGCTATGATTACGCCAGCATGACCATCGCGCCCGATGTGGTGGCGCAAGCCGAACAATGCTTCGCCAATATCAGCCGTGCCTTGTCCGAAGCTGGCTGCACTTTGGATGATGTTGTGCGCGTGTTGACGATTGTGCCGCGGCGGGAAGATTGGGAGCCCTGCTGGCCAGTCTTTCGCAAGCATCTCGGCAAGGCGCGCCCGGCTTCCACGCTGATCCATGCCGGGCTGCAAACCGATATCATGCGCATTGAAATCGAAGTGACGGCGCGTTTGCCGAAGAAAGGCTGAACATCATGCGTTTCGCCGTGGACCGATTGGATCATCTGGTCATTACCTGCCGCGATGTGGAAATCTCCGCTTCCTGGTATCAGCGTGTGCTGGGGATGGAGCGGGAGGAATTCGGCCCGCATCGCCGCACGTCACTCCGCTTTGGTGGGCAGAAGATCAATCTGCGCCCGGCAAGTGCTACGCAGCAAGAATGGTTCACTGGGGCCGCGGGCGGCGTGCCGGGGACGGATGATCTTTGTTTCATCGTCACCATGAAGGCGGATCAGGTGGCGGAATATCTGCGCGCCTGTGGTGTGACAGTGGAAGTCGGCCCAGTTGCAAAAGCAGGTGCGCTTGGGCCGATCATGTCAGTTTATTGCCGCGATCCCGATGGCAATTTGATCGAGATCGCGAGTTATTCAGGCTGACCCGCGCGGCAATAGCTGTTCCGCCAAGGTCGCCCAATAGGAAGCGCCGACGGGCAGAATATTGTCGTTGAAATCATAAAGCGGGTGATGCACCTGCGCTTCCTGCGGCCCGCGCCCGCCGCCCAACATCAGATAGGCGCCGGGCTTGGCATTCAGCATGAAAGCAAAATCCTCGCCGCCCATGGTGGGCTTTTGCATGGGCTGCACGCGCGCTTCCCCCTGCACCGCACGCGCGGCCTTGGCAGCCAGATGCACGCTTTCCACTTCATTGATCGTCGCCGGATAGGCGCGGGCGAATACCGCCGTGGCGGTGGCGCCCATGGCGGCGGCAATGCCTGTCACGGTTTCCTTGAAGCGGCGTTCCAGCAAATCCCCGATCTCAGGCGCGAACCAGCGCGCGGTGCCCAACATCCGCACGGTCTCCGGGATTACGTTGAAGGTATGCCCGCCGGTGATGTGGCCAATGGTGATCACGCCGGCTTCCACCGGTTCAACATTGCGCGCGACGATGGATTGCAGCGCCTGCACAATGGCGGCTGCCACCACAATCGGGTCCGTGCCATTATGCGGCATGGCGCCATGCGCGCCTTTTCCAGTGATGTTCACTTCAAGATTGGCGACCGCCGCCATCACCGGGCCTTCGCGCCACAGAAAGGTCCCTTCCGGCGCGCCGGGCCAATTATGCATGCCGAAAACGCGTTCCATCGGGAAACGCGTAAACAGCCCTTCCTTCACCATCAATTCGCCGCCCGCCAGGTTTTCTTCCGCCGGCTGGAAAATCACATAGACGGTGCCATCGAAATTGCGGGTTTCGGCAAGATATTTCGCCGCCCCCAGCAGCATGG
>Ga0194133_10001240_pt1 | contig 46074 bp, 40 predicted proteins | sample TA2KigOf40mmetaG_FD_155448 | JGI IMG/M metagenome (GOLD analysis project Ga0194133, IMG submission 155448) | Freshwater microbial communities from Lake Tanganyika, Tanzania - TA2015055 Kigoma Offshore 40m | ecosystem: Environmental > Aquatic > Freshwater > Lake | place: Tanzania: Lake...
TCTTCTACAATTTTTAATTTATTAATGAAATCAGCGTTTGACTTCGCACGAATTGCGGCTCGGTAATTTGCAGCGATTGAACTGGAACAACGCAATAGTTGATTCACATAGTTAGTATACTCTCTTGTATGGGGTAGTTGAGAACATAGAAACCAAACATCAAGTACGAATTTTTTAGTTCTGTCCTTCAATACCTGGCTCATCGCTTACGCTGTTTAACTGTGCATAATCCCATGTTTCGAAACTCGATATCTCGTATTTCGTACCTCGTACTTCTTACTTCATCAATCCAGCTTCAACACCGCCATAAATGCTTCCTGAGGGATTTCTACATTTCCCACCTGTCGCATGCGTTTCTTCCCTTTTTTCTGCTTTTCCAGAAGTTTACGCTTACGCGAAATATCTCCTCCGTAGCACTTAGCCAACACGTTTTTGCGCAAGGCCTTTACCGTTTCTCTAGCAATAATTTTTTGTCCAATGGCCGCCTGAATCGCGATTTCGAACATTTGACGAGGCACCAACTCCTTCAATTTTTCACACAGCCGTTTGCCCCATTCGTAGGCTTTGTCTCTATGCACAATAGCAGAAAGCGCATCCACGGCTTCCCCGTTTAGCATAATGTCCAAGCGTACCATACTCGATTCTTGAAATCCCTTCAATTCGTAATCCAAAGAGGCGTATCCCCTAGAAATGGTCTTCAAGCGATCGAAAAAGTCAAATACGATTTCAGCCAGCGGCATATCAAACTGCAATTCCACCCGATCGGCCGTCAGATATATCTGATTCTTGATTTGACCCCGCTTGTCCATGCATAGGGATATCACCGGACCCACGTATTCCGCAGCAGTTATGATGGATGCTTTTACAAAAGGCTCTTCGATATGTTTGAATCGCGTAGGATCAGGCATATCGGATGGGGCATTGATGACCTGGTACTCGTCGTTGGTCATTAGCGCTTTGAACTGCACGGAAGGCACCGTGGTGATCACCGTCATGTCAAATTCACGCTCCAGACGCTCCTGTACAATTTCCATGTGCAACATGCCCAAAAATCCGCATCGGAACCCAAAGCCCAATGCTGCAGAAGTTTCCGGCTCCCATACCAAGGAAGCATCGTTGAGTTGCAATTTTTCCATGGAAGCACGAAGCTCTTCAAATTCGGTGGTATCTACAGGATAAATACCTGCAAATACCATAGGCTTCACATTTTCAAAACCTTTGATGGCTTCCGCACAAGGGTTTTTCACATGCGTTACTGTATCCCCTACCGCTACCTCCTTGGCCACTTTGATTCCCGAAATAAGGTAACCCACGTTGCCTGCACTCATGGTTTGCTGTGGAATTTGATTGATCCCTAAGATCCCTATCTCATCGGCAAAGTATTCCTTACCCGTATTGACAAACTTAATCTTATCCCCTTTGCTCAGCGTGCCATTAAAAATTCGAAAGATGACCTCAATCCCTCTAAAGGAATTGAACTGAGAATCAAAAATCATGGCCTGCAAAGGTGCCTCTGGATCTCCTTTTGGCGGAGGAATGTTTTCAATCACCTTAGCCAGTATATCTTCGATTCCAATCCCTTCCTTTCCAGAAGCCAACACAATATCCTCACGCTTACAGCCCAAAAGGTCAATCACCTCATCAGCTACCACCTCGGGATCTGCACCTGGAAGATCAATTTTATTCAATACCGGGATGATTTCAAGATCATGGCCCAAAGCCAAATAAAGGTTGGAAATCGTTTGGGCTTCTACCCCTTGCGAAGCATCTACAATCAATAATGCCCCCTCGCAAGCAGCTATAGAGCGAGAAACTTCGTAGGAAAAATCTACGTGCCCTGGGGTGTCAATCAAATTGAGAATATAGGGTTCCCCCTTGTAGGTATAGTTCATTTGAATCGCATGAGACTTGATCGTGATGCCACGCTCACGTTCCAAGTCCATATCGTCCAACAGCTGGTCTTGCATTTCCCTATCCGAAACCGTATTGGTCGTCTGAAGCAATCTGTCGGCTAGAGTACTTTTCCCATGATCAATATGGGCAATGATGCAGAAATTTCGAATGTTTTTCATAAGCTTTCGTCACGCAAAAGTAGGAAAAAAAAGCGTGCTTGAATAGGAAACCCAAGAAATAGCCCAAGGGTTTGGATGGAGGGGCCAGGTATAGCATTTTGAATAAAAATCCTCTCATAAAACTTTCTTTAAGGGAATAGAATTGGGAATTTCAAGCCTAATTTTTAGAGGCCTTACAAAATACCTACCTTTAACAAGTAAACACCCCTCAGCATGAAAGCTGTTGCAGATAGAAAAAAAGCAGAACATATAGGAGAATACCTAATCTATATGTATCAAATGGAAGACCTCATCCGGTCGTACCAAGGCAACATGGAGGACATTTTTACCTATGTCATCTCCCATTACCCCGTGCCGGAAGATGAAAAACTGGAAATAAAGACCTGGTTCGCAGCACTTACGGCTCAAATGCGTGAAGAAAACCTGCTAGATAAGGGTCACCTCAAGTCACTCCAAGAAATTGTGAGCACCTTACTTGATTTGCATTACCAGTTGCTTAAATCCAATGCAGGTTATGTGCAAACCTATCATCAGGTCAAACCTTACTTGCTCGAGACCATTGAAGCTGCAGGATCGGAAGAAGTGGGTAATGAGATTCAGATGTGTTTGAATGGAGTTTATGGCCTTCTCCTCTGCCGATTACTTGGAAAAAAGGTGAGTGATCGACAACTCGAAGCTGCGGAAGCCTTTGGTAATGTTTTGGCCCAATTGGCATTTTACTACCAACAAAAAACAGTTTTCTCTTGCAATTAAAAAATGCATTTCTTGCTATTTTAAGCTGAAATTGGGAAAACAGATATCCTTTTCCTTCATTTCCCGTAAGTAAAAAAATAGAATCCTTATTTTTAGGGAAGCATTTTTTGATTTATGATTTTTTACCAAGCAAGTCTCCAGCAAATTTTTTCTTTTTTAGACTCTTCCTCCCTAGGCCTAACGGAAAAAGAAGCGCGAAATAGGTATAAGGAGGCTAGCCCAAATGAACTTCAAGAAACAAAAAACCAAGGCCCCTGGCTCCTACTATTGGATCAGTTTAAGGATGTCATGATTCTTATTTTGGCAGGTGCAGCCCTGTTGTCTAGTTGGATTGGAGATCAAACTGACACCTACATCATTTTAGTCATCCTTATTCTAAATGCCTTTCTAGGTTTTATACAAGAGTATAGGGCAGAAAAAGCCATTACCTCATTGAAAAAACTATCTGAAACCCAAAGTCAAGTACTCAGATCGGGCAAACAAGTCCGCGTTCCTTCCAGGCAGCTGGTGATGGGGGATGTAGTCATCCTAGAAGCAGGTAACCTCGTACCGGCAGATTTACGGTTTTTAGAAACTTATTCTTTAAAAATTGGCGAATCTAGCCTGACTGGGGAGTCTGTCCCCAGTGAAAAAGTCAGCAAAGTCTTAGACTCCTCCTCCCTTAGCCTTGGCGATCAAGTCAACATGGGATTCAAAGGTACTTTGGTCACGCAAGGCAGAGCCAAAGGGATGGTAGTAGCCATCGGTATGGATACACAAATGGGAAAGATTGCCCAATTGCTGGAACAACGATCTCCTATGACCCCATTGCAGCATCGCATGCAGTCCTTTGGAAAGGTGATTTCCCTAGTGATCTTAGGAATTTGCACAGCCGTTTTTTTGGCTGGACTAGCTCGAGGGGAAGAATTCTTCTCCATGCTCCTACTTTCTGTAAGTTTGGCCGTGGCAGCCATCCTAGAAGCCTTACCAGCTTTGATTACCATAGCGCTTTCCTTAGGAGCCAAAAGGCTAGCTAAGCAAAACGCCCTAGTCCGAAAACTTCCTGCCGTAGAGAGCCTCGGATCCATCACCTACTTGTGTACGGATAAAACGGGAACCATCACCCAAAATAAACTGTCGGTCAGCCGCTGGGAATCAGCTTCTCAAGCTAGGATAATGGAGAACTTTAGCAACCTAGAATTGGGACTAGCACTCTGCCACGATGCCTTGCTAGAAGAAGAAGGACTTCCCCAAGGCGAGCCTACAGAAATGGCTTTACTTACCCATTTGGTCAAAGAAATAGGTATAGAAAACTACCATACCCTGGTCCGATCCATGCCTCGAGAAGAGGAAATTCCTTTCGATCCTACAAGGAAACGCATGAGCACCGTACACCGGGTAGGTAAGCGTTACCTGGTCCTGTGCAAAGGAGCTCCTGAATCCATAGCTTCCATCCTTAAAAATTTTAAAATAGCAAAAAATCTGGTGTCAAGCGGGGAAATATGGGCTCAGGAAGGGGAACGGGTGCTGGCATTTGCGGGCAAACTAATGGATCAGCTTCCTTTGCAAAAGGACCTTTTAGAAATTGAATCTCAGCTTAACTATTATGGCAAAGTAGGCCTAATCGATCCACCAAGAGAAGGTATAGCAAGGGCCATTGAATCTTGCAAAAGAGCAGGCATTACCCCGGTCATGATTTCGGGAGATCATCCTGCCACAGCAAGAGCCATCGCTAAGCAGGTGGGAATTTGTAAACCAGGAGATCTTTTACTTGAAGGCCGCGCCTTGGATCAATTATCCGAAGCAGAATTTGAACAAGTAGTAGAACAGGTTTGCGTCTATGCTAGGGTAGTACCCGAACAAAAACTACGCATCGTACAAGCCCTACAACGTAAAGGGCATTATACCGCCATGACAGGAGATGGAATCAACGATGCCCCCTCCCTAAAAGCAGCAACTATTGGTATTGCCATGGGAAAAAATGGTACGGATGTCAGCAGAGAAGCTGCCCATTTGGTATTACTTGATGACAATTTTTCAACCCTTGTCACAGCCATAAAAGAAGGAAGAAGGATAGTAGACAATATCATCAAATTCATCAAATACATCCTGACCTGTAATGGTGCTGAAATTTGGGTGATTGCTATGGCGCCCTTTTTGGGCTTGCCCATCCCTTTGCTTTCCATACATATCCTATGGATCAACTTGGTAACTGACGGGCTACCCGCCCTTGCCTTAGCAAGCGAAAAATCAGAACAAGATAGTATGGTGAGGAGTCCCCGTCACCCCAATCAAAGCCTATTTTCCCATGGAGTGGCTTACCATATCCTGTGGGTTGGCATCTTGATGGCTGCAATAACCTTAGGTACCCAAAGCCTTGCTATTTCTCAAGGCTGGCATAGCCAAACTATGGTCTTTTCTGTGCTATCCTTCAGCCAATTGGGGCATGTATTAGCGATTCGAAGCGATCGTACATTTCTTTACAGGCAAGGCTTTTTGAGCAATAAGCCACTATTTTTTGCAGTAAGCTTTACCTTACTTCTCCAAATGGCAGTCATTTATCTTCCATTTTTCAATGCTCTATTTAAAACAGAAGCTTTGTCTTGGATGGAGCTAGGAACATGCCTAGCATTCTCCCTCATGGTATTTCATGCGGTGGAACTAGAAAAATGGGTAAGAAACAAATGGTACTTCTTAAAAACTTCTCCAAGCACTCAATAACCTAAGAAAAAGAAAATATAGACAAAGCTAGATCTACAGCAGGATGCTGTATGGAGTACTCCATAAATTTTAGAACTTTGCAGCATGGGCAATAACGACATCCTTCGTATCCTGAGGTACACTTTTCATTACCACGATTACAAAATGAAAGAAGTCTTTGCTCTGGGAGGCAGGGAAATACCGGTAGAAGAATTAGGGAAATGGCTTAAAAAAGAAGAGGAAGAAGGTTTCAAAAAACTACAAGACAAGGACTTGGCCCATTTTCTGGAAGGTTTGATTGTGTTGCATAGAGGAAAAAAAGAAGGTGAACAGCCGGCAATACAGAAAAGCCTCAACAACAATACCGTCCTACGAAAACTTAAAATCGCATTGCAATACAAAGAAGAAAACATGCTGGAAATTTTTACGCTACGAGGCTTTCGCTTGAGCAAGCATGAACTAAGTGCCTTCTTCCGAAACCCTTCTCAAGCCCAGTATAGGGAATGTAAGGACCAAGTACTGCGTAATTTTTTGATGGGCTTGCAGGAAAAGTATCGGGGGAAGGATAACCAAGAATAGCAATTTTTCTTTTTTTATGGAGGTAGTAAAACCTTTCAAGAAGATATCCGTCTCTAGGAGAGTTGGGGTGCTGGGCAGTATCCACCGTTTTTTGTGTATTTATTTCTTCTAATTTTTAGTCCTTAACCTGATGGAAACTCTCCTAATCTCTCTCATTCTACTTTTGGTGTTGATATTGGTAGTAGTCACAATACAAGAAATTGCTAGCAATACCTAACTCCCTTTTAGAGAAAAACTAAGTTTTATAGCCTTAGTGATTGGATGCCCACCTTTTGGGATCTTATTTTACCAAATTTTCAAGCGAAAGAGGCAGAAAAAAGTGGTGTAACTGTAGGAAAAATGCCGTGGTGGCTGCAGGCTAAGTTGTCCTAAAAGACATCCCTGCTCGAACAATTGTAGCGGGAGTACCCGCCCTCATTATAAAACATGTTACAGATTGATCCACCTTAGAAATTTAATTTCTTTGCTGACTAATAAATAGTAATTGAGCTGACTCAGGCTGTCTTAAAATTTGGTTCTCCTGTTAGAAGCAAAAGTGAGATAAAGGCTACAAATCGACGCTTGACTTTGGAAAAGAATCCAAGTAGATCAAAAGCGAAAAAAAGTGGAGAAGCAAGTTAAAAAATAGAGCTAATCTGAGGCTTTCTTTAGGCTAAAAAATTTTTTTTTGGGCAAGAAAAAATTTTGAATTTTTACTGTAACTTCCGAAAAAAAAATACACTATGCAAAATCAAGCCTCTACTGAAAAAAAGGATAAAGGAGTATGGGATCTCATTGCTGATATTATCCTTGTGGTTTACATTTTATTGATTTTTTTTTCTAATGCTTTAAATTTTTTGGGCCCTAAACTATTCGATGAGTGGTATTATGGACCAACAAAATATGTCCAAGGTTTTTTTTGGATTCTTTCCAATTTGAGCCTAATCTAAGTTGGTGTGGCGATAAAAAATATTTACATTAAAATTTTTGGCATCCTCATCGCCTTGATTGTTGCACTTTACAATGCTTACGGTAATATTGAGTGGATATTATATGGTCCTATGTTTTAAGATAAAATTACTAAACTGAAACCTTTATTTTTTTTTAAAATAATAACTTGTCTGAGATAAGGTCAAAAATATTTATTATTTTTACTAACACATTCCCAACAAACTAAGGGATTGAAGTACCTAAATTCATGAAGGTATGTCCCAGTTATCCACACCCAAAGCTTACTTTGGACTTATGGGATTTAAAGGTTTATTTATAGTCCTATCCCTACTTAATTCAAGTCATTTTTGTCTTGGCAACATGGCTTCTCCCTTGCGGGAAGGAACCTTTTCCAGTTCGGCCTTTTCCAGTAGGGATATGGATATCCTCAAGGAGAAAATTTCTATTACCCTCCAATCGGATTTAAAGACAGCTCGCTATCAAATTGACTACCACATCCGGAACTACGAAGCGGGGAATCAAATTCCCATGCTATTTCATGCCAAGGACTACCAAGGAGAATTTAAAATTTGGGTAGACCAAAAAGAAATAGCCTTACAAGTCTTGCCAGAGGAGTACTTGACTGGGAACAGTACGGCCTTGGAAAAATTTTCATCCTATTTTCATAAAGACTTCGGTAAAGATCAGCCTGAAACTGTAGTCTTGTATTGGGAAGATGGGACTGGCTATATCTATTCTCTTCGAGATTTAAGTTATTTTGAACTTGATCTCCTTCCCGGTGAACACCATATCCGAGTAGAGTACCTAGCCAATGCCTGGACCGATCTCTCCGATTGGGTCAAAGAATATAGCTTTCGCTATTCCCTTTCCCCTGCACAACAATGGAAATCCTTTGGATCCTTGGAAGTCACCGTAGATGCCCGTGCCCTTGGCATGCCCATCACTACCAATCTTGGGCAACCAAGTGCAGGAAAGTTAGACAGTGTAGCAACTTGGCAATTTTCTAGCCTCCCCGCCTCATACCTCACCCTCACCTACACCCCTAAAGTAAGTGACTTGGCCGAGGGACTTATCCAGATTGGGCCTTCTGGAATTGCTATTGGAATAGCTCTTCTTTTGGCGGTCCTTCACTTTTTTTTCCTGAAGCAGCATAGAAAAAAACATCCTCAAGGCCTTTTTTCTTGGGTATTACTCCTAGGAATTTTTGTTGTTCCTTTCCTTATTTTGGGAAGTTATCCATACGCTTACGACTTTATTGATGGAATAATAGGTGAAGACGCCTCTCGGTTCCATGGGTATTCATTTTTGGTCCTATTTCTTTATCCTCTTATTGTCCCCTTGTACGGAATCCTCCTATGGATCCTAGACCGACGCCTCGCCGCTAGGTACAGGAATCCTGCAGGGAGCTAAGTTTTCTTGGCTTTTAAATTTTCCTCTTTCTAAAGCTTGAAATCTTCGATTTTCATTTCTTATCCTCCATTTTTTCACTAACTTAAACCTTAATCTCTCTCCAACGCCATGGAAAAACTTAATAAAGCCGACATACCTCAGGAAGCCTTTGACCTCTACGATTACTACTGTCATAACAAGATCGATCGCAGGACTTTTGTAGAAAAGCTATCCGTCTATGCTGTAGGTGGCATAACCGTAAGCGCCTTGTTGAGCAGCATGATACCTGATTATCTTCACACGCAAACCGTTTCTCCAAGTGACAAGAGGCTTCAAGAATCTAATTACCTCATGTATCTCTCCCCCAAGGGAGGTGGAGAAATCAAGGCCTTATGCTCTATCCCTGAAGGAAAAGGGAAATTTCCAGGCATTGTGGTAGTTCATGAAAACAGGGGGCTTAATCCTTACATAGAAGATGTAGGAAGGCGATGTGCTGTAGATGGGTTTATTTCTTTAGCCCCAGACGCCCTCACTCCTTTGGGAGGATATCCAGGCAATGACGACGAAGGCCGAGCCATGCAAGCTAAACGTACCCGAGAAGAAATGTTAGAAGATTTTATTGCTGCCTACGAATACCTTAAAAGCCATCCTCGGTGCAATGGAAAAGTAGGCGTGGTAGGGTTTTGTTTTGGAGGCTGGATTTCCAACATGATGGCGGTAGGCATCCCTGACTTGAAAGCGGCGGTACCCTTCTATGGAGGGCAACCTGAAGCTGCAGATGTTCCCCAAATTAAAGCCCCCTTGTTGATCATCTATGCGGCATTGGATGAACGGGTAAATGCGGGTTGGCCTGCCTACGAACAAGCACTAGTAGTAAATGGGAAGACCTATGAAATGGTGAACTATCCTGGGGTCAATCATGGCTTTCATAACAATACCACTCCACGCTACGATGAAGCTGCCGCAAAAGCAGCTTGGGAAAAAACCATCTCCTTTTTTAAAAAACATGTAGGTTAAAGAGTGCCCATTTTTTAAACTCTTCAAGGAAGTTAAAAGAAATCGAACTAGGACTTTCGACTACTTTTGGCTGCCCTAGAAGGATGAAACACCTTATTTTTATGGATAAACTTCTTATCGATACAGGCACCTATTCCCTTTCCTATGGAGATTTTTTGATACGCCTACTACTCAGCCTAGGGATAGGAAGTATCTTAGGCCTGGAGAGGCAGTATGCTGCCATGAAAGAGGGAGTACAAGGGTATTTTGGTATCCGAACGTTCACCTTTTTTGCCCTTCTCGGATACCTTTCAGGCTTAGTATATTTTCTGTTTTCTCCTTGGGCCTCCGTGGCAATTTTTTTCGGTACCCTCCTTTTGACTGCGGCAGCTTATTGACAAGCCTCCCTTCAAGGCGATCGGGGGCTCACTACGGAGCTTTCTGCCCTACTCACCTTTATTCTTGGAAACCTAGCCGCCTACGGGTTGATCACCGTCAGCTTGGTGATTATGGTGGTAGTGTTGGTTTTTTTGTCTTCAAAATTTCGACTCCGAACCTTCGTAGGCAAAATTACCACCGAAGAACTCTATGCTTTTATCCGCTTTGTCATCCTCGCGCTTCTCCTGTATCCATTTTTACCAGATACCCCCTTTGGGCCCTATGGCGTGCTCTTCCCCAAAGAAATCGGCACCATCATCCTGCTGACCTCAGGATTAGGTTTTTTAGGCTATGTCTTGACCAAAACTTTCGGTGGACGCAAGGGGATCTTGCTTACCGGGCTGCTTGGTGGCTTGGTGTCTAGCACAGCCCTTACTTGGGTTTTTGCTAAAAAAAGTAAAGAAAATCCCTCCCTTTCTTTGCCTTACGCCACCGGGATTTTGGGAGCTTCCAGCATGCTTTACCTTAGAGTATTGGTATGGACAGGGATTTTTCAAACCGCCCTCTTCCGACTCCTCTTTTTTCCTGCCTTGCTTTTATTTATGGTAAGTCTACTCCTCTCCTACCTAAGCTATAGGAAAGAAAAAATCACCGTTCCAAATCCTGAAGCAGTTCCTTTGAGCAAGCCCTTGGACCTTGGAAGCGCACTCATTTTTGGATTTCTCTATTCCTGCATCCTGCTGCTGATGAGTTATTCCAATGAATTTCTTGGGGAAAGAGGTGCTTTACTTTCTAGTACCATGGCCGGAGTCACGGATATCGATGCGGTGAGTATTTCCGTCGCCAAACTTACCGGAAAAGCTATTTCCCTTCCTTTGGCCACCATGGCTATCCTATTGGCCTGCTTATCCAACACCCTAGTCAAATGGGGAATTGGAGGCTATTGGGGCAGTTCCAAGCTACGAAGCTACCTGCTTCGCGGGTTTGGAATGAGTTCCCTCGCCTGCCTGTTGATCGTCCTCTATTTTCTAGTGACTCGATGAGGTGGGCAGTGAGGTTCCCTGCTGTCTCTAATCCGACTGTCCACTTCTACAGGAAGGGCTAGGGGTATTCCACTTTTTTTACTACATTTTCCAAACACTAGGTAAACTACTTGGTGGTATTCACTTTATTAGCTTTAAACTCATGCTTACGCTGCTTGTGATCGGATGTGTACTGGCCTTGATCTTAGTAGCCATCATCCGCTACGATATTCATCCTTTTTTAGCCCTTTTTGGAGGAGCGATTGTCTATGGACTAGCGGCGAGGATGGAAACAGATAGTATTCTTAAATCCATCACAGAAGGATTTGGAGGAGTGATGGGCAATGTAGGCTTGTTGATTTTATTTGGAGTCATCTTGGGTACCTTCTTAGAAAAAACAGGTGGAGCCATGGTGATCGCCGAGAAAGTACTCACCTGGGTAGGTGAAAAGTCCATCAACCTCTCCTTGATGCTTAGCGGTTGGCTACTCTCCATACCGGTATTCGGAGATAGCACCATTTTGATGATGAACCCCATTGCCAAGTCCTTATCTTCAAAAAGTACGGTCTCTTATGCCGCTACCATCGTTGCGGTATCTTTGGGAGCCATGGCCAGTCACTCCCTTGTTCCTCCTACTCCTGGGCCTATCGCTGCTGCCGGAATTTTGGGTGCTGATCTGGGCCAAGTGATCCTTTATGGAGGAATTGTCTCCTTGGTATCACTCTTCCCCTTGCATTTTTTTGTTCAAAAATGGGTTAGTAAAATTCCCTTAAGACCCCTTTCACCTGCTAGCGAGGTCGTGCCCCAACTTTCAGAAAGGCCTACTTTCTGGATAGCCTTGCTTCCCATTGTGCTGCCTTTGGGATTGATCATCTTGGCTTCCATAGCCAATTACCCTACCCAACCTTTGGGCGATGGCCCCCTCGCAGAACTAGTAAATTTTCTTGGAAGCCCAGTGATTGCCCTTTTGATTGGAGCCCTACTTTCCTTTTTTCTTCCAAAAAAATTGGATCGAAAGCTTCTTTCCCCAACGGGATGGATTGGAGAGTCCATCGTCGCTGCGGCCCCGGTCATTATGATTACGGGTGCAGGAGCTGTTTTTGGGAAAATGCTACAAAATTCTGGGATTGGAGACTTGGTCACCGAAAGTATGAAGGGGGAAAATTGGGGTATATTTCTTCCCTTTTTATTGGCCTTCGGGCTAAAATTTGCTCAAGGATCGACTACGGTAGCCATGATCACCACGGCCTCCATCGTGGCCCCGCTCTTGGGTCCCCTAGGATTGGATTCAGACCTCATGAAGGTGTTGACTACAGTGGCCATAGGGGCTGGAGCCTTGGGGATTTCCCATGCCAATGACTCCGCATTTTGGGTAGTCACCCAACTCTCCGGAATGAATACCAAGCAGGGCAATCTCTCCCACAGTCTCGGAACCTTGATCGCTTCTACGACCTCCATGCTCTTGGTCTATGGTTTGAGTTTGGTGTTGAATTAAAAGGAGGAGCCTTTCGACCTACCCTTGTTTAGAGTAATTCCCACACGCTTCGGTAGGTACCCTTTTCCTCCACGTAACGAATTAAGTGATCAAAAAAGGGATCCTGAGCCAGGGTACTGCTGTCACCGATCAAGATCAACTTGCGTTTGGCTCGGGTGAGGGCCACGTTCATTCTTCTTTTATCCGATAAAAATCCAATTTCCCCCCGAGGATTGGAGCGGGTCATGGAAATGAGCAGGAGGTCACGTTCTTGCCCTTGAAACCCATCCACCGTATCTATGGTCAAGCAGTCCGCCAATGACCTTACATTTGGAAAAGCATAGGTTTCAAAAATTAAGTGCCTCAATTGTCTGACTTGAGCTGAATAGGGGGCAATGAGGCCTATAGTTGCCCCTAGTTCTTTACATCTGCCCACACCGATCCTAAGGATCACTTCATTAAGGTAACGACAGGCAAGATGGGCTTCTTCTGGGTTGAAGGTGCTCAAGGTCTCTTCTTCTACCTGTTCGGCATACCCCGACCCAGAGGTGTCTATCCATTCCATCAGGGGCTCCTCCTCGGAGAAGGAATGCGCCTTTGTATTTTCTGCTGCAATCAATTTGCCTTGATAAAATTGATCATTCGAGAATCCCATAATCACCTCGGGCATTCGGTATTGCACCTGCAGTAAATAGGCAACATCCGAATGCCTGCGAATGATCTTTTCAAAAAGGGTGGTGGCCAATCCCTTTCGTGCAGCTTCTTGGGATTTGATGGAAGGGGGCAACTGGCAATGATCTCCTGCAAAAACTACTTTTTTAGCCTTCAGTAGAGGGATCCATGTAGCAGCCTCAAGTCCTTGGGCCGCTTCATCGATAAAAACTACTTCAAAAATCATTCCTTTCAAATGATGGGAGCTGGCTCCTACTAAGGTAGAAGCAAAAACCAATGTCTTTTGAAAAACATCCGCTCGAATATATTCCTCAAGCTGCTCTGCCGCTTCGCGAATACGACTCACCTCCTGGTACATGCGTTTCCGCTGGGCCCGTTCTTCCGGGCCAAAATTTCTTTTGTATTGTTTGGCAAGGTGCAGGTAGGTTTCGGTCTCCTTGCGCAACCTTTTCAAATCCCTGAAGCTATCGTGCATGGCAATCTTGGCATCCAAGGTCTGATTTAGTATTTTTTCCTCTACCCGTGCAGGGTGACCTATTCTAAGGGTAGAAATTCCTCGGTCCACTAATTTTTCAACCAATAAATCTACCGCCATATTGCTGGGTGCACAGACCAAAACACGTTGCTGGGAGGCTAATGCCCCTTCGATGGCAGCAATCAGGGTGGTGGTTTTTCCTGTACCTGGGGGACCATGAACTACGGCTACATCCCTAGCGGATGCTATCTTTGCACAAGCTTCCTGCTGTGAAAAATTCAATTCTGTCCAGGGAATGTATCGAGATTCTTTCCAACTCGGACGCTGTTGCCCACACAATATATTTCTCAAACGTAGGAGCTGTGGCGTCTCCGCGGCAATCACCTTTTTGAGTGCTAATTCCATCTCTCGGTAACTGGCCTCGTCAAACAATAAATCTACCCCAAGCTTCCCTGCCTCCATCCAATCGGGCACTTCATCGATGGGGAGGGTAACTACCAAGCTCTCTTTTTTGGCTTGGTTGACTACTCCATGAATCCGAAAAGCTGTCCCTTGAAATCCCTCTTGGGTAGAAAAAAAAGAAACCGACTTACCCGAAGAAAATGCCGAAGGATAATCGGTATCCGTGCGTTCTACTTCGATGAGCAATCTCTCCCCCATCCCAATCTTGGTCTTTTTGATCAAAATGGGATGCCAAGTGATCCCTTCTTTCTTTTTACCGGAGAGGGTAGCATGCAAAAATTTCCTTTTGTAGAGCGCTAGATCTTCTTGCCACTCAAGCTTGAGCAACTGAAGACCTTGTTTGAGTTCTTCGAGGAAATGATCCATGATTTGTTGTACTTTAGGGTACAAACTACGGAAACGTTTTTGGGTTTTCCCTTTCTTTATTCTTTTATGAATTTTCTTGCACATGCCTATTTGTCTTTTGGAGAAGAAGAAGTGTTGATTGGCAATTTTATAGGGGATTTCGTAAAAGGGAGAGAAATGAAACATTTTCCATTTCTGGTTCAGGCAGGCATTACCTTGCATAGACAGATCGATACCTATACCGATCGTCATCCCTTGGTCAAGGAAGTACAACTTCACTTGAGACCTAAGCATAGTCATTATTCCCGCGTGATCAGCGATATCTTTTTTGATTATTTTCTGGCAAAAAATTGGAGCAAGTACTCCTCCCTAGACTTGAAGGACTTTAGCCAACAAACATACGGCCTATTAACACAGTCCACATTGCCCTTTCCCGACTCTTTTCAAAGAATGCTGTATTGGATGAAACATCAAGATTGGCTATATGCCTACCAAACTCACGCAGGCATTCAGCAGGCTTTGGAGGGGCTTAGTAGAAGGGCAAGGTTTGATTCCAAAATGGATCAGGCTACGGAACTTTTGCAGAAAAAAGAGGGAGAATTTGAGCAGATTTTTTTAGAATTTTTCAAGGATTTGGAGACTTTTGCTCAACAAACCCTCTCACAACTTTTAATCCAAGATGATTGTACTTAAACCCAAACTTTCCACTTACCTCTCTCTTGGACTAGTAGTGCTCATCTTGGTTCTTGGATTGGGCTTAATTTTAAGAGATTTTACTTACACCAGAAGTTTCGGCCTTTGGTTTTATTTACTTGCTACTTCCCTACTCACCTTGGTTTTGGTCATGTTGTTAGTCAAAATGATGGCAGGATGGAGATTTATTTTTGCTGGCAAGGAGCATATCGTCATCAAACTTCCCCTCAGAGGAAATACCAAAACCTACAGGGTAGATCAAATTTTAGCTTGGGAGGAGGAGACTGTCCTTGCCAATAAGCGAGAATTTAAGCAAGTAACCCTGGTATTTCAGGACCACCTGTCCATCACCGCCTCCAACCACGAGCACCAGGCCTATGCTGAGTTTATCGCCTACCTCCAAAAAAAGGCAGGAAAGCAAGCCGTGAAAAAGAAAAAATCTTGAGTCAATTTTTGATTATCCGCAACCCAGGTAAAGGCTGAAAAGGACTGGAAATCAATGTGGATAATTGTACAATGTACCAGGTACCAAGTAGTGATTCGGGGTAGAGCAGAATTCTAACTACAACAATCCACAACTTGATACTTGATACTTTTTTTAAACATCGAATATCGAACGCTGATGGATAAATGAAGAAAACAAGAAGAATGCTTGAAGTAACAACAATGGGTTGTGGACAGTCAACCGTCAACTGTTAGCAAAACTTACTCCCACTCAATGGTGGCAGGGGGTTTAGAAGAAATATCATACACTACCCTATTTACCCCTTTTACTCGATTGATGATATCATTGGACATTTTGGCTAAAAAATCATAAGGCAAATGAATCCAATCGGCTGTCATGCCATCCACCGAACCTACGGCGCGCAGGGCAACTACCCGCTCGTAGGTCCGCTCATCTCCCATCACTCCCACGGATTGAATGGGCAGTAAGATAGCTCCAGCCTGCCATACCTTATCGTAAAGACCATGGCTTTTCAAGCCTTGAATAAAAATGGCATCTACTTCCTGGAGTGTATGGACTTTTTCTTCGGTAATGTCTCCTAAAATTCGAATGGCCAATCCTGGACCAGGAAATGGATGCCTACCGATGATGCTTTCAGGAAGATGAAGTGCTCTGCCAACTTCCCTGACCTCGTCTTTGAAGAGGGTATTTAGAGGCTCCACTACGGATAATTTCATAAAATCAGGCAATCCCCCCACATTGTGGTGAGACTTGATGGTAGCCGAGGGGCCCTTGACAGATACCGACTCGATGACATCAGGATAGATTGTTCCTTGTCCAAGCCATTTGACCCCCTCTATTTTATGGGCCTCGTCGTCAAAAACTTCGATAAACACCCTTCCAATGGCTTTTCTTTTGGCTTCAGGATCGGTAAGTCCTGCTAGCGCCTTATAAAATCTTTGTTTTGCATCCACCCCAATGACATTCAAGCCCAGGTGCTTGTAGGATTCCAAGACTTCTTCAAATTCGTTTTTTCTTAACAAGCCATTATCAACAAACACGCAGGTAAGTTGATCTCCAATAGCCCTATGAATCAAGGTAGCTGCCACGGAGGAATCCACTCCTCCCGACAGTCCCATGACTACTTTTTCAGACCCAATTTTGCTTTTCAAAACGGCAACGGAAGTATCGATAAAGGTATCTGAGGTCCAATCTTGCTTACAGCCACAAATACCTACTACAAAGTTGCGAAGCAAATTTTTTCCTTCTAGGGAGTGTGTTACTTCCGGGTGAAATTGAATTCCGTAGGTATCTTCCTTCTGAATCTTAAATGCAGCCACCCGAACAGACGCTGTGCTTGCAATAACCTCAAAACCTTGGGGTACTTCTTTGATGGTGTCTCCATGAGACATCCAGACCTGGGAACCGTGCGTCATTTCGCAAAGCAGGTTTTGATGCAAATCCATCTGATCTAGGTTGGCTCTCCCGTATTCTCGTATAGTAGAAGGCAATACTTCTCCCCCATACTTGCTGGCTAAAAGTTGTGCTCCATAACAAACCCCCAATAGAGGTAATTTACCTCGAAATTGATCCGTATCCACATCAGGTGCTCCTTCCTCGCGCACCGAACAGGGAGATCCTGACAAGATCACACCTTTGATATCGGGATGGAGCGCAGGAACTTTATTGAAGGGATGAATTTCGCAGTAGACATTAAGTTCCCGGACTCTTCGTGCGATGAGTTGGGTGTACTGCGAACCAAAATCTAGGATAAGGATTTGATCGGCCATGCGCAAAGGTAACAAGTGCGCCTCGCTTGCTAAAACCTGAAAGGGAAATTTTAGAAAAAGAGCAAGTAGGATAGCAAAGCAAATTGGGAAATAGACTAGCTACTTGCTCCGAAGAGTAGGGTATAGTAGGAAATCCACAACAAACTATTCGTTCTCTTCCTCTCCAAAAAGCGTTTGAAGGGCTACTGCATCGATATGTTTTTCTTCCTGCAGAAATTTTTCAAAACTATCTGTACTCCCATGGGTAAGGTAGACTTTTTCAGCTTGAGTAGCTTCTATAGCGGCCACCAATCCCTTCCAATCCGCATGGTCAGACAGCACAAAACCCCTATCCACCGACCTTCGCCTTCGGATCCCACGGACCTGCATCCAACCGGAACAGTTCCCAGTCCGGTACGGTGCAAATTTGCTCATCCAGGGCGTTCCCATGGCAGCAGGTGGAGCCAAAATGAGTGCTCCTTGGTATCTAGATTTAGGAATATCTTGACTTACCTTGGGCACTTCCCTTAGCGCTAAGCCATTGGCTAAGAGGGCCTGGTTGGTTGACCAAATCGATCCATGTACAAAAATTTCCCCTTGCGATGGATCCAAATGCTGCAAAATACGCTGCGCTTTACCCAAAGAATAGGCAAATAAGATGGTATTGAATCCTTGGGATGCGTTGGCTTTCCACCAAGCATTGATTTCACCAAAAACCTTGGATTGAGGCTCCCAACTGTAAATAGGAAGTCCAAAGGTACATTCGGACACAAACTCATGGCATTTGATAGGTTCAAATGGGGTAGCTATTCCATCTTCCTCCACTTTGTAATCTCCACTCACTACTGCCACCTTGCCTTGGTATTCCAACCGAACCTGGGCCGATCCAGGAATATGCCCAGCAGGATGAAGGGAAAGTTGCACCCCCTGGAGTTGGATCCCTTGTCCATATTCAAGCGTTTGGATAGAAATGTCTGATCCAAGCCTTAGCTTCATGACTTCTTTAGATTGCTCATGAGCCAGGTAATGGCTCATGCCCCTACGGGCATGGTCCGCATGGGCATGGGTGACCACGGCCTTGTCAACAGGCCTCCAAGGATCTATAAATATTCCTGCTGGTGGACAAAAAAGACCATGATCGGTGAGTTCAAGAAGGTTCATTTCCTATGCATTTCCATCTATCGAAATGAAGATATGCTAAATTTCTTCAGGAAAAATCCTTGGCTTGGCATAAGACCAGCGAGCTATTTTTTTTCCTCTATGGTATTCGTCTAGTCCCGAAACGGAGACGGTCTCCAATGCATTTAAATCCAAGGACCCGTCGGACCTAAGCCCATGTTCGGCAACAAACACATGATCAATTTGAGCAATTACCAAAACGGTTTGATTCACCTCTAAGGTCTGGGCCTGAACTAGGGTGCAAGCGAGTTGAACGGGACTCCTTGCTACAAAGGGGGCTGGCCAATCGGCCCTATATTCTTCAGCTAATCCGGTACCTTCAAACTCACTACCCTCCCACCGGCCTGAAGTCCAATGGGCACGGACATGCCAATCGGGTAGAACGTGGTTTAAGGTAAACACTTGGGTGTCAAGAATATTTTCCAAACTATCTCTTTTCACACTCTGAGGCCTAAAAAGAACTCCTATCAATGGCGGAGAAGCACCTATATGCAAAACTTGGGAAAAAAGAGCAAGATTGGTTACTCCAAGCTTACTTTTGGTACCCATCAAATGCAGGGGTTTGTACCCAGGCAAGGCATTGATTAGATTTTTCCTGTAGGCAGGATCAAGTGTGAGAATTTGCTCAAAATCAAAATGGCGCATTAACTCAAGATGGCCTCCTCTATGGTATCACAGTAGGCAATGTCCAACTGATCAATGATATGGTTAGGGTGATGGGCCAAAATTTGCTCCTTGGCTACCTGAACCATTTTTTCAAACCACTTTTCTGCAGGAAGAATTTTCCGGTGAGTTTTTACCCCATGAGCCAGCATTTCCCTTTTCCAATGGATAAAATACCACTCCATAGTAGGCTGGTGAAACGCTCGAAGGGCACGTTTGTCAAAAATAAATTTTTCAAACCCTCCTTGCTTTACCAAATCACCTATTACACCAAAGATATCTTTAAAGTCTTCGATGGGGACGTAATCCGTAAGCAATTCGCAAATGACTATTTTCTTATTTCTACCTACCCAAACTCTGGCATAGCGCTGCTCAAAAGCTACATCAAAGTCCATGATTCCAGAAGCCTGCAAAATTTCGTTCATGGCTAGCTAAGGTGTGATTAATAAATTGAGTTCCTGTTTTTTAAAGCTACTTGAGATACCTCCTCTTTTACTTCGGTTAATCGGATTTCTAGGTTGGAGGCATATTCCAAGGTAGTTCGCATCATCTCTTGCTGAGAGTTAATTTGCTCCTTGAGCCGAAGAAGTTCTTGATTGACTTCTGCCAATTGATGTTCATAATGCGCCTTAAGCCTTTCCTTCTCGAGTTGAACCTTTCTCAATTCCTCTTTGAAGAGTAGAAATGATTCAGGGGGTGTCTTCATATTCACAATGCTTTCTTCTCGGGAACATACCCGCTGATAATACTAAATAGTATGCAAAAATGTTTAAATTATTTTAAATGTGACAAACCTCCATCCACATGCAAAATTTGACCAGTAATCCAGGAGGACTGAGGAGATAGCAAAAATAGGGCTACCTCTGCCCCATCAGAAGGGGTACCTACCCTGCCTAAGGGGTGTCTTTTGTCAGAGGCCTCTTTTTTTTCGGGACTCGAAAGCAAGGTGGCAGCAAGTGGCGTATCGGTAAGGGAAGGAGCTATGGCGTTTACCCTAATTTTATTTGGAGCCCATTCTGCAGCCAGGGATCTAGTCAATCCTTCAATAGCACCTTTGGCAGAAGCGATACTGGCATGAAAGCCCATGCCTGTCTGTACTGCAACCGTGCTAAAAAGTACTACCGAGGGGGAAGAGGATTGTTTTAACCCTTTAAAACAGGCTTGAAGTACCCTGACGGCTCCGTAAAAATTGACCTGCATCTCACGATCAAAATCTTCTATAGCCAATCTATGGAAGGGCTTGAGCTGTATGGTTCCCGGACAATACACCAAGCCGTCAATTACCTCTGGAATTCCTGGGATTTCAGCAAAATCCACAGTAGTATCCAACATGGTGGTTCCTTGTCCACTTTTAGAATACAAAAACAAATTTGCACCAGCCTGGCTTAATCCCGAAGCGATAGCTTTTCCTATACCGGAGTTTCCTCCTATAAGCATTATGTTCTTTCCCCTCATCATGAATCGTTTTTAGCTTAAATCAAAAAAGTGAGGATTTGTTTTTGTTGCCAATAAAAAAAAGCCCTACGCTAGGGTAGGGCTTGGAGTTGGTTTTGTTTACTTCCTTGTATTTGTGAGACTTAAGCCTTTTTAAGACGCTAAAATCTATTTTTTCAAACTTAAATATTTTAAAAATTCTGTTCGACTTTGTTCATCCACTTCAAATTTCCCAGAGTAGAAAGAGGTCACGGTAGAACTGTTGGTATCGTTGACCCCACGAGAACTAACACACATGTGGTATGCATCCATGATTACGGCTACATCCTCGGTTCCCAATACTTCTTTAAGTTCATTGCCGATTTGCATGGTCAATCGCTCTTGCACCTGCGGACGCTTGGAAAAGTACTGAACGATTCTATTGATTTTTGAAAGACCTATCACATTCCCGTTAGAAATGTAGGCGACATGTGCTTTTCCATAAATGGGGACAAAGTGATGTTCGCAATGAGAATGGAAAGTAATGTCCTTCTCTACCAACATTTCTTGGTATTTGTATTTGTTTTCAAAGAGTTTGGGTACAGGCTTATTTTTGGGATTAAGACCGGAAAACACTTCTTTGACATACATTTTTGCCACACGATGGGGAGTGCCACGAAGGCTGTCATCACTCAGGTCAAGACCTAGGATGTGCATGATTTCTTTGAAATGCTTTTCAATCAACTCAATTTTGAGTTCATCATCCATGACAAAGGCATCGTCGCGCAAAGGGGTCTGAAGGGAGGTGCCAACATGCTCTTCTCCCAATTCATCAAAAGAGGCCCGGGTCAAATTAATTCCCATCGTATTCAACAAAGTTTCTTTCTGTTTCATAAAGTCGTACGATTAAATCGTAATTCCGATCAATTTTTTCTCTCAAAATTTTCCAAATCACTACTGCAATATTTTCTGCAGAAGGAATGAGGGACTTAAATTCTTCGGTATCTAGGTTAAGGTTTTTATGGTCGAATTTTGACAATACCTGCTCTTTTATCAAATCACTGAGCACCTTCATGTCATATACGTACCCTGTCTCTGGATTCACTTCCCCCTTGAGCTGCACGATCAACTCGTAATTGTGTCCGTGGTAATTGGGATTGTTACATTTTCCAAATACCGCATCGTTTTTTTCATCAGTCCAAGCCGGATTATACAAACGGTGTGCGGCATTAAAATGTTCCTTGCGAAAAACAGCTACTTTCATTAGGGTAAGAACCAGAAATTTAAATTTTTTGTTTAATAATTAATAGTTAATTCTTAAACAAAATACCAAATCCCTGCAGGTCAATCACTTAATTTATCAGTTGGTCACGAAAGTAGGCATTATCCCTAGCCCCCCAAAACAAAATGAACTACCTTTTTTACGAAATAAAGTGCAAAATAGTTTATAAGAATAACTGAAAAAGGAACTCTTTACCTTTTTAGGTAGTTACCATCGTGTAAATCACCCTCATCCTTCATTTCTATATGACCATAGGTACAGGATTTCTCCTTCCCATCATCTGGGCCTTAACTATTCTAGGATTGTCCCCCTCCTCTACAGCTGAATTTCCCACCTCTTCTCCCCTAGAGCACGCTGCTTCTATTTGGCAGCATTTGAGCAAATCCTATCCTGACCCGCCTTCTCTAGCTTCCATGAACCTTGCTCTTCAAGGCTACCGAGCTGTAAAAAATGACTTAGAAAATCCCTTACTCACCGTTATAGACTTTACTAGACCTTCTACCCAGAAGCGGTTATGGATTATCGATGTAGAAAAAAAACAAATACTTCTTCAAACAGTGGTTGCTCATGGGAAAAATTCTGGATTACTTATGGCAGAACACTTTTCTAACCGACCAGAATCGCATCAGAGTAGTTTGGGGTTTTTCAAAACTGCCGAAACCTATCAAGGAAAACATGGAGCTTCTTTGCGTCTGGATGGACTTGAAAAAGGAATCAACGATATGGCTAGATCTAGAGCCATTGTTATTCATGGGGCTGACCATGCACGTGAAGAGGTGGCTAAGATTATGGGCAGACTGGGTAGAAGCTTTGGCTGCCCTGCCGTCCCCACAGAAATTTCCTCCAAGCTTATTCAACTCATCAAAGAGGGTTCACTATTGTTTATCTATGGGAAAAATTACCCCTCAATTCCTCAGAATCCCCCTCCACTAGTTTCTAAGTAGCTCCAAAAGGTAATTGTCACGACGGTACACATCGGGAAAAAAAAGAGGTCGACCATGCTCCTCCACCAAAAAAGTAAGGTAGAGAATTGCAATAGGAATTGATGAATTCAAAGGAAAAATTTCTTCATGATCCAGATGCATGGCAGCTTCCATTTTCTCTTCTGTCCAGCCAGGATACCCTCTAACTAGTATTTTCGCAAATTCTTTAGGATGCTGCATACGGATACACCCGTGGCTAAAGGTCCGCACTTCCGCATCAAAAAGATGCTTGGAGGGAGTATCATGAAGATAAACGTTGTTGGGGTTGGGAAACATAAATTTGACCAATCCCAGGGCATTGTCACTCCCTGGCTTTTGACGAATGAGGTAAGGAAAAGGTGAAGCATACCAATTTACTTGGGACAGGGGCACTGGACGTCCTGAAGAAGTGACAACTTCCATGTTATTCTTTTGCAAGTATCCACGGTTTTTACGAATGGCAGGTAAGGTTTCATTTTTTGCAATGGAGGGAGGAATATTCCAATACGGACTAAAAACCAAATAGCTAAGGCTAGCTGCAAAAATCGGAGTGGGTTGGGTCAATTTCCCTACGATAACCTTGGTGGAAAATAAGGTGTCCCGTGCACTGCGGTACACCAATCGGAAACTAGGAATATTCACCAGAACAGCTTCTTGGTCAAAATAAGAATCAGGTATCCATCGTAATCTTTCCAAATTGACGATAATCTTATCCATCTAGTGTTCAGGGGATTCATTCAATGTCTTTAATGTACCATTACCCAATACTCCATCTTGGACTATACCTCTATCTTTTTGAAATCGAATGACTTGCTGAAATAAAGCAGAGTCGTATTCTTCTACCCCTGTTAGGGGACTATTTGTGGAATATCCCCAAAATTTTAACCTTTCTCTCACTTCTTTCAAAAGAGGATTGGAATCTCCTGCCCTTATGGGCTTTGCTGTGGAAAGAGCTTTCCAAGCCGAGGGGTACCTTTGAGAAAGTTCTAGCAATTGCCTGTAGTAACGCTTACCTTTTTCATAACTTGGCGTATGTGGGTATAATCTTCTAAGGAGGGGGCCCAACTCTTGTTTTTGCCAAGCTTCCCAAAGGAGCATTTCGTAATCCATGGATACACTGGCCCTAGGGATAGACCATCTTAATTTTGACTGACTTGGATTTATTTTTCCAATATCTAAATCCTTTGCAAGAGCAAAGAAAGCATCCGTCAACAGGATGTCCAGTTGAGCCAGTTCTTGTACATCACCAGGATTAGTAACTGGCCCAAGGCTTTCAAATTTTTCAAAGGAGGCATCTATAGTTGTAAGATGGTAATCTTCTGGTTCTAAGCCATCTGCCTTGGATTGACGTAACTCATATCGAAATTCATACGCCAAGGAACTGAGTTTTCCTTGCGAAGACCAAAGAGATAAAAATTGGTGCTGGGCATAAAAGGGATAAAGTTGGTCCACATGGATAAGCCTTCTACCGAGCATGATTGCAGGCTGCACTTGCGTAGCCTTCTCCAGGGAAATCCGAATGGATTCCGTAATACTTTGAGCAGAAGTAGAATATAAGGCACTCCAAACTGATCCAAAAACAAAAAAAAGAACAAACCAAGACTTAGAAAAAATCATAACAACCCTCCTTTTAGGAAATAATAAAAATGAATTAGGCCTTGAAAAAATAATCTTGAAAATAAATCTATAGGGCGCCTAGGTACAACAACGGAAACTGGGATAGGGAAGGTTTAGAAAAGAAAAAAAATTACCTTTTCCCTTCCCCATTTTTTTAAAACAAATCACTTTTTCAAATTTTCCCTATTTGGAGGATTGCTTCTCTCATTCCACGGAAAAGTCTTGATAGGTCCTACCCAATTCCCAAGCTGATTTGAGCATACCTAAAAAATCCCCCATTTTAGCTAAGGGGATCAAATTAGGTCCATCGCTTAGTGCTTTGCTAGGATCAGGGTGGGTTTCAATAAAAAATCCATCGATGCCAGTAGCAGCTGCGGCCCTAGCTAAAATGGGGGCAAATTCACGCTGACCTCCACTACTTCCTCCTTGACCCCCAGGCTGTTGTACGGAGTGCGTAATATCAAATACTACTGGGGCAAATTGCCGCATAATGGGCAGGCCTCGCATGTCTACGACCAAATTATGGTATCCTAGGGTAAATCCACGCTCCGTCAAACAGACATGGGAATTACCCGTTGATCTCACTTTAGAGACTGCATAATTCATATCTTCGGGAGCCATAAACTGCCCTCTTTTTATTTTTACTGCCTTACCTGTTTGGCCAGCTGCGAGCAAAAGGTCTGTTTGTCTACAAAGAAAGGCGGGTATTTGTAAGACATCCACCACCTCGGCCACTTCAGCAGCTTGATGAGATTCATGGATGTCTGTTACCAAAGGCACATCCAATGCCTTGCCTACGCGCTGCAAGACTTCCAAAGAAGCATCCATGCCAATGCTGCGAAAGGACTGAGAAGAGGTCCTATTGGCTTTATCAAAAGAAGCCTTAAATACATAGGAAAAGCCATGCTGCTCGGCCCAAGCTTTTACCTTGGTCCCAATTTCTAAGCAGATATCGAAACTTTCTACAGCACAAGGTCCAGAGAACAGCACTGGTTTTTCAGCGCCTAAGACCACCCCTTCTCGAATGGTCATGGTATGGGTAGTTCGATTCATGCGTCTTTTTTAGCTAATTGTTGTATCAAAGGAACCAACTCCCCCTTGGCGTGCAGGATCAAGTCTGCAGCTTCTCGAAAAACGCCATTACCTCCTGCCAAAGGAGAGGCATGATCTACTACTGCACGGACATAGGGCATGGCATCTGAAGGAGAAATAGACAATCCAACTTGAGTTAGTATGGGGAGGTCAATAAGATCGTCTCCAATGTACGCCACTTCTTCCAAGGTAAATTCCATGGTTTCTAAAAGTTCTGATAATTTTTTCCATTTGTCTTTTACCCCGTGGTAATGAAAATCAAAGCGAAGTTCCTCACATCTATTCTCCACCACTGGGGAATTCCTTCCAGTAATGGCCCCGACCAAAATTCCTGCTTTTTTTAGGTGCTGGACAATCTGACCATCTTTCACTTGGTATTTTTTGTATTCTACCCCCAGGTTATCAAAAATAATCCCTCCGTCGGTAAGTACCCCATCGATATCGGTAATCAATACCTTGATGCCCTTGGCTTTTTCCAGTACCACTGGGGAAATATGGCTGAGATAGGCCTGAATTATTTTTTCTGTTTCCATTGTATTGAATAGAGGTCCAGCCTACGCTGTTCCAGATTACGAACACTTCCTGCTTTTCTTTGCTTGGTTAATAAATCCAAATCTACGTCCGCCACAATGGTTGTTTCTGCATTTTCAGAAGCTGTAGCCACGGTAGCATCGTGAGGGAAAGAAAAGTCAGAGGGCGAGAAAATGGCTGCTTGAGAGTACTGAATATCCATGTTTTCTACCTTAGGAAGATTTCCTACCGAACCAGTGATGGCAACATAGCATTCGTTTTCGATGGCTCGGGCTTTGGCACAAATATTTACCCTCAAAAAGGCATTTTTAGTGTCGGTCCAGAATGGCACAAAGAGAATATCCATCTCCTGCTCGGCAAGTATTCTTCCCAACTCTGGGAATTCCACATCGTAGCAAATCAAAATCCCAATTCTTCCCGCATCGGTTTCAAACACATTGATCCCATTTCCTCCCTGCAATCCCCAGTAAGCTGCCTCATCGGGGGTGATGTGAAGTTTGTACTGTTTGTCTTGGGTACCGTCCCGTCTACACAGGTAGCTTACGTTTCGCAGCTTTTTTCCATCGTATTCAGGCATGGAACCGGCAATAATATTGACATTATAAGACACGGCAAGATCGCACATGCGCCCTACAATTTCGTCCGTGTAATCGGCCAAGTTACGGATCGCTTCCGAAGCATCCATGTCATTAAATTCGGCCAACATGGGGGCATTGAAAAACTCAGGGAATAAGCAGAAATCGGATTTGTAGCCAGAAATGGTGTCAACGTAAAACTCTACCTGCTGCATCAAATCATCCACGTGAGAAAAACGCCGCATTTTCCATTGAACCAACCCCAACCTGACGATTGATTTTTTATTACCGATGAGTTTTTCATCTTTTTCATAATAAATATTGATCCATTCCAAAAGGGTAGCATAGGCTCTTGAATCAGAATCATCAGGCAAGTACTTGGTGATCACCTTGCGGACGTGGAATTCATTAGCCAGCTGAAAGGAAAGCACGGGATCAAAAATTTCTCTATTTTTCACCAAGTCAATGTATTTCCTGGGCGTCATTTCGTCGGCATATTTGGAATACCCAGGTATCCTACCTCCTGCTATGATGGAGCGAAGATTTAAATTTTCGCAAAGTTCTTTTCTAGCATCGTAAAGCCTTCGGCCTAGCCTCATTCCTCGATAATCTGCATGAACGAAAATGTCTGTTCCGTACAAGGTATCGCCATCCGAATCGTGCGTATTGAATTTACCATAGCCAGTTATTTCATCGTAGGTATGGTTGTCTCCAAATTTGTTGTAATCCACGATGATACTCAAAGCAGCGGCGATGACTTTACCATTGTCTTCGATACAGATTTGACCTTCTGGAAATACTCTAAGTTGGTTTTTTAATTCCGCTTTGGTCCAAGCCCCCCCTTGATTTCTATAAATAGATACCATAATCTCCCGGATATCATCGTAATCAGCAAGTTTGATATTCCGGAGTTTAAGGAGGTGATCTAACTCTTCTCTTTGCTTACTCATGGTACAAAATTACATGAATTCCACCACTTCTCTAAGAGTTACCCCAAGCTCCTAACCCTTTAAATTTTTCAAAAATTGACCCAAAAGTTATTCGTTTAGTGTCCGCTAAGTCCTTGGTAAAATTGAACAGTAACTTCAATTAAACCGAATTTCTTGCTGCATTAATCACCCCAAACATGCTCCGAGTCACTAGTTTAGTATAGACTTCCTTAAGTGTTGCATCTAGTGATTGTTGTTGCAATTTACTCAATGCAAATTGCTGTATCGTGAGTAAGGGAAGGACGATTCTCTCTCTAAGAAGAATGGAATGTTTTCCTAAAGGATCCTTTTCCATCAAACTCGCATCTTTTGTCAATTCCAAATACAATTCACGGGTCAAAATATACTCCTTATGCATAATTTGACGAAAATCTCTAAAATCAGAATCCTGTTCAATGTACTGGGTTAGTTCAAAATTTGATTTGACCATACTCATCACACTATTATCAATCAAGGATCTAAAAAAGGAATTAGTATGGAAAAGGTGTTCGACCTCATTCCATTGCCCTCTTTGCTTCAAAGTCTTCAATGCCGATCCAAAACCGAAAAACCCAGGAATATTTTGTTTCAATTGGCTCCAGCTACCCACAAAAGGGATAGCTCTCAAATCTGAAAAACTAAGTTCATCTTTTACCCCTCTTTTAGTAGGTCTACTTGCAATATTGCTTTTACCATAATAATTCAATGGACTAAATTTTTGCAAGTAGGTTAAAAATTGGGGGTGGTGTTTTAGTTTTAAATAGGCTTCATAGCTGAGTTGACTCAAGGTATTCAAAGTCTGCCTGTCTTTGTCATTGAGTTGAGGCTCATTATCTGCGAATACTTCATTACTTACACCAGCACTTACAAGTTGCTCGATATTAAATTCCGCAGATGGGATGGTGCCAAAATTGGAGGTAATAGTCTGCCCTTGAATGGTTAATTGGATTTCTTCTTTTTCAATTCGATTCCCCAAGGATTCATAAAATTGATGGGTTTTTCCTCCTCCTCGAGAAGGGGGGCCTCCACGGCCATCAAAAAATATAACCGCCACCTGGTTGTCTCTTGAAATAGCTGTCAAACGTTCTTTTGCCAAGTAGATACTCCAATTTGCTTGCAAATATCCACCATCTTTGGTTCCATCACTAAAACCTAACATGATGGTTTGTTTAAATTTCCTATGAGCTAAATGCTGCTTATAGAATGGGTCAGCATAAAGCATTTTCATGATTCCATCGGCATTGGCTAAATCCTCGATGGTCTCAAATAAGGGGACAATATCTAAATGGGCCAAGTACTCATCCCATCCACATAGCATAAGTAAGGCAACTAACTCCATCACATGGATAGCAGATTGGGTATTGCTTATGATGTAGCGATGGCAAGCCAAATGCCCGTTTGTTTGTTGAATCGACTGAATCGCATACAAGGATTGAAGCGTGTCTTGCGTGAGCGTCGCATCAAACCCCCTTGGGTCTAACCTACCTTTAAGTTTAGCTAAAGCTCGTAGTCGGTCGGGAAGACTGAGGTTTGAATAATTTGTTGGCAATATCCCTTTTCCATCCTTTTCGAGAAGGGTTTGATGTACCTCTTGTAACACTTGATGATGGATCCGGCTATCCTGTCGAATATCTAAGGAAGCGAAATGGGTGCCAAACAGCATGACCTTATGAATCAGGCTTTCCAATTTGGGTAAATACAGGGAATAATTTTGCTCAATCACCAAGCTCCTTATATTCACTAAACAATCCAAAATTTCTTTTTTGGTAATTGGCACTGCTTGCTCAGGAGTGAAGACATTTTCATAAAGCTTTTTCTCCAATTCATTGATTAAAACATCCACACCTGAAAAGGTCAACTTTCGTTTTAACTTTCGTATATCTCTATAATAGCAGACAATAATGCTACTTCGTAAGGATTTGGCGACAAACCGAGTGGTATCTGCATTCACAAAAGGATTCCCATCCCGATCCCCTCCTGGCCAAAATCCAAGTTCTATAAAGGTATTTTCACCTGAGTACTTCCCTGCAAAAACCTCGTTCACAATTTTGGTATAGAGAGTACCAATGGAATGGTAAAACACGTTTTCTAGAAACCACATCAAGGTGACTGCCTCATTTGCGGGGGTAGGTTGTTTTTTATTAAAAAATGGAGTTAAGCCCAATTGTTGAATAAATTGACTAAGTGTAGTTAAGTCATTTTTTCCAATTGCTTCCCCCATATCATGGATAATTCCCAGCACGTTTGCAGGATAAAATTGAGTCGGATGCGCTGTCAAAACAAGTCTCAACTTGAATTTTTCTAGTTTCTTTGATATTAATTCTGATTTTTTTAGAAGCTTCGCATCCCGTAGAATTGATTTTAAACTTCCTGCACCGGCCACATCATGCAGGCTTGAAAAGGCAGCATCTTCAATCGCATCAAAAAGTACCACTTGCCTTTCAATGTATTGAACATATTTAAATAGATGATTCAATTTTTCTTGTTCACTACAAACATCTGTATGCTGGCTAAAATAATTGTCAATAATCTCCGCAGGCGACTTTTCCTTCTCATAGCCTTTTTCGCAGGCTTCCAACAAAATAGGAAGCATCGCACCCACATTCGCTACGCCAGAATAAGGCAGTGCTGCAAACAAACTATTATAAATCGTGTATTTATCAATAACCTGCTTTTTGAATTGAGCTGTCAGCTGCGTCGAATTTAGTTCCATCCGTTTAGTTTAAAAATTTAGGCCCTGTGGAGAAGTAACACTTCTTTTTGTAAGCCTTCGATGAGGTACTCTTAGCATACTCGGATTTAGTTTATTCCTGAAATAGTAACTAGGAGATGAGAACCGAAGAATTTTAGTTGATATTTTTAAATGATTAAATTAACAAAAATTACAGCAAATAAATGCGTCTTTTTTAAATTTAATTCATTTAATTAAATTAATTTTAAATTTTATGTCTAAAAAATGCATTTTTAATCAATTCGAAAATGTAATCCCTTATTTTTTGGCTGCATTAAAAAAATTAGTTTATTCACTCAAAAAGAAACCCCTTAACGACTCCTTATTTCGCTAAGGGGTTTATAATCTATTAGTTAATCGATTATTCCACAGCACTAAAGACCATTTGCCTAAATTTCCAGCCCGTATCATCTCCATTTCCTGAGCCAGAGGTTTGTTTAAATATCAATCCTATGATCTTTTGGTTGGGATCGGCGAAGTATTGGGTATTGAAATAGCCTCCCCAATCAAAAGTACCCTTTCCTCCCATTCCTCCAAGAGCTACTCCTCGCTCATTGACAACACCGAAGGCCAATCCATAGTGTCGATCTGCATTCCACAGATCTCCAACTTGATTTTGCATGGCCATCTCTATGGTGGTAGGGCTTAAGATTCTTTTCCCATTGTAGATGCCCCCATTGAGGTAGAGTTGCAAAAATTTAGCATAATCTTCTGCAGTACTGGAAAGACCTGCCCCACCAGAAAAAAAGGCCTTTGCACCTTGAATGGGATACGCGGGATCGTAAAAGGTAGTAGGAAAAGGAACCCATTTGCCTCCTTTGAAGGTGTGTACCTCTACCAGTCGGGGAGCTTGTGCTGCGCTGAGGTAAAATCGGGTATCATTCATTCCCAAGGGATCAAATATTCTTTCCTTTAAAAACACATCAAATGGTTTTCCTGAGATGATTTCTACCAAGTAGCCCAATACATCCAAGCCTTCGCTATAGGTGTATTTGGCTCCCGGTTCATGATGTAGTGGAAGTTTAGCCAATCGCCTGACGCTTTCCCCAATGGTAATATTTTCTGTAGTAAAAAGGTCTACTACCCCTGCTTTTTGGTAAATCATTTTCATACGCTCATCCCCATCGATCACCCCATAGCCTAGCCCTGAGGTATGGGTGAGCAGGTGGCGAATGGTAATCTGTCGAGCACTCGGCTTGGTCGTATACGAGCTATCGGAGTACCTAAAGGAAGCCAGAACTTGAGGATGTTGAAATTCAGGAATGTATTTGGAGATGGGATCATCCAATCTCAGTTTACCCTCCTCCCAAAGAATCAAAATGGCAGTGGAGGTAATCGCTTTGGTCTGAGAAGCAATTCGAAAAATGGAATTTTTCTCCATTTTTTTTCCGTGCTCTACGCTCGCATACCCTTTGGCTGAATGGTAAACTATTTTTCCTTCTTTTACTATCATCGCTACAAGACCAGGGACGTTTTGTTGCTGAATGGCCTGCTCCAGCATGGCATCTATGTGATCGATTCTATCCTTTGAAATACCTGGGACGGCTGCAGATCCTGCTGGAGAAATGGTCTGAGCAAGGGAGGAGGCAATCACTCCAAAGAGAAGCAGCCAAGAGATGTAGAATGATTTTTTCATGGAATTTTGGGTTTGGAGATGGAAAATAGGAAAATTTAAACATAAAAAAACCGGATTTCTCCGGCTTTTTTAAGCTTGCTTTACACATCCAAAAAGTGGTGGAAAGCTAAATTAGTTCACTTTTATTTCGAAGTAATATTCTGTTCCATCAGGAAACATACCCAAGACAACAATTTCTTCTCCCTGTACATCCTTGAGTAGGTTAATCATATCTTGAGCACTTGAAACACGCTTTCTACCGCTATCAGAAATAATAGAGGTGATTATAAATCCGTTTCTAGCACCTGCCGCCCGCCAAGCCTCGTTGGCATTGGACTTGATCACAGCTCCACCGGCAATCTGCAATTGATCTTTGGTTGCTTGCTTCACGTCTTCAAACTGGATTCCTTCAAAGTTGAATGTTTTCGGTTCCTCACGTTTTACGATATTGGTATCCCCTGAGAAATTTTTAAGCGTTGCTGTGGTCGTCAAGGTCTTACCATCACGTAAGTAACTCACAATCACTTCGTCTCCAGGACGTTTTCTAGCCACCAATTCTTGAAGATTGGCCACATTGTTTACAGGTTTGCCGTCAAGGCTTACAATAATGTCTCCTTCCTTAAGTCCCGCTTCTTCTCCAGCAGAATTTTCATTTACTCCGCCCACGTACACACCTTGCTCTACCGGAAATTTCTTACCTAAGTAATCTGCAAGTTCAGGGCTAACATTCTGAATTTGTACCCCAAGCAAGCCCCGCTGCACAGCTCCATATTTCAAAAGGTCATCCATGACCTTTTTTACCAAAGTACTGGGAATGGCAAAGGAATATCCATTAAATGTTCCCGTACTTGAAGCAATAGCGGTATTAATCCCGATAAGTTCACCCGCCAGATTGACTAAGGCTCCCCCGGAGTTTCCAGGATTGACTACCGCATCGGTCTGCAAAAAGGATTCTATCTGCAAATTATTTTCAACATCCCTTAAAATTCCAATGTTTCGAGCCTTTGCTGAGATGATACCAGCCGTCACTGTAGAATTCAAATCAAAAGGATTACCCACGGCAAGCACCCATTCTCCAATTTTAGTTTGGTCGGAATCTCCAAACTTGATAAAGGGTAAATTGTCTCCTTCGATTTTAAGTAAGGCCAAGTCTGTCGTAGGATCTGTACCTATTACGGTAGCCTCGTATCGCTTGTTATTGTCCAATGAAATATCTACACGAGTAGCCCCTTCGATCACGTGATTATTGGTCACGATATATCCATCGGGGGAAATAATTACTCCAGAACCTGAACTGATAGGCATGGCATTTGGTCTTCCAGGGCCCATTCCTGGTTCGGGAATTCCAAAAAACTCCTGAATGGGATCTCTCTGGGATCTAGAGGTGTATCCCACTTCACTTTTCACATGCACCACGGCAGGGGTGACCAATTCGGCGGAAGCAATGAAATTGATGCCATCGGGTACGGTAAAATCTCCTCCTGAAAGCAGATTGACAAAACTAGATTTTTGTTTCTCATCAAAGGAGTCAGCATTCTGAGGCCGTAAAAGAAAACTTACTCCCGCAATCGCAACTACGCCTCCTACTAAGGCTGCTACCAGTACTCCAACAAAGAACAGTTTTTTACTCATAATTCTTAAATTTATTTGGTTTGATAAATTTCTACGTTTGGAAAAACGCGTTTGACAAGTTTAACGCCGTTTATCCTCTTATGTGTTAAAATTAACAAGAATTAACCTCAATTACGAAGCCGCAGCTGAAGCTAAAAACAAGAAGGAAAATTAAATTTTGAGATCTAGCTCACCTAACAAATTTAAGTTTCCAAGGTTTTTACAAGGGAGAAAAAAAATCCCCCAAACTTTAGGATTGGGGGATTTCATGAACTAAAATATTCTATAGAATAGCTTAGACCTTTTTAACATTGATTGCATTTGGACCTTTCTTACCCTCTTTGATTTCGTAAGAAACCTTATCATTTTGGGTTACTTTGTCCACTAAGCCAGTGGCGTGCAAAAACACATCGTTTTGCGTTTCGTCATCGATAATAAATCCGAAACCCTTGGCTTCGTTGTAAAATTTTACTGTCCCGGTAAACATAATAAATAGTGAAATTTGAAATGAAATGAGGTATAAATGTAAATATTCATTTAAAAAAAACAAAATTTTCGTTTTTTTTATCGGGAAATGAAGAAAATTATTTTGATGCGGCATGCCAAATCTTCCTGGGAAAATCCGTGGATGGAAGACTACGACCGACCCTTGGCAGAGCGGGGAGTTCTGGATGCCACCAAGATGGCAAAGGCACTGAAAAATCGAGGAGTGATTCCCCAACTGCTACTCAGTTCTCCCGCTTCAAGGACCATGGAGACTGCTAAAATTACCTCTAAAATCTTAGGGATTACGGAAGAGTACATCTGCTATGAAAAATCCCTGTATCATGCATCACCTTCCCAACTTTTAAAAGCTATACATCACCAGAAAGATAGCGTGGATACACTCTTGCTCCTAGGGCATAATCCTGGCCTCACGGAGTTGATTCAAGAACTAGGAGTGCAATTAGACAATCTTCCTACCTCCGGACAATTGGGTTTTACGCTCGAAGCTACCCGCTGGGAAGAGTTCAAGGCAGGAAATGTTTCCTTTTGGTTTGTGGATTACCCGAAGAAATCTGACTAATGCAGCAAAGGCTCAAAAAAGAAAATCAAAGGATATATTGAGACAAATCCCTATTTTTTACTAGGGTACTCAATCGTTCTTGGACCATTTCTTGGGTTATCCTAATTTTGGAATTGGGACCGATAAGATCAGGTACTTCAAATAAAAATTCGTTGAGCAAGTGGCTCATCACCGTATGTAATCTCCTGGCTCCAATGTTTTCGACCTCTTGATTGATGATAAAAGCCAACCTAGCCACTTCATCTATAGCCTGATCGGTAAATTCTAGGGAAACTTCTTCCGCTTCAAAAAGGGCTTGGTACTGCTTGATCAAGGCATTTTTAGGTTCCTTGAGGATGCGCTGAAAATCTTCTTGAGAAAGGGATTGTAATTCTACTCGAATGGGAAATCTTCCTTGCAATTCAGGAATCAAATCGGAAGGTTTGCTCACATGAAATGCCCCTGCCGCAATAAATAAGACGTGATCGGTATGTATGATTCCGTACTTAGTATTCACCGAAGAACCTTCCACAATGGGAAGCAAATCCCGCTGCACCCCTTCCCTACTCACATCAGGTCCTCCACCATTTTTTCCTGATTTGGATGCAATTTTATCGATCTCGTCGATAAAAATGATCCCGTTATTTTCTGCTAGTCTAATGGCCTCTTCTTTAACTTCATCAAAGTCAATCAATTTGGACATCTCCTCCTCCAAGAGCACTTTGCGGGCTTCAGCGATGGTAAGCTTTCGTTTTTTTGTTTTTTTAGGCATCATGCCCGAAAGCATGTCTTGAAGACCGGCCATGCTGGCATCGTCCATCATGCCATTGCCCAACATCCCAATACCTACCGGAGCAGTCGCTTTGACCTGGATTTCTATCTTTCTTTCATCCAACTCCCCATTTCTTAGCTTTTCACGAAACCGCTCTCGGGTACGCTCGTTAAGTTCGGCATCTGAAGAAGGCTCTGCAAGGGAATCTGGAGAACTACCCTGAGTAAATCCTGGGGTTTTTACCGAGGGAATCAGGATATCCAATATGCTCTCTTCCACGGCCTCTGCAGCCTTGAGTTTTACTTCTTCTTTTTTGGCGTCGCGCACCAAATGCACACTTTGCTCTACCAAATCTCTTACCATGCTTTCCACATCCCTGCCTACGTAGCCTACTTCGGTAAACTTGGAAGCCTCCACCTTGGTGAAGGGAGCATTAGCAATCTTTGCCAAACGGCGCGCAATTTCTGTTTTTCCTACCCCAGTACTTCCAATCAATAAAATATTGTTGGGAACGATATCCTTCTGAATATCAGAGGTCACATTCATTCTGCGTATGCGGTTGCGCAAAGCAATGGCCACATTCCGCTTTGCATCATGCTGTCCAATGATGTATTTGTCCAATTCTTCTACGATCTGTCTTGGGGTGAGGGAGAAATGGGTTGGCATGGTGGGAAAATGAGTTGAAACTTGATGGAGGTATTCCGTATTCTTTGATTTTTAAATGGATGATCCCCCAGAATTTTTGGAATCAGCACTAAAGGTAAACTGCAAGGGATGCTTGACCTTGACTTTGGTCAGTGCCAATTCTAGCACTTCATCGACATTGGTTACGTAATGAAATTGTATTCCCTTAAGGTAATGGGGGTCTATCTCTTCTATGTCTCGAAGATTCTTTTTGCACAAGATAATTTCTTTGATCCCTGCTCGCTTGGCTGCCAGTATTTTTTCCTTAATCCCACCCACAGGTAATACCTTACCAATCAAACTTATTTCCCCAGTCATGGCAATTTTGGGTTTGACCCTTCTCTGGGTATACACAGATGACATGGCGGTAAGCATGGTGATGCCAGCAGAAGGACCATCTTTCGGTACTGCACCTGCAGGGATATGTAGATGCAAATCGTACTGATCAAACAAGCGATGGTCAATACCCAAGGGCTCTGCCTTGGATTTGAGATAAGAAAGCGCAGTCACCGCAGATTCCTTCATAACATCGCCAAGTTGTCCCGATAGGGTAAGTTTTCCTTTACCCCTGCTAAGACTGGACTCAATAAACAAGATCTCCCCTCCCACACTGGTCCAAGCAAGACCAGTAACCACTCCAGCTACATCAGATTCTTGGTGGATTTCCTTATCAAAAATTTCAGCACCTAAGATTTTTCGAACTGCCTCAGCGCTAATTTTAGATTCATAGGGTTCCTCCATCGCAATGGATTTGGCCACATGCCGCACTACCTTACCGATAGCACGTTCTAAATTTCTCACCCCAGATTCACGGGTGTAGGAATCGATGAGTTTTTGTAATGCAGCTTTTTCAAAACTTATTTCTCTGGATTTTACTCCGTGTTCTTGACGCTGCTTGGGCACCAAATGGCGCTTGGCAATTTCCAATTTTTCCTCTTGGGTATATCCTGTGACTTCGATAATCTCCATTCTATCCCTCAAGGCAGGCTGTATACTGTCCAAGGAATTGGCTGTGGCAATAAACAAAACCTTACTCAGGTCATATTCTACCTCAAGGTAGTTGTCGATAAAAGTGCTGTTTTGCTCAGGATCCAAGACCTCTAAAAAAGCAGAGGATGGGTCTCCTCTGAAATCGGAAGAAAGTTTATCGATCTCATCCAATACAAACACAGGGTTGGAGATCTTCACTTTTTTCATGTTTTGTATCACCTTTCCCGGCATGGCTCCCACGTAGGTTTTGCGATGCCCGCGGATCTCGGCTTCGTCATGCAGTCCTCCCAAGGACATGCGGATATATTTTCTCCCCAATGCCGCCGCTATGGATTTACCCAAGGAAGTTTTTCCTACCCCTGGAGGCCCAAACAAACATAAAATAGGACCCTTGAGGTCATTTTTCAATTTTAAAACAGCCAAATATTCAATGATTCGGTCTTTAACTTTTTCCAGACCAAAGTGGTCTTCATCCAAGATTTGTCTGGTATGCTTCAGGTCAAAATTGTCTTGAGTAAATTCATTCCAAGGAAGCTCCACCAAGGTTTCGGCATAGTTAAGCGCGATAGGATATTCGGCTGCCGAGGGATTGATCCTTAAAATTTTATCCAATTCCTTTTCAAAATGCTTTTTTACTTCAGCGGGCCATGCCTTCTGCATGCCTTTTAGGCGAAGCTCTTCCACTTCTTTTTCCGGACCTTCTTCCCCCAGTTCTGTTTGGAGAACCTTCATTTGCTGCCTCAAAAAGTAATCTCTTTGCTGTTGATCGATGTCGGTATGTACCTTTTTATGAATTTCAGATTTTAGCTCCAGCATCTGAATATCTTTCATCATCAATTCCAGAAGCAGAGTCGCTCGCTCCACCCCATCGTTGATTTCCAACAGGCGCTGCTTGGACTCTACAGGTGCATTGATGTTGGAGGATAAAAAGTGGGTAAGGAAAGCCGTATTGTCAATATTATCTAGTGCCACTTGGGCCTCTCTTGGAATTTCTGGATTTAGGTGAAGGATTTTGACGGCTGCCTCCTTCAAGGACTCTTCCAAGGCTTTGATCTTTTTTGAATTTTTTGGAAAATTCTCTTCCAAATATTCCACCTTGGCAATGAAATAGGGATCATCGGTGATCTGCTCGCGGATGGCAAAACGCTTTTTCCCTTGAATAATGATGGTGGTATTGCCATCAGGCAACACAATCATTTTAATAATTTTCGCCAAGGTGCCGACCTGATACACATCTTCCCAAGAAGGATCGTCTTGATTGGAGTGGATCTGTGCGCAGACCCCTATAAACTTATCTCCTTTTTGAGCTTTTTTAACCAAGCGTATAAAACGCTGCCTTCCTACGGTAATGGGGATTACCACTCCTGGAAATAGAACCGTATTGCGAACAGATAAGATGGGGATTTCTTCTCCAAAAGCTTCTACTCCGCTACTGGTATTTTCTTCGTCTGTAAACAAATGAATCAAATCTCCTTCGGAGGCAAACTCGCCGTTCATAAGGTTTTGAAAAAAAGCATGTTCGAATCGACTCATATAGACAGATTGACAGCACCGCTGTCAGTAATTTCGTGAATATAAAGGACTACCCAGAAAAAACCCCCAGGTAGTCCTAACTGTTCAATAGAGGTGCCAAACTTATTTTGGTCAATTTGGCAGGAGATCTAAAATATCAATTTCAAAATATCATTACCTAATGCAAAAACCATCAAGGCCAACAAAATAACCATTCCTACCTTTTGGGCGTATTCTAAAAATTTATCCGAAGGCGCTCGACCAGAAACCATTTCGTAAAGCAAGAATACCACATGTCCTCCGTCTAGCGCAGGAATAGGCAACAAGTTCATAAATGCCAAAATCATAGAAATCAAACCCGTGATGCTCCAAAATTTTACCCAATCCCATTGATCTCCATAAATTTTTGCCATCCCAATGGGTCCACTTACATTTTTGGCAGATACTTCCCCGGTAAACATTTTTCCTAATGCCTTGGCATTGACAATCACTGCTCCAAAAGCTCGGCTGGTCCCCTTAATCAAGGATTCCATCAAACCATATTCTTTTTTTACAGGCTGAATCAAAGGCTCAATGGCAATTCCAATTCTTGCTTCTGCAGTCACCGGAACGGCTAAAGTATCGATCACCGTACCTTTCTGTCGCACCAGCTGAACGGTTTGGTTGGGCACCTCCTTCAGGGCGGCTTGCATTTCGTCAAAGTAGTTTATTGACTGCCCATTGATAGCTACTATTTTATCTCCAGCGGCTATCCCTACGGCCTCAGCACCGCTTCCTGGGTCGACGGCAACTACCTTAAAGGGGAAGCGAATAGCGATAAACTTACTAAATGCTTCCTCAGAATTGAAAGAGTTGATAAAACCTCTAGGGATAGAGATTTTGATTGTTTCCCCTTGTCTATCCACTGTATAGTACCCGTTTTCGCTCAGCAAGGCAGATCCACTACTAAGTTCTGCAATACTTTGGTAAGCTTGTCCATTGATGTCTAAGATCTTATCACCCGTCTTGAATCCAATCGCTTCACCGTATTCGTAGGCTACGATTCCGTGCTGTAGCACTTGATCCCTAGAAAAATAGGTCTCCCCATTGGAATAGACCAGGGCAACGAAGATGATAATTCCCGTGATCACATTGACTAGGATTCCTCCAAGCATGACAATCAAGCGTTGCCAGGCAGGCTTGGATCGGAATTCCCAAGGTTGAGGTTCTGAACTCAAATTAGCCGTATCCAAAGACTCATCGACCATTCCTGCGATTTTTACAAAGCCTCCCAGGGGAATGGCTCCTATAGAATATTCGGTTTCCCCCCACTGAAATCCAGCAATTTTTGGGGGAAAGCCTATTGAAAATTTTTCTACACGCATGCCAAATAGCTTGGCAGTAAGTAAGTGACCCAGCTCGTGAAGTCCCACTAGGATAGACAATCCTAGCAACAGCTGACCCACCATGATTAAAGTTTCCATTTATCGTTTAGACTTAAGTAAATTTTCTGTTAATGTTCTGGCTTGTTGATGTGTTTGAATATAATCCTCCAAAACTGGCTTTGCAATAAATTCGGATCGATTTAAGGTTTCTTCAATAAGATCCGACATCTCCAAAAATCCTAGCTGCCGGTTGAGGAATGCCGCCACCACCACTTCGTTGGCAGCATTCAAGATGCAAGGAGAATTTCCACCTGCAGCCAAGGCCTGATATGCCAAATGCAGGTTGCGGAATGTAGCTGTATCGGGTTGCTCGAAGGTCAGTTGAGGATACTTTGAAAAATCAAAACGCTCGAAAGAGGTTTTCAATCGATCGGGATAGCTCAAGGCAAACTGAATAGGAATACGCATGTCTGGTAATCCAAGTTGCGCTTTGAGGGATCCGTCTTCAAATTGAACCAGAGAATGGATGATGCTTTGAGGATGAACTACTACTTCAATCTTCTGGGGGCTTAATCCAAACAACCATTTCGCTTCAATGACCTCCAAACCCTTATTCATCAAAGAAGCCGAATCTATGGTAATCTTAGCTCCCATGTCCCAGTTGGGATGTTTCAAGGCTTGTTCCCGTGTGACAGTGGCGAGAAAGGCGCGATCTTTTCCTCGAAATGGTCCTCCAGAAGCGGTAAGGATGATTTTTTCTATAGGATTATGAAATTCCCCTACCAAGCACTGGAATATCGCTGAATGCTCTGAGTCAATGGGATAAATATTTACCCCGTGTTGTTTAGCAAGCGCTGTGATCAACTCCCCTGCCACCACTAAGGTTTCTTTATTGGCGAGGGCAACTTGCTTGCCTGCTTTTATGGCTTGGACGGTAGGGATCAATCCCGAGTACCCCACCAAGGCCGTTACCACCACGTCTATACTATCCATTACGACGATTTGGGCAATGGCTTTCTGACCTGCAAAGACCTTGATAGGTCGAGAAGCAAGTGCCTCCTTGACTTTAGGATATAAATCCTCGTTGCCGATGACCACCGCATTGGGGCACCAGGTCAGGGCTTGATCGATAAGCAGGTCTGCATTATTTTGGGCCGTGAGTACCTCTACGGTAAATAAATCAGGAAATTGGGCAATCACTTCAAGAGTTTGAGTTCCTATACTTCCTGTACACCCAAGAATGGCTACGCGTTTATTTTGTGTCATGTAGATGATAATCAGCCCACTACTGCATTAATTTGAAGAACTTGACAGTAGTCCCAACTGACAAAATTACCAATTGGCTGCGAATTCTAGGTACAACTCGTCAGTTTTTACCTGCTGGGCCAATTTTTGTTTACTTTTTTTTCTAAAATTTTCTTAAAGTAAGAAATAGTTCTGTCCTAAAAGTTTCTATTTACAAGATAAAAAGCCCTGTAATCGATATGAAAACTTTTGTAAAATCTTTAGCCCTTCCCTTTGTTGCAGGCATCGCTGGTGCAATTGCTTGGACTAGCTTTTCTCTTCCTGCGTCCGATCTGGAGGGAATACATCCAAATTTTCAACTCACTCCCCCGCAATTTACCTCCAACTCTCCTGCTGTAGCGGTGACGGGGATACCGGAGTCATTTACCGCGGCTTCTCAGCTCAGTACAGGTTCGGTCGTGTTTATCAAAAACTTCAGCGGAACGGACTACCGAAGATACAGCATGTTTGATTACTTTTTTGGAACTACTCCCAGCCAGCAAGTAAGTACGGGCTCTGGAGTGATCTTTTCTAAGGACGGATACATCATCACCAATCACCACGTGATAGACGGTGCGGAAATCCTAGAGGTGGTGCATCAAAAACGAACCTATTCGGCCAAACTGGTGGGAACAGATAAAAACACGGATATTGCAGTACTCAAGATTGAGGCCAAAGACCTGCCTGAAATAAAGGTGGGTTCAAGCCGCTCTCTTCAAATCGGAGAATGGGTCTTGGCCGTGGGCAACCCCTTTAATCTCACTTCCACCGTGACCGCAGGCATCGTATCTGCCAAGGAACGACAAATCAATATTTTAGGTGGGGATTTCCCTTTGGAAAGTTTTATTCAAACCGATGCACCCATCAATCCAGGCAATTCTGGAGGAGCTTTGGTCAATGTGCGGGGGGAATTGGTAGGAATTAATACAGCAATTCTTTCTCGAACAGGATCCTATACCGGGTATGGATTTGCCGTTCCTGTGGATGTAGCAGTCAAGGTGGCCAACGATTTGATTCGACACGGGGAAGTTCAAAAAGCCATTCCTGGTATAGAAGTAGCAGAGATTACCCCAGAAATAGCTGAAGAAATGTCACTACAAAGTATGGAAGGAGTTTTGGTAACGCATTTGCTCAGAGGTGGAGCTGCAGAAAAAGCTGGGCTTCAAAAAAACGACGTGATCACTCAAATTGGCGACTGGAAGATCACAGGAAAAGGAAGTTTTGAAGAAGCACTTTCCTACTATTACCCTGGAGATCAGATAGCTGTAGGATACCAACGAGGAAATTCACAGTCCAGCGCCACCTTAACGCTGCAGAATATCGAAGGAGGAACAGGCATTACCAAAAGAGAGTTTTACACTTCCGAAATATTAGGGGCAAGGTTGGAAGCCATCAATGCGGTAGATCGGGATAGGTTGAAGCTTCCCTATGGGGTAAAAATAACTGGGCTAAGTACGGGCTACCTAAGAGATTTGGGATTTAGGGAGGGATTTGTGATCACCCATGTCAACGAGATTCCAGCCAAGGATCCAAAAACCTTGGGGCCTTATCTAGAAAAATTCAGTGGCAGGTTGGTATTGGAAGGGGTAGCTCCTAACGGGCAGCCATTTGTACAAAGCTACCAAGTTAGGTAGTTGTCATAGGTTCGATAGATGAATTTAAAGGGACACATTAAAAGAAAATTTTGTCTACTTGTGCTGCAGCGTGTACCTTAGTAAAAAACTGTAACATTGGGTATGACTAAATTTTTTCTTTTCCCTCATCGTTCCAAAAAAGCGCTTTGGCTAGTGTTTTTTGGCACATGGATTTTAGCTTCTTGCGAAGAAAAGCAAGATCATTCCCTCTTCAAAATCCCTATTTCCTTAGAATATGCTAAAGGTTTTCAATTGTTTCAAGGAGAGGGATTTTGGGAAATTCAAGTAAGTCAAGGATACGCCGAAGCCTCGGAAACTTACCGGTATTTGGTCCTAGAACCGGGTGTAGTAATGGATTCCTCAGGATTTGATGCGGTGGTACGGCTACCGGTAAACCGTGTTGCATTGACCTCTACCACTCAGGTACCTCACCTAGATTTGTTGGGACATACCCAAAGCTTGGTCGGATTTCCTAACCCTGATTTGATCTCCTCGCCCAAGACAAGATCTTGGATAGAGTCAGGAAAGGTTGTTGATTTGGGTTCTGGCCCATCGGCCAATCCAGAGTTGGTGTTGGACCTGCAACCTGATTGGATCATGATCTCCACCATGGGAGAAGACTTGAGGTATTTGGATTTGCTTGCTCAAGCAGGCATCCCTGCCCTAATCAATGGAGAGTACGTAGAACAAAATCCCTTAGGAAGAGCCGAATGGATCAAATTTACGGGAGTGCTGCTAGGAAAATACGAGGAAGCGGCAGCGCAATTTGAACAGATAAAAAACAACTACTTACAAGCAGAAGAGCTGAGTCATAGCATCTCAGAGGATCAAAAACCTCTGGTCTTAAGCGGTGTTTTGTATCAGGATAGCTGGTATGCTCCAGGAGCTGATAGCTGGGCTGCACAACTCGTCCTCAAGGCCGGAGGAAGGTATGCGTTTGAAAAGGAAAAAAGTGTAGGAAGCCTACAGCTCAACTACGAAGTGGTACTAGATCAAGCCATGGAAGCAGACTTTTGGATAGGAGCGGCGAATTATACTTCTCTAGGAAGCATGGGAGATTCCGAACCGCGTTACCGAGCATTTAAAGCCTGGCAACAGGGTCAAGTATATACCTATACCGCAAAAAAAGGGGCTACTGGTGGATTGGAGTATTTTGAACTGGGATATGTTCGGCCCGATTTGATTTTAAAAGACCTGATAAAAATCCTTCATCCCCATTTACTCCCAGACTATACTCCTTATTTTTACCAAGCCTTAGGTAAATAATTCACCCAAAGTAGAGATCTTGAATTCATGCGGCATCGCAACTCCCTGTTTCCTATAGTTGGTCTGTCCTTAGGGCTAAGTTTTTTGCTTAATCTGTGCTTAGGAACGGTTTGGATTCCTCCTTCTGAAATTTTAGCTGGAGTCCTACAAGGAACCTGGGAGAAGGCATCTTGGGAACAAATATTTGTCAACTACCGGCTTCCCAAAGCCTTGGTAGCCTTACTTGCAGGGATAGGACTAAGCCTAAGTGGACTGCAGATGCAGACCTTTTTTAGAAATCCTTTGGCTGGCCCCTATGTCTTGGGGGTGAGTGCAGGAGCAGGATTAGGGGTAGCCTTGCTGATGCTCTTAGGTTCGGCTTTTGGAATAACCATGATGGGAATTACTTCTTGGGCTACAGCAGGAGCTGGAATTTTGGGAGCTATGGCTGTCTTAGCATGGGTAGGGGTAGTAGCCTGGAGAGTAAAAGATTCCATGACCTTATTGATCGTGGGACTGATGTTTGGAAGTGCGGTATCGGCGGTAATAGGCATATTATCTTATTTCTCTGGGGCAGAGAGCTTAAAGCTATACACCGTTTGGTCCATGGGGAGTTTGGGAGCCTTAAATTGGGCACAAGTAGGACTTCTTTCATTGCTAGTCTTTGCAGGTGCTTTGCCTGTATTTTTCTCTAGCAAAGCCTACAATGCCTTACTCCTTGGAGAAATTTACGCTAGAAGTATGGGCATACGTACACAGCGCATGCGTTGGATTATGATTGGAAGCACGGGAATTTTAGCGGGAAGCATCACTGCTTTTTGTGGGCCCATTGCTTTTGTTGGAATAGCTGTACCCCATGTAGCTCGAATGCTCTGGAAAAGTTCGGATCACAGGTTTCTTTTTCCTGGATCTGCCTTACTTGGGGCACTCATTCTCTTGCTATGTGATGGATTGAGTCATCTGCCATTTTGGTCCAGTGCGCTACCCATCAATGCACTCACCTCCTTGATTGGCGCGCCTTTGGTGATTTCTATGGTTCTCAAGAAAAACTTTAGCAAAGATTTTTGAGCCATGGCTATTGATCCACACATCGCACTAGAAGGTAGAGGAATTTCTCTTGGATATGTTCAAGAGGGGCGAAGAAAGGAGATTTTACAAGACCTAGATTTTCAACTTTTCACTGGAGAGTTTACTTGCTTGCTTGGTCCCAATGGGGTGGGTAAATCTTCCCTAGTAAAATCCATCCTTGGAGAACTCCTACCCTGGAAGGGTAACATGCTTTTGCAAGGGAAGGCGCTGCGATCCCTGGATATACAAGAGCGTGCCAAGCAAGTTGCTGTGGTGCTCGCACAAAGCGCCTATCCCGGGACCATGACGGTAGGACAACTCGTAGCCCTAGGAAGAACGCCATACTTGGGCTGGGGGGGGAAATTGCAGGAGGAGGACCGGAAGAAGGTGTATCAAGCCATGGAAGATACCCGAATCAGCCACCTACAGGACGAACGATTGAGTGAGCTCAGCGATGGACAGCGGCAAAAGGCGATGATTGCACGTGCCTTGGCGCAGGATGGATCTGTGATTGTATTGGATGAGCCTACCGCGTATTTGGACCTGGTCAATCGCTTGGAAATCATGCATTTGCTTCGTGAGTTCACCAGGACAAAAAGAAAGGCAGTCTTGGTCGTTACCCATGACTTGGATATTGCTTTGGAGACGGCGGATCGATTCTGGATTCTGAATTGTGGTCTTCCACTCTTGTCTGGAAAGCCGGAAGACCTAGTGCTTTCGGGACAGATTCAAGCCCTTTTTCCTTCGGATCGCTATCGGTTTAATGTAGCCCGAGGGCGGGTGGAGTGGAGTCAAGTGATGCCGGATTATTTGATTGAAGGACCTGCCGAAAAGGTGTATTGGGTCAAGAAGGCCTTGGTAAAGGCAGGGATTACCTCCTTGGAACAAACTTTGGTGATAACGGAGCCTTTTGGCCTGAGAGTCGGGGAGGAATCCTTCCCTTCAGTCCAAGCCTTTTTGTGGAACTATTTTTTAAACCAAAAATAAAAGCAATTAGAAGGCTACCGAATGATGAAAAGCATAAAAGTGACCCCATTCATCTATCTTGCAGCATTAATTTTGATTTAACATGAAGCGTCTTGCAATTCTCGCCTCTGGCTCTGG
>Ga0194133_10001242_pt1 | contig 46040 bp, 51 predicted proteins | sample TA2KigOf40mmetaG_FD_155448 | JGI IMG/M metagenome (GOLD analysis project Ga0194133, IMG submission 155448) | Freshwater microbial communities from Lake Tanganyika, Tanzania - TA2015055 Kigoma Offshore 40m | ecosystem: Environmental > Aquatic > Freshwater > Lake | place: Tanzania: Lake...
CACGGTGACATACGCAGCCGCGAGTACAGCGGAGATCAACGCCAAGGCATCACCGATCAATGCGCGTGGCTCGATGGAGAAGTCGATCCCACCGAGGAGGAGGATTCCCGCGAAAGCGACGACGATTCCGATCCACACGGTCCGTGGAACACGGACCCCGAGCGCGCGGGCGATCACCGCGGCCCAGATCGGTTGGGTGGCGACGAAGGCTGTCGACGACGCGATCGACGTGAGGGTCAGAGAGGGGATCCATGCCGCGAAGTGGAGGCCGAGGAAGACCCCCGCGATCACCGTGAGTCGAATCTCCCGCCGGTTCAGGGAGGTCAGCGCGGCGCGCTCGCGCACCAGCACGAATACCCCCGTCACGCCGCCGGCGATGAAGCAGCGCCAGAAGGCGATGGCCAACGGTGCGGCGGCGGTGGCGACGATCAGGGGACCGCTCAGGGCGATGAACACGATGGCCACGGAGAGGCGCGCCAGGTCCGCCGCCGGGGGGCGCGTCATGACCTGATTCACGTGTGACTCCTGAGCAAGATGCGGGAGTAGCCTTCCCGCGTGACGGTGCCGGTGCAGCAGAGGGTATTCCTGGCCCGCCTGGGCGGGATGGGCGTCTTCGATGCCCGCGGCGACCAGGTGGGCAAGGTCCGTGATGCCATCGTCGTGATGCGGGTCGGCAATCCTCCCCGGCTCACCGGCCTGGTCATCGAGGTGCCTCCCCGTCGTCGCATCTTCGTACCGATGACCAAGGTGAGTTCCATTGACGTCGGCCAGGTCGTGGTCTCGGGAGCGCTGAACCTGCGTCGATTTGAGCAGAGGTCCAACGAGACGCTTGTCATCGCCGAACTCCTGGACCGCAACGTAACTCTTGTGGAATCGGATGAGCGCGTGACGGTCCTCGACGTCGGAGTCGAATTCACGCGCACGCGCGAGTGGCTGGTCAGCCAGATCTTCGTGCGTCGTGGTGGTGGCGGTCTCCGACGTCGCGGTGAGAAGTTTGTTGTGGAGTGGGATGAGATCACTGGCCTGTCACTCCCCAATCCGCAGCAACCTGCGGAACTCTTGATCGCCACCCTCGACACCATGCTCGCCGCAGACGTCGCGAGCGTCCTGCACGATCTCCCCACCGCCCGCCGGCTCGAGGTGGCTCGGTCCCTTGACGACGAGAGGCTCGCCGACATCCTCGAGGAGCTTCCCGAGGATGACCGCGTCGAGATCATGCAGCAATTGGAGGCTGAGCGAGCTGCCGACGTGCTCGAAGAGATGGACCCCGGCGACGCGGCGGACCTGATCTCCGAACTGCCACCCGACACCGCCGAGTTGCTGCTGGATCGGATGGAGCCCGATGAGGCGGAGGACATTCGCCGCCTGCTCACCTACGACGACTTCTCCGCCGGCGGCATGATGACGACCGAGCCCGTGATCCTCCCTCCGGATGCGACCGTGGCGGACGCGTTGGCCCAGGTGCGCAATGCGGACCTGTCCCCCGCACTCGCCTCCCAGGTGTACGTGTGTCGTCAGCCGACGGAGACCCCGACGGGCAGATATCTCGGGACCTGTCACTTCCAGCGGCTTCTGCGCGAGCCCCCGTCGACTCTGGTCTCCGCGGTCCTCGACACCAACCTCGAGCCGATGACACCCGGTGCACCACTCTCCGAGGTCACCCGTTCGTTCGCGGCGTACAACCTGGTGGCACTCCCCGTCGTCGATGATGCTGGTCACCTCGTCGGTGCCGTCACCGTCGACGACGTCATCGACCACATGCTCCCCGAAGACTGGCGCGAGTCCCTCACCCCGGGGGTCGGGGATGGCTAGGTACCGGGTGGATCAGCCCCTCGATCGCACCCTCACGGTGCGACCCAGTGTCGATTCCGAACGCTTCGGCCGACTCTCCGAGCGTGTGGCCCGGCATATCGGATCTTGGACCTTCATCGCCTGGATGACGCTCGTCATCATCGTCTGGGTTCTGTTCAACATCTTCGCTCCCGAGTACCTGCGCCCCGATGAGTACCCCTTCATATTCCTGACGCTTCTTCTGTCACTACAAGCGTCCTACGCCGCACCTCTCATCCTGCTCGCCCAGAACCGGCAGACAGACCGTGATCGTGTCCAATATCAAGAGGACCGTGAGCGCACCGAGCGAATCCTCGCCGACAGCGACTACATGGCGCGGGAGATCTCCGCGCTGCGCACCAGTCTCGGTGACCTGGCCACCCGTGACTATGTTCGCTCCGAGCTTCGCGATGTTCTCGACGAGCTCCTCGAGCGGATCGATGCGCTCGAGGGTCGCACGCGTGACGCGGCCCCTCCCGACGCTGACTAGCATCGTTACATGACCCAGCCTGACCTCGAGGCGATCACTGCTGCCTTGCAGACAGTCAATGATCCCGAGATCAACCGCCCGATCACGGATCTCGGCATGGTCAAGGGCATCGACGTGAAGTCAGACGGGACCGTGGAGGTCGGCATCTACCTCACGGTCTCCACCTGTCCTATGCGCGGCGCCATCCAGGACCGGGTGTCGGACGCGGTCCTGAAAGTCCCGCACGTGACGCGCGTGGAGGTGCACCTCGACGTCATGAGCGACGAACAGCGCACCGCCCTCAAGACGACACTGCGTGGGGGCGCCGCGAAAGAGATCGTGTTCACGCAACCAGGCAACACGACCCGAGTGTTCGCCATCGCCTCAGGCAAGGGTGGTGTCGGCAAATCTTCGGTGACGGCCAACCTCGCCGTTGCTCTCGCCCAGCGTGGGCTCACCGTGGGACTTCTCGACGCCGACGTCTACGGCCACTCCATTCCGCGGATCCTCCAGATCACCACTCCGCCGACGATGGTGGAAGGCATGATCATGCCCCCGCAGGGCTACGGCGTTCGTGTGATCTCCATGCTCTCGTTCAAGCCGGGCGGCATCGAGACCCCCATCGCATTCCGAGGCCCGATGCTCCACCGCGCACTGGAGCAGTTCCTCTCCGACGTATGGTGGGGAGATCTCGACATCCTCCTGCTCGATCTCCCGCCCGGCACGGGAGACATTGCGATTTCCACCGCGCAACTCCTCCCCAAGGCGGAGATCATCGTCGTCACCACTCCGCAATTGGGTGCAGCAGATGTTGCTGTGCGCGCGGGCACTCTGGCGACTCAGACGCATCAGAAGGTGCTCGGTGTGGTGGAGAACATGTCCGGGTTCCCCTGCCCGCATTGCGGTGAGCCGCTGGATCTCTTTGGTGTCGGCGGTGGCGACCTCGTCGCGGAGCGCCTTTCACGTGCACTGGGCACTGAGGTCCCGGTTCTCGCTCGGATCCCCTTCGATCCGCGGCTCCGCGAGGGCGGCGACACCGGCCATCCACTCGTCGTCGATCACCCTGACGCACCCGCGGCTCAGTCTCTGACAGAACTCGCCCACACCCTCGCGGCACGTCCCCGCGGACTCAGCGGAATGAACCTGGCGATCACTCCGGCCTAGGCGACATCCGGATCGAAGGGCACCGGACCAACCGCACCCGTCGACTTCTTCTTCGGTGCTTCGTCGTCGTCGAGGATGCCGGCCGCCCACCGCTTGGGGTGGAGGTCCCGGAGTTCCTTGACCGTCCCTATGGTGTCCGAGAGGTCGACACCGGCAGAGTCGGCGAGATCGCTCTTTGCGTTCGCGGCCATCACCTTGATCTGTCGAAGCCACCGTCCCGCGTCCGCGGCGGCCTTCGGGAGGCGATCGGGACCGAACACCAGGAGGCCCACGACGGCGAGCACGAGGATCTCGCCGATGCCGATGTCGAACATGCCGTCAGGGTACGCGCTCTAACTCAGCGAGTCGGTCGCACCCAGTGTCAGAGTGACCTGCTCCTCACGCCCATTCCGCACGAAGGTGAGGGTGACGTCGTCTCCCGGAGCGTAGCTGCGGATCGCCACGACGAGTTCCGTTGCGTCCCGAGTATCACGATCACCGATGCCGAGGATGACGTCACCCGGGCGGAGGCCCGCATTGTCGGCGGGTCCGTTCTCATTCACTTCGTTGATGCGCGCACCCTCACCGGTGTACGCGGTGTCCAGGGAGACACCGATGATCGGAGTCGAGGACTGGCCCGTGTCGATGATCTCGTCCGCAATCCGCTTTGCCGAATTGATCGGGATCGCAAAGCCGAGCCCGATGGAACCACCTTCACCGGTGAAGGACTGCACCACCGTCGCGATCGCGGAGTTGATGCCGATGACCTGTCCAGCGAGGTTGAGCAGTGGACCGCCAGAGTTGCCCGGATTGATTGCGGCGTCAGTTTGGATGGCGTTGATGTAGGAGAGGTCGCCGACACCCCCCGCGGTCACGGGTCGATCACGTGAACTGATGATGCCCGACGTCACGGTCCCTTCGAGTCCCAGCGGTGCCCCGATCGCGATGGCGGGATCGCCGACCGCGACCGAATCGGAATCACCCAGGTCGACGACGGGGAGGTTTTCCTCGTCGACCTTCAACACCGCAAGGTCATAGGACTGATTGCGGCCGACGATCGTGGCGGGGACACCTTCACCATCGTCGAAGTACACGGTCAACTTGCCGTTGTCCGCGACGGGGGCTGCAACATGGTTATTGGTCAGGATGTAGCCATCCGAGCGGATGATGAATCCGGAGCCGCTGCCCTCACCCTCGTCACCTACGACCTCGATGGACACGACGGTCGGGAGAACTCGGGCGACGATGTCACCGATCGAGGAGGCGACGACATCGGACACGACCGCAGGACGCGTCTCCGTCGCGACAGCCGCGGTCTCGGGTTCCGAACTGTCCACGGCGCTGCCGAGGAGATAACCGCCGAGACCCGCCACACCGCCGACGATCAGCGAGACAACGGTGGCCACGAGCACGACCGCCACCAGGCCCGGGCCACGCCGCTGTGGCGGCATCGGCGGAGGCGCGGCCGGCGTCACATACACCGGACGGGGAAGGAGCGGATCGGACATCCAGCCTCGCTTGCTCGTCGAGTCTGGTGATGATCCTGCTCAGCACCAGACCTCCACCGTAGAGGACGTTAGGCTCGCATCGCGCGGTGCCCACCCGACCAGATCACCCGAGGGGGAGAACATGAGCACTCCGATCACCGCTCAGGCCTGGACGTTCGCGGACACGTGGGTCGAGGAAGGCGACGTCCTGCGTCGTGCACGTGATCGTTCCGAGGACCTCGGCGTCGAGCCGGTCTCCCCCGCCGCGGCCGCCACCCTCCGACTCCTCGCGGCGGCCATCTCTGCGCAGGCGATCGTCGAGGTGGGAACCGGAGCAGGAGTCTCGGGTGCAGCACTGCTCGCCGGGATGACGCACGGTGGTGTGCTCACGAGCATCGACATCGAGGCGGAGGGGCAACGCGCAGCGCGCGAGACATTCACCGACCTCGGCCACAGCCCTTCACGTTCGCGGCTCATCGCGGGCCGTGCCCTTGACGTGCTCCCGCGCATGTCCGATGGTGCCTACGACCTCGTGGTGGTCGACGGGGATCGCACCGAGTATCCGGCGATCGTCACCCAGGCCACGCGCCTGCTGCGGATCGGTGGACTGGTCGTGCTCTGCGGGATGCTAGGGCCCACCGGGATGGCGGACCCGTCGCAGCGAGACATCGATACCACCGCACTGCGCGACGCCGCGGCCATGATCGAGAACGACGACGATTGGGTGCCCGCGTTGATGACGGTTGGGTCGGGGCTCCTCGTGGCGCTCCTGGCCCGACGATCCGAGGGCGTCTAGCCGGGAACGGCGGCGAGGAGGGCGTCACCGAGGTCCTTGACCTCGGTGGCATTGAGTTCGACCACGAGTCGGCCGCCACCCTCCAGGGGAACGCGCATGACGTAGCCGCGGCCCTCCTTGGTGACCTCGAGCGGACCATCGCCCGTTCTCGGCTTCATCGCGGCCATGTGAACCCCTTCCTGGCTGTCGGGCCCCGAGGGCCCCACAGCGAAGACGCCATTATCCCTTGTGCGAAAGGGGCGCGCTCGGCAGGGTCCCGGTCTCCACGAGGCGGGCGAAGGCGCGCAGGGACTTCAGAACTCCGGCCCGGAAGGCCGGGCGCACGAGCGGCCAGCCGACGGCACCCAGCGCGCCGAGGGGGATGACCAGGTCCTCCGACCAGATAAATCGTGAACGCCGACCGGGAAGCGCCAGCACCTCCATGTACCCGGTGCCGCGCACCACCGAACCGGTGTGCAGTACGTCGACCCGGGCGGGCGGCTCCCACCGGGTGATGACCATGGTGTCCCAGAATCCGACCCGACCCACCCCCGTCCACGCGGAGAGTTCGGACCCGACGGAAACGCCATCGCCGCGTGTGACCGAGACCCGGGTCCCGAGCATCCAGCGCCCCTGCTCAGCCCACTGGGTCAGGGCAGCGAACACCGCCTCGGGTGGTGCAGCCACGACAACGTCGAGGCTCAGATGCGAGGTGTGCGGCTGGCGGGTCATCGCCCCTCCAGGTCCCGAACACGCGCCTGCAGGGCAGCGATCTCGGCGTCGACCTCGTCCATCCGATAGCCGCGCAGCACCACATCGAAGCCCTCGGGCCGTTGGTCGCGGTCGGGTGGGGTGACGGCGTCGGACCACCGGGTGCGCGTCCACCACCAGAAAGCTGCGCCGATGACCGCGATGGCGAGCAGGACGAAGACGATCGGCACCGGAACATTAAACCGGGTTGGACACGGCCACGCAGGGCGGCTAGTCTTCTGTTGAACATTCAACTACTTTGGAAGGACGCACCATGGCGGTCCTCTCGGCAACGACCGGAACCTGGGTCATCGACCAGTCCCACACCACGATCGGCTTCACCGTTCGGCACGCGATGATCGCGAAGGTGCGCGGTGAGTTCGCGGACTTCTCCGGGTCCATGACCCTCGATGGTGCGAATCCAGCCAACAGCTCGGCGGAATTGGTCGCGCAGACCGCGAGCATCTCGACCGGTAACGCCGATCGCGACGGCCACCTCGTCTCCCCTGACTTCCTCGACGTGGCGAAGTTTCCGACGCTCACGTTCACCAGTACGAATGTGAAGGCGGACGGCGATGACTTCATCGTGACCGGTGACTTCACCATCCACGGGGTTACGAAGTCCATTCCGGTGGAGTTCGAACTCGTCGGTATCAGCCAAGATCCGTTCGGCAACACCCGCATCGGTTTCGAGGGTGAGGCCACCATCAATCGCAAGGACTTCGGTCTGGTGTGGAACGCCGCGCTCGAGACGGGTGGCGTTCTCGTCAGCGACGAGGTCACGATCACCCTGGACGTCGAGGCGATCAAGCAGGCGTAGTGGCGAGCCAGGTGCGCAGGCGTTCCTCGACCTCGCGCACCTGGCTCACCGGCACGCACTCGTCCGCGCGGTGCGCACGAGCCGGATCCCCAGCTCCGAAGTTGAGCGCCGGAATCCCCAGGGCGGCGAACCGGGCGACATCCGTCCACCCATACTTCGCGTGCGGTGGCACGCCCATCGCGGCGACGAAGCTAGCGATCACTGGATCATCGAGCCCGGGCCGGGCACCCGGCGCGGAATCCACGACCTCGAGCACCGCATCGGCGAGGCCAGCCTCGGCGACAAAAGACCTCACGACGTCCTGGGCTTCGCCTTCCGAGCGATGCGGGGCGAATCGGTAGTTGAGAGTCACGACGCAGGAATCCGGGATCACGTTTCCCGCGACTCCCCCGCGGATTCCCACGGCGTTGAGACCCTCGCGATAGGTCAACCCGTCGACGATCGGCTGCTCGGGCTCGAAGGAGTCCAGTGCGCCCAGGAGCCGATGCGTACCGTGAATCGCGTTACTCCCCATCCACGAACGCGCACTGTGGGCGCGCTGACCTGCGATGGTCACCTCGACCCGCATCGTGCCCTGGCACCCCGCCTCGATTCCACCGTTGCTGGGCTCCATGAGGATCGCGACATCACATGCCAGCAGCTCTGGTCGCTCACGCACGACGCGGAGCAGTCCATTGCGTTCGGCCTCCACCTCTTCGCACTCGTAGAACACGTAGGTCACGTCGTAGCCGGGCTCGGTGATGTCGATCGCCGCTCGGAGCGCGATCGCGACATTGGCCTTCATGTCCACAGAACCCAGGCCGTGCAGGAATCCACCATCGACACGACCCTGCGCATTGCCGTGTGCAGGCACGGTGTCGAGATGGCCACCGATCACCACGCGTCGTGGCCGTGAGCGATGTGTGCGGGCGATCACGGTGTTTCCGATGCGGTCGACAGCGAGGTGCGGCGCCATGCGCAATGTGGCTTCGACGGCGTCCGCGATCACCTGTTCGTCGCCGGAGACGCTCGGGATGTCGATCAATTGACGGGCGAGATCGATCACGTCACCGCTGGTATCGAGCCCCACATCGCTACGGTAGTGCGATGCGCTCGGCATCCGGCCTGGGACTGGCCACCCTGTTCGAAGGCGTGGTCCTCGATGTCTGGTACCCGGCGCCGACCCTGGGCGTGACTCCGGAGGACGTACCGGGTCTCGAATCGGGCATCGCCCATGACGAGTTGCGCGGGGTGGAGGTCCAGACACTGCGCACCGTGATCGAGGACCTCGACTCGGCACCGGAGAGCACCGCGGATGCGTACCTGCGGTTGCACCTGCTCTCCGCGCGCCTGGCTGCGCCCCGCAGCGTCAACCTGGATGGAATCTTCGGGCTCCTTCCCCTCGTCGCGTGGACGAACCTCGGACCGGTTGCGGTCGAGCGCATCGCCCACGTGCGCCTGCGGGCTCGCTCCCGGGGTATCCACCTGATCGTCGTCGGCCTCGATCGCTTCCCCAGGATGATCGACTACGTCGTGCCCAGCGGGGTGCGGATCGCGGATGCGGATCGTGTGCGGCTCGGTGCCCACCTCGCGGAAGGGACCGTCGTGATGCACGAGGGATTCGTGAACTTCAACGCCGGAACCCTCGGGACGTCGATGGTCGAGGGCCGCATCTCCGCCGGAGTCGTGGTGGGCAATGGCTCGGACATCGGCGGCGGGGCCTCGATCATGGGCACTCTCTCCGGCGGAGGCACCGAGGTGATCAGCATCGGAAGTGGCTGCCTCATCGGCGCGAACGCCGGGGTGGGAATCTCCCTAGGGGACGACTGCATCGTCGAGGCGGGCCTGTACGTCACCGCCGGTTCGAAGGTGCTCCTGCCGGATGGCACCACCGTCAAGGCGCGCGACGTGTCCGGGGCGAGCGGACTCCTCTTCCGACGCAACTCCAGCACCGGGGCGATCGAGGTGTCACCGCGGTCGGGTCAGTGGCAGGGCTTGAACCCGTCGCTGCACGCGACCGACTGATCAGCGGTCACCGAGCGGGGTGTAGTCCCGCAGCACCTCGCCCACGTACACCTGGCGCGGCCGACCGATCTTGGTCGTGGGGTCGTTGATCATCTCGTTCCACTGGGCGATCCAGCCTGGCAGACGCCCGAGTGCGAACATCACCGTGAACATGCGGGTGGGGAATCCCATCGCCTTGTAGATGAGGCCGGTGTAGAAGTCCACATTCGGGTAGAGCTTGCGCCCGATGAAGAAGTCGTCGGCGAGGGCGACCTCCTCCAGCCTCAACGCGATCTCGAGGAGAGGATCGTCGACCTTCATTTGGTCGAACACCTCGTAGGCAGTCTTCTTCACAATGGCGGCCCGAGGGTCGTAGTTCTTGTACACGCGATGACCGAAACCCATCAGGCGGATTCCATCCTCACGGTTCTTCACCCGTCGGATGAATCCTTCGACCCCCTCGTCGGATGCGTGGATCTCCGCCAGCATCTCGAGAACTGCCTGGTTGGCACCCCCGTGCAGGGGGCCGAAGAGGGCGTTGATCCCGGCCGAGACCGAGGCAAACAGATTCGCGTGCGACGACCCCACCATGCGCACCGTCGAGGTTGAACAGTTCTGCTCATGATCGGCATGGAGTATGAAGAGTTGATCGAGTGCGCGCACCACGATGGGATCAGGGATGTACGCCTCCGCGGGCACACCGAAGGTCATGCGCAGGAAGTTCGCGATGAAGCCGAGGTTGTTGTCCGGGTAGAGATAGGGCTGACCCACGGACTTCTTGTAGGCGTAGGCCGCGATGGTGGGCACCTTCGCAAGAAGGCGAATCATCGAGATATGCACTTGGCGGGGGTCGAAGGGGTCGAGTGAGTCCTGATAGAAGGTCGAGAGGGCCGACACCGCCGAGGACAGGACGGGCATGGGATGTGCGTCGCGCGGGAAACCGTCGAAAAACATGCGCAGTTCCTCATGCAACATCGTGTGCTTCGTCATCGAGGACTCGAACTCGGCAAACTCCTGCACTGTGGGCAGATTGCCGTAGTTCAGGAGGTAGGCAACCTCGAGGAACGTGGACTTCTCGGCCAATTGCTCGATCGGGTACCCGCGGTACCGAAGGATTCCGGCGTCACCATCGATGTACGTGATCGCGGATGAACACGCCGCCGTGTTCAAGAATCCATGATCGAGGGTGACGTGACCGGTGTCCTTGAGCAGCGGCGAGATATCGATGCCGCGCTCACCCACCGTCGCCGGGATCTCCGTCAGAGGCAACTCGCCCCCGGGGTAGTTCAGTATGTAGTCGCTCACGCACTCCTCCTCCGCCGAGCGTACCCACGCGTCACGCAGCAGAGGGGGGTAGCCCCGGTCCGTGACCGGGCTCACACCGCGAGACGTTCCACGGCCAAGTCCACAGCCGTGTCCGTTGCGGTGAGTGCCACCCGCACATGTCGCGCGCCACGAGGCCCGTAGAAGTCTCCCGGCGCCACCAGGATGCCCCGTGCGGCGAACCAATCCACGACATCCCAACAGGATTCATCACGTGTTATCCATAGATACAACCCCGCGTCACTGTGGTCGATGGTGAAACCGGCGGATTCGACCGCCGCGTGCAACTGGGCACGCCTCCGGGCGTAGCGGGTGCGCTGGAGTTCGACATGAGCGTCGTCCGAGTAGGCCGCCGCCGCCGCGTGCTGCACGGGTCCCGGAACCATCTCGCCGAGGTGCTTGCGACGCTCGAGGAGGTCGCCGACGATGCGTGGGTCGCCCGCCAGGAAACCGAATCGGTAACCGGCCATGGTGGATCGCTTCGACAGGGAGTGCACGGCCACGATTCCCGTCAGGTCTCCCCCGTTCACATCCGGGTGCAGCACAGATATCGGCTGCGCGGACCATCCCAACTCGACGTAGCACTCGTCACTCAGGACTGGAATGCCGAGTCCGCGCGCATAGGTGACGATCTCTGCCAGACGCTGCGCGGAGAGGACCCGACCGGTGGGATTCGACGGCGAATTCACCCAGATGGCGCTCGCGTGGCCGATGTCCTCGGGTCGATCGCTGGCGATGTATTCCAGGCCGGCCGCAACAGCGCCGACGGCGTAGGTGGGATACGCAATCTCGGGGATGACGACAGGGCCGGTCAATCCCAGGACCCAGGGCAGCGTCGCGATCGCCTCCTTAGATCCGATCGTCGGCAGAATTGCCGCCCCGGACACTCCGCCGAGTCGTCGATCGATCCAGCCGCGGATCGCTGCGTGGAGTTCCGGCGTTCCCGCCGTGGTGGGATACCCGGGCGCATTCGCGTGCGCGATCAATGCGTCCGTGATGACCGACGGAGTGGGATCGACAGGTGTCCCCACCGAGAGATCGACAACGCCACCGGGATAGGCGGCTGCGCGTTCACGCGCAGGCGCGAGGGTGTCCCAGGGAAAATCTGGGAGCCGCGCCCAATTCAAGGTCAGTGATCGTGCTGTTGCGGCGGCACGTTCGCGAGGATGCCAGCGTCAATCGACTGCGGCCCCAACTTGGCCGCACCCCCCGGTGAACCGAGGTCGGCGAAGAACTCCGCGTTCGCCGCGGTGTAGTCAGACCACTCGTCCGGAACATCGTCCTCGTAGAAGATCGCCTCGACCGGGCACACCGGCTCGCATGCACCGCAGTCCACGCACTCATCGGGCTGGATGTAGAGCATCCGGTCACCCTCGTAGATGCAGTCGACCGGACATTCCTCGATACACGCCCTGTCCTTGAGATCCACACACGGGAATGTGATGACGTACGTCATCGCGAGCCTCCGAAAGTCCCAACCAAGGCAGGTCCGCCCTGCGGCTCTCACCGTACACGGCGGGTGCGCCGTGGGCCGCTTAGGCTGACCTGGTGCGCCTGTACGACACCGTTGCGCGCGCCGCCGTGACAATCGAGCCGATCACCCCCGGGGTGCTGCGCGTCTACGCCTGCGGACCCACGGTCTATCGCGATGCCCACGTGGGGAACATGCGCACCTTCCTCGTCACGGACCTGATCACCCGCGTGGCGCAGGACGAGGGTGTGCGCACCCAGGTCGTCCAGAACATCACCGACGTCGGGCACATGGCCGACGACACCGGCCTCGGCGGTGTGGACGAAGGGCAGGGTGGTGCGGAGGATCGAGTCGTCCGCGAGGCCGAGACCACCGGCTCCTCCGCCTACGACGTGGCACGACGCTACGAAGCCTCGTTCCACCGGGACCTGTCGGCACTCAATATCCATCCTGCCGACGAGTACCCCCGTGCGAGCGACTGGATCGACGCAATGATCGAACTCATCGGTCAATTGATCGCTTCCGGTCACGCCTACGTCGGTGACGACGGTTCGGTGTATTTCGACGTCCGATCGGTCCCCGACTACGGACGCATCAGTGGCAACCGGATCGAGGACCTGCGCGCTGGCCACAAGTTCGACGCCGACGCACCGACGGCCAAGCGCTTCCACGCGGACTGGGCTCTCTGGAAGCACGCCGGTGACACTCGGACACAGATGGTCTGGGACACCCCCTGGGGCCGCGGATTCCCGGGCTGGCACATCGAGTGCAGCGCGATGAGTGTGCGTCTCCTGGGACCGAGCATCGACATCCATACCGGTGGCATCGACCTCCGATTCCCGCACCACGAGGACGAACGTGCGCAGAGCAATGCATCCGTGGGCCATGAGGTCGTCAACACCTGGGTGCACGCCGAGCACCTTCTGTTCGACGGCCGCAAGATGAGTAAGTCCGCCGGGAATGTGGTGCTCGTGGACGACGTCGTCGAGAGGGGCATCGATCCGCTCGCGCTCCGGTTGGCGTTCCTCCAGCACCGGTACCGCCAGCAGATGAACCTGACCTGGTCCGTCATCGAGGGGGCAGCCACCACGCTGTCGCGCTGGCGCGTGCGCGTAGCGGAGTGGGCCACTTCACCCTCGCGACCGATCCCCGATGCATGGCGCGACGAGTTCCGCTCGGCAGTGGCCGATGATCTCGATACGCCGCGGGCGCTCCAGGTGCTCCATCAGGTGGAACGCGACCCGGAAGACGCGGGGGCGAAGTTCGAGTTCTTCGTGTGGGCGGATCGGATCTTGGGCCTCGATATGGCCCGCGATGTGGGACGCACACGTGAGGTGCCCGAGGAAATCCTGGACCTTCTCGAGGACCGTGCGCGTGCGCGCGCCGCCAAGGACTGGACGGAGTCGGATGCGCTCCGTATCCGGATCCTCGAACTCGGATACCAGGTGACCGATGGCCCCGAGGGTCAGACGGTGCAGCCGCGCTAGGCAGCCGGAGTGTTCACGAATTCACTCCCCGGAAGGGGTGGGGCGCCCGGGGTTGTCGGTGTTCCCGGTGGAAACTCATCCAGCGGTAACTCGTCGTCGTCCTTCCCCTTCTTCACGCCGCACTTGACCTCGGGGGCCGGCCGATAGGAGGTGGTGAAGGTTTCCCGCTTCACCTCGGCGCCGTCCTTGTAGAAGACGCGATCCACATTGATGTTGAAGCCATTGATGCCGGCCTGCTCCATGCAGCCTTCCTTGACCTTCTTCTTCTTCTCGATGAGTATGAAGGGGCGAATGTCGGTCTTGGGTCCGAATTCCGCGGCGATTTCGTCATACTCGCGCGTCCCCCAGAACGTGACCCGGAGTGACGTGTTCGTCATCTTCGTCGTGATGAAGACCGCATTGGCTGTGGTGTTGCGGAACTGCATGTCGAAGAGAGCCCAGGCGACCGTCGCCTCCAGACCCGGCTGATAGCGACTGATGTAGATGGAGTGTGCACGCGTACTCACCTGCTCCATGCCCGCGAAGAACGCGGCAGTCCACACGGCGGTCGCCGATGCCGAGACACCTCCGCCCTGTTGCTCCTCGAACACGCCACCGGGGCCGATGACGATTCCCCGGGTGTAGCCGTTCTCGGGTGTGCGCTCCTTGATGACCTCGTTCATCGAGAAGACTTCCCCGGGCATCAACAGTGTCCCGTTGATGTACTCGGCCGCTTGCCCGATGTTCTGAACGCGGTACGCGGCGTAAGGGAAGTTCTGGGTGAATGTCGAGAGCTTCTCCGTGACCCCGAGTGCCTTGGCCTCATCCGTGGTCAGTTCCGGTGCGCGAACGCCGAAGGACACGGTGACGTTCCGAGCATCCCCGGATGCCCCGAGGACTCCCGCCACCGCGGTCGCCAACTCCTGGTCCTCGATGCCCCTCCCCACCAGGGAGGGGACCACAACGGGAACGCCCTTGGTGATCTGGAAGGTGGCGTCACGACCCGGGGTCTCCACCTCGGATAGTTGATCGGCAATCGACTCATGGAGTACGGCCCCGTCGAGGCGCGGCACCAACTCACCGTCCTCCCGGACAAAACTCAGGGCCTTGACGATCGCGGAGGGCGGGATGGTTGCCGAGACTCCGCCGGCCTGGACAGTCACCGGTTCCGCGATCGCCGCCTTCGCAAGCGCGCGAGCCCGCTGAGCTGCCTCGTCGGTCACGGCTGGTGCGACGGTGAGCAGTGGCAGGGTGAGTGACTCGCGCGGTTCCAGGAGCCGATTAACCACGAGATCTCGGGTCGCCTGCTGGTCGAGTTCGACACCCGGGACTCCCGGCGTCAGTGTCGCCTTGCCTCCCGAGACGCTGAGCGTGGGCTCGACCGGCGTCGTATCGATCGTCTGCGCAAGTCGCGCGAACCCTTGATCCAGGACAGCGTCGTCGATGGCCACCACGGGGGTGAGTTCCGCGGTCCCGAATCTGTTCTGCAGGGCGATGGTGGGGTTCCAACTGCGGCCGATGGCCTGGTCGACCGTCGCGGGCAGCCGAAGCCGGATACCCATGTCCTTGGGGCTGACCCGGAATTGTTCCTCCCCAGCCACCAGGGTGAAGTGCTTGCGCGCATCCGACCCGATCCGCCGCTGCAGGGTCTCGATCGCCTCCTCCCGCGACATCCCCCCGATGGGGATCCCGGAGACGGTCGTGCCCGGGTGGACGCTCGTGCCCGTGGAGAGGACCAGCCAGAGGTAGCCTGCCGTGGCGACGCCGAGGAAGGCTAGGCCCGCCCCCAGGGCTATCAGGGTCCGGCGAGCCGCTTCGGGATTACGCGCCCGATGCTCCGACACTCCTGATCCCTCCGTTTAGGTCGAACTCCGATGGTAAGTGCTCGTCTACGCGTACGTGCGTCAGGCTCCGACGTCCGTACTCGTCCGCGGGTTCCGCAGCCGGGGCGGCAGCGTGGCCATGGTGGAGCCGATGATCACCGTGGCGAAAAGGTAGACCATCTGCCGCGCACCGGATGAGATTGCGATATCCCCCGACGGTGACTCCGCGGCGAGGGCGAGGCTCACGCCGAGCCAGCCGAGAATCACACCCCACCCGGCCCAGCGGGTTCCCGTTCCGACCACGGCGCCGCGGATCACAATCAACGTCCCGATGCTGGCAACGATCGCACCCCAGGGGATCGCCACGCCCCAGCCTTCGAAGACGATCCGCTGTGCCTGCAGGAACGCGCCGACGAGACCGAGGAGTGCGCCTACGAACACACCGAGCAGCGCGGAGGCCGATCTCACGCGGTACTGATCCCCGCGAACAGATCGGTCTCGGGATTCGCGAGGGAGTAGCTGCCCCCATCGCCACCGCGCACGAGTCGGAAGTACTCGACACCGAACCCCTTCGACCCGAGGTTGTTGGACAGCGCGAAGAATCCTTCCTGAACATTGACCTGCGTCGCATGGGCAGCGAGAGCAGCCATCTTGCGAGGCAACTTGTCGCGTCCGTCAATCATCGTTGTGACGACATCGTCAGGGCACGCGAAGTCGATGTCCTCGGGATTCATCGCGGTGAACTCGTCATCCATCCCCATCGCCTTGAGTTCCTCGATTCCCGCGAGGATGACACTGCGCGGCATCGCGGTCCAGTAGAGCTTGTCCACCGACCACGCGGGTCCGAGATCGGGTCGGAAGGTGGGACTCTCCGCGAGGCTCACCGCATAGTGGGTGACCCGATGCGCCTGGATGTGATCCGGGTGGCCGTAGAGGCCGAAATCGTCATAGGTCACGGCCACCTGCGGGCGGATCTCGCGGATGATCCCCACGAGTTCCGTTGCTGCTTCGAGCAGGTCGGCGCGCCAGAAGGCCTTGGGGTTGTCGTTCGAAGGAGTGCCGACCATGCCTGAGTCTCGGAAACGACCGATTCCCCCGAGGATGCGGAAGTCGCTCACCCCCAACTCGCCCATCGCCGCGGTCAATTCCTGAATCCGATGCTCTCCGAGCCGGTCCTCCTGATCCGCCGCCAGGTGGGACAGTTCCGGTGTCAGGATCTCGCCTTCCTCGCCCAAGGTGCAGGTCACGAGCGTGACCTGGGCACCCTCGTCGACGTACTTAGCCAGCGTCACGCCCGTCCCGATGCTCTCGTCGTCGGGATGCGCATGGACGATGAGAAGGCGGCGATCGGAGGACGTCACGGCAGCAGATTAGATGCGGCAGCATGGGCGCGTGGAGACCTACCCGAGACAGAAGGCGCTGACGCGCAACTTCCGACTGGGGATTCCTCGCTCGTTCCGCGTCGCCGCGGATCGGGTGATCTTCGTCCGCAGTGCCGGGTCGCGTGTCCCCGCGGGTGATCTGTGGGTGATGCGTGAGTCGGATGGGTGGCGCGAGGAGCGCCTGGTCGACTGCGCGGCTCTGGCTTCGACGACCCAGGGTATGGATCCCCGTGAGGCAGCACGCCGGGAACGTCTTCGCGAAGTGACGACCGGCATCACCGACTTCTCATCCGATGTGGGCGCACAGATGGTGGCGTTCGCCCTCGATGGATCCCTCTACCGAGTCGACACCACCACCGGGGACGTCCACCATGTGGCGCACGAGGGTGCGGTGATCGACCCGCGCATAGCCCCCGACGGCTCGTCGATCGCCTTCGTCTCCGGCAACGCATTGCACCTGTCCAACGGAATGTGCCTCGCCGAACCGGAATCGGAGACTGTCACCTACGGACTCGCCGACTTCATTGCCGCCGAGGAACTCGATCGCCATCGCGGCACATGGTGGTTCTCCGACTCGACCACGCTGTTGGTTGAGCGCAGTGATGAGGCGCCTTTGCCGATTCGGTGGATCGGGGATCCCGCGCAACCCGAGCGTGATCCACGTCCGCACCGCTACCCCCAGGCTGGGTGCGCGAACCCCCAGGTCAGCCTGCACGTGATCACCCTCGACGGTCAGCGCACCGAGGTACCGTGGGATCACGATGCGTTCCCGTATCTCGCCAGCGTGCACCCGACGGAGAAGGCGACCGCCATCGTGAGCCTGCTCTCCCGGGACCAGCGAACGCAACTGATTCTCTCCGTGGACACGCAGGGACGTGTCGTGGAGCGCGGCCGCCGGACGTGTGAACCCTGGGTCACGCTGATTCCCGGCGTTCCCCGCGAGGATTGCGATGGGAGCCTGCTCGAAGTGCTCCCAGGTGACGGCGAGTTCCGACTATGCCGGGATGGCACACCACTCACCCCCGTGGGTATTCAGGTCGACTCACTGCAGTGCGCGGACGACGGCGGCTACGTGGTTGGTGCGCACCCGGCATCCACGACCCGCGCGGTGGCACACATCACTCCCGGTGGCCATCTCACCTGGCTGACTCCCACGGACGGATGGTGCGCCGCCGTCACGAGTGGCAGCGCAGCGCTCCCGCGGGTCACCGTGAGCACGACGCTCGGTGAGACCCGTTCCCAGGCGCGCCTCTTGGTGGAGGGCGGCGGGCATCCGATCACCTCGCACGCCGAGCAGCCGCGTGTGACACCCGCCGTGCATATGCATGTTCCCGAGGATTCCCGGATCCGCTGCGCCGTACTCCTGCCCCGCGATCACGTCGCGGGGATGCGCGTGCCGGTCATCTGCTCGCCCTACGGCGGCCCGCATGCGCAACGCGTGGTGCGTAACGGAGCCGCCTTCCTCACCGAGCAGTGGCTTGCGGATCAGGGGTTCGCGGTGGTGGTGGTGGACGGCCGCGGCACACCGGGTGTGGGACCGGAGTGGGAACACGCGGTCGCTGGGGATCTGGCCACGGGGGTACTCGCCGACCAGGTCGCCGGCCTGGAATCCGTTCTCACCGCATTCCCGGATCTCGATGGCAGTCGCGTGGGCATCCGGGGCTGGTCCTTCGGCGGGTATCTGGCAGCGCTCGCGGTGCTCGATCGTCCCGACATCTTCCACGCTGCTGTCGCGGGTGCCCCAGTGACGGACTGGCGGCTCTACGACACCGCCTACACGGAGCGCTACCTCGGACTCCCCCAGGAGAACGAAGGTGCGTACGACTCCACGTCCCTTCTGACGCGCGCCCATCACCTCACCCGACCACTCCTCCTCATCCACGGGCTGGCGGATGACAACGTCCTCGCCGCTCACACTCTGCAGTTGTCGAGTGCGCTGCTGGCCGCTGGTCGGACCCACTCGGTGCTCCCACTCTCCGGCGTCACGCATATGACGCCGCAGGAGATCGTTGCGGAGAACCTGCTGCTCACCGAGGTGGAGTTCTTCCGAACCCACTTACGCGATTAGGACTTCCGTCCCCGCGATGCTTTGACGCGATCCGTCGCGGTCAGGATCACCTTGCGCAAACGCACGGCCGAGGGAGTTACTTCTACGCACTCATCCTCGCGACAGAACTCCAGGGCCTGCTCCAGCGATAGTTGCTTGTGCGGAATCAGGGGAACAAGGACGTCACCCGTGGAGGCGCGCATGTTCGTCAGCTTCTTCTCTTTCGTGGGATTGACGTCCATATCGTCCGCGCGCGAGTTCTCGCCGACGATCATCCCCTCGTACACCTCGGTGCCGGGCCCGACGAACATGGTGCCGCGCTCCTGAAGGTTGGCGAGGGCGAAGCCCGTGGTCTGCCCTGATCGATCAGCGACCAGCGAACCCGTGGGCCGGGTGCGCAACTCACCGTGCCAGGGTTCGTACCTATCGAAGACGTGGTGCAGCAGCCCCGTTCCTCGAGTTTCGGTCAGAAACTCGGTGCGGAAGCCGATCAATCCGCGCGCCGGCACCAAGTACTCCATGCGGACCCACCCCGTACCGTGGTTGACCATCTGCTCCATTCGCCCCTTGCGCAGGGCCATCAACTGCGTCACCACTCCCAAGTAGTCCTCGGGAATGTCCACGCTGAGGCGCTCGATCGGCTCATGCACCTTGCCGTCGATCATCCGCGTGACCACCTGCGGCTTACCCACGGTGAGTTCAAATCCCTCGCGCTTCATCAACTCCACCAGGATGGCCAACTGCAACTCACCGCGACCCTGCACCTCCCAGGTGTCCGGGCGCTCGGTGGGAACGACGCGGATGGACACATTGCCCACAATCTCGGCTTCCAACCGGGACTTGACCATGGATGCGGTCAGCTTGCTTCCCCCACTGCGTCCGGCAAGCGGTGAAGTGTTGATTCCGATCGTCATGGAGATCGATGGCTCGTCCACGGATATCACCGGCAAGGCGATCGGATTCTCCACGTCGGCCAGGGTGTCTCCAATGGTGATCTCGGGGATTCCCGCGACCGCGATGATGTCGCCCGGGCCTGCAGATTCTGCGGGAACGCGATCGAGTGCCTCGGTCATCAGCAACTCGACGACCTTGACCCTGTCCACCCGGCCGTCACTACGCAGCCACGCAACCTGTTGGCCCTTGCGGATGGTTCCCTCGTGCACCCGACACAGCGCCAGGCGGCCTAGGTAGGGCGACGCATCGAGGTTCGTCACGTGCGCCTGCAGCGGAGCACCTTCCACGAACTCCGGGGCTGGGATGGTGTCGAGAAGCGTGCGGAAGAGGGGCTCCAGATTGTCCTCGGCAGGCATACCCCCGTCGGCCGGCTTCTCCAGCGAGGCGCGCCCGGCCTTGGCCGATGCGTAGACGATCGGGAAGTCGATCTGGGATTCGTCGGCGTCGAGATCGAGGAAGAGTTCGTACGTCTCATCGACCACGGCTCTGATGCGGGCGTCGGAACGATCGACCTTGTTGATCACAAGCACGACGGGCAGGCGTTTGGCCAGTGCCTTACGGAGGACGAAGCGGGTCTGCGGCAGCGGTCCCTCGGACGCGTCGACCAAGAGGACGACTCCGTCGACCATCTCGAGTCCACGCTCCACCTCGCCACCGAAATCAGCATGACCTGGTGTGTCGATGATGTTGAAGGTGACGCCACCCTCAGGTGCGGAAGGTCCGACGTAGTGGACCGAGGTGTTCTTGGCCAGGATCGTGATGCCCTTCTCACGCTCCAGATCCATCGAGTCCATCACGCGCTCGGCGACATCCTGGTTCTCGCGGAAAGCACCGGACTGCCACAGCATCGCGTCGACGAGAGTCGTCTTCCCGTGATCGACGTGCGCGACGATGGCGAAGTTACGGAGATCAGAACGTGTGGGCACCGCCTGACCCTATGTCCTACGGCTCTGCGGACTCAGCGGGCCGCTCTGCACCGGCGGCGCGCCACACTTTGACCGCCGCGTCCGCGTTGAGCGCGATGATGACCGCACCCAAGACGACGTCGGGCCAGATGGACAGCCACGCGAGGGTCAGCAGAGCTCCGGCGATCATGGCCACATTGACCACCGCATCATTACGTGCAGATAGCCATGCAGCCTTCGACAGGCTCCCTTCCGAGTTGCGACGCGACACGAGCAGGTAGGCGCAGAAGAGGTTGACGACCAGGGCGCCGATGCTCGTGATCCCCCACTCAAACGGAGCGGGAGGCTCGGGATTCATCACCTTGCTCACCAGAACCCAGAGCGCGGTGATGGCCGGGAAGAGAAGTAGGACTGCCAGGAATCGACCGAGGGTCGCCCGCCGGGCTGCCGTCCAGCCGATCCCGAGGATCAAAAGAACATTGAGACTCGCATCCTCGAGGAAGTCGATGCTGTCCGCGAAAAGCGATACCGAACCGGATCGACTCGCCATCAGGAACTCGACCACGAAGTAGAGACCATTGAGGATGGCCACGATGATGACGGCTCGTCGGAGACTCATGCGCGCGAACATGTGGCCCTACTCCGTAACCGTCATACCCGACTCGCGCCAAGAATTGATGGCCGCGCGACGGGACGCCTGAGGTACGAGGATGTAATCGGTATCGAAGGTCGAAAGGCTGAAGATGCTGATGCGAGCGGCAGCGAGTGGGGCGAGGAGCCGATGCAGGACCCCGGTCAACGCGAATTCGAGCGCTCCCGCGACACGGAAGATGACCCAGGGTCCCTCTACTGTGGCGTCGGGAAGAGAGTCGCTGCACACGATGCTGATTTCATCGGCAGTTCGCGTCAGGCTCCAGAACCCCTCTGTTGCGGGTACGGGCATCGAGGATGCCGGGGAGAGTCGATTAACGTAGTACTCGCCGGGGATGTGAAAGAGCTGCAGATCCTGCATGGAATCGGCAGTCTTGCACGTGGACTCCACCGGACAGCCGCGTCGTGGCATCCTCAGGGCGTGTTGCGCACCGTGGGTCGGATCGTCCTGGGGGCCCTGCTGTGTGGCACAGGGATCAGACATTTCTCGAACGCCGAAGCGTTCCTCGCCCAAGTTCCACCGTGGATGCCGGCACCAGAGGTGGTGGTGTGTCAGCGATCACTGAAAAGCGGGCCGGTTTCGACCTCTCTTCGCCATTGCGCGACCACCTCTCCTGATGACGGGTGTTGCGAGGACCGTCAGAACTCACACTACGAAGCGCAGACAAGAATTCCTAAACCTTGTGTCGGCAGTTCGATTCTGCCCAGAGCCACAGGCGAAAGACGTTGTGCCGCAACGGAATCTGCCATTCCCAATACCTTGAATGCACGGACTGAATTGGTGCCAGTCACTTCTGAGTCACTTTCTGGATCACGGAATGCCTCGTCCATCTTGTCTGCAGCGTCGTCCAATTGGCTATCGAATAGGCCCGCGAGCGGTCCAAGGTCATCTGGGCTGAGGCAGCTACAATCCGCTGATGATCTGGCTGCGCCGCGGGGCTGGACTCGTGATTGTCGTCGGGCTCCTCGCCGCGGGGCTCCTCGCTTCTCCCCCTGCCCAGGCCGATTCCCCCAACGCGATCTCCGCATTCCTCCAACCCATGTCCGGATGCCAAGTCGGGCGCACGGGAGCAATGTTCTGCAACGGCAACATCTCGGCACCCACTTCGATCACTGCCGATCCGGCGTCAAACAGTCCCTTGGCCGCGAACACCGGATACGCCATCTGCTGGACGACGGCCGCAGGGGCGACTCTTCCCGCGGGGGCGTCGTGCTCGGCCTCCGGGAACGCCACCTCGTCAGGGACCAACTTCACGTACGCCACGCCCGCAACCTTCCCGGTGACCTTCAATGGTTCGGGTGGTTCGGGGTGCACGGCGTACCCGAATAACAACGGCAACAGCTTCTACTTCTTCGTCCAGTCCCTCGGCACGTGCGTCATCACCGTGACGGCCCCGGGAATATCGCGCAGAATCAAACCGGGTCTATATACGTATGGGGTTGGGGGCCGAATTTAACAACCCCGGGTCAACCCGGCCAGATGGCCGGTTTTCCAGTCACTTCTCAGTCACTTTTCTTGCTGAATCCAAGAGTTTCTGGATGCAACTACTTGCCTCTCTGTGCGCTTTCGTCGCGAGGGGATTCATCGATCTCCTCACCATCTTGGGCGTTTAGAGATTGACTTTCGGGATTCCTGGAATCAGCTAGTGTGCGGGCTTGCGGCGACCCCTGATCCCGATGGCAGCATGCGGCGCCCTCGCGGCGGCAGCCGTGCTCGGCTGGTTCGCCAGCCCGGCTGCCGCGCACGCGATCATCGACCTCGACGGCGTCAGCGCAGTGGCCGGCACGACGAGCCAGATGACCCTGGAAGTCCAGCATGGGTGCCTTCCCGCCGAGGCCACGCTCCGCGTCGACGCCTTCGTCGGCCGCCTGTGGCGAGGCGTGGAACCCGGCGCCGTGCCCGGATGGCAGACAACGGTTGAACGCTTGCCGCAGGGCGGCTGGCACATCGCGTGGACGAACCTCGGGCCGCCCATCCCGTTCGGGACCGCGAGCTTCTTTCCCATCGAAGTCGCCTGGCCTTCGAAGGCCGGAACCTATGCGATGCGCGTCACGCAGCAATGCACGAACGGCGCGTCATACGACTGGAACCAGCAGTACTTTCCGGCGACTGCCGACAGCCCCTCGCCCCCGCTGACCCCGCGGCCCGAGGTCAAGGTGGTCTCCAGGGCCGAAGCATCGACGGCCAACGCGCAGCCCGCACGGCCCGTGCACATGAACACCCACAGCCACTGAGCCCTGGCTGGAGCCCGGGGACTGGTCTAAAACTCGGTCTCCCTCACGAGAATGAGCAGTGCACACGGCCCTTGGAATTACGTGCACGACCTGGATTGCTGAACGGGTCATCCGGCGGGCCACCTGGCTCGGCTGCATACCTGGCGAATTCGATTTCCCGCACGTTCGGGTCCGTTGGACGCGTATTGGGCTCGACCGCGAAGTCGCGAGGTTCGCGCGCCTTGAAAGTCGTTGGAATCAAACACTTCTCTTCGACGCGATACTCGGCTTCCCGGCTGCTCGCCCCAGATCAACTGGTGTTGAAGCGCATTGCGGACCACCCAGGTCCTGGAAGTGCGCATCCCTCGAGGGCGGCCTAGCGTTTACGGGAGAGTAGGACGATCCCGCCTATCACGAACGCCGCCCCGATCGACAACGCGCCGAGGGCGAGGGGGACCGGCATCCCGGCGAACATGTTGCCATCGGCGTCCAATTCGGCGAACCCTGCGAACCAGGAGAATGACTGGAGAAGCGCGAACCCTCCGACAATGAAACAGATGATGGCGGCGATGATGCGCCCACCAGACGGCCCACCACCGAGAGCGCTGGCCTTCCGAATCTGACCATTCTCGATCGTCACCCAACCTCCACCTGGGAAGACGTAGAGCCCCGCGAACGGCCCGGATCCCGGGGTGTAGGTGACTCCGTTGATCACGACCGGATCGGGCCCCACGGGGGCTGCCGCCTCGGCGAGGGGCTGGCCCCACTTTGAGCAGAACTGGGAGTCCGTGCTGGCTTCGGTCCCGCACTTTGAGCAAAACATGAGATCCCCCGAACTTCCGACGGGGCCAAGCTACGGGCCCGAATTGGGATTGCTCTGTGGCGAGGGGCAAGGCTGCGCCGTGGGCTCGCCTGTGTCTCCGGATTTGCCCACGGTGGCTCGCGTTGGCCTAATGCTTGGACTGATTCCCAGACATTGCTTGAAAGCGGAATTCGACGACATCCCCGTCCTGCATGACGTAGTCCTTGCCTTCCACGCGGACCTTCCCGCGGGCCTTCGCATCGGCCATCGATCCGGCATCGACGAGATCGGGGAAGGACAAGATTTCCGCCTTGATGAACCCCTTCTGGAAGTCCGTGTGGATCACGCCCGCCGCCTCGGGCGCCGTGTCGCCCTTGTGGATCGTCCAGGCACGCGCCTCTTTCGGGCCCGCGGTTAAGTAGGTCTGGAGTCCGAGGGTGTCGAAGCCAACGCGCGCAAGGGCGCGCAATCCAGACTCCGCCTGCCCGACGGATTGCAGTAACTCGAGTGCTTCCGCATCGTCGAGTTCCGACAACTCGGCCTCAAGTTTGGCGCTGAGGAAGACGGCCTCGGCTGGAGCCACGAGTTCGCGCATCCTGGCCTTGAAACCCTCGTCGACGAGCTCGTGCTCATCCGCGTTGATCACATAGAGGAACGGCTTCGCGGTGAGAAGGAACAGCTCTCGTATGGGCGCGGTGTCGAATCCAGACGCGAAAAGCGTGGTTCCGCCATTGAGGATCTCCTGCGCGCGCTCAGCAGCCTCCAGCACGGAGGCCCTGCTCTTGTCGTTGCGCGACTCCTTTTGAAGGCGTGGGATCGCTTTCTCGAGGGTTTGCATGTCGGCGAGGATCAACTCGGTGTTGATGGTCTCCATGTCCTCTGCCGGCGACACCCGGCCTTCGACGTGGACCACGTCGTCGTCGGTGAACGCGCGGAGAACCTGGCAGATCGCGTCGGACTCGCGAATGTTGGCCAGGAACTTGTTTCCCAGTCCCGCCCCCTCGGATGCGCCCTTGACGATGCCCGCGATATCCACGAAGGTCACTGTCGCTGGGACCACGCGCTCGGAGTGGAACATCTCCGCCAGGGTGTCAAGCCGGCTATCGGGCACCCCCACGACCCCGGTGTTGGGCTCGATCGTGGCGAACGGGTAGTTCGCGGCGAGGACGTCGTTTTTGGTGAGCGCGTTGAACAGGGTGGACTTGCCGACATTGGGAAGGCCGACGATCCCGAGGGTGAGACTCACGACGCACGATCCTATGGGCCGATTCGGTGCACCCGGCAGTAGCCTGTGCCGCGTGAGCACGCAAGACCCGGATCCTTATGCCCGGCTCTTCCGTGACGACCCTCCTGCACAGGTAATCGATGACGGAGTGATCCAGGACGTCGTCGTCCAGGAGATCGTGGAAATCGAGCAACCCGTCGAGGATGCCCGCGTCGTGGACGATGCGTCGGGACGATTATTCCGGTCAGTCGGTGCCGCGGCCGCCCCCGAGTCGATCCCAGCGCTCACCTCCAGTCAAGCGAGTCGCCTACGTACGGTGCGCGACCGAGCCGACGACAGCGCCGTGGAGTCGATCACTCCTGAACCCACCTCCCCCGCCACGATGACCGAGGAACCACGGGAGTACGCACCGCGCGAACCGGTGGTGGAGGTTGCGCGCGAGGGCCGCATCACCGCCATCGGTGTCTACGTCGGCGTCATCGGTCTGACCACCCTCATCGCCTTCGGTGAAGTGCTGATCTTCGGCGACCAGCCGAATTGGATCACGGGGGTGGCACTGGTGGCCGTCTCGATCGCAGCCGCGCTCGGGGTTCGGCGTCGCGACGACTTCTCATCTGTGTTCGCGCCGCCGCTCGCCTTCCTCGTGGTGGCACTTACCGCTGGGCAACTCAACAACGTCGGGACGACTATGACGTCCCGCGCAGTAGCAGCCTTCTTCGTTTTGGGCTACAACTGGATGTGGATTGTGGGTGCGACACTCGCCGCCCTCGTGATAGTCGTGCTACGACGAAGGCGTGCTGGCTGAGGCCTTTAGATCGCGTCGGAGCTCCGGCGGCAGAGCGAAGATGAGTGATTCCTCCGCGGTGGTGATCTCTTCGAGCTCCCCGAATCCGCGGGATCGGAGGAAGTCGATCACCTCGTCGACCAGGATCTCCGGCACCGATGCACCGCTGGTGAGACCTATGGTGGTAACACCGTCGAGCCAGCGTTGATCAATCTCACCCGCATGGTCCACGCGGTAGGCGGCACCAGCTCCCGCTTCGAGCGCCACCTCAACGAGACGGACCGAGTTCGATGAATTGCCCGAACCGACGACGATCACCAGTTGACTCCGCGGAGCGATGGCTTTGATCGCACTCTGGCGATTCTGAGTGGCGTAGCAGATGTCGTCACTCGGGGGGCTTTGCAAGCCCGGGAATCGCTCGGACAGCGCATCAACGGTCTCCAGAGTCTCATCCACGGAGAGGGTCGTCTGAGAGAGCCACACCAACTTGTCGGAGTTCTCGATCTCGATTTCACGCGCGGCCTGCGGATTGTCGATGAGCGTCATCGCCTCAGGCGCTTCGCCCATGGTCCCCACGACTTCCTCGTGCCCTTCGTGGCCGATGAGCAGGATCTGGTAGCCCTCCGCGGCGAATCGCTTCGCCTCCGCATGGACCTTCGTGACCAGAGGGCAGGTGGCGTCGATGGTCTTCAGGTTCCGATCCGCAGCCTCCGCATGCACCACGGGGGCAACGCCATGCGCCGAGAACACCACCGTCGCACCCTCGGGAACCTCCGCGACTTCATCGACGAAGATTGCGCCGCGCTTCTCCAACGTCGAGACGACGTGCTTGTTGTGGACGATCTGCTTGCGCACGTAGACGGGTGGCCCGTACAACTCGAGGGCCTTCTCAACCGTGACGACGGCCCGATCGACTCCCGCGCAGTATCCGCGGGGAGCAGCGAGCAGGATGCGCTTGGTCTCGGACACTCATTCATCGTAGGCGCACCACGGCACGTGCGCTTAGATGCGGGTCCATGGCACTGGAATCGAGCGCGGACGCGCCCGTTCCCGTCCGCACGGTCTCCCGGCTCATCGGCGAGTGGGTCGGTCAACTCGGTGCGGTCTGGATGGAAGGCCAGGTGGCCCAATTCCGCCGAAGGCCAGGAGCCCGCAACCAATTCCTCGTGCTCCGCGACACCGATGCCGAAGTCTCGCTGACGATCGTCGCCGACGCGCAACTCGTCGGCTCCGTGGAACCACCGCTTGCCGAGGGACAACGGGTCGTCATCTGGGCCCGCCCCGAGTTCTGGTCCGGACAGGGATCCCTGCAGTTGCGCGCACGAGATATCCGCCCGGTCGGTATCGGGGACCTGCTCGCATCCATCGAACGGCTCAAGGCACTGCTCGCCGCCGAGGGGCTCTTCGCCCCGGAACGCAAGGTGCCCCTCCCCTTCCTCCCGCACACGATCGGCCTGATCTGCGGTCGCGCCAGCGCCGCGATGACGGACGTTCTCGTCAATGTCGAGGATCGGTGGCCCGGGACCCGGTTCGACGTCCGCGAAGTCGCGGTGCAGGGCGTCAATGCCGTTCCCGAGATCACTGCGGCGCTTGCCGAGCTCGACGCTGACCCCCATGTCGACGTGATCGTGATCGCGCGCGGTGGCGGAAGCGTGGAGGACCTGCTCCCCTTCAGCAATGAGACCCTGGTGCGAGCGGTGGCGACTGCACGCACTCCGGTGGTCAGTGCCATCGGGCACGAACAGGACTCCCCACTCCTTGACTACGTCGCGGATCTTCGGGCCTCGACTCCCACGGATGCAGCGAAGCGGATCGTGCCGTCGTGGGCGGAGGAGAGCGCATTGATTACCGGACTGCGCGACCGTGCACGCCGGACCCTGCTCACCGCGATTGAACGCGCGATTGACTCGATCGCCGATCTGCGTCGGCGATCCCTCGCGCGCATCACCGGGCAGTGGGAAGCAGCAACTGCGGATATCGACCACCTCAGTGCCCGACTGCGCGCCCTATCCCCGGCGAGCACACTCGACCGTGGCTATGCCATCGTCACCGTCGACGATGGGACGATCGTGCGCAACGAACGGGATGTCGCGGCAGGTGATGTGATGACGATCCGGGTCGCGCGCGGATCCCTGACGGCACGACGGGAGGCTGATGATGGCTGACATGAGTTACGAGGCCGCGCGGGCCGAGCTCGCGGAAACCGTGGCCACACTCGAGGCCGGAGGGTTGACCCTCGAGCAGTCCCTCGCCCTCTGGGAGCGGGGCGAGGAATTGTCGGCCCTCTGCGCAACGTGGCTGGATGACGCTCGGAAGAAACTCGAGAAGGACTAGTCCCCCGCTCGGAGCGTGCCGGCCACGGTCATCACCTGATCGAGCAGATCGGTTCCGCTCACGATCGTCGTCACCCCGTCGTCCATACGCACAACCGACGTGCGCTCCGGCGCCGTGAACACCTGCCACCGTTCGCCCGCGATCGTGACGTCCTCACCTGGCTCGCCGCCGGCCGTCTGTTCCGAGAGGAATGCATCACCCGCGGCACGCGACTGCGCGACCTGGAGGTATTCATCGGAGGGAGTCACATAACCGAGATGCCACACCAGGCTCCCATCCGAGCCTTCGGTGGGCTCCCATCGCACGCTGGTGGCACGCAGGTCGGGAAGCGTCGGCACCTCCACCGCGAAATCCGCCGAGGATCGGGCCGTGACGAGCGCCTGGGTGATATCTACCGTGCGCACCGGATCCGGCTTGGGCCGCCAGGTCACGATCAGGATCGCCGCCACGACGGCGAGGACAACCACCATGGACCGGATCATGTCCCCGACCGTTTGACGCATCGGACGCGTCCGACGCCCGGTGGGCTGGGGATCACTCACTCCCCCATCCTCCCTCGGCTTCTCGGGCACGGCACTTCGACGTGACTCTGCCCGGAATCGCACTACGCTGCCGATATGGCCGCGGACTCCCCCGAAGTGCCGGATCGAAACCTGGCCCTTGAGCTGGTTCGCGTCACCGAAGCAGGCGCGATGGCTGCCGCCCGCTGGGTGGGCCGAGGAGACAAGAACGGTGCGGATGGCGCCGCCGTCAATGCGATGCGCATGCTGATCGGCACCGTGTCGATGAACGGTGTCGTGGTGATCGGCGAGGGCGAGAAGGATGACGCGCCGATGCTCTTCAACGGCGAGCACGTCGGTGATGGAACGGGGGCCGACGCGGATGTCGCCGTGGATCCGATCGATGGGACGACTCTCGCGGCGAAAGGGATGCCGAACGCGCTGTCGGTGATCGCAGTCGCCGAGCGCGGCGCGATGTTCGATCCGTCCGCCGTCTTCTACATGGAGAAGCTCGTGGTAGGCGCAGACTGCGCCCACGCCATCGACATCACCGCTCCAATCGGCTGGAACCTCATGAGCATCGCGAAGGCGAAGGACGAGACGGTCGCGGACCTCACCGTGTGCATCCTCGACCGCCCACGCCACGATGACCTGGTTCGCGAGGTTCGCGAGTCCGGGGCGCGGATCAAGTTCATCAGCGATGGCGATGTCGCCGGAGCGATCATGGCCGCCCGCGCAGGAACCGGTGTCGACCTGCTCGCCGGAATCGGAGGCACCCCGGAGGGGATCATCGCGGCGTGCGCCATGGCCTGCATGGGTGGTGCGATCCAGGGTCGTCTCTGGCCCCGGGACGAGGACGAACGCAGGAGGGCCCTCGATGCGGGACATGACCTCGGCCGTGTCCTCACGACCACGGATTTGGTGACCGGGGAGAACATCTTCTTCTGTGCCACCGGGATCACAGACGGTGAACTCCTCGAAGGTGTCCGCTACACACCCGATGGCCCCACCACGCACTCGATCGTCATGCGGGGCAAGAGCGGAACCATCCGCGAAGTCAAGAGCGAGCACCGCCTGGCCAAGCTGTCCCGCTACAGCTCGGTGGACTTCGGTCACGCCCGGTAGTCAGGCGTCCCACATACTCGGGTCTACCCTGAGGAGGTGGCTTTCGATTTCGTGGACATGCTCCCCCTGGGCGAGGACGACACCCCGTATCGCCTCCTCACATCCGACGGTGTGCGAACCGAAACACTCGGTGACCGCACGTTCCTGCACGTGGAACCGCAGGCACTTACCCGACTGGCCTTCGAGGCGATCAAGGACATCTCGCATCTATTGCGCCCCGGGCACCTGCGCCAACTCGCATCCATCCTGAAGGATCCCGAGGCCTCCCCCAACGATCGCTTCGTCGCACTCGACCTCCTCAAGAACGCGAACGTCGCCGCGGGAGGGGTTCTTCCCATGTGCCAGGACACTGGCACCGCCATCGTGATGGGCAAGCGCGGCCAGCAGGTTCTCACCGAAGGTCTCGACGAGGAACACCTCTCCCTCGGCATCTATGACGCCTACCAGAAGCTCAATCTCCGCTACTCGCAACTGTCCCCGGTGTCGATGTGGGAGGAGCGGAACACGGGAAGCAACCTCCCGGCACAGATCGAGATCTACTCGGATACCCACCCCGGCCATGAATTGAGTTATGACTTCCTTTTCATGGCAAAGGGCGGGGGCAGCGCGAATAAGAGTTTCCTGTACCAGGAGACGGCGGCCCTACTCAATCCCGCAAGCTTCCGAACGTTCCTCGACGAGAAGTTGCGCAGCATCGGAACCGCTGCGTGCCCTCCCTATCACCTCGCAATCGTGGTCGGAGGCACGAGTGGCGAGTACGCACTCAAGGTCGCCAAACTTGCCAGCGCCCGCTACCTGGACTCGCTTCCCGTGCACGGAACAGCCAGCGGCCACGGCTACCGCGATCTGGCGATGGAGGCGGAGGTCCTCGCCCAGACCCAGGAATTCGGGATCGGTGCGCAGTTCGGCGGCAAGTACTTCTGCCACGACGTCCGGGTGATCCGCCTTCCCCGGCACGGGGCGTCCTGCCCGGTGGCCATCGCGGTCTCCTGCTCGGCGGACCGCCAAGCAAAGGCGAAGATCACCGCTAAGGGAGTCTTCTTGGAGCAACTCGAGACTGAGCCAGCGCAGTTCATGCCCGAGATCACCAACGACCACCTCGACGATGACGTAGTGCGGATCGACCTCGATCGCCCGATGGACGAGGTTCGCGCCGAGCTCACGAAACTGCCCATCCGCACACGGGTCTCTCTCACCGGTTCCCTGGTCGTCGCGCGCGACCTCGCTCACGCCCGCATCAAGGCGATGCTCGAGCGGGGTGAGCCGCTGCCGGAGTACTTGAAGAAGCACGCCGTCTACTACGCCGGCCCGGCCAAGACCCCCGAGGGCTACGCCTCCGGATCCTTCGGCCCCACCACTGCGGGGCGCATGGACTCCTACGTGGATCAATTCCAGAAGGCGGGTGGCTCGTTCGTCATGTTGGCGAAGGGGAATCGCAGTAAGGCGGTCACCCAGGCGTGCAAGGACAACGGCGGCTTCTACCTGGGATCCATCGGTGGTCCCGCGGCGATCCTTGCGCAGGACAACATCACCAAGGTGGAGGTTCTCGACTTCCCGGAACTCGGGATGGAAGCAGTGTGGCGCATCGAGGTGAAGGATTTCCCGGCGTTCGTCGTGGTGGACGACAAGGGCAACGACTTCTTCGCCGAGACGCTACGCCCGATTACCGCGTCGATCCCGGTGGGCGCACCCCGCTAGTCGCGGCACTTCCTCACGCCGTTGACCCAGTGACTCTTGCCGCGACCGTCGCGCCATATGGTCCAGAAGGCCCGGTCCTGCCAGTAGCGGTTCCACTGCTGCATAGGCCGATCGCGAAGGCTCTTCACGATCTCGACGGCAGAGTCCCCGAACTCCTTGCGCACCTCCGCCTGCATCATCCAGGTGGCACCGATCGCCAGTCGGCGCGAGAACTGATACGCCCCCCGGTAGATCCCCCCCCTGCTGACGGCCTTGTAGTCTCCATTGGACTCGAAGTCGACTAGGCACTTGCGTTCGTCGTCCTTGCCGGGCTTGAACCACTTCCCCTTGTACAGGCTCGACATGAGGCCACGCAGGTCAAGGGACTGTGCTGAACCCAAGGCGTGGGCCAATTCCCGGGCGATGCGCTCGGCCGGGTCCTCGACGAACGACGCGTTGCCCGCATCCCCCGCCGGGATCGGGATCTCCTCCCCGGTCTCCGGGTCGAAGATGCCCTCGGTGAGGTCCAGGAATTCGGTCGGGATCGTGTCCTCGGGGTTGTCGCGGGGACGTTCGCGTGCCGCCGCCGGGGCGCAGAGCCCCACGACGAGCAGGAGGCAGAGCGCGGAGACACCTGCCCGAACCATGCCCACCTCCCGATGGCGACGTGCGCGGACCAACATTGTGTCCGGGGGTACCCACATCGGCCAAGGAACGAAAGGGCTAAATCACCGTATATCGGGCAGGTTCTTTTGGAAAATTCACCTGGCCCCCCATGGACGTGGGCCAGTTCACGCGCGTGCGCAGGGCTACAGCAAGCTCTCCTCGAGCATCTCGGTCACCAGGGCAGCGATCGGCGATCGCTCAGATCGGGTCAGGGTGACGTGCGCGAAGAGCGGGTGACCCTTGAGTTTTTCGACCACAGCCACCACCCCGTCGTAACGACCGACCCGCAGGTTGTCCCGCTGACCCACGTCGTGGGTGAGCACCACACGACTGTCCCGTCCGATCCGGGACAGCACGGTCAGCAGCACGTTCCGCTCCAGGGATTGGGCTTCGTCGACGATGACGAAGGCATCGTGCAGGGATCGGCCGCGGATATGCGTGAGGGGTAGGACCTCGAGCATCCCCCGATCAAGGATCTCGTCGACAACCTCGGGGGTGGTGATTGCGTTCAGGGTGTCGAACACCGCCTGACCCCAGGGTGACATCTTCTCGTGCTCGGTCCCGGGCAGGTACCCCAAGTCCTGGCCGCCGACAGCGTAGAGCGGACGGAACACGATCAACTTGCGGTGCTGACGACGTTCCATGACAGCTTCCAGCCCGGCGCAGAGCGCCAGAGCGCTCTTGCCCGTGCCGGCGCGCCCACCCAACGAGATGATCCCAATGTCGGGATCGAGCAACAGATCGAGAGCCACACGCTGTTCGGCGCTGCGGCCATGCAAACCGAATGCCTCACGGTCGCCGCGGACCAGGCGCACCTGCTTGTCCGCCGTCACGCGGGCTAGGGCGCTTCCCCGCTCGGACACCAACACCATTCCGCAATGGCAGGGAAGGTCGCGCGCGGCGTCGATGTCGATGACCACCTCGTCGTAGAGCCGGTCGATGTCATCGGCCGGCAGCTCGAGTTCGGCCATGCCGGTGTATCCGGTCTCGATGACGAATTCGGCGCGATACTCCTCGGCCGCCAGACCCATCGACGACGCCTTAACGCGCATCGGGAGGTCCTTGCTGACGAGGACGACGTGGGCACCAGCGTTGCCGAGGTTCCGTGCGACAGCGAGGATGCGAGTGTCGTTGTCTCCGAGTCGGAGGCCGTTCGGCAACGCCTCGACGTCAGTGTGGTTGAGCTCCACACGCACCGTGCCGCCGGAGTCCCCGATCGGCATGGGCTCATCGAGACGTCCGTGCTGGATTCGAAGGTCGTCGAGGAGCCGTAGCGCCTGCCGGGCGAAGTAGCCGAGCTCAGGATGGCTGCGTTTGCCCTCGAGTTCTGTGACGACGACGACCGGGATGACCACATCGTGCTCGTCGAACCGGAGCAATGCCCGCGGGTCCGAGAGGAGGACGGAGGTGTCCAGGACGTAGGTGGTGCGGGCGCTGCCGGCGTCGGGCACGTGGCCTCCTGGGAGGGGTCGGTGTCCTCACACGCTAGGTCCCACCCGTCACACCGACCCCGTCGACACGCCGGTCGCGGGGGCGCCGACGACGGGGGGTGACGGTGGACTGGACAGCAGGTGACTACGCGCCGAAGCGGCGGTGACGCTCCGCGTACGAACGCAGGGCGCGGAGGAAGTCGACGTGACGGAAGTCCGGCCAGTAGGCCTCGCAGAAATAGAACTCCGAGTGCGCGGACTGCCACATCAGGAAGCCGGACAGACGCTGTTCACCGGAGGTGCGGATCACCAAATCGGGGTCGGGCTGGCCCTTGGTGTAGAGGTGCTCGGCAATGTGTTCGACGTCGAGGAGTTGCGCGAGTTCGTCTAGGGACGTCCCTCGCGCCGCGTGCTCGCTCAACAGCGAGCGCACCGCGTCCACCACCTCGCGCCGACCTCCGTACCCCACGGCGACGTTCACCAGACTTCCCTCGACCCCGCGGGTGGACTCCTCGGCCTCCTTGAGCATGCGCGCGGTGTGATCGGGAAGGAGATCGAGTGCGCCCACGGGGTGCAGTCGCCAGCGACCCTGCTCGACGAGCCCGGTCACGGTGTCTTCGATGATCGACATCAGCGCCTGGAGCTCGGGTGCCGGACGCGCCAGGTTGTCGGTGGAGAGCAGCCAGAGGGTCACCACCTCGACGCCGACGTCGTCGCACCAGCCAAGGAACTCGACGATCTTCGCGGCACCAGCCCGGTGGCCCTCGGAGGACGTGGAACCCTGGAGACTCGCCCACCTCCGGTTCCCGTCGAGGATCACACCGACGTGCCGGGGGATCCGATCTGCGGGAATCTGGCCCTTGAGGGACTTCTCGTAGATCCCGTAGACCAGATCGCGAACACCCACGCCCGGAAGGCTACCCCCGCGGGGTCCGGTTGCGGAGAAGAGTCGCGAGTCTGTCGGGGTCCATGGTCGGGAGTTGGCACACCGAGTGACGGCACACCATGGCCCCCGAGTCACGTGCGTCACGGGAGTACCGCAGGACGGCACCGGGTGCCGAAGTCATGCGGGCGACGTGCACCAGGTCTGCAGACTGCGCATCGACCGTCACCTCCGCAGGACCGTCCAGCACTGCGAGCAACGCGGACAGCCCCCACCCGGCGGCACGTGGTGCGTGGGAGCCGTAGGCGGCAACGACGCCGAGGGCCTGCTCTGCCCGCGTGCGGTGCTCGGCGGACTCCACGATGGCCGCGTAGGTCACGAGGGCGTTCGCGACCGCGAACCAGCCCGAGGGCTCCGCGTTGTCTGACGCTTCGCGTGGCCGACGGATGAGTGCCGGTGCGTCATCCGCAGTGTCGTAGAACCCACCGTCCGCGTCGGAGAAGTGGCCAACCGCAACGTCGAGCAGGATGCCCGCGAATGTGAGCCACTCGTCGTCGGCGGTCGCCCAGTAAAGCGCGAGGAACCCCTCGGCGACGTCGCCGTAGTCGTCGAGGACCCCCAGGTTCGCACCGGCGATGCCGTCGCGCGACGTCCGACTCAGTCGATCCGTCAGACCCATATGCACGGAGATCAGGAGATCCGCAGCACCGGCCGCAGCATCCATCCACGCGGGCTCGCCGCAGAGTGCGCCTGCCTCGGCGAGCGCAGCAATCGCCAGCCCGTTCCACGCTGCAACCACCTTGTCATCACGTCCCGGATGGATACGAGTCTCGCGTGCTGACCACAAGGCAGCACGCACACGAGCCAATCGTTCGCGATCCGCAGGATCCGTCAGGAGTTGAAGGACGGACAGGCCGTGCTCGAAGGTTCCCGCCTCCGTGACCGAGAAGGCCTCCGCGGCCCAACGACCGTCGACGTCACCGAGGACCTCGATGAGTTGCTCGGGTGTCCAGGCGTAGAACTTCCCCTCCACACCCTCGCTATCGGCATCGAGTGCGGAGGCGAATCCACCCTCCGGTGTGCGCAGATCGCGGATGAGGAACTCAGCGGTCTCACGCACGATGCGCAGGGCGAACTCCGAACCCGTCAATCGCCACCAGTGCAGGTAGACGCGCAACAGCAGTGCGTTGTCGTAGAGCATCTTCTCGAAATGAGGAACGACCCACTGACCATCAACGGAGTACCGCGCGAAGCCACCCCCGAGTTGGTCGTACATGCCCCCGCGGGCCATGCCCTCCATCGTGCGCTCGGCCATCGCAAGCGCTGACCGTCCACTCTCCCCGGTATCCAGTGACGCGTAACGCAGGAGGAACTCCAAGACCATCGATGGCGGGAACTTGGGAGCCGAGCCGAATCCGCCCCAGGTGGCGTCGAACGAGGCCGCCAGCGCATTCACCGGAATTGCCATCTCCTCGAGTGCGGGGAGACGAGACCCCGACGCCGGGAGATCCCGGGACGCGAGTGCATCGACGATGCGTTGCCCCGTCGCCTCGACATCCGCGCGACGCTCCGTCCATGCCCCCGTGATCGCACGCAGCAACTGGGTGAACGAGGGCATCCCGTGCCGAGGGGTGGGAGGGAAGTACGTGCCGGTGTAGAAGGGACGCTGATCCTGGTCGAGGAACACCGACATCGGCCATCCACCGTGACCTGTCATCGCCACGGTGGCCTCCATGTAGATGGAGTCGATATCCGGCCGCTCCTCGCGATCGACCTTGATCGAGACGAAGTACTCGTTCAGGTAGGCCGCAACCTCGGGGGCTTCGAAGGATTCATGCGCCATCACATGGCACCAGTGGCAGGCGGAGTATCCGATCGAGAGGAAGACCGGGACTCCGCGACGACGCGCCTCGTTGAAGGCCTCCTCGGACCACTCCCACCAGTCGACCGGGTTGTCCGCATGTTGCAGGAGATAGGGACTCGTGGCCGCCGCGAGTCGATTCACATCGCCATCCTGCCCGAGCGGTGCTTAGGGCATGCTTCCCGCTCGCGCGTTACCTGTGTCCCGCCGGTACGCTTCGGACGGATCGAATCAGGGTCGATCGGGCTACTTCCTGCAGCCCTACCTCGGCGAGGACAACGGCGGCAAGGCGGATTACACCCCCGAGGGCCTGCGGGCCGCCACCAAAGCCGGACTCGATGACGGATGGCAGGTTCTTATCCACACCAACGGCGACGCCGCCGTGGAGTTCGCACTCGAGGCCCTCGAGGAAATCCTGCCGGCGTACGGCGACCAAGACCTGCGCCATCGTCTCGAGCACTGCTCCTTCACCATGGACGACCAACTCACGCGCATGGCAGCGATCGGCGTCTCTCCCACCTTCCTCATGAACCATCTCTACTACTGGGGGGCTGCGTTCCGCGACACGATCTTGGGACCCAAGCGCGCCGGCAGGCTCGACCGCGTCGCGTCGGCCTACGCTGCTGGGCTGCGACCGTCACTGCATTCGGACTACAACGTCACCGCCGTTCACCCCCTGCTCAGCGCGCGCACTGCGGTACTGCGCCGCACCAAGGCTGACAACCAGGTGCTGAACGCGTCAGAGTGCGCGAGCCCTGGGCAGGCGCTCGCCGCGATCACGACCAACGCCGCCTGGCAGATCCACGCTGACGACCGCGGAAGCCTGGAGGTCGGCAAGGCCGCGGACTTCGGCATCGCTGACGGTAACCCGTGGGCATCCGACCCAGAGGGCTGGGCCGACATCGCCTTCCAGGCGACCTACGTCGGCGGTGAGATCGCCTGGCAGAAGTAGGCGCAGGGACTACCGTTCCCCCATGCATCGCCTGGTCGAGCTCTCCCGCTTCGTCGTTGCCCTACCCGCCATCGGATCGATCATCGGCGCGATCGTTCTGATGATCATCGGCATCCTCGAGATCGGCCGAGCGGTTGTGACGCTCTTCGACACCTCGCTCCCACTGAAGGAGACCGTGGTCACGATCCTCACCGCCGTCGACACCCTGCTGCTCGCAACGGTTCTGCTGGTCATCGGGTACGGCCTCTACGAGTTGTTCGTGGACTCGAGTGTGCGACTGCCCGCATGGCTCGAGATCCGATCCCTCGACGACCTCAAGGCGAAGTTGATCGGCGTCGTGGTGGCCGTCATCGCCGTGGTCTTCCTGGGGTACCTCGTGGACCCGAAGGATGCGAACGACGTCATGCTGATCGGCCTCGGGGCGGGTGCCGTCGTGGTCGGTCTTGCGGCGTTCACCTTCGCGGCCAAGAAGGACGGCCCGAAGTCCCAGCGCGATGTCACCAACATCTAAGCGATGTTCGACCCCGCACTCGCTGCCGCAGCCCACGGTCACATAACCCAGGTCGACACCTTCACCGATCTCTACCGCGCCCACTACGAGGCTCACACGACAGTGGCGGAGACGTTCCGCGACTTCACCCTGGGACTCGGCGTCGCCGAGGCATGCGATGGGGAAATCGTCGCCTTCGATGGGAAGGCCTGGCGAGTCCCTGCCGATGGTTACCCGGTTTCAGCCGAACCATCACTGGGCCTGCCGTTCGCCGTGGTCGCCCAAGGCGGGATGCCCATCGACACCCCGGTGCCACCCGGATCCACGATGGACGACATCACCACGCTCGTCGCCGACGTCGTCACCGCCGGTGACCTCGCTCAACCGACCGAGCACCTCGTTGCCGCGGTTCGTATTGATGGGGTGTTCACAGACGTGGTCCTGCGCAGCGAGCACCGCCAGGAGCCGCCGTACCCGCCACTGCCCGATGTCCTGAGTCGCGAGGTTCGCTTCGAGTTCCCCGCATGGGAAGGGACCTTGGTCGGATTCCGGTTCCCCGATGCCCAGGACGGTGTCGTGATTCCCGGCCTGCACCTGCACGGTCTCTCCAGTGATCGCAACAGTGGTGGGCACTGCCATACGTTCACCGTCGCTCATGCGATCCTGACCGTCTGGCTGGAAGATGTGGTCGTGACGCTCCCCCACGAGGGTCTGGCCGAACAAGTCCGTGCACGGCTCGGCGACAACGGAGTGTGAGCGTGTTCGAAGAGACGAAGAAGCTGCTGCAGCGGGCCCAGGATGCGAACACGACCCTGAGTGAGCTCAGCGATCAACGTCAACCCAAACCCGCGATGGCGAGCAGGATCCTCATGGGCCTGCTGGCCCTGGCATGCCTCGGAGCCTTGATCGTCGCCGCGATCGCGGCGACGCGCTGAGGACTACTTGTAGGTCGACACCTTCGTGACGCTGCCATCCGCGGCGAAGGTGGTCCACTCGCCCGTCTTCTTCCCGGATCGATAGGCACCCATGCGCATATGGGTCCCGTCCTTGTGGAACCACTCCCAGGCGCCCTCGGGCTTCTCGTCCTTCATCTTGCCCAGGATTTTGGGATGCCCGTTGTCGTAGTACTCGCGCACCTGGCCACCACGCTTCGGGTAGGACGCATTGATCTCGGCGATGCGCACTTTGAGTATCTTCGCGAGCAAAGGCACCGGGAATGCAGCATCCATGTCGAAGTGGATCGTGCCCTTGGTGGTGGGGAATCCCGCCAACTCCTTGACCAAGACCTCTTGGACGTAGGCACCTGGAAACAGGCTGTTGTGGTCAGAGAAACCGGAATAGCACAGCACGTTGTCATCCCCGATCAGGAATGCGGGCATCCCCCAAGCGATTTCTTCGTGGGCCCCGGGGAGGGCTGCGGAGATGCGGGCCCGTGTCTCCGCGAGCGCCTCACGTTGCGAAACGGGGAACTTCGCCAGCGCCTTGGCGATCGGATCGGAGGGCACAGGAAAAGTTTAGTGCCCACCCCGATTGCCAAATGCGTCGCGGATCCCGGCCAGCGCAGACGTGAGCTCCCCCGGGATCACCCACACCTTGTTGCCCTCCCCCGCGGCGATCTCGGGCAGCGCACTCAGGTATCGATCGGCTAGTGCGGCAGACGACGGGTTCGCGTCATGCAGGGCGGTATAGACGGTGCCCACCGCCGCGGCTTCACCTTCGGCACGGAGTGCCTGGGCCTTTGCGTCGGCTTCCGCTCGCAGGACGGCTGCCTGCGCTTCGCCTTCGGCGGTGAGGATGGCGGCCTGCTTGGCGCCCTCCGCGATCAGGATGGCCGACTGCTTCTGACCTTCCGCTGTCAGGATCACAGCGCGACGCTCACGCTCTGCCTTGAGCTGCTTTTCCATGGAATCCTGCACGGAGGGCGGAGGGTCGATCGCCTTCAACTCCACCCGATTCACCCGAATGCCCCACTTGCCGGTGGCGTCGTCGAGGACACCACGGAGTTGCCCGTTGATCGAATCACGCGACGTCAGGGCCTCCTCGAGGTCCATGGAGCCGATGACGTTGCGCAGGGTGGTGACCGTCAATTGCTCGATGCCGGTGAGGTAGTTCGCGATCTCGTACGTGGCGGCCTTCGGATCCGTCACCTGGAAGTAGATGACCGTGTCGATCGAGACCACGAGGTTGTCCTCGGTGATCACGGGCTGGGGAGGGAATGAGGCAACCTGCTCGCGCATGTCGACCCGGGTGCGGACTCGATCGAAGATGGGGACGAGGACGCTGAGGCCGGGTGTCAGCGTGCGTGAGTAACGCCCGAGTCGCTCGACGATGGCCGTGTTCGCCTGATTCACGATCACGAGTGTGCCGCGTAGGACGAGCAGCAGGACGGCAAGCGCCACGATGAGGACAACGCCTAGGACTACGAGTTCCATTGCATCTCACTCTCCAATTGGGAACACCACGGCGGTGGCCCCGTCGATTCGGGTTACGTAAACCCGCGTGCCCACGTCGACCTGAATGTCGGTGACGTCCGTATCGAGCCTCGCCGACCACTCCTCATTACGCAATCGGATGCGACCGCCTTCCGTGGTGACAGACGTCAGTGCTATCGCTGTGGCGCCCGGCAGTGCGTCTACGCCGGTGCGCAGTTCCCGCGGAACGCGACGCAGATGCCGTCGTGCAATGGGGCGGAGGAACAGCAGTCCCGCGAGGGCCACGACGCCGGCAACCACCATCTGCCCCCAGAGAGGGGCGCCCAGGGCGGCTGCGCCGGCACCGGCGAAGGCACCCAGAGCGATCAGGGCGAACGTGAGGTCCAGGGTGAACAGCTCGATGCCGAGGGCCGCGGCCCCCGCGATCGCCCAGAGCAGTGCCGTCACGTCATTCTCCCGAGGATACGATAGCCGCGAAATGCGGTCCGGGCAGCGCGGGACGAGAACCTCACATTCGGACCCTTAGGCATATAGGTGACGCATATACGGGCTAGAATTGCTGGTTATGGCGCATATGCGGGTCTCGGAGGCGGCCAGCCTCCTCGGCGTGAGCGATGACACCCTCCGACGCTGGATCGCCGACGGCCGTCTTCCCACGGGCAAGGACGAGGGTGGCCGGACCACTGTCGAAGGCCGGGACATCGCCGCACTCATGGCCGAGGGCACGATCCACGACCCCGGGGCCGCGCCCAGTTCCGCCCGGAACCGATTCCCCGGCATCGTCACCCGCGTCGAGCGCGACGGGGTGATGGCGCTGGTCGAACTCCAGGTGGGACCGCACCGGATCATCTCGCTCATGAGCCGCGAGGCCGCCGACGAACTCGATCTGGAACCGGGAGTGCGCGCTTCCGCAACCATCAAGGCGACCAACGTGGTCATCGAGGGGCGCGAGGGGTAGTCGTGCTCGCTCGAATCCTTCCCCCCGTCATGGCCGCGGTGATCGCCATCGCAATCACGGCACCGCACGCCCGTGCCGACAACCGACCCAATCCCTACGTGCGGAGCATCCCGGCTTCAACGATCACCGTGTCCGCCGCGGCGTCCCTCACGGACGTCTTTCCTGTCATCGCCAAAGCGTTCACGAAGCGCTACCCGCAGTTGCAGGTCACATTCAACTTCGGATCATCGAACTCCCTCGTCGAGCAGATCCGCGCGGGAGCACCCGTCGACATCTTGGCGACGGCGGACGAGGCATCGATGTGGCGCGCGACCGGCGCGAACCTGACGGGCACGCCGATCCTGTTCGCTCGCAACACGATGGCGATCGCTACCCCCAGGGGAAATCCGGCGAAGATCACGGGACTCGCGGATCTGAAGAATCCCACCGTGACAGTTGCGGTCTGTGCCCCGCAGGTCCCCTGCGGACGCCTTGCTGCGGAGCTTTTCGCCAAGAACTCCCTCACCGTCACTCCTGTCACCAGGGAGGTCGACGTTCGGTCCGTCGTGGGCAAGGTGATCGCCGATCAAGTCGACGCCGGAATCGTTTACTCCACCGACGTCAAGGCCTTTCCCAACGACCTCACGGGTGTGAGCATTCCGTCGACGAACAACGTCGTCACCAACTACCCGATCGCGACTGTGAACGAATCACGCAATGCGCAGGCGGCGAAGGCCTTCGTCGCCTACGTCCGGTACTCGTCGTCCGCCCAACGCATCCTGCGCGCCTGGGGGTTCAGCACACCGTGGTGACGACGAAGCGCCCGGCATTCCTGATGATCCCCGGGATCATCGCCATCGCATTCCTGGTGATTCCCCTGCTCGCCCTGATCTCCGATGCCCCATGGTCGGCGTTCTCCGGGATCCTGTCCTCTCCCACGGCACTCGATGCCCTGAGGCTCTCACTCATCACATCCGTAGTCGCCACGATCGTTGCAACCCTCGTGGGCGCACCTCTCGCGTGGCTGCTGGCACGGGACTCCCTCCCCGGAACCCGGCTCATCCGCGCACTCGTGATCGTCCCGCTGCTGCTTCCGCCCGTGGTCTCCGGAGTGGCCTTGCTCAGCGCATTCGGCCGGCGCGGCCTCATTGGCGGAGCGATCTACGACGCCACCAGGTGGCAATTCCCCTTCAGCACCGCCGGCGTCGTGCTCGCCGGGACCTTCGTTGCAATGCCCTTCCTGGTCATCACCCTCGAGGGTGCCTTCCGCTCGCAGGACCGGGAGATCGAGGAGGCTGCCGCCGTCGATGGAGCGACACCGCGCATGATCTTTCTGCGCATCACGCTGCCACTAGTCCTGCCCGCGCTTCTCGCGGGCATCACGTTGACCTGGGCGCGGGCGATCGGGGAGTTCGGGGCAACGATCACCTTCGCGGGCAACCTGGAGGGGACCACTCAGACGATGCCCCTCGCGGTGTACACCGCTCTAGAATCCGATCGTGACTCCGCGGTCGCGCTGAGCATCATGTTGCTCGTCGTAGCAGTGGCCATTCTCGTATCTCTGCGCGGCTACTACCTGCCCACCCGCACCGACCGCACTACGCGCTAACGCCTACCCTGCCCGCGTGGCCGCAACCTTCGATGACCTCGTCGACCCGAGTTGGCTCCCGGCGCTCGCACCGCATCAGGACACTCTCACCAGGATCGGGGAATTCCTGCGCGCGGAAAACTCCGCCCAGCGGCCGTGGGCGCCCTCCGGAGCGAACATCCTGCGCGCATTCACCCAACCGCTCGACGACGTACGTGTGCTCATCGTCGGCCAGGATCCGTACCCGACCCACGGCCACGCCGTGGGACTGTCCTTCTCGGTGGCACCGGATGTTCGTCCAATTCCGCGCAGCCTGTCCAACATCTTTCGCGAGTTCACCGACGACCTCGGGGTCCCCACGCCGCCGAATGGCGATCTCACCCTGTGGGCGGACCGGGGAGTCCTGCTCCTCAATCGGGTTCTCACCGTGCAGCTCGGTCAACCCGGGAGTCACCGAGGTCAGGGGTGGGAGCAGATAACCCAAGCAGCAATCACGGCCCTCGCTGATCGGGCTGATCAGCCGCTCGTTGCAATCCTCTGGGGCAAGGATGCGCAGACAGCCACCGAGTTCCTGCCGGATGTTCCGATCATCAGTAGCGCGCACCCCAGCCCGATGTCCGCTGACCGGGGGTTCTTCGGATCGCGGCCCTTTAGCCGCACGAATGAACTCCTCGGGGGGATCGGTGGAGATTCGATCGACTGGTCTTTGCCCTAGGGCGTGGATTGCGGCGTCATGTGATGTTCGCGTACGTAGCGGTGCACCCACGAATCCGCCACGAAGGACATGAACGGAACTGTTCCGGCCAGCAGCATCAACACCGTCTTGCCGAGGTGGAGGCGCATGCGGAAGCACAGATCGACCGCGACGATCAGGTAGATGAAGTAGAGCCACCCGTGCGCGATCCACAGGATGCTGTAGAGCGATGGTCGGTTGCCGTCATCGGAGAAGAACGAGGTGAATGAATTCCCTTCGCCCATCCATCCGATGATGAGGATGACCATCCACACGAATCCGGTGGCGAGCACCACACCGGTGATCCACGCCATGATGCGGAAGCGCAGCAACGCCCCAGGGATTCCCTTCATGGACCTGACGCTATTCGCTTCAGAGTTCACTCGCGAACGGAGGTTCCGCGCCCGCCCGCTGGCACGTGATCCCCGCCACACGGATACCGAACTCTGCTGCCGCTGACACCTTGTCAAGATCAGTCAGATCCTGACGTCCCCACCCGTTGCGCACCCAGTGCACCAGGAAGCCCCCACTGAACGAGTCACCCGCACCAACCGTGTCCACCACAGGGACCGCTGGCACGGGAAGAACATTCGATCCACCGGCGCAGGTCACCCGTACCGCGTCTGCCGCATCGGTGAACAGCACGGTGGCTCCCGTGCGCATATGGATCTGCTCTGCCGCCGTGGCCGGCCGCTCCCCCGGGAACATGAAAGCGAGATCGTCACCGCTGACCTTGACGACGTCGGCGCGGGTCAGCACCGACCCCAGGGTTCGATCGAATACCGCCGAGGACGTCATCACCGACGGCCTGCAATTGGGATCCACCATCACAAGTTGATCCTCCCGTGCAGCCGCCACCACAGCAGCCGATGCAGATGCGAGGGGCTCGAGAACGAGTCCAAGCGTGCCCACATGGATCACCGATACATCCGGACCCATACACGCCAAAGCCATCTCGGCGTTCACCGCCGCCGCCGACGTCCCTTTGAGCATGAAGCGGTAACCCGCGGCGCCGTATGCATCGATCTGTGCGATTGCCAAGGTGCTCGGCTCCGGCACCTGGCGCCCGAGTGCCAGGGTCACCCCATCGGCCGTCAGCATGCGCAGAATCCTCTGGCCGAATGCGTCCGTGGACACGCCGCCCAAGACCGATGCCTGCTCACCGAGACGCGCGATGGTGCGTGCGGTATTGAGGGGCGCACCCCCAACAACGGATGTGACTTCGCCCTCAGGGTCGACGATGATGTCGATGAGGGCTTCACCCATCACCGTGATCACGCCGAAAACCTACAGCAATGCCAGCGATTGATCACTGTCACATCGGAGCATCGAAACTAATGCTGGCCGTCGTCAAAGGCTTGCCTGAACTTGACTCCACGGGCTTCTGGAGGCCGCTTGCCCTGGGCCCATTATCAAGAGAGCGTTCAGCTGCATCAACCGAGAATGTGGTGGACACGGAGACTGTGTACGTCCCTGAAACTCCCCGATCTTCAAAGTATTTGGCGATCCCCTCAGCACGATCACGCGCCAAGTCAAGGTTTGCTGCAACGGAGTCCAGTGCTACCGAAACACCCACAATGACAACCGCGACATCCTGCGCACCCCGCGGAATCGCTTTCACTATGGAGTGCAACTTCTCCTTGCCTGCATCACTCAGTTCGGCAGACCTACCTTGATAGAAGCCTCCTTCACGGATCACGCCGGCACGCATCGTCGGCGAAGCTGATACCACATTCAACTGCAGATTCATCGAACGGAGTTGAGACGCAAGGGTCTCCCCGTTGATCTGCAATACGTAGTCGCCCACGTTCATGCCATTGGGAACAGTGAAGGAGTTCGATACCGTTCCCGAGTCCGAGACGGGTGCTGAACCGATGAGGACGGCGCCTGACATCGAGCGCGCCATCATCTTGCCCACCATTCGGGCACTGGCTCGCGGTAGAGCAAACACGCTGACGGTGGTTCCGGGCATGTACCCGTCACCTGCGACAACGATCCGGCCACCCTGTGGGACCTGCATTACGCCACGTCCGCCAAGTGGCTCTGGGGAACCTGAAGCAGTTTCTGTCTTCACCATCATCCGGAGGTCCCCTCCCACAGCTTCCCAACCGGAGTTCGACGCGACCCA
>Ga0194133_10001251_pt1 | contig 45891 bp, 40 predicted proteins | sample TA2KigOf40mmetaG_FD_155448 | JGI IMG/M metagenome (GOLD analysis project Ga0194133, IMG submission 155448) | Freshwater microbial communities from Lake Tanganyika, Tanzania - TA2015055 Kigoma Offshore 40m | ecosystem: Environmental > Aquatic > Freshwater > Lake | place: Tanzania: Lake...
GGCCTTGCACCCGTTCGCGTGATCGAGAGCGGCGACGTGGAAGTCGGCGACTGGGTGCTTGCGCTCGGCAATCCGTTCGGTCTGGAGCAGACCGTGACCGCTGGCATCATCAGCGCGAAGGGTCGCGACGAGGTGGGCCTTGCCACGTTCGAGAACTACCTGCAGACCGATGCGGCGATCAATCCGGGCAACAGCGGCGGCCCTCTGTGCACGCTGGACGGCGCCGTGGTGGGCATGAACACCGCATTCGGCAGCCGCACGGGCGGCAACGACGGCGTGGGCTTCGCGATTCCCATGGAGATCGTGAAGCGCGCGGCCGACGACATCGTGCAGGACGGTCGCGTGCGCTATGGCTACATGGGTGTGATGCTGCAGGATCTTGTCGGTGAACAGGGCGCGATGGTCGGAAGCGTGCTGGGTGGCGGACCGGCCGACAAGGCCGGCCTTCAACGTGGCGACGTGATCCGACGCGTGGACGGCTTTGCCATCGGGAGCCGCGCCTCGCTGATGCGCGTGATCGGCACCAAGACGCCAGGCACCGTGGTGAAACTGGATCTGCTGCGCGACGGACGCGATGTGACCGCCGAGGTGACGCTGGCCACGCGACCCACCGCCGGCGTGGCCGTGCGCGACGAGCGCGGCGACGTGCTGGTTCCCGCCCGCTAGCGGTCGCCGCCACCTTGCAGCAGCATCTGCACGAAGCGGCGGATGTTCTCGTTGGCCTGCGTGGTGACCGAGGTGAACTCGATGCAGGCCATCGTGCGGCCTTCGCGCTGGAAGGTCCGCACCACGCGCGCGTAGACGTCGGTTTCGCTTGAGCCACCACGTGCGAAGTGCATGTGCATCTTCAGGTCGGCGTGCGCCTCGATCGGATCGGCCATCTCGGCCAGCACACCGTTGTAGCCGATGTCAAGGATCGTGCCGCGGAGCACGCCCGGAAGCACCGACTTGTTCCGGATGCGCTCGTACTCGAAGGGCATGCGCGTCTCCACGCGCGGACTCTTGCGGACCTCCTGCCGTGGCACGGGCTTGTCGAGCCCTGGAATGCCGAGGACCTCGTACAGCAGCACCTGATCGCGCTTGCCTTTCACATACACCGGCATCGGTTCGGAGAGTTGCACGCGATCCTGCAGCAGATGCCGCGTGGAGTCGCTGATCAGCACCTGGCCACGCAAGCTGTACGCCTCAATGCGCGAGGCGAGATTCACCTCGTCACCGATCACGGTGTACTCAGCGTGCAGGTCCGAACCCAGGAGACCCGCGATCACGGCCCCGGTGTTGATGCCGATGCCCATGTTCAGCTCGGGCAGCTTGCGCGCACGATTCTCCCGGTTCATCTCGAGCAGCGCGCGCTGCATGTCCACCGCACAGTGCACGGCCCGGAAGGCGTCATCGCCGTGCGAGATCGGCGCGCCGAACAGCACCATGACGGCGTCGCCCATGAACTTGTCGATTATGCCGCCATGCGACACCGCGATCTCGGTCATACGGATCAGGTAACGATTGAGCATGTCGAGCAGAGTGGGCCCGTCATGCTGTTCGGAGATCGAGGTGAAGCCCCGCAGGTCGGTCAGCAGCACCGTGACGTCGTGCGGACGAAATCGCTCGCCGCGGCTGACGCCCACCGAGCCCGTGACCGCGTCTCCAAGGAGATTTTCCAGATGTGTCCGCATCGCCGGCGCCAACGGTGCGCCAGTCTGCCCCTCGAACAGTGCTTCCACCTGCTTCAGGATGAGGGACACCGCGGGCGTGCGCATGGCTGAATCGTAGGGTGTCCGAGCGACTGGAAGAACCACGCACCTATCCTGAAGCACGCATGGACACTGTCTGGTCCGATGTCTCGACCGTCCCGCTTCGCCATCGTGTGTGGTGGGCGGAGGACGCGTTGCATGCCTCGAACCCTTGCTGGCAAGAGGCCCTCGGGGGGCTCGAGGGCCACTGTGTGGCGTTCATCGATTCCGGCGTGGCGCAAGCGTGGCCGGCCCTTGCCGAGCGGCTGCACGCGGTGGTGAAGGACACCGGGCTTGATCGCGTGTCGTTGCGCGCGGTGGAGACGATCCCAGGCGGCGAGACGTGCAAGGACGGTCTGGCGCATGCGGAACGCGTGGCGCGCACATGCTTCGAACTTGGCGTGAGCCGCAAGGGCGGCGTGATCGCGATCGGTGGCGGTGCCGTGCTGGACACCGTCGGATTCGGTGCGTCCATCGCACACCGAGGCGTGCCGGTGATCCGTGTGCCGACCACCACGCTGTCGCAGGACGACAGCGCGATGGGGGTGAAGTGTGGCGTGAATGCGCACGGTCAGAAGAACGCGCTGGGCGCCTTCGCCGCGCCACACGCCGTGATCTGCTGTGAGCGCCTGCTCGCTTCGCTTCCACTTGAGCACTGGCTTGGCGGCTTCAGCGAGGCGGTGAAGATCGCGCTGCTGAAGGATGCGGATCTGCTCGCCACACTGGAGCGCGACGCCGTGCGGATCCGATCGCGCGACATGCATGCCGCGCGCCCGGTCCTGCGACGGTGCGCGGAACTGCACCGAGCGCACATCCTGCATGGCGGCGATCCCTTTGAGCAGGGATCGGCGCGGCCGCTTGATCACGGACACTGGGCGGCGCATCGACTGGAGGCGCTGAGCGGTTGGCGACTGCCCCACGGTCAGGCGGTCGCCATCGGCATCGCGATCGATGCGCACATTGCGCGCGCGCTCGGACTGCTTTCGGCGTTGGACGCAGGGCGCATCGTCGCGCTGCTGCGGGCGCTCGGCCTTCCCGTGTTTCATCCTCTGATGCAGCCGGCCGATCCGCTGATCGAGGGACTGGAGCAGTTCCGACAGCATCTGGGTGGCCAGCTCAGCGTTCCACTGATCACGCAACCGGGCACGTCGCGGGAAGTCCATGAGGTCCCCGTGAGGGCGGTCCAAGAGGCCTGTCAGGGGTTGGCGAACGTCGCCTGAGCGCCGAAGGAGGCGCCTTTTGACGCTACGGATGGCTTTCATGGCGGTTTTTGGTTGTCCACGGCCGTGGTGGCGCTAGGTTGTCTCGAATTCTTACGCAACTCGACCCACGGGACCCCATGAACCTCTTCCGCACCCTCGTCGCCTCACTCGCCTGCCTTGCCTGCACCCCCGCCTTCGCAGGTGACGAGGAGCTCGCCCTGCCCCGCACCATGACCGATGCGGAAGTGGAATGGGCCGCCAAGAATCCCGCGGCGGGCTTCAAGGCGCTCACTGCGCCTCCGACCGGGCCGCTGGTGGCCACGACTGAATACAGCCCCTCGCAGGCGATCCTGTTCGGCTACGCCGGCACGAGCAGCTGGAAGAACATCATCGCGCTGATGGCCAAGCACATCACCACGACCGCGAACACCGAGGTGTGGGTGGTCGTGACCAGCAGCAGCCAGCAGACCGACATGACGAATCGTTTCAACACGAACGGCGTGAACATGTCGAAGGTGCGCACCTTCACCCTGCCGCTGAACAGCATCTGGGCGCGCGACTACGGCCCGCGCTTCATCCATGAGGGCGGCTGCCGCGTGATCGTGGACAGCACCTACTACAGTTCGCGCCCCAGTGACGACGCCATTCCCGCTGGTCTGGCCTCGCAGCTGAAGATGACCTATTACGCCACCGACCTGTACCACTCGGGCGGCAACTACCACATGGCCGAAGGTGGCACCGGCTACTGCACGCGGCTTGCGGTGAACGACAATCCGAGCAAGACCGAGACCCAGATCAAGGACATCTTCAGGTCCTACTACGGTCTTTTCACCCAGATCTGGACGCAGTTCCCGTTCACCGTGGATGGCACGGGACACGTGGACATGTGGTTCATTCCGGTGGGACCGACAAGCGTGATCATCAGCGACTGGCCGCTCAACGCCGGCAGCACACAGGACGTGATCTGCGACACGACCGCCGCGGACATGATCTCGCGTGGCTGGACCGTGACGCGTGTGCCGGCGTTCCTGGTGGGCGGCGTGCACTACACCTACACCAATGCCACGATCTGCAACAACATCGTGCTCATCCCGAGCTACACGAACGCCACGGTGACCTCCTCGAACGCGACGGCACTGGCCGCGTGGCAGGCCGCATGCCCGGGCAAGACGATCATCCAGGTTCCCAACGAGAACATCATCGGCGCTTCAGGCGCCATGCACTGCATCATGATGCAGGTGCCCACGAGCACGGGCGGCGACAACCCCGTGACTTACGTGAAGAATCTGAACACGGCGCAGTCCTTCAATCCCGGTGCAACGGTCGCGGTGAACTGGATCAGCGATCACATTCGGGCCATCAGCTCCGTGGACATCCAGCTCTCGACCGACGGCGGCTCCTCCTTCAGCACGGTGGCCGCCAACGAGACGAACGACGGCACCTACACCTGGACGGTGCCTGACCTGTACAGCACGCAGGCGCGCATCCGCGTGCTTGCGAAGGATTCGCTCGGCAACACGGGCGGTGACATGAACGACGCCAACCTGATAATCAATGGCACGCAGACGCGCACCGGCGATCTGGACGGGGACGGCGTGATCACCGGCGGCGACATCTCGGTGCTGCTGCTCGACGTGGGTCCGTGCCCCAACCTGTTGGATTGCCTGGCCGACGTCGACTTCGACGGAGTGGTGGGCGCAGGCGATATCTCAGTGCTGCTGCTGTCGCTCGGCGATCCGGTCTGAACGGCTCCAGCTGCTGCTGCTCCGTAGACTGGCTGCATGCAGCCGGATGGACTCCCACCACTTGATCGAGAACAGCTGATCCAGCTGGGCTTCATCGAGGCGCGCGGGCGCGTGCTGGACATCGCGGCTTTTCTGGACCGCGTGCAGCGTGCCGCGTCTGCGCCGGGTGTACCAGCGGATGCGCTGGCCGACGATCGCGTGCGCGCCCTGTGCGAAGCGATGCGCCTTGCGCTCGATGGCCAACCTGAGCGCGCGCGACGCATCCTGGAACACTGGAGCGACGCCACCACCGATCCGGCGGCGCATGCCGACGGGAAGGCCGCGCGCGGCGTGCCGAGGACGGCCTGACATGTACATCGACCCGCATGTGCACATGGTCAGCCGGACCACCGACGATTACGCCCGCATGGCGGTGGCCGGTTGCGTGGCGATCACGGAGCCCGCGTTCTGGGCCGGCTTCGACCGCGGAAGCCCCGAGGGTTTCCACGACTACTTCCGCCAACTCACCGAAACCGAGCCGCGACGTGCGGCGGCCTACGGCATTCGCCACCATGCGTGGATCTGCATCAACCCGAAGGAGGCAGAGGACCACGCCTTCGCGCGCGACGTGATGCAGCTGATTCCGCAGTTCCTGCAGCGGCCGAACGTGCTGGGCATCGGCGAGATCGGCCTGAACCGCAACAGCCGCACCGAACTCGCGGTGTTCGAGGAGCATCTGGAGCTTGCTGCGAGGTTTGACACGCTGGTGCTGGTGCACACGCCGCACCTGGAGGACAAGCGCAAGGGCACGCGACTGATCCTGGACGCGATCCGCAATCAGGGGAAGCTCAGACCCGGCCGTGTGCTGATCGACCATGTGGAGGAGCACACGGTACGAAGCGTGCTGGATGCGGGCTTCTGGGCGGGTATGACGCTCTATCCCGACACCAAGTGCACCGCCGCGCGCGCCGTGGACATCATCGAGATGCATGGCGCAGATCGCCTGTGGATCAACAGCGCCGGCGACTGGGGTCACAGCGATCCGCTCGCCGTGCCGAAGGCCGCGGCGGTCATGCGCGCGCGCGGTCACACCGCCGACGCAGTGCGCAGGATCACGCTGGAGAATCCACGGGTGTTCCTTCGCCAAAGCCCGAACTTCAGCGACGCGCCCCTGCGACCGACCGCACCCGACCTCGGTCGCTGAAGCCGCTGCCCCTACGATGGCGGCGTGTCGCACGCCGAGGAACACGGTGCCCCGCGCAGGTGGCTGACGCTGCTGGCCATGACCGGCAGCCTGAGCATGATCATGCTCGACGTGACCGTGGTGGGCGTGTCGCTTCCGGCGATCCAGCACGACCTTGGACTCTCCGCGGGCCAGATGCAATGGGTCGTGAACGCGTACATCCTTGCGCTGGCGAGCTTGGTGGCGCTTGGTGGTCGCGCGGCCGACTCGTTCGGGAAGGTGCCGGCGTTCGTGACGGGCATGCTTGCATTCACTGGTGCAAGCGTGGCGTGCGGTTTCGCGACGGGAGCGACTTCGATCGTGGCGTGGCGAACGCTTCAAGGAGCCGCCGCCGCGCTGATGCAGCCCGCGAGCGCGAGTCTGGTGGTGGGCAGTTTCGCGCCGGGCGAGCGCGGCAAGGCCATGGCGGTGTACGCCGGCATCCCCATGCTGTTCCTGGCGGCCGGCCCCGCCATCGGCGGAGCGCTGACCCAGTACGCCAGCTGGCCCTGGAACTTCTGGATCAACGTGCCGGTCGCGGTCGTGTCGCTGATGATGACGCTCATCGCAAGACCGAATGAGGTGCGCCGTACGCGTACGGGCTCCGATCCGATGGGTGCGCTGCTGCTGGTGCTTGGATTGCCCACGTTCGTGTTCGGATTGATGGAGGTGCATGGACGCGGCTGGACGGATCCGTTGGTGATCACCGCGCTGGTGACGGGCGCCACGCTGCTGCCGATCTTCGTGCGATGGGAACTGCGTCATGCGTCGCCGCTGCTGGCGCTGCAACTGTTCCGCGATCGGGGCATCCTGATCGACGCGTTCATTCTCTTTGCGATGCAGTTCGCGATGAACGGGCTGGTGATCTTCGGCAGCGCCTTCCTGCAGCAGGTGCTGGGCTTCGAACCCATGCAGGCGGGCGTACGCATGCTGCCGATGCTGGTGCCAGTGCTGGTGGTGGTGCACATCGCCGGTCGTCTGTACGACCGTGTGGGTATCCGCAAGCCCGCGCTCATCGGCACCGCGCTTGCGACCGTCGGCATGTTCGTGCAGGCGGGCGCAGCGCTGTTGCAGAGTTATCCCCTGCTCGCCGTCGGCATGGCGACGCTGGGCACCGGCATCGGCTTCGTGATGAGTCCGACGAACGTGGACAGCATGAGCCGAGCTGGACCGGCGCACCGCGCGCAGGCGAGCGGGCTGGTGCAGACGGTTCGACAGATCGGTGGCTCGCTGGGCGTGGCGGTGGTCGGTTCGATCATCCTGGTGAGCGAACCCCAGCTCGGCATGCCGGCCAGCGTCGCGCTGGGTTGGTCGATCTCGGGCGCGGCGCTGACGCTCGCCCTTTTCGCGGCTTGGCGCGGACTTTCATCCGATTCACCCCGTACACTTGTGCGCATGTCTCGACCGATCGTCGGCATCACCACCGACATCAGCGAAGCCAATGGCACCGTGAGCTACCGCGTGAACCGCCAGTACGTGCAGGCGGTGCATCGCTGTGGCGGCGTGGCCGTGCTGCTCACGCACGAGCAAGGCGACGCGCTCGACCTGATCGACGCCGTCGATGGCGTGATCATCACCGGCGGCAAGGACATCGACCTTCGCAAGTTCGGACAGGAACTGCACCCCAAGAGCGACGTGATGAATCCGGACCGCCAGAGCGGGGAGTTCGGAATCCTGGCCGCGCTGGATCAGCGCCCAGACAAGCCGGTGCTCGGCATCTGCCTGGGCATGCAGATGATGGGCGTGCACCGCGGATGCCATCTCGTGCAGCACGTGCCCGACGTGATTCCGGGCGGCGAGCTCCATCAGAACAATCAGCTGCACGCGGTCGAGACTGACTTCGGCAAGGGAGACATCACAAGCAGTCATCACCAGATGCTGGGTGACGCGGGCCCCTTCGAGGTGAAGGGCCGAAGCCCTGACGGATGTCTGGAGGCGATCCAGCTGGCTGGACGACCGTTCTACATCGGCGTGCAGTGGCATCCCGAGCGCACGAAGGATCCCGCGCTTGGTGATGGCATGATCAAGCGGCTCGTGGATGCCGCGGCCGCTGCTCGCGCCAAGAAGGAGAAGTCATGATGTACGCGCTCGCGATCGCTTCGATGCTGCTGCTGCAGGGCGCCGCCCCTGCCGCCAAGCCTGACCTGAGTCCGAACGCGCCGGCGCCGCAGACCGCGCCTCTTCGACCCGGCGATGCCGCACCCCCGCTGACCATCGACAAGTGGGTGAAGGGCGAACCGGTCGAGAAGTTCGAGAAGGGTCGCGTCTACGTGGTCGAGTTCTGGGCGACCTGGTGTGGCCCCTGCATCAAGGGCATTCCGCACCTCACCGAGCTGCAGCGCGATCATCCCGATCTGGTGATCATCGGTGTGGCTGCGGCGGAACGCCAAGCTGGCGCGAAGCCGGGCCTGAGCGAGAAGCCGCCCGAAGTCGATCCGCGCCTGAGCGGCGTCGAGGATTTCGTGAAGCAGCGCGGCGACGAGATCGGCTATCGCATCGCGTGGGATGGTGACGCAAGCATGGGCAAGGCGTGGATGTTCGCCGCCAAGCAGAGCTCGATCCCCTTCGCGTTCATCGTGAACCGCGAGGGCAACATCGCGTGGATGGGGCATCCGAACGAGATGGATGCCACGCTCACGCGCGTCCTGAAGGGCACCGAGGGCCGCGTGGCTCCACCGCAGCCGCCCGCCGCGGCGCCCTGATCGCGCATGCTGCCTGTCGGCTACTGCACGAACGTCCATCCCGGGCGCAACCTGGACGAACTGAGGCGCAGCCTGCTGGGCCCGGTGGCGAGGGTTGCGCGTCTGGTCGGTCCGGAGCCGCTGCCCGTGGGTGTGTGGCTCTCGGCCGAGGCCACGCGACAGCTGCATGAACAGCCATCCGAGACCGAGCGACTGCGCGACGCGGCGATGGATGTCGGTGTTCACATCGCGGCGGTGAACGCCTTCCCGTACGGCAACTTCGGTGCCGCATCGGTGAAGACGCGCGTGTACGAACCGCACTGGGCGGACGCGCGCCGCGCCCTCTACACGATTGCCGTGGCCGAGCTGCTTCCGAAACTCGTCGCGCCGGGCGTGCGACATGCGAGCATCAGCACGCTGCCGCTCGGATGGCGACCGCGCTTCAGTGCCGAGGGTTGTGGTGCGAGCGTGGGCCTTGCGTCGGCGCAGATCGAGCAGGTCGCACGAGCGCTGGCCCGGATCGAGTCGGCCACCGGACTCCATGTCACGCTGGACATCGAGCCGGAGCCGGGCTGCGCGATCCAGACCGTGTCGGAACTTGCCGGCTTCATGCGCCACTGCCTACGACCTGGCGACGCTTCCAATCCCGTGCATCGACATGTGGGTGCCTGTCTGGATGCATGCCACCTTGCCGTCATGGCTGAGGCGCCCGACGCCGCGATGACAGCGCTTGTCGAGGCGCACGTGCCCGTGCATCGTGTACACATCTCGTCGGCCCTGCGCGGCGACGCCTCCGAGTCGAACGTGCAGGCCCTTGCCCGCTTCGACGAGCCTCGCTTCCTGCATCAGGTGGTCACCGGATCGGCGGAGCAGCCACGCGTGTACGAGGACATTCCTGATCACGCGGCGGCCCGACCCGATCACCCATGGCGCTGCCACTTCCACGTGCCGATCTTCATGCATCAGATCGGTGGACTCGCCACCACACGCGACACGATCGAGCCACTCCTGCGTGCCGTGCTTCACGCAGGCCAGCGACCTTTCATGGAGGTGGAGACCTACGCATGGGATCGGCTGCCGGACACGACCGCGGGTGATGTCGAAGAGGGGCTTGCGCGCGAGATCCTGCATGCCAGATCCCTGCTTGCCAAATGTGCGGCGGGCGCACACGCTGCACGCGGATGAGTGACGTCACCCCCACCCTTCCCGCCGGCGTCGGAGCCTGGATGCGGCTGCTGCGCATCTCGAACGCGCCGACGGCGCTCACGGGGTCGCTGGTGGGCACGATGATCGGCACCTCCACGAATCTCGGGGCTCTCAACATCAACATCATGGCGCTCTGCGGCGTGGGGTCGGTGCTTCTCTACGCGGGCGGCATGGTGATGAACGACTACTTCGACCAGCCGATCGACCGGATCGAACGACCGGACCGGCCCATCGTGTCGGGGCATGTCTCGGAGCGCAGTGCGCTCTCGCTTGGCATGGGACTTCTGGCGGTGGGCGTGACCGCGATGGTCGCCGTCGGCAGCGCCGTGGTGCCTTGGGTGCTTCTGCTGCTTGCCATGGTCCTTGCCTACAACCTGCTGCATCGCGATCCGGTCGCGGCGCCACTGCTCATGGCCGCATGCCGCATGCTGGTGCCGGTGATCTCCGCCATCGCGGCAGCACCCCAGAACAAGCCGGACTGGGAACTCGTGGGTGCGGTCACGATTCCGCTTGGCGTCTACACGGCCATGATTTCGCTCGCTGCGCGACACGAGGCCGCTCGTGTCCCGTCTCCGCGCCCCGTGGCGCCCATCGGCGTGCTGTTCATCGTGCTGATGGCCGCGGCACTCGCGCCGCTTGCGTTCATGTTCGCTGGCGTTCTGCAACCATTTCCCCGCACGGCGCTCATGCTGGCGGTGCCTGCACTCGTCCTCGCGTGCTGGACCATGCTGCGCGGCCTTCGCCTGCTGCGGCGCGACGACCGAAAGCCTCATGGCGTGATGGCATGGATCGCCGCGATCGCGTTCATCGATGCAGCCTCGTTGGCACCGCTCGCCGGCGGCTCGCTGGTCCTGGTGGCCGTGGGCGCCGGATTGCTCACGTTGTGGATGCAGCGGCGCATCCTGGGCAGCTGACGCATGGGCACGCCTCATCCATCGGGTGCGCAACGCACCGTGGTCGCGATCGTCGCCGGGCTTTCCGCCGGTCAGATTGGCGCTGACACACCGACGTTGCGTGATCTCGCACGCACGCTCGGCGGTGTGCACATGCTGCAGCCTGCGTTCCCGGCCGTCACATGCACCTCGCAGGCAACCATGCTGACGGGGCTCTCGCCGCAAGGGCATGGCATCGTCGGCAACGGATGGCTGGATCGTGAACTCGGCGAAGCCAGGCTCTGGAGGCAGTCACGTGGACTGATTCAGGCACCGCTGGTGTGGGAGTCCGCGCGCGCCCGCTTTCCTGGGTTGTCCGTGGCGAACCTCTTCGGCTGGTTCAACATGTTCAGCAGCGCGGACGTCACGGTGACGCCACGTCCGCAGTACGCAGCCGACGGGCGCAAGGCCGCGGACATCCTGGCCACGCCCGAGGGACTGCGCGAGCGGCTCGTGGCGGAACTGGGCGCGTTTCCACTGTTCAATTTCTGGGGGCCACGCGCGGACATCCGCAGCACGGAGTGGATCGTGCAGGCCACCCAGCGTGTGATGACCTGGCACGATCCGGCCCTCACGATCTGCTACCTGCCACATCTCGACTACGTGCTGCAGCGAGAGGGACCCGGAGGCCCCACCGTGCGGCGCGAACTGCGCGAGGTGGATCGCGTGCTGCAGTCGCTGATCGCGGCGTGTCGCTCGCGCGGTGCACGCCTGATCCTCTGCAGTGAGTACGGCATCGAGAGGGCGCATCAGGTGATCCATCCGAATCGAGCGCTTCGCGAAGCCGGCCTGCTGTCGGTGCGCCAGGAGTTCGGTGGCCTGAACCTTGACCTGAACGGCAGCGCCGCGTTCGCGCTCTGCGATCATCAGGTGGCGCATGTGTACGCACAGGATGGTGCGTCGCTGGCCCGGACACGGGAGATCCTCGCGGCGCTTCCCGCAGTCGATCGCGTGCTCGCGGGATCCGAACGCGCGGAACTGCAACTGGATCATGCGCGCACCGGTGACCTTGTGCTGGTGCCCACGGCGGGCGCATGGTTCGCCTACCCGTGGTGGACCGAGCCCTCGGAAGCCCCGGACTACGCACGCACGGTCGACATCCATCGCAAGCCCGGCTACGACCCGTGCGAACTGCTGCTGGATGCCGGCCCGCTGGCGACGTCGGCCAAGGTCGCGTGGTTCATGCTTCGAAAGCGACTTGGCATGCGCGCCCTGCTGCAGTGCACGCCGCTTGACGCATCGCTGGTCCGCGGCACGCATGGCCGCGTGGACCTGAAGCCGGAACTCGAGCCGGTGCTGCTTGCAGAAGGAGCGTTCCTGCCGCAGGAAGGGCGGCTTCCCATGCACGCCGTGCACGAGGTGATCCTGCGACACCTGACGGGCGAGCCGGCATGAAGTGGCTGTGGGCCGTGCTGGTTGCCGTGCTCATGGCGGGTGCGGCCGCGATGGTGTGGCCCGCTTCAGAGGACCTTGTCAATCCACCCAAGCCGGAGGCGCCAAGGCCTCAAGGACCTGCCTTCGCCGAATCCCGCTCGCCATCCGCACGCATCGAGCGAAAGCCAGACGGCACCATTGAACTCGATGGTCGCTTCATGGTGACCGGTTCGGGCACCGAGCAGGACCCGTTCGTGATCTCGTGGCCGCTGGTGTTCAGTGCCAGCGAGACGATCGACGCGGCGGCCGGCAAGCTTGCCGCGCCGGTGCACATCGACTTCCTGAACGGTCAATGGGTGCAGCTGAGCGGCTATCTCGCGCCACCGCTCTGGGGCGAGCAGACCAGCGAACTGCTGGTCATGAAGAATCGCTGGGATGGCTGCTGCATCGGCTTGCCACCCACACCTTTCGATTGCATCGAGGCCTCGCTTGCCGCGCCCCTGAAGCTGGGTGCACAGCACACGATCAGCTTCGGAACGGTGCGCGGCCGCCTGATGGTCGAGCCATTCAAGGCGGGCGTGTTCCTGCTGGGGCTCTATCGGCTGGAGGACGCGTCGATCGCCGAGATGAAGTCGCCCTGATCGCGTATCGGCTGCGCGGTCCGCGTATGGCCAGGCACTACCTCCAACCCTCGTTCTCGGGCGTGGATCGTGTCACAATGCGCCCATGCTTCGCATCGGCGCGGTCACGCTTGAAACGCCCCTGCTCCTCGCGCCGATCGCGGGTCATTGTGACCTTGCGTTCCGCATCCTCTGTCGTGAGCAGGGCGGCGTGGGCATCGCCTACACCGATCTGCTGAATTGCCATGCGCTCCTGCGGGGCACGCCGCGCAGCATGGAACTCGCCTCGACCAATGGTCTGGATCAGCCCTGCGGCATGCAGCTGTACGGCAACTGGACCGACCCATTGCCCGAGGCGGCCATCTGGGCGATCGAGCACGGCGCGCGCGTGATCGACATCAACATGGGGTGTCCCGTGGACAAGGTCGCCAAGCGCAATGGTGGTTCACTGCTGCTCTGCCAGCCCTTCGACACCGTGAAACTTGCGGAGCGCATCGTGCAGGCCGTGGAGCGGCACTCGAACGGCCGCGTGCCCGTGACCGCGAAGATCCGCCTGGGCTGGGATCCGGAGCACTTCGTGGGTCCGCAGCTCGCGCGCGATCTGGAGCGCGCAGGCATCGCGGCAGTCACCGTGCATGGGCGCTTCACCTGCCAACTCTTCAGTGGCGAGGCCGACTGGAACAGGATCGGTGAGGTGGTGGCGTCGGTCGAGCGAGTTCCCGTGATCGGCAATGGCGACATCACCGAGCCCCAGCACGCTCGCGAACGCATGCGCCAGACCGGCTGCAGCGGGGTGATGATCGGTCGGGGCGCCCTGCGCACGCCATGGCTGTTCCGACAGGCCTGGCACGAGATTCGCACCGGCGAGCCGTTGGTCGAACCATCTTTCAACGAGAAGTGCCGGGTGATTCTTCGGCACCTGGCGCTGCTGGACCGCTACGTGCCCGCCGCGCAAGCCGTGGACTGCATGCGCAAGCGGATCAGCTGGTACGGCAAGACCATGGGTCACATCAAGCCACTGAAGGAGGCGGTCCGAGTGGCGGATTCCACCCAGACCATGCGGCAGGCCATTCAGGCCTGGATCCAGCCAGACCGAGAGGCCGTTCCCAGAGCCGGTTTCCGGACCCCAGAAGCGGCTTTCTGAATTTTCCGAGCGGTATGCAACACCCCCTCCCCCCACTCCGTATTCGAACCTGAGGAGTTGCGTTCCGACCACAGTCGGGGCGCACGACGCTTGGACATTGTTCTGAATGGCCGGTGCCGTTCAGACGAGAGAGGGAAAGGACTCAAGCGCTGTTGTTTTGCGCATTGAGGAAGAGGAGGATGGCATGATTTCGGAGAAGGAAAAGGGCCTTGGAGCCAGTTGGCTCCTGGGATGTGGGCTTGCGGCACTCGGTGCCGCTGCACCATCCGAAGCCGCGCTCGTCACGCTTTCGGGCGTGTTCACGAACACCACGGGCGCAGCCGTTGAGAAGGAATTCTCGCACAAGATCATCGTCGACGAAACCATCACCAACCTCAATGTGTTCGGAGACGTGTCGCTTGTCGTCACGGATTTCAACCGCAATGGTGCATCGATCACCGCCCCCGCTGGTCAGCTGTATTCGGGCTGGATCAACGGTGCAAAGGTGGCGTCCTTTGCGCCAGCCAACGCCCCTGGCGGTGGTTTCGTACTCACCGCAGCAGCTCGATCGCTGGCCACGTTCGATTCGAGTTACGGCTCTTCCGCCGCACCGTTGGCGATCGCATCGGTCCTGAAGCCCAACGATGAAATCGAGGTCCGCCTGAAGTTCACCGTCTCTGCCGGTGATCAGGTCGCTTACACCGCCACCTTCAATTTGGTACCCGGCCCCAGCGCCGCCTGTGCTGCCCTGCTGGCGCCATGGATCGGTCTGCACCGTCGGCGCAGGACCGAGAACGACTCTTGATGCGTCGAAGTTGAAGTTCGCACTTGCACGCTGATTTCTGGAATCTGACCGTCTGATCGATTGCTCGATGCCTTCCGAATGATCGGGGGTCGAGCTCACAAGGAGAGGGAAAAGAGATGAGGAAGTTCGCTGTTCTGGCCAGTGCCACCGCCGCCATCGCGACCGCAGCCACCACCATGGCCGGCCCGCTTCTGACGATCACGGCCAACGTAGGCGGCTACGCCCCAGTCACCAGCAGTTCGAATGGCAGCCCAACCGCCACCGCCGGCAGCTACAGCTACATCGGCGGCGTGGTCAGCGGATTCCCGATGGACTGGATGATCAGCTGGGACCTCGTCGGAGAGGATTCCGCGGTCCATCCCAAGAGCATGTTCGTGACCAACGGGTTCCGCGTGCAGAACCTCACGAGCAGCGCCAAGACGTTCGACATCATGGTTACGCTCGCCTCCTCGCCAAGCCTGTCGGGTGTGCCGCTTACCGGCACATCGCTCCTCGGTGGAACGCTTGTGTCGGATGCGGCGGGAAGCAACGCGACGCTGACCAGCATCGGCTCCCTCTGGACCGGCCAGGTGAACGGCACCTCGTATGCACCATCCGCGCTGATGAACAACGCGTATGTGACCACCAGCGCAACGACCTCATTCGGTGCGAGTACCGGATCCTGGAACGGAACCATTGCCGGGGCGCTGGCCTCTGTCGGCTACCGCATGAACTTCACCCTGGGTGCCAAGAGCACCGCGGTGTTCACCGGCTACTGGGAAGTCGTCCCGACCCCTGGTGCCTTTGCCACGCTGGTCGTCGCGGGTGGTCTGGCCAACCGCCGTCGCCGGACGAGTTGAATTTCAGAGACCTCGATCGCGTGTGCCGGGAGCACCGCGATCAGAAGTGAACCACTCCCCGTTGCGACGCGAGCCCTCTTCGGAAGGCTCGCGTCGTTTTTACGCGTTGGGGTTCCGAAGTTCCTTGGCCTGCGGCAGGTCCTCGATCCGCGAGAGACCGAAGACCTTCAGGAACTCCGTCGTGGTGCCGTAGAGCATGGGGCGACCCAGTTCCTCGGCTCGACCGGTGATGCGAACCAGTCGCCGCTCCAGCAGGCTCTTGAGCACCTCACCGCACGCCACGCCACGAATCGCTTCAAGCTCGCTGCGGAGAATCGGTTGACGGTACGCGATGATCGCGAGCGTCTCGAGGGCCGCCGGCGTGAGGCGCCCCTGCTGTCGCAGGCCACGCACTCGTGCAAGCAGCGGTGCGAAGGCCGGGATGGTGAGCAACTGATAGCCGCCCGCCAGGCGCTCGGCCCGGAACGAGCGCTGCTGCGATTCGTAGGTGGCGTTCAATTCGGCGATCGCGTCACGCACCTGCGCGGCCGCGCCATCCTTCACCTTGCCGGTCGACTTCAGACCCAGCATCTCGACGAGTTTCTGCTCGGTCACCGGACGGTCGTTCGTCAGCAGCACCGCCTCGATGCGCAGCGTGAGCGGCTGGTCGGGGCACGGTGGGCCAGCGACCGGCTCCAGTTCAGGAGTGGTCTCGATCGAGTCGGTGGGTTCGGTGGCGCCCATGCAGGCGATCAGTTGCGGGTACCGCGAGCGCGAGCGGCGGCGACCTTGGCGTGGGCGACCGCTTGCGCGCGCTCGGCGGCGTTGCGGGCGGACTCGGTGGTGCCGGCGCCGCTCACGGCCGAGGCGTTGGCCTTCTGAAGTTCATCGGAGGCAGCCTTCGCATCGATCGAGTCAGCGGGCACGGCCGAATCGGCCAGCAGCGTGAGCGCGTCACCCTGCATCTGTGCGAAACCGCCATCGACCACCAGCGTGGTGTTGCCCGAGGGGCCGTTCAGGGTGAACAAGCCGGTTCCGAGCCGCGTGAGGAACGGGCTGGCGCCGGGCATCACGCCCTTCTGACCGTCGAAAGCCTGGAAGCTCACGTAGGTGGCGTCCTGGGTCAGGCTGACCGAACTGGGGGTGACGACCGAGCAGCGGAAGGTGGTGGCCATGGGTTCTCCGAGGGGGCGAATGGTAGCAGAGGCCATGGAAACCGCGGAAATCAGCCCGAAACGCCCGGAGGGCCCTGCACCGCCAGCGCGAAATTGCGCCATCGGGGGTCCTGCGTGACCTCGGGGCCCAGGACTGGCACCAGCCACGCGGGAATTGGGGCTTCGGTCGCAGCCGTCGGCAGCTCCACCTCGGCCATCCACAGCGGCCAATCCAGGAACTCGTCGATCTCCCATGTGAGCACGCCCTCCCGCACGCGATGGCGGCGCTTGCGCACACGCCGCCCCTGCGTGCGTGGCCATCGCGCCTGAAAGTCCTGCTCGGAAATGGATCGCTCGGTCTCCTGTCGCACCAGACCCGCTCCGCGCTTCACGGTGTGCAGACACTCCACGCGGCCATCGGGATGCTCGATTCGGCGAAGCCGACCCTCGGCGAAATCCGGATCGTCGTTCGCGCGCTCCGGAAGGTAGCCCTGCTCGATCTTCCAGATGGAAGTGCCCATCGGCAACACGGGCGCGCCTCGCAGCACCCACACGCGCTCGATCTCGAGAGGTGCCGCGCTCATCGCGCCATGGCCATGCGGCTTGCGTCGGTCCACTCGGCCACCAGCGCGGCCAGCGCGAGCTTGGGGTTCACGTTGCCACGCACGTTGTCCTCGAACCGCTCGATCGAGGCGGTGCACGCCAAGCTTGCGGCGATCTCCTCGGCGACGGCGCGATCGCACGCGCCGCGAAGGCGCTCTCGCAGATGCAGGCCGCAGAGTCGCGCGAGCATGGACAGGCCCAGGCGATTCGCGGCTTCCTTGCTGGCGTACTCGTTCTCCTTCACGATCGATTCCGCGAGTTCGTTCGCGCGCTCGTGCATGCGCTCGGCAAGATCACCCGGCAACTTGCCCTGATCCATGTGCTGGAAGCCCTTCTGGAAGTCACTCCACCAGGCGTGCAATCCCCGGCGTTCGGCGGCCACGGCCGCTCCCGGGCTTCCCTCGGCGAATCGCAGCAACCACTCACGCTCGGCCCCGGTGGCGGACAGGCCGCCGCCGTCAAGCCACGACTTCATCGACGCTGCGTCGAGCGGACCAAACGTGACCTGCTGGCAGCGACTTCGGATCGTGGGAAGCAGTCGATCAAGCCGCGTGGTCAGCAGCATGAGATAGGTGCGCGGAGGCGGTTCCTCGAGCGTCTTCAGCAGCGCATTCTGCGCCTCGGCCTCGAGCAGTTCCGCCTCATCGATCACGAACACCTTGCCGTGACCTCGAACCGCCGTGCGGAACGCGGCGCTGTCGTGGTGACGACCCTCGCCATCGGTGCCGCCCAGCAACGTCTCACGCAGCAGGTCGAGCGGAATGTTGAGCTGCTTGCGCTCGCGCAGTTCGCGATTGGCGCTGTGACGCGAAAGCTCCTTGCGGATCACGGTGAAGTCAGGATGCGTGCCGGCGTCGAGCAGGCGAGACTCCTCGGTGGCCGCGGGCGCCTGGAACGTCCGTCGCTGCGCAGGCGTGGCGGCGGGATCCAGCACCAACCCGGCGAAGATGCGCGCGGCGAGCATCTTGCCGGTGCCCATCGGACCATGCAGGATCCAGGCGTGATGCAGGCGATCGCGCTCGAGTGCGGCCGAAAATGCGCGCACGGCCCCGGGCTGGCCGAGCAGCGGTGCGCTCACTTGGGAACCTCGATCAGCACGCAGGTCTGCGGCGCAGGTGGCGTTCCAGGCGCGGCACCCTTCGGTGGCGGCACGAGCAATTGCTCGCCGTTCACCTGCATCACCGGGAACTGCTTGAAGAGTTTCTCGACCGCGGGGCTGAAGAGCGTGCTGCGTGGGTCGTACGCAGTGCTGTCGAACACGCCGACGGTCACGATGCTCATGTGCTTGTCGAGATCGTGATGCACGTAGGCCTCCACACCGCGGCCGCGGAGCGAGCGACAGTAATCCTCAGCCCGCTGCTCGATCTCGTCCTGCGCAAGCGTCTTGCTGTCGAAGTCGCTCCACATGGCCACCTGGAAGGTGAAGACCGGGGCAACGCCGGGCAGCTTGCGCCGTGCCGCAGCGCGCAGGTCGTAGGCTGAACGTGATTGATCGGAGGAGGACGTGGCTCGGCTCAGGTAGGCGCGGCCGAAAGGCCGCACACGTCCATCGGGCGAGATCGACTTCACCATCTCCAGCGCACTGCGGGCATCGTCGTCCTTGGGACCGTTGAACTGGCCGAAGAACACCACCGAGCCCCGATCGGTGGAGCGCACGTAGCAGCCCTTGACCGCGGGATAGGTCTCCGCCATGCGTTCGCACGCGGCCTTCGCCATCTGCTGATGACCGTCGTCGGCGAAGGTGACCAGCACCACACCCCAACGCGCCGGCTCCGCCGCGGCCCGACCCGCCTCGGAGGTCTTGGTCGGCTTCGCTGCCCGCCCTGGAATGCCCACGCCAGGCACCGTTCGGCCACGCTGCTCGATCGCGTTGCCGTCGACCTCGTCGCCCGGCTCCATGAGCTCCTGTCCGGCTGGCGGAGGCGATGGCTTGGGAGACTGCGCCCATCCGGTCGCAGTCATGCAGGCCGTCAGGACGCTGAAAAAGCACCCCCGAACGAGCCCTAAACGCTGGCACTGGATGGTCTTCCGAAATTTTTGGTTGCGCGTGAAATCGTTCAAGGACGGAACCCTTGATTTCCGATGCTACCCGGCGGTCGCGGCTGTTCGCGGCCACCCGAATTTCAATCCTTGCCGCAGGACGCGGAAGGCCAGTTGCCCGAAGGGCTCGGACCCATGGATGTGGACCGAGCCAGGCACGGAGTTTCTCATGTCTGAAATCCATCCCATTTCTGGCCCGACCGGCGCCCCCCTTTCGGGTGCCGTTCAACGGACCCAGCTCGACGCGGCGTCGATGGCACCAAGTGCCTCCGCCACGCAGGGGGCCCCACGCACCCAGATGCAGGACCGAATTGAACTGTCCGAGCATGCGCGGCATCTGGACCGTCTGCGCCAGATGCCCGATGTGCGCCAATCCAAGGTCGAGGCGGCGCGGAACGCCATCGCCGACGGGGTGTTCGAGACCCCGGACCGCCTGCGCGCAGCGCTGCTGAAGATGCTCGACGAGATCGAACCAGGCTGACGCCACAAGCCCGGAAACATCAAAAAGGGCGTAACAGGGGCCTCTGTTCGGGCCCCTGTTCGCGTTTTCCGAGGGCCAGGACGCGCCCGGGGTGCATCCTCCATTTACGATCGCGGTTCCACGGAGGCCCCATGCGACGCACCCCTGTCATCGCCCTTGCCGCTTTCGCCTGCGTCGCCGTGGCTCAGGATCCGCCTCCGGTCGCCATGCGTCCCGCGGATCTGCGCCGAGACCTGATTGAACACGCCACGGTGGTGGTAAGGCCGGGCGAGCGCATCGAGGACGGCGCAATCCTGCTTGAGAACGGCTGGATCACGAAGGTCGGCAAGGCGGGCGAGGTGAAGGGTCCAGCAGGCACGACCGTGCACGACGCGCGTGGCAAGACGATCTATCCCGGGTTGATCGACTCGGGGCTTGTGATCGAAAGCGCCGCGGCCGCACGCGCCCACGCGGACGATGCGAGCGCACACTGGAACCGCAAGGTGGTGCCGCAGCTGCGCGTGGTGGACATGCCCCCCGTGCCTGCGGCCACTCGGAAGGAACTGCGTGATCTCGGCTTCACGCTGGCGGCGGCGCATCCGAACACCGGCATCTTCCGCGGTCAGTCTGCGGTGGTGCTGCTGGCCGAGGACGATCGCAAGGCCGAGGCGATCGTGCCCGAAGCCGCGCAGGTGATCGCCTTCGCGCACGTGGGCGACGATGGAGCGGAGGATTCGCGATATCCCGCCGCGCTGATGGGGGCGATGGCGCTGGTGCGCCAGACGCTGCATGACGCGTCGTGGATGGCGGCATGCCAGCGTGTGTGGAGCGCCAACCCGCAGGGCAACGATCCGCCCGAGGCCAGCGCGCCGCTCACCTCGCTCGCGCGCGTGATCGCGGGCTCGCAGCCGGTCGTGTTCGATTCGGGTGACGAGGAGGAACTGCTGCGTACCGTGCGCGTGGCGCGTGAATTCGGGCTGGATGCGCGTGTGCTGGGGTCGGGCCTGGAGTTCCGTCGGCTGGCGGACGTGACCGCGGCCAAGGTGCCCGTGGTGGTGCCGCTTGAATTTCCCAAGACGCCCGACGTCTCCGATCCGCGCAAGGATGACTCGGTGAGCCTGCGCGAACTTGCCACATGGGCACTCGCGCCGCGGAATCTGAAGGAGCTGCTCGATGCGGGCGTGGACTGCAGCGTGGGCACGCATCGCCTGAAGAACCGCGCCGACCTTCCCGCGCGCGCACGGCGCGCCATGAGCGAGGGCCTGAGCGAGGACCGGCTGCTTGCATGCCTCACGGTGAATCCCGCGAAGCAGCTTGGTCTCGCCAAGGTCACCGGCACGATCGAGCCTGGTCGCATGGCGAACCTGCTGGTCACCGACGGTCCGCTGTTCGGCGAGAAGACGCATGTCATGGCCACCTGGGTCGCCGGCACACCGAGCTTCGGCCACGAGCCGGTGAAGTTCTCGTTCTCGGGTCCCTTCACGCTGAAGGCCGATGGCGTGGAACTGACCGGCACCATCGACACCGACGCGAAGTCGATCGCGTTCGAGAAGCAGCCGCCTGCACCACCGGCGCCCGCGGCCCCCGCACCGACTCCCGATGGCAAGACGGAACAGGGCGCCCCCGCCGCGACGAAGCCCGCCGACGCTCCCAAGGCGCCGGAACCCGAGAAGTTCGCCGCGGAGCGCGTGGACTTCGACACCGATCGCGTGGGCTTCACCCTGAAGGGCGAGGCCTTCGGCGTGAAGGGCCTGCTGCGCTGCACCGCCGTGGTGGTGGGTGATCGCGTGCAGGGCACCGCCGAGACTGGTGACGGCAAGGAGATCGCCTTCACGCTGGAGAAGCGCGATGTACCCAAGCCCGCCGACGCGAAGCCCGCGGAACCGGCCAAGCCCGAGCCTGCGAAGACCGTGGATCCGCTCGCGTTCATTCCGCGCACCGTGCCGCTGGGTGAGTACGGCCTCGATGCACCCGTGAAGGCGCAGAGCGTGCTGGTTCGCAACGCGACCATCTGGACCTGCGGCAGCGACGGCATCGTGACCGGCGGCGACATGCTGGTCGAGGGCGGCAAGGTGAAGGCCGTGGGTCGCGGATTGAAGGCACCCGAGGGCGTGCTGGTGATCGACGCGACCGGCAAGCATGTCACCCCCGGCCTGATCGACTGCCACAGTCACACCGGCATCAACGGTGGCGTGAACGAGTGGACCAAGAACAACACCGCCGAATGCCGCATTGACGACTGCATCGATCCAAACGCGCAGGGCTGGTATCGGGAACTTGCGGGTGGCCTGACCGTGGCGAACCAGTTGCACGGCAGCGCAAATCCGATCGGCGGACAGAACAGCGTGGTCAGGCTGAAGTGGGGCGGCAACGCCGACGATTTCCGCTTCCCCGGCGCGATCGGTGGCATCAAGTTCGCGCTGGGCGAGAACGTGGTGCGCCCGCGTGGCCGCTATCCGAACACGCGCATGGGCGTCGAGGCACTGCTGCGAGACAACTTCCGCGCGGCCCGCGAGTACGCGGCGGAGCGCGCAGCCTACGAGGCGCTGCCAGCGGACGCGAAGACGCGCACGATGCCGCCGCGTCGCGATCTGCAGCTTGACACGCTCGCGGAGATCCTGGTCGGCAAGCGCCTCATCCACTGCCACAGCTACCGTCAGGACGAGATCCTGATGCTGCTGCGACTTGCCGATGAGTTCGGCTTCCGCATCGGCACGCTGCAGCACGTGCTTGAGGGCTACAAGGTGGCCGACGAGATCTCCAGACATGGCGCGGGTGCCAGCACCTTCAGTGACTGGTGGGCCTACAAGATGGAAGTCATGGACGCGATCCCGAGCAACGGATCGCTCATGCGCGACGTGGGTGTGCTGGTGAGCTTCAACAGCGACAGCGACGAGATGGCGCGCCGCATGAACATGGAGGCCGCCAAGGCCGTTCGATACGGCGACTGTCCCCCTGAGGAGGCGCTGAAGTTCGTCACCCTGAATCCCGCGAAGCAGCTGCGCATCGATCATCGCGTGGGAAGCCTGGAGCTCGGCAAGGACGCCGACTTCGTGATCTGGAACCGCGAACCGCTGTCAAGCTTCGCGATGGCCGACAGCACCTGGATCGAGGGCGCGTGTCTGTTCGACCGCGCCAAGGCGGATGCGATGCGTGCGCGTGACCGTGCCGCCCGCGCCAAGCTGCTGGAGCTGGCGGTGGCCGAGGGCGAGAAGGCCGGCGCGCTGAAGGCGCCCCCCGAGCCGGCGAAGGAATCCAAGCCCGCGCCGGGCATGCTGGCTCGCATGCTCGAGACTCGGCGCAACGCCCTGCTGGACGAGGTGCGCCGTGGGCGCGATCCCGACTCGATCGGTCCGGGCGACTGCGGATGTGGTGGAAGCGCCGAAGGCTGGCGCCTGATGCTGGAGGAGGGCCGATGAAGACCTGTGCGATCATGCTCTCCCTGTTCGTCGCTTCGATCGCGCTGGCGCAGAGCGAGATGCCCGCGGCGGCACCGCAGGACACCCCGATCGCGATCGTGAATGCGCGCATCGATCAGGCGGTGTCGGGCACCGTGCCGATCGCGCGCGGTCACGTCGTGTTCGACAAGGGATTGGTCGTGTCGGTCGGCGAGGGTGATCCGGCTTCACTCCCGGCGAACTGCCAGAAGATCGATGGCGCAGGACTGACCGTGCTGCCAGGCTTCGTGAACACCGGCAGCATGCTTGGACTCGTGGAGACGCTGCAGGTGCAAGCCACCGATGATCGCGTGGAATTCGGCGCGTGGCGACCGGAAGTCCGCGCCTGCGTAGCGGTGAATCCCGACAGCAACCTGATTCCGGTGGCGCGCGCCGGCGGCGTGCTGACCAGCTGTCTCTTTCCGCAGGGTGGCGTGGTGAGCGGCCACGCCAGCGTGATGCGGCTGGACGGCTGGACCAGCGAGGACCAGACCATCTTGCCGCGTGCGGGTCTGGTGGTGCAGTGGCCCGTCAGCGAACCCATCACGGCCCCGTGGATGGACAAGAGCGTGGAGGACCAGAAGCGCGATGCGCAGAAGAACATGAAGGAGATCGATCGCTTCTTCGATCAGGCGAAGGCCTGGGCCGACGCACACGAGGCTGATCCCACAGGAACGCCGGGCGACCTGCGCTTCCAGAACATGGTCGAGGTGGTCCGCGGGCGCGAGCCGGTGATCCTGACGGCGAATTCGCCCGGCAGCATCGAGAGCGCCGTGCTGTGGGCCGTGCGTCGTGGCCTGAAGCCGGTGATCTGGGGCGGCATGGGAGCCGACCAGTGTGTGCCCCTGCTGAAGAAGCACGGCGTCCCGGTGCTCGTCGCCGGCACACATCGCCTTCCGCGGCGCTCGGCTGGCTCGATCGACGACGTCTATCGACTTCCTGCGCGGCTTTATACCGAGGGCATCCCCTTCGCCATCGCGACTGGAAGCGACCCCTCGAACGAACGGCATCTGCCCGATCATGCGGCGACAGCCGTGGCCTATGGGCTGCCTCCGGATGTGGCATTGCGTGCGATCACGCGTGACCCCGCAACGATCATGGGCGTGGGCGGCAAGCTCGGCTCGATCGAGACGGGCAAGGCCGCCACGCTGCAGCTGGTTTCCGGCACGCCGCTCGAGATGACCTGCGAACCATTGGTCGCATTCATCGATGGCCGGCGCGTGGATCTTGGCAACCACCAGACCCGGCTGGACGCGAAGTACCGAGAGAAGTACCGCCGCATGGGCAAGCTGCCGCCCGTGGCGAAGCCCGCGCCGTGATTCGGCACGCACCATCGGGGGGTCCTCGCGACACGCGCTAGGCTTGCGCGCGTGAGTGCATTCGAGGTCCTCGGTTCCGATCCCATGCTCCTGCCCGCGCTGCAGCGCCGCGGCATCGTGCAACCCACCGCCGTGCAGGAAGGAACCCTTCCCGCCGCGCAGGAGGGTCGGGACATCGTCGCCGTGGCCCCCACGGGAAGCGGCAAGACGCTGGCCTTCCTGCTTCCGATCGCGCATCGCCTGCGCACTGAACCTCCGCCGCGGCCCAGGGGTGGGCGCGTGGATCCAATGCATCGCCTGCGCGCCGTGGTGCTGGCGCCCACGCGTGAACTTGCCCAGCAGATCGCCCGCGAGGCCGACTGGCTCTTCGGTGGCACGGTGCTGCGTGCGCTGGCCGCCTATGGCAAGACGGCGATCTCGCCGCAGGTGCAGGCCCTTCGCAAGGGCGTGGACCTGCTGGTGGCGACACCGGGCCGCATGCGCGAACTGCTGGAGGCCGACGCATGCTCGCTGGCGTGGCTGCGTGCGCTGGTGGTGGACGAAGCCGATCGCATGCTGGACATGGGCTTCCTGCCGCAGGTGCAGGCGATCGCCGATCGCTGCCCAACGCAGCGGCAGACGATGCTCTACACGGCGACCTTGCCCAAGCAGGTCGAGGAACTGGCCCGCACGCTGGTGCGTGAACCGCTCCGCTTTGGCGAGCGCGTGACCGCGGCGCGCACCGAGCCCAAGGCATTCGACGCCGCCGACGACCTGAAGACCCCGCTGCTGCTGCATCTGCTGCAGGACACCAGGCGCACCGGTGTGCTGGTGTTCGTGCGCACCCGGCGGCGCGCGGGATGGGTGGCGGAAGCGCTGCATCGCAACGGCATCGCGGTCGGAAGCCTGCATGGCGATCGCTCCCAGAAGCAGCGCGAGGCGGCGCTGGAGGGCGTGACATCGGGTCGTCTTCGCGTGCTGGTCGCCACCGATGTGGCCGCGCGCGGACTGCACGTGCCTGCGCTGCGCAGCGTGGTGAACTACGACCTGCCGCTGGTGGATCAGGACCTTGTGCATCGGCTTGGTCGAGCAGGTCACGGACATGCCGGCTTCGCCGAGGCCTTCGCCTTCGTGGATCCCGCCGAGGGCGATCGATGGCGCCGTCTGGCGAAGCTCTGCGACCTCGATGCACGGCTTGCGAAGATGCCCGAGGGCGTTGCACCGCGCGCCCCGCGCTCTCGCACCGAGGTGCGTTCCCCGGAGGCCAAGGAGGCGGCCCGTCGCGAGCGCGCCCGCGCCGACAAGCGAGCGCGGCGCGATCGCGTGGAATCCATGCGCAAGCTGCGTGACCAGCAGGCCGCCTCGCGCGGCCGGCTGCGCGGCAAGCAACGGGGCAAGCCGATCGACGCGTCGATGCGACCGGGCAAGGGCGTCCGGGGATGAGGCACGCGGCGGGCTGGGTTCTGGACTCGCTCCTCGCCATCATCGGCGGACTGCTTCTGACCACGCTGCTCGCGGCGGGTCTGGTACAGGCGTGCATCGGCCTGCGCATCGAGCAGATCGACGTCTGGATGTGCGACCGGAACGTGCCCTGGTGGATCTCGCGCCATGCCGCGATCGGCGTGCGCTGGATCAACGGCAATCAGAACCTCACGCCGCTGCTGGGTGAGACGCCGCTCCAGCCCGCGGACACCACCGAACCTCTGGCGGATGGCCCGCCGCCGGCGGAATGGGCGCTCTCCAAGCTTCCGCCGCTTGCCGGACTTCCGATCGACAGCCGCTTCGCCGCGCTTGGGGTCGGCTGGCCGGTGCCGGCTTTCGTGCGCACGTGGGTCGTGCTGGATCCTCAGGAATCCTTCCCGATCTCCGCGGAACTCGATCAGAGCGGCTTCGCCATCGAGAGCGCGATCGCGCGACTGGGTTCCGAGGATCTTAGCCGCGTGCGGATCGACATCAGGGGGCTCGCCTTGGACGCCTCTCTCTGGATCGTCGCGAGTCTGGGTGCGCTCCGGTGGCTGCGCGTGCGAAGGCTCAATCGGCCGGCAGCAGCGGCAGCACCACCCGCACCAGCAGCATGAGGGCCGCGGCCAGCGCCGCCATGCCCACCAGCAGTTGCCCGCTCATCCGGAAGACCTCCGGCCAGTAGCGATCCAGCGAGTGCAGGCGAATGGCTTTCCACGTCACGCTCACTCCGATCACCATGGGCACCACCCACGCCCACCACCAGTGGATGCCTCCGGGCAGCGGATCGACCAGCGGAATCCAGGCGAGCAGGATCATGCGCGCGGCCCCCGTGGCCCACGAAGGGCATCCAGCAGCGCCACCACGTTCATCAGTCCAGCCATGGCCGTGAACAGGATTCCCACGTCGTTCGCCACGCCAACCGACTTCAGCGAGCTCACCTGCACCATGTTTCCGTTGGGAAGCGTCATGGGCAGCAATTCGCCCACCTTTCCCGACTTCAGCAGATAGGCGTTCGCGGCATCAGCCAGAAAGGCCAACGGACCGACTCCGCCCTGCGCCAGGAACCACAGACCGTCCTCTCTTCGATCCACGCAATCCAGCCCACCGACCAGCAGTCCTGTCAGGAAGAGACCAACGACTCCCAGCATGACCAGCCATCCTCGTCTGGAATCGCCATTTTTCAGGTGACCAAGACCCGGCCAGATCCACCCAAGGGTGCCGGAGGCCAAGTGAAGGGGTCGCTCATCCTGATCTTGGCTCATGTTTGTACGCGGGCGCGATCCCACCCGCTGTTAGAGTGTAATGGTGAAGCTCGCCGGATGAACCGGTCGCCCACGGAGACCTCCGACATGACCACCGACGCCAACCATCCGAAGAAGCAAGTCCCCTTGGGTCACGGGGAGGTCGTCGATCGACGTGTCGGCATCGACCGCCGAGCGTTGGCCGCTCCGTCGGCCACCAACCTTGAGCGCCGCCGTGGTCCCGGCCGACGACTGACCGACTTCGTGAAGAGCGCCGAGGAGGGCGAGATGAACAAGGAGCAGTTCCTGTTCCTGCTCGCCATCGAAGCCTTCAAGCGGGTGAACCACAAGACCTTCCCCACCTGGACCGACGTGCTCGAGATCATCCGGAAGCTGGGCTACCGGAAGACCATGCGGTCGGAACTGCAGCTTGGCGCGCGCGCCAACGACTGGACGGAGAAGGCCGACGCCCCCGCAGGCGTTCACAAGATGGCTGAAAAGCGCGAGGAGTGAGGCCTCTCAGGCCTTCTTCTTGTACCAGTCGGCGTTGATCTGGATGTACTTTTTCCACTCTTCCGGCAGGTCTTCGCCCGGAAAGATGGCCCGGACCGGGCACTCGTCCACGCACAGCCCGCAATCGATGCAGGTGTCAGGGTCGATGTAGAGCTGCGTGGCCTCGGCGAAGGTGCCTTCGCCCTTCGTCGGGTGGATGCAGTCGACGGGGCAGACCTCGACGCACGAGGCGTCCTTGGTTCCGATGCAAGGTTCAGCGATGACGTGGGCCATGGTCGCTCCGTGGAAGTGGGCCGTGATCGTAGCGAAGTCCCTCCGCGCGCATCAACCCTAAAAACCATCGGAGCCGGCCACTTGGGCCGGCTCCGATGGGACTGTTCGATACGACTGACGAAGTCAGCGGGACTTCTTCTTGGTCGCCTTCTTCTTCGCAGCCTTCTTCTTCTTGGCCATTGGATGGCTCCTCTGTACGTCACGCGGATGTCGGAGAGAGGAGTCGCTGCGTGACGGTACGCGACTCCGTCGGTACTTGTACCTTTATCGGCACGTCTTGTGAAGGGGCTGCACCAAAAAACTTTGCAAGTCGCCTCATCCACCCATTCCATGACCCCGAACACCCCAACAGAGCGCACGCAGGTGGTGATCGTGGGTGCGCAAGGTCGCATGGGTCGTGCGTTGATCGAGGCGATCGAAGCGCATGGTTCATGTCTCGTCGCAGCACGCATCGATCAAGGTGACGCACTGCCGGACGCTGGCGACTTGGTGATCGACTTCTCGAGTGATGATGGTGCAAAAGTGGCCTTGGCAGCCTCAGAACGCCGTTCCGCGCCCCTCTTCGTGGGTACCACGGCCCTCTCCAACAGCACGATGGAGGCGTTGCGGTCGCGCGCGCGACAGGTGCCTGTGATGGTCGCCAGCAACGCTTCGCTGGGTGTGGCGGCGATGCATCGCATGGTCGCTTTGGCGCTGCAGGCGCTCGGACCGGCTTGGAAGATTCGCCTGACGGAGACCCATCACACCAAAAAATTTGATGCACCCTCGGGCACCGCGATCGCGCTGGCCGAGACGGTTCGACGCGCTGGGGGCGACCTGCCGGTCGAGGCGATCCGGTCAATCCGTGAAGGTGACGTGGTGGGACATCACGTGCTTGAGCTGGTGGGACCAGGCGAAACACTCACGCTTTCTCATGAGGCGCACGATCGATCGCTCTTCGCGCGCGGTGCGCTCACGCTCGCGCTCTGGTTGCGCACTCAACCTGCTGGCATGCACACGGTGCAGGCATGGCTCGATCAGCGCATTCGGGGCAGAATGCAGCCATGAGTGCCATCCACACGGAAACCCTCACAAATGGGCTGAAAGTCGCGATCGAGCGGATTCCGGGCATGTCCACGGCAAGCCTCTGCTGGCTGGTGCCGGTGGGCACGGCGGGTGATGCGCCAGACAGTGAGGGTGCCACGACGCTGCTGAGCGAGTTGATCCTGCGTGGCGCTGGCACACGAGACAGCCGCACCTGGAGTGATACGCTGGACGCGCTCGGATGCGAGCGGCGCACCACCGCGAATCCGTTCCACATCCTGATGACGGCCACCCTGATGGGAAACCGTCTGCATGGCGCATTCCCCCTGCTGGCCGACGCGATCCTTCGGCCAAGACTGGATCCGGAACATCTGGAGCCGGTCCAGAAGCTTGCCCTGCAGGCGCTCGATGGGCTGGCGGATGACCCGCAGCACCTGGTGATGCTGCGCTTGGCGCAAAGATTCCTTCCGGCACCCTACAACCGAACCGGTTACGGAACGCACCAGGGCCTTCGCCGCGCCACGATGGCGAATCTTCGATCCTCATGGGCTGCGCGCGCCGTGCCCGCCGGGAGCATTCTTGTGATCGCAGGTGCGGTCGAGCCGACCGCCGCGATGGGTGTAGTGGGGCCCGCACTGGAGTCCTGGGTCGGCACCACACAGGAACCGCCTGTCGTCGACGCGGCCGTCGGTGGCGTTGATCATCTGGTGCAGGATTCCTCGCAGACGCATCTGGCGATCGCGTTGCCCGCACCGGTCGACGCGGATCCGGACTCCAACGCGCTTCGGCTGGCCAGCATGGTTCTTGGTGGGGAGTCGAGCAGCCGACTGTTCACCGAGGTACGCGAGAAGCGTGGTCTGTGCTACAGCGTGGGCGCGAGCGTTTCTCTGGGCCGCGATCGTGGCATGCTTCAGGTCTACGCGGGCAGCACACCGGAGCGCGCGGGCCAGACCTTGGCGTGCATCCAGGGCGAATTGGAGCGATTCGGTGGCGGCATCACCGCGGATGAGTTCGATCGGGCCAGCACGGGCCTGAAGTCGCGCGTGGTCATGCAGGGCGAGAGTGCGGCCGCGCGGGCAAGCAGTGTGGCCGGAGACCTGTTCCGCATGGGTCGCGCGCGCACGCTTGCGGACATGGCGGCTGCCTTCGATGCACTCACGGTGGACAGCGTCAACGCCGCGATCGATCGGCATTGGGGCCAAGGCTGGACGGATCGGATGGTGCTCGCTTCCATCGGCCCCGCCCCGCTGCAGCCGGCCCGCTAGAATTTCCCGCTGCCATGGCACTCGAGATCAACGCGTTCGCTCCCGGCACCCGCGTCCGCGTGACGCAGCAGATGCCGCAGACTCACACCGTCTGGTCGACCCGCGTGGAGGGCACCGTGGTGCGCTGGCGTCAGGATCGGACCGGCAGCTGGTTCGCCCACGGCAAGGACGACAGGGTGTGGCTGGACCGGCTGGAACTCCGCCGCGACGACGGCGAGCTGGTCACGCTGAATCTGGATCAGTGGAGCATGATCGAGCCCGTGGGCTGATCGAAGGCGTCACACGATCACTTCGAACCAGAAGATGCCGGGGGCTGCCCCGTGTTCGACTGCTTGTCGAGCTGCTGTATCTGCTGCTCGATGCGGTCCAGGCGATCCATCACGGGCTGCAAGCTCGGATGGATCGGCTGGCGCTCGGCAGCCTGACCCACCCCGGGCTTGGCAAAGGTGCCCGCGTGGATCGGGCGAACCATGTGCTCGGCCCTCCAGGCATCGGCCTGCAGCGTGACAGTCTTGGACTCGGCGCCGCGACGGATGGTGAAGGTGATCGTGTCACCGGCCTTCATGCCGCGCAGCTTGCGGCGAATGTCGTGCGGACCCGCGTCCTCGGATCCGTCGACCGCGATCACCACGTCGTGATCCTCCACGCCGGCCTTGGCCGCCGGAAGCCCGGGGATCACGTCAACCAGAAGCGTGCTGCGCGCGGGATTGAGACTCATGTGTCTCGCAAGCGCCGCACCCGGCTGCTCCATGGTCACGCCCAGCATCACGGGAGGCGGCGTGAGGATGTTGCCTTGCGCATCGACATAGGTGCCGTCGGCGCGCGGATCCATGTAGGCGGGACGACCAGGCGCGCCGGCTGGCGGCGTCGCATGACCTTGCGTCATCGCGGTGCGCTGGGCGTCGCTGGGGGCTGCGGAGGTCTTGGCTGGTGCTTGCTCGGAACTGCAGGCCTGCAACAGAAGTGCGCACATGGACGAAACGAGGGCAGTTTTGCGGATCGCGATGCTCATGCCGAAATGCTACCTCGGGCGATGATCGCGCATGGCGAATATGCTGCGTTGATGGGCCGTTCCACCGCGCTCATCCTCGTGTGCGCCGCGGCGGCATGCCTGTCCGCGTGCCAACCGCCTGCGCGATCGCGCGGCGACACGATCTCCTCCCCCGCGGACACCTCCGCGAGCGAGTGGCCCTTCGTTCCCTCGACGATCCGCGTGCATCCTCTCAGCCGGATCACGGTCGATGCGGCGGGCCGTCGTCGTGTGGAACTGCGCATCGAGTGCCGGGATACCGAGGGTGACTCGGTACGGACGATCGGACTGGTGGAGATCCGCATGGGCGATGGCGACCCCCGTGAGGAAGCGCTTGACCTGAATGTCATGCGCGTGAATCAGGAAACCTGGGACCGCGTGACTCGAACCTATCGACAGACACTCGACATTCCCAACGGATTCGTGTGCAAGCCCGGTGCCAAGCTGCCAATCAAGCTGGTCCTGCGACTGTCGCAGGACCGCGTGCTTTCCGCGACGGGTGACATCGCGTGCCCGTGACAGGTGGCATGCGTGCGCTTCGCGCGGACGCGTGGCTGCTGCTGACTTCGGTCATCTGGGGCGCGGCATTCGTGGCGCAGCGGGACATCGCGGACAAGTTGGATGCAGGTTCGATCGCGTCACTGCGATTCCTGACTGGTGGACTGCTGCTGCTTCCGATCGTGATCGTGCGAAGACCAATGGCGCGTGCGCGGTCGCCCCTCGGCACCGTCATGGGTGGAGGCATCGCCTGTGGCGTGGTGATGTTCGTGGCGTTCATGCTGCAGCAGCGCGGCATCGAGGCGGGCAGCACGGCAAGTGCTGCGGGATTCATCACAGGGCTCTATGTGCTGTTTGTGCCGGTGCTTGGACTTTTCGCGGGCTTGCGGACCCATCCGGCACTTTGGGCCGGTGCGGGGCTTGCCGCAGCTGGGTTGTACCTGCTCAGCATGGGTGTGGACCTTCGCATGTCGTGGGGCGACACGCTGGTCCTGCTCTGTGCCGGCGCGTGGGCTGTGCATGTGCTGCTGATCGGGAGCTTCTCGCCTCGGTGCGACGCGATCGAGTTGGCCACGGCGCAGTTCCTCGTCACGGGTGTCGTGGCCACCCTGAACCTTCAGCAGCTGCCGAGTGCGGACGCGATTCGTGAATGTCTTTGGGCATTGCTGTATCTGGGCCCGGTCGCCGTAGGCGTGGCCTTCACGTTGCAGGTGGTAGGCCAGCGGACGGCACCCCCTGCGCACGCAGCCGTGATTTTGAGCCTGGAGGGGATCTTTGCGGTGATTTTCGGGGCTTGGCTGGGGGGTGAGCGCCTGTACGCGGCCCAATATGTGGGCTGTGGACTGATGCTGATAGGCATCCTGCTTGCGCAATGGCCCGAGTTCGTGCGCAGGCAGACCCCGGCCGAATCGTGCTAGAATCATCGCCCGCTTTGGGGATTAGTGTAACGGTAGCACAACTGACTCTGACTCAGTTAGTCCTAGTTCAAATCTAGGATCCCCAGTTTTCAGTGCGGTACCTCCTTGGTGCCGCCCTCCGGCGGCACCTTTACTTTTGAGATCGTGAGACGGGGGAAGTTCGGCCGCCCTCCGGCGGCCGCGCGCACGTCAATTGTCTGGCGGCAGTTCATACGATCAAGCACATGCGCGTCGTGAGTCTTCTGCCCTCCGCCACGGAGTTGCTCTGCGAGATCGGCGGCGCACGCCTGCTCGTGGGTCGAAGTCATGAGTGCGACTTCCCCGCCGAAATCACGAATCGACCCGTCCTGACAAGCCAGATCACCCATGCCGCGACCAGCACCGAGATCGATCAGCAGGTCCGCGAGGCCTTGAGGGACGGGAATGGTGGTGCTGCGCTCTACCGACTCGACGAGGCGGCGCTGCGCGCGCTGAAGCCTGACGTGATTCTGACGCAGGATTTGTGCGCGGTGTGCTCGATCGATCTGCGTACGGTGCAGCGAGTGGCTGCGGACCTGAGGCCATCTCCGCGCATCGTGAACCTGAATCCGGGCTCGCTGATGGAGGTGTTCGACGATCTGCTGCGCGTCGGTGAGGCTGTTGGACTTGAGACCGGTGCGCAACAGGCGATGGTGGCTTTGCGCGAGCGCTACTGGAGCGCGGTGGATTTCGTGAATCCCTACGTGCCCGGGCCCGAGGTGCTGTTCTTGGAGTGGTGCGATCCCCCCTTCGGTGGTGGGCACTGGACGCCGGAACTCGTGCGCGCCGCAGGTGGCAGGCATTCGCTCGGCGAACCGGGCGCGAAGAGTCGGCAGCTGTCGCCTGAGGAGATCATCGAAGCCGCACCAGAGCGCGTGGTCATCTGTCCGTGCGGATACGGTTTGGACCGCGCGTGGCAGGAACTCGAGGTGCTTCGGCGCACACGATGGTGGCCCCTGCTGCCTGCCGTGATGGAGGGCCGGTCAAACGCCATCGCGGTGGTCGACGGCAATCAGATGTTCAACCGTCCTGGACCGCGGCTGGTGGATGCCTTCCGCTGGCTCGTGGGATGGTTGAACGATCGGCCCGAGGTCGTGCCGGACGGATTCCCCATGCGCTCCCTCTGCTGACTTGGCAGCCCAACTCCGAGAACGAGGGTCGGAGGTTGTTGTTGACCCCTTGCATGACGCACCTTCGCCCACGTCGCGTGAACGTGAGCCGCTCAAATTCCTCGGACATTCCGCTGATTTGTTCAGCTTGGACGGTGCGTGTCAACGTGACAATGTGCCGCGAGATCCAAAGGTCCGGAAACAAACTCCCCCCTGTTACGCGGACTCAGGGGAGTCACAATGGCACGCGGATTGCCCAATGAAACGCGAGAGGAGACACCCATGCGACTCGACCGATTCACCCAGCCCGTGCAGGAAGCGATCACCGGAGCCCAGAGCAAGGCGAACCTCGCCGGCCATGGCGAACTGAGCCCGCTGCACGTGCTGAGCGCCATGCTCGACGAACGCAATGGCCTTGCCGCGAGCCTGCTGCAGCGCTGCGGTGTGGACCCGGCTCGCGCACACGATGTGGTGGAAGCGGAGCTTCGCCGCCTGCCCAAGGTGCAGGGCGCGCAGGCCGCGCCGGGTCAGGCCTTCATGCAGGTCTTGACTGAAGCCGAACGCGAGTCGCAGCGCATGAAGGACGCCTATGTGAGCACCGAGCATCTGCTGCTTGCGCTCGTCGACACGAAGACCGTGGCGAAGGAAGCGCTGAGCACGCTGGGGCTCTCGAAGGCGCGCGTACAAGGTGCCATCGATGCCCTGCGCAAGGCCAGCGGTGTCGGCAACGTGAACGACCCGAACGCCGAAGGCGCGATGGAAGCGCTGAAGAAGTACGCCATCGACCTCACCGAGCGCGCGCAGAACGGCAAACTCGACCCGGTGATCGGCCGTGACGAGGAGATCCGTCGCTGCATGCAGGTGTTGAGCCGCCGAAGCAAGAACAATCCGGTGCTCATTGGCGAGCCAGGCGTGGGCAAGACCGCCATCGCCGAGGGTCTGGCTCTTCGCATCGTGAACGGCGACTGCCCCGAAGGCATGAAGGGAAGCCGCATCATGGCCCTCGACGTGGGTCAGCTGCTCGCGGGCGCCAAGTTCCGCGGCGAGTTCGAGGAGCGCCTGAAGGCCGTGCTGCGTGAGGTGGCCGCCGCCGAAGGCAGCGTGATCCTGTTCATCGACGAGCTGCACACCATCGTGGGTGCCGGCCAGACCGAAGGCAGCCCCAGCGCCGGCAACCTGCTCAAGCCCGCGCTCTCGCGCGGCGAGCTGCGCTGCATCGGCGCCACAACGCTGAACGAGTACCGCAAGCACATCGAGAAGGACCCCGCCTTCGAGCGTCGCTTCCAGCCTGTGTTCGTGGGCGAGCCCAGCGTGGAGGACACCATCGCCATCCTGCGCGGCCTGAAGGCCCGCTACGAGGCACACCACGGCGTGCGCATCCAGGACGGCGCCATCGTGAGCTCCGCCACGCTGAGCCAGCGCTACATCGCCGACCGTTTTCTGCCCGACAAGGCGATCGACCTGCTTGATGAGGCCGCGAGCCGCCTGCGCATGGAGAACGACAGCGTGCCCGCCAGCATCGACGAGATCCGCCGCGAGGTGATGCGCCTCGAGATCGAGCGCGAGGCACTGAAGCTGGAGAAGGACCCCGACAGCAAGAAGCGCCTCGACGCGATCGAGGGCGAACTCGCGGGCCTGCAGGAGCGCAATCGCTCGCTCACCGCGCAGTGGGAGGTGGAGAAGAAGGACCTCGACGCGATCAAGGCCTGCAAGAAGGAGATGGACCACAAGCAGACCGAGCTGGATCAGGCGCAGCGTGCCGGCCAGCTGGAGAAGGCAGCACGCATCCAGTACGGCGAGATGCGCGACCTTGAGACGAAGCTGAAGTCCGCCGAGGTGGCGCTGAAGAAGCGCCTCGAGACCGGCACGGCACTGGTACGCGAGGAAGTCGACAGCGAGCAGATCGCGGAAGTGGTCGGCAAATGGACCGGCATTCCCGTGAGCCGCCTCATCGAGAGCGAGCGCGAGAAGCTGCTTCGCATGGAGGAACAACTGCGTCACCGCGTGGTCGGTCAGCCGGAGGCGGTCACCGCGGTAAGCGAAGCCGTGCGCCGCAGTCGTGCTGGCCTCGGCGAGTCGCACCGCCCCATCGGAAGCTTCCTCTTCCTGGGACCCACCGGTGTGGGCAAGACGGAGCTGTGCAAGGCGCTCGCTGAATTCCTGTTCGACACCGAGGACGCCATGGTGCGGATCGACATGAGCGAGTTCATGGAGCAGCACAGCGTGGCGCGACTCATCGGCGCACCTCCTGGCTATGTGGGCTACGAGGAAGGCGGCCGACTGACCGAGGCCGTGCGACGCCGCCCCTACGCGGTGGTGCTGTTCGACGAGATGGAGAAGGCGCACCCCGACGTGAGCAACGTGCTGCTGCAGGTGCTCGACGACGGCCGCCTGACCGACGGCCAAGGCCGTACGGTGGACTTCAGCAACACCATCATCGTGATGACCAGCAACATCGGTGCGCAGGCGATTCTCGAGATGACCGAGAAGGGAGAGCCCGACGAAATGATCGCCGCGCATGTTCGCACCCTGCTGAAGAAGCATCTACGCCCCGAACTGCTGAACCGCATCGACGAGACGGTGGTCTTCCACCAGCTGCGCAAGAAGGATCTCGCGGGCATCGTGGAGATCCAGGTAGGCAGCCTGCGCAAGCGCCTGAAGGCACGCGGGCTGGATCTGGAACTCACCCCCGCGGCCGTGAACGCCCTGGCCGACGAGGGCTACGACCCGGCGTTCGGCGCGCGTCCGCTGAAGCGGGTCATCCAACAGCGACTCGAGAACGAGATCGCAAAGCGGATGCTGGAGGGCGCCTACGCCGAGGGCGACACCGTGCGCGTGGACTTCGCCGGCAAGAGTTTCACGTTCGGGGCGGGGAGTCGACGCGAACACGGCACCGGCGCGCAGGTTTGACGCGCGTGCATCGAAGTTGAGTCAGCAACCTGCGAAGCGACGAACGCCAACTGGCCAATCACAACCTCCGACCCTCGTTCTCGGTCACTCGACGGTGACGCTCTTCGCGAGGTTGCGCGGCTTGTCCACGTCTTTGCCACGCATCACCGCCGCGTGGTACGCGAGCAGCTGCAGGGGCACCACGGTCACGAGCGGCTGCAGCATCTCGGACACGTCGGGCACATAGAACACGTCCTCGGCCAGCGTCTTGATGTGCTCGTCGCCCTCGGTCGCCACCGCGATCACGGCGCCGCCGCGGCTGCGAACCTCCTCGATGTTGCTGAGCACCTTCTCGTACTGGCTGTTGCGCGTGGCCACGAAGACCACCGGCATGCCCTTGTCGATCAGCGCGATCGGACCGTGCTTCATCTCGGCCGCGGGCATGCCCTCGGCGTGGATGTAGCTGATCTCCTTCAGCTTCAGCGCGCCCTCGAGCGCCACCGGCCAGTTCAGACCGCGGCCCAGGAAGAGCCAGTTCTCGCGCTCGATGTGCTTCGCGGCCGCCTTCTTGATGTGGTCGCTCAACTGCAGCGTGCGCTCGATCGCGGCCGGAATACGCTCGAGGTTCTGCAGGAAGTTGCTCACGTAGTCCGCGCTCAGGTAGCGGCGTCGGCCCACGAACAGGGCCAGCATGCTTGCCACCATCACCTGGCCCACGAACGCCTTCGTGCTGGCCACGCCGATCTCCGGGCCCACACGCAGGTACACGCCCGCATCGGTCTCGCGCGAGATGCTGCTGCCCACCACGTTCACGATGCCCAGCGCGAGCGCGCCGCGGCTCTTTGCCTCCTGCAGCGCAGCGAGCGTGTCGGCGGTCTCGCCGCTTTGGCTCACCGCCACCACGACGGTGCCTTCCTCGACGATCGGATTGCGGTAGCGGAACTCGCTGGCGTAGTCCCAGTCGCTCGGGATCTTGCCGAGTTCCTCCATGAGGTAGGTGCCGATCATGCACGCGTGCAGTGCGGTGCCTTGGCCCACGAACACCAGACGCCGCGCCGTCGCCAGCTGCCGCGCCATCTGCGACACGCCGCCGAGCACGATCTGCCCGGCGCGCGTGTCGACGCGGCCCTGCAGCGTCATGCGCAGCGCGCGCGGCTGCTCGTGGATCTCCTTGAGCATGTAGTGCTCGAAGTTGCCCAGCTCGATCTCGGCCAGGTCGAACTCGAGTTCCTTCACCTGCGCGTCCACCGGCACGTCGTCGACGGTGCTGGTGCGGAAGCTGTCGCGCGTGAGCTTGGCCACGGTGTAGTCGGCCAGCGTGAAGGCCTGCGTGGTGTGCGCCACGATCGCGCTTGAGTCGCTGGCCACCACATACTCGTCCTTGCCCACGCCCACCATGAGCGGGCTGCCCTTGCGGGCCACCACGAGCACGTCGGGTTCCTTCTCGCAGATCACGCCGATGGCGTAGGCGCCGGTCACCTCGCGCAGCGCGGCCTGCACGGCCTTCTCGAGGTCGCCGCGATAGAGCTCACCGATCAGGTGCGCGAGCACCTCGGTGTCGGTCTCGCTTGTGAAGGTGTGGCCCTTCTCGGTGAGGTAGGTCTTCAGGCTGGCGTAGTTCTCGATGATGCCGTTGTGGATCACCGCGATGCCGTGGCCGAGCTTGGTGTCGTCCCGGTGCGGATGGGCGTTCTTGTCGGTCACGCCACCGTGCGTGGCCCAGCGCGTGTGGGCGATGCCGATGGTCCCGTCGAAGTCTCCCTTCTTCTCGATCAGGTCCTCGACATTGCGCACGCGGCCGACGGCCTTGGCGATTTTGAGCTTGCCCTTCTCCATGACAGCCACGCCGGCGCTGTCGTAACCGCGGTACTCGAGGCGCTTCAGGCCCTCCAACAGGATGGGGCTGGCCTGGCGACGACCGATGTAGGCGACGATTCCGCACATGGCAGGTGGCTTTCGAGGGTGTCCTGAGGGGTTTGGAGGGGCCGGTTCGGGCCCCCTTCCGAGGCCCATTCGGCAAGGTAGCACGGATGCTTGAGAGGTCGAGTGAAAGATCGGGGTTCTGGGGTCCGGGCCCTGTCAGGAAACGCTCTTGGCGGGCAAACTGGACCTGCATGGACGAGATTCAGCGCACGAAGGCCGATCTTCGGGGACGCGTTCGAACCGCCCTGCGTTCGATGGATTCCGCAAACCGGGCCCAGGAAGCCGTCGCGATCCGGCGGTCGATCCGTGCATGGCCCACCTGGGTTGGAGCTCGTTCAGTGCTTGGGTTCCTTCCGCTGGCGAGCGAGATTGATGTTCGTCCTCTGCTTGGCGAGGCCCTGCAACGCGGCATTCGCGTGTGCGTGCCGGTCGTGACAGGCGACGGGTTCTTCCAACCATGCCTTTTGACGTCGCTGGACCCGAAGGATCTGGAGATCGACCTGATGGGCATCGCCGTGCCGCGGCACCGGGAGCTGGTTCCGGCAGCGCAGATCGACGTGGCGCTGGTGCCCGGCGTGGCCTTCGACCGGTTTGGCCGGCGACTTGGCCGCGGCGGTGGGTTCTACGACCGGTTCCTGCCCAGGCTGCGACGGGAGGCTGCGACGCTGGGTGTCTGCTTCGGGTGCCAGCGCGTGCCCGAGGTCCCGACGCTCTCCCACGACGCCCGGGTGGAGTGGCTTGCGTCGGAAACCGGCGTTGCGGCTGCACAACCCAATTCGCCGATCTAATCTCCCCGTCAGCCCGCCGCGCCCACCACCGGAGAAGTCGTCATGGTCCTTTCCAGCCAGAGTTCACGCCAGAGTCCACGCAGTCGCTTCATGAGCAATTCGTCGCCGCGGCGTTCGCGCTTGCGCGTGGTGACCCTGCTTGCGGGTCTTGCCGTGGTGGGCACGGTGATCTACTTCGCGTTGAAGGCGTGGTCGTCGGGGCCCTCGAAGGAGAGTGCCGTGAAGATGGCGGAACGGCCAGCGCCGGCACCGGCTGCGCCCGCGGCAACGGGTGGCGAGGTGACGATCGAACTCCCAAGCGATCAGGTGATCGGTGGTGGTGCGGATTCGAAGCCTGCAGCGATGCTCGCGACACCCACCGCGGTGGCCGCGGCGCAGACGCAGCCCACAAACGACGCGACGTCGGAAGCCGCGAAGGCTCCCACCGTGCCGTCAGCGCCGATGGGCGTGATCGGTGCGTCGGCCACGAATCAGCAGCCAGCATCCGATGCGGGCGGCACCGGAGCGGGTGCCCCCGCGATGCCAGCCGCTGGCACGATGGCGCTCGACGAGGCGATCGCGATGGTGGATCGTGATCCCATGCGCGCCCGTGCGCAGCTCACGCGACTGCTCGAGGGCTCGGCCCTGTCGACCGCAGATCGCATGCGCGGCTACGACGCGATCAACAAGGTGAACGCCGTGCTGGTGTTCAGCAACCGCGTGGTGAACGGCGACCCGTACTCGCTCGGCTACAAGATCGAGCCGGGCGACAGCCTGGCGCGCATCGCGAAGGCGCAGAAGCTTGATTGCGACTGGCGACTCGTGCAGCGCATCAATGGCATCTCGAATCCGAACGGCCTGAAGGTCGGACAGTCCGTCAAGCTGCCGCGGGGCGCCTTCAATGCCGAGGTCCGCAAGAGCGAGTACCGACTGAACATGTACATGGGCGAGGGCCCCGATCGCGTGATGATCGCGAGCTACCCGATCGGCCTGGGTGAACTGAACACCACGCCGACGGGTGCTTTCATCGTGCGACCCAAGAGCAAGCTGATCGATCCGGAGTGGCGCAATCCTCGCACGGGCGAGTTCTTCCAGAGCAACGACCCGAAGAACCCGATCGGCGAGCGCTGGATCGGCCTGAAGGGCATCGAGCCGCACAACAAGGGGTTCGAGGGCTACGGCATCCACGGCACGATCGATCTGGAATCGATCGGACAGCAGAAGAGCATGGGCTGCGTGCGCATGCGCCCGCTGGACGTGGAGATGGTGTACGAGATGCTCACCGAGCCGAACTCCACGGTGACGATCGCGCCCTGACGGCACGGGCGCTGAAGTCCGTGGAACCCCGGGGCATGCAGACGGTATAACGTCCGCATGCTGCAGAGCCTTCACACTGATCTGGCCGGTCCGGGCCGAACCCTGCTCGCAAGCCTGATTGCGCTGCTTGTCACCGCGTCCGGCGTGACTGCGCAAATTCTGCCGCCCTCCGAACCGCCAGCGCCGCTGCGAACCCGTGACCTGAAGGCGTGGATCGGCGAGATTCAGCCCAACGATGGCACGCGCGCGGTGATGGAGCGATCCTTCGACGCGTGCGTGGATCGATGGATCGAGGTGCGCGACCAGACCGTGCGCCCCGCGCAGGCGAAGGTCGACGCGGCACCGGACGACGCCGCGGCCATCGAGGCGCGGCAGCGTGCGATCAGCCGCGCGTTCGAGGCGATGCGCACGTCGGAGCGCACCATGTTCGACGCCATTCGAGCCGCGGACTTGAACGCCGAGCAGACGTCCAAGCTCGATCGGATTGAGCAGACGCGTGCTCGCAAGCGCGCGTCCGCCGTGGTGCGGAGCGTCTCGCTGAATTTGCCGCGCGTACCGGGCGTGAAGGAACTCGCACCCGAGCAGCGAGCCGCCGTGGAAGCGAAGGTGAGCGCGTGGGAACAGTCCGTCACGCCGCTGATCGATCGCCTTGCGCAGGCAAGCGTGGATCCGAAGATGGCCGATCAGGCCGCGGCGCTTGGCCGCAAGCTGCTGGCGAGCCAGCGCGGCGCCGTGCGCGAGATCGCCACGGTGCTGCCAGCGCCTGAGGCTGCGCAGTTTCTGGAGGCGTTCCGGCGACGCGCGCTGTCTGGAAGTGGCATGGACGGTTTCCCCTCTGCCTCGCCCATGGACATGCGGGAGCGGCTTGACCCCGAGAAGCACGCGGAGGCTCTGGAGCAGATTCGCGAATGGGAACAGGCGCGCACCGAACTGGATGAGGCGCGGATGGACGCGATGCTCGCCGAACCCCCCTCGCCCGAAGCGCTGCAGGAACTCGCGAGCCGTGCGGTGAAACTGAACGCTGAAAGCGCTGCCGCGATCGCCGAGGCGGCAGGCATGCCGGATCTCGCAATGCCGACCATGCGCCTTGAGATCGGTGGCGACGGAAGCGACATGGACCTTGAGGATCTGGCGCTCGGCGGTGGAGGCATGATGGTCTTCTCATCGGGTGGCGATGGAGGCGACCCGGGCATGGGCGGCAACGCGATGGTGATCATGCAAAGTTCCGACACCATGCCTGCCGAGGGGTCAACGATCACCATGCAGTCCTCCACGATCATCGTGGGTGCGTCGGCCGACAGCGGAATTCCTGACAGCAAGGTGGACGGCAACGATCCCGCGATCGCTGCCGCAATGGCTGCCGGTGCCGCGATGGGGCGCGCGATGACCGAAGGCATGCATGTCACCGCGTCGGATGTGCAGACGGCACAGGACACGGAGCGATCCGTCGGGTTCGGGCCCATGGGAGGTCCGCGCCCGATGAGCCGTCAGGAGATCGAGCGGCTGCGCGTTCAACTTGGCGTGCCGGACGTGCAGCGCGCGATCTGGGACACGCTGGCCGAGGACCTGCTGAAGGCGAGTGGAGACTGGATGAAGGCCGCTCCCGCGCCAAACGGAATGTTCGGCGCATCCACGCCGGCACCAGGCCAGAGCCCCGACGCGTTCACACAGGCGCAGGCGGCGCGGCGTGCGGAACTTGCGCGCATCGAGGACGGATGGTTCGCGAACGTGAAGAGTGGTGTGTCGGGCATCGATGCGGCGACGCTCGAGACCGAACGATCTCGGCGCGCACTCGCGCGGGCGCAAGGGGCGCTTCGGGGTGGCGGCTTCATGATGTCCACACTGCTCACCTCGCGACAACTGCGGCTTGATCTGGATCAGGCGGCCGCGGATCTCTCGCCCGCCGGCCGCGCACGGTGCGCCGCGGCCCTGCAAGCCTGGCGCACGCAGTTGATCGCGGAACTTGCGACCGCCCAGTCGCAGATGGACGACGCGCTGAAGGTGCAGATGGCCTTCATGCAGTCGACGGTGCAGCAGGATGACGCCGGCAACATGGATGCCTCGGTGAACTTCACGATCGACGAGAAGCAGGCGGAGCAGATCGAACGTGCTCGAAAGCCGCTTGAGGAGACGATCGCGCGCATCGATGCGTCGCAGCGTGCGGCCGTCGATGCTGTCGCCACCACGCTGTCTGCAGCAGATGCACCGACGCTCCGACGCGCGGCGCGGCGACAGACGCACCCCGAGGCGTACCGCTCGCAGGAGAAGGTCGACGCCGCGGTGGCGCGCGTGCTTGCGCTGCCTGATCTGTCCACCGCGCGCTCGCCACCACGCTGTCTGCCGCAGATGCACCGACGCTCCGACGCGCGGCGCGGCGACAGACGCACCCCGAGGCGTACCGCTCGCAGGAGAAGGTCGACGCCGCGGTGGCGCGCGTGCTTGCGCTGCCTGATCTGTCCACCGCGCGCGTGGAAGCGGTCTCGAAGCTCGCGGACGAGTACCGCACGCGCTCGGACGCGCTGTCGGAGCAGTCGATCGAACGAACCGACAAGTCCGACAAGGCGATGTCCGGCGTGCTGCAGGGCGGCCCGGGCGAGGATCCACAGCAGATGCGGCGGAAGGTGCAGATGCTGCAACGCGCCGACCGGAGTCGCGGCGACGCCACCTATGACCGCGAGGAACTGAACGCCCGCACGATGCGCCGACTTCGCGCGCTGCTGTCGCCTGAGCAGGCGGCGGCGGCGCGGCTGGAATAGTCTGCGCTGCATGCGAACCGGAAACCTTGCGCCCTCCATCGTACGTCTGGCCACGCTTCTGCTTTGGGCCTGCTGCACGCATGCGGTGCACGCCGGCTCGCTGCAGGACGCCCAGTTTCCGAAGCCGATCACCAGCGCGCAATACGAGAAGGCCCTGAAGGACGCTGCGCTTCCTGCCGAAGAGCGTGCCGCGTTCGACGCCGCCTTCGACGCCTACGTGGATGACTGGCAGCGTCTTCGCGATCGCACGCTGCGGCCATTGCGATTGGAACTGGAGGACGTGAACGCCAAGCGCATCGGGGCGATCGAAGCGGTGCGCCAGCAGATCGCAGCGCGGGAGCCGGCGCTTGAGGAGACTCCCGAAGAGCCGGAGGAAGGGCCGGCGGAGTACGCACGCGTGCTTCAGGCGACAAGCGCGGAACAGGCGGTCATGCGCAAGAAGGTCCGTCAGGCCACGCACGCGTGCTTCAGGCGACAAGCGCGGAACAGGCGGTCATGCGCACGAAGGTCCGTCAGGCCTATGACCGCATCGGTCAACTCGACGCACGACTTGTCGGGGCGTTGCGCGCCGGTCCACGCACGCCGGAGCAGTCTCGCGCACTCGACGCGCTTGCGCGGGAGCGTGCCAGCCGCCTGGCGAGCGCGATGGTCCGATCCACCGTTGGGTGGCGCGCAAGTCCGGTGCTGGCGAAGATGCCGAGCGCACCCAAGGATCTTGACCCGAAGGTCGCGGCCGCATTCTCGGATCGCATGGACCGACTGCAGCGGGAGTCGCTGCCGCTGCTGCAGAAGCTCGCGCAGGTCTCGCTGGAGGATGGAGATCAGGACGAGGCCGAGCGAGCCGCGGATGACGCGCTGATCGCGCTGCGCCTGAAGGCGATCGGCGAGATCGGATCAACGCTTCCAGCCGACGCCGGCTTCGCATGGGTGGACTCGGCCCGCGCCCGCATGCTGCAAGGTGTGACGTGGGGTGCGGAACGAGCCCCCGTGGCGGCGATCGTCGAGGCGATTGGTGATCGCATGGATGACTCGGCACGCAAGCGGATGAATTCGTGGATCACCGACCGTCAGACGATCGAGAACGCGTTGATGGGCACCACGACGGACTGGAGTGCGCGGAACGAGCGCATGGAGGCGCTGAAGGCGCTGAACGTGCAGGCGATGCAGGACCTTGCCGAATCCACGCGCACGCCCGAGCTTGTCGAGGATGACTTCGTGATGAAGGCGAACATGAAGGCGATGCGTAGCGCCGATCCCGACGACCTTCGCGCGAGCTTCGGTGGCGAAGACTCGGATCTCGGCGCCATGATGGAGCGTCGCATGACCGCACGCCTGTCCGAGATGAACGACGCACCTGCCGAGGGTGGTGCCGCGCCCGAGGCCCCGGCTGGCGCGCAGGATGCCTCCATGATGGCCATGCAGCAGCGCCCACTGCAGCGATCGCAGACGAATCGGCTTCGAGACGCGCTCGGGATCACGGCGGAGCAGCGTGCCGTGTGGGACGCGCTGGTGGACGATCTGCTTGAAGCGAGTTCCACCCTGCACGAGTCGAAGGCGCTCAAGCCCTCCGTCATGAGCCAAGACCCGAAGGAGGCATTGGCGACCATGGTCCGCGCCAGCGAATACCGCGCTGAGCAGCAGGCGCTTGAGAGCCACTGGTTCGACTCGATCGCCGCCACCTTCACGTCGATTCCTCGCGACACGCTTGCGGATCAGCGCTCGCGCTGGAACTTCCGCCGACTGCGTGATCTGGGCGGCATGGCGCGTGCGGTCTCCTTGATGACGGGCGACCGAACCGGTGACCTCGACCTTGACGCCGCCCTCGATCGGCTGCCCTCGGAAGTCCGTGCAAGCCTTGCGCCCCAGGTTCTCGCGTCGCGTGAACGGCGCATTCAGGACCTGCAGACATCGCTCGAGTCGACGGAGTCCTTCATGCGGTCCATGGCCAAGCTGTCCGAGGGGCTCATGAATGGCCAGCAGCCGGATCCGGAGCAGATGAACGAACTCATGAAGGCCCAGCAGGACTTCGTGGCCGCGGCACAGAAGCGCGCCAAGCAGGCTGCGGCGGCGCAGCGCGACGAGGTGGACGCGATGGCGAACGCGCTTCCTGCCCCCGCCGCGGGCATGCTGCGGCGCGCGATTTCGGCGCAGCAGTACCCCGAAGTCTTCCGACCGATGCAGCGGACGGACAGCATGATCGAGCGCGTGATGTCGTTGCCGGATCTTTCCGTGAAGCAGATCGCCGCGCTTGACGCCGAGGTGGACGCGTTCCGAGTGAAGTCGGACGCGGTGGCCGAGCGTGCCATCGCAAGCATCACCGAGGCGGACAAGGCGCAGTCGGACATCGTGTCGGGAGCGGGCGATCCTTCGGACGGTCAGGCAGCGATGGCCAAGTTCGCGCGGATGAAGGCGAGCGAGATGAACGCCGCCGATCTGGACTACGACCGCAGCGAACTTTC
>Ga0194133_10001258_pt1 | contig 45721 bp, 46 predicted proteins | sample TA2KigOf40mmetaG_FD_155448 | JGI IMG/M metagenome (GOLD analysis project Ga0194133, IMG submission 155448) | Freshwater microbial communities from Lake Tanganyika, Tanzania - TA2015055 Kigoma Offshore 40m | ecosystem: Environmental > Aquatic > Freshwater > Lake | place: Tanzania: Lake...
TATTTCTTGAAAAAATGAATAGAAGAAATGTTAATTTAACACAAGTGGTTGATGACAAACCTTTTTTACAAGATGATCAATTGAGAAGAATGCAATATATAATTGATAAACTTCAAGCGAAAATGGATTTGATTGAGTCAAATTCAAGAAGTTAAAATTATTTTCTTATAATATTTATGCCAGAAAATACGTGAAATGAATTCCAAAAGAAAAATAAATACGGTCATCGCTCAAAAAATGATAAGAACACAAGAAATAGAAGTTCATCTCCTCCAAGAAAAATTGGAAATGTGAAATCACATAGGAATTACTGCACACACTGCAATCCATCATTGGCTTGTCGTATGGAAAGAAAATTCCAAATAGATGAAGAAATTCAAGAAATCAACAGAGAAATAAAATTATAAAAAATTGATTTCGAAAAATAGTAATCAACTACTATTAAAATGGCTAATTGCTTGAATAAAAAATCTGGTGCGTGCTGTGCTCATAGAAAAACGTATTTTTGTGAAAAAGGACGAATGGTTTTAATTTCCAATCATGGACGACATTCAATAATAACTAAAGAAATGATAGAGGAAATGAAGAAATATAAAACTGTGGAAACAACTTTATTTTTCAATCAACCTCTTGTTGTAAATGAGAGAAAACGAAAGAGAGAAGAATCATTCATTGACAAAGTGAAAAAAATGACGCATCGATTTTTCAAAGAGGAAAAAGAAGAGGAACCAGAAATTGGTTTTCCTGAAGGAATCGAAGTATTGCTACTTGGATTGGATTTCAATTACCCAATCGATAATCTACCTTCGACTATCAAGAAGATTAAATTTGGTATCAACTTTAACCACCCAATAAATAATTTGCCAAATGGGGTGGTTAAAATTAAATTCGAAAGAATTAGTTTTTTCAATCATCCAATCGATTTTCTCCCGAGTTCACTTGAATTTTTGGAACTTTCTTCTTCATTCAATCATCCTCTCACGAATCTTCCCAATTCATTAAAATATTTGCGTATTGGGAAAGCCTTCGATCATGATTTGAATAACCTTCCAGATTCATTGGAAAAACTTGTTCTTCCCAACACTTATTTAAGAAAAATAAAGAATTTTCCAAAGAATTTGAAGAAGATTGTTATCTCGAAAGAATATCCCTATCCAATCCCTGATTCAATTAAAAGACGGGATAGAATTGCTATGAATTTTTATAATGTTCAATCACTTTTAGTTCTCCAATGTTGCATATTTGAAGGAGAAGGAGCAAACCAAGTCAATGTGAATACAAAAACAATCACTATTAACCAAAACCAAATTGGTAATGTCTTCGGTTCTTTAAAATATATTTTACACGCCTTGTTGTAATAACATGTGATTGGCTTCATATCTGGAGTTACTGTCGGTATTGCGATAGTACATCGATCAACATGCCAAGCATTATTTCCTGGAAGACAAGTCGCTTCAGTGTAAGAATAATCTTTTATCATATAGGCTTCTCCTGTTTCTTGAAAGAAAGAGTATAAGGATGTGAATACAAAAACTGCATTTGCAAGAATTGTATAGAAGATTTTTGGGTAAGTATATTGGGGCATTTTTATTGGGATAAATATAATATATTAAACTATCAATTTTTTTATAAAAATTGATAACCAAAAATGCTAAATTTTTACAAATAAAATGAAAGCGTTTTTAATACTATTTTTATCATCAGCTGTTTATGCTGATTTTATTAACACCAACTTTTATTTTGTTAGCTCTTCTCAGAGTAAACTGGAAAAGCAAGGACTAATTTTATATGGTTCTAGCACATATACTCCTCAATACAACGGAGGTGGAACAAGCTTGAATAGTTATTTATATAATATTTCATCAAATACTTGGACACAAAATTTTGCACCTTGTTATGGAAATAACAATAATCTTATGTCAATTAATGGTTTGACCTCTATTGAAAATTTAAATTTATTTGTCTTATTATGTGTTAGTCAAAATACAAACACCCAAATAAACCTTGTCTATTTATATTTCTATAATGCAACAATAAGTAATTGGACAAATATTTTAATAAATTTTCCAACAACACTTGGACCAGCTCCTCTATTTTCATTTTCAATGCAGAATTCTTCATTATTTATAGCGCCAGGTTCAACTTTAATATATAACTCATCAGGTATTTTTACAAATAATAATAATGTTAATATAAATCTAAATAATAATCCAATGGGTTATGTTGAAAAACAAAAATTATTATTTGTTATGACATCTGGTCAATTACAACCAATAAGTGTATATGATTTGAATACAAATCAAGCAAGTGGTATGAATTTTAATTTATATTATTCATCAATGTTTGTTTTACAAGATAAATCATTGGTATTTATAGCAGGTGGTTCGACCGATAGTCAATGTCAATATCCCACAAATCAAATGAGCATTTATGATGCTAATACACAAAAAACATCTGTATTCTTTTTATCAGTCGCAAGATGCAATATTGGAATAAATGCAATTTCTAAAAAAAATTTAATATTTTTTGCAGGTGGCTATTATGCAGATAATCAAGGTTATACAGTACCTGTAAGTGTCGTAGATGTCCTAGATTTGAATACTATGACATTTACTACTTCACAAATTGCGGTTGGTGGTTCTATAACATCTTCTATTGAATTCAAATCTAACATTTTTTTTATGAATAGTATCTTAAATGTTGTTAGTGGATGTATCGGAGGATATGGAATAATCAATCCAGTTGAATGCATTCAATGCACAGCTGGATTTTATTGTCCACTTTATTCTACTACAGCCAATCAAATTGCTTGTCCAAAAGGAAGTTATTGTCCTGCAGGAAGTTCGAGTTCTATAATTTCACCCACAGGAACATATAATCCAAATATTCAAATGTCTGCTCCAATGATTTGTCCAGCTGGATATTACTGTCCTCAAGGAACAATTAATCCATTAGGATGCACACAAGGCAGTTATTGTCCAGCTGGAAGTGGAAGTCCAACTTCTTGTCCAACTGGAACATACAATAATAATGTAAATTCATCATCAATTAATGATTGTTTACTTTGTCCAACGGGGACATATAATAATTTTGGGACAGGTGGAATAACAATTTGCAAACCTTGTTCAAGAGGATATTATTGCCCTCCTGGAACATCCTTACCACAACCTTGTGGTTCGAATTATTACTGCCCAGATGGTCAAAATTTGGTGTCTTGTCCAGCAGGAACTTTTTACGATGGTGTATCCGCATCTGATGTATCATTTTGTAAATCATGTCCAAAAGGATATTATTGTGCTGGTAAAGGCACAACTGCGATCACTTGCACCCCTGGAACATATACTGATGAAGAAAAAAGTGCACAATGTAAGACATGTCCAGAAGGATATTATTGTCAATTTGGTTCAACAACACCAATTATTTGTCAAATGAATACATTTGCGGATAAGGGCTCACCTGCTTGCACAAATTGTCCAAATGGTCAATTTACAAGTGGAATGGGAGCGAGTGCTTGTGAAACATGTCCATCTTCGAAATTTTCGATAGATGGATGGTGGTGTATGTCACAATATGAGAAAATTGTTTTTTTAGCGATTTGGATTGGATCATTTATCTCGGGTTTGTTCACATTGTGGAAAGTTCGTAATTTTTATATAGATAGAAAAATAAAAATTATTGAAAATGGATTAAAACCATCTATCAAAACATTTTTATTCATTGAGATAATTCTTAAAAATAAAGCAAGAAGAAATGCAGAACTTACAAATCTTGAAAATGATAATCAACCTATTCTAGATGAAGATAAAGAAAAAAATAAAAAAATTGAAGAAACAATTATTTTTCTACAATCAATAAAAAAATAATTTATTTTTTTGTTTTTCTATTGTTATATTATTGTTATATTATTTATTTTATTTATAATATATAAAAAAAAAGATATAAAATAGGCTCCAAATCGTCATAGAATGCAGGGAGTTACAGTTTGTCTTCGTGAGGAACCCCAAAATATAAAATAAACTGAAAACACTACTTTCCAACGGCAGGCGGGACAGATTTTAATTTTAATTTTTATTTTTATACATTTTTATTATTTTTTTCTTTTTTTATTGTTGTATTATTGATATATTATTTATTTTTTAATAATATTATAAAAAAAAGAAAGAAAATAGGCTCCAAATCGTCATAGAATGCAGGGAGTTACAGTTTGTCTTCGTGAGGAACCCCAAGATATAAAATAAACTGTAAACACTACTTTCAAACGGCAGGCGGGACAGATTTAATGGCTGTCATAAAAATTGAAACGAAATTAAAAACTGCAAAAAAATAAAATTTAAAGAAAAATATATATTATAATATATAAAAATGACAGAATATGAAATTTTTAGTGTTTCTAATTATGCATCATCCAATAATGATTTCATTAAAAATAAAAAAATAATTTTTAATTCCATAGATTTACTTGCGGAAGAGTTAGAAAATAATGATAAATTTTATCATTTTAGAATTCACGCCGATCAGACTTACATATTTTTTGGGGACATAGATAATTATCAAGATGGAATAGATCGTTTTAAAAATATATTGTTAGAGTTTCTTAAAAACCGCTATGATATTAAAATTACAGATGAAGACATAAAATATACGCAAAATAACAAGAAAATCGGTTCATATCATTATAGTGTTCCTGTGTTATATGGATCTCTAACAAAATTGAAGGAAATACATAATCATTTGGTTAATGATAATAAATCAGACTTTATTAGAAAAGGTGAGAAGAAAATAGAGAAATGTATTGATACTACTATATATTCGGAACATTGGTATAGATGTCCGAATCAATCGAAAGGTAATATTTCCGAAATTTCAAAAAATAATAAACACATTATTATCTTTGGAGAGATGAAGGATTTTATAGTTTATTATATACCTGAAAACAGTATCAATATTGATGATAAGGAATATATCGAAGAAATTGTTCAAATGCAGAAAATGGAAAAGAAGAATAATGACAAAATAATAATGAAGAATAAAGAAGAAGAAAATCAACTATCTGTTTACAAAAATAATTTTGTTTTAAGCACAACGCTAGGTCAACCAACACTTTATAAAAAAATGTTTGATGAATGTTATTCTCAAGAGCGATTTGAAGTTTATGAGTATTGGATTACAGTTGGGATGGCTATTAAAAATACATTTCATAATGAGGAAGAAGCATTTGATTTATTCAATTATTATTCTTCAAAAGGTAGTAATTATGAAGGAACTGAGAAAACAAAATATAAATACGGTACTCTCGTTAAAAAAAATAGTTCCAATGGATTCACAACCGCAACTATTTACTACTATGCTATTGCAGATAATAAGCCGAAATTTATTGAAATTATGAGTAAAAATTCTTTTGAATTAGGTCAAACCGATATGTGTAAGTATTTGAAAATAATTGCAGGACACAATTTCATATATAAAGTTGTAGGAGACAATTATGTTTTATTTTGTTTTAATGGAAAATATTGGGAAACTGATAGCATTTTATTTAGACAGTGTTTGAGTACAGATTTATATGAATTTTTAAAGAATATTTTGATAGAAGTTTACTGGAATAGTAAGGACTTCGTTTCTTTGAAATCAAAAATAGAGAGATTGAAATGTGTTTCATTTAAAAAAGATGTTGAAGAAACTTACAAAGAATATGGAACAAATAATACTATTAATTTTGATGATAAATCATATTTGTTTGGATTTAATAATGTTGTGTACGATCTTGAGCAGGGAAATTTTAGGGATTATAAATATGATGATTATGTATCAATTACTTGTGGATATGATTGGAGAGAACCAACCGATGAAGAAATTACAGTAGTTAATGATTTAATTGATTCTATAATGCCAGTGAAAGAGGAAAGAGATTTGTTTCTTCAAATAATGTGCACTGCATTAGATGGAAAATGTTTAGAAAAATTTGTTATTTTTAATGGTGGAGGAGGAAACGGCAAAGGAGTTATTGATGATTTATTATTGAAAGCGGTTGGAAATTATGGTATGATCGGGAATAATGGAATATTATTTGAGACAAGTAAAACTGGTTCTAATCCAGAAAAGAGTAATATTCATAAGAAAAGATTGGTTATTTTTCGAGAACCAAGTGAAAGAAATAAGTTTGAAAACTCTGTTATCAAGGAGTTGACTGGAGGTGGAACATTCTCTGCAAGATCACATCATGAAAAAACAACTACAAAAGAACTAAATTTAACGATGATTGTAGAATGTAATAAGAGACCATTATTTGCGGAGGAACCACAGGATGCAGAGACAAGAAGGATAATCGATTTGTTTTTTAGATCAACATTTACAACGGACAAAACATTGGTTGACAGTGAAAATAATATATTTTTGGCAAAACCAGAATATAAAAGTGCAGAATTTCAGGAAAAATATAAATTTGCCTTGATTAAAATATTGCTAGAACAATATAAAATATTCAAAAAGAATGATTCTGTTCTTAATCCACCAAAATCGATAAAAGAAAGAACACAATTATATCTTGAAATGTCTTGTAATATAGTCCAATGGTTCAAGGATAATTATACTTTGACTAATAATAAAACAGATTTTATACAAGTAAAGGATATTTATGCAGATTTTGTATTAAGTGATTATTATGTAAATTTATCTAGAAGTGAAAGAAGAAAATATAATAAAACGTATTTTCTAGAATATTTTCAGACAAACATATTTTTTAGAAAATACTTTGTTGAAAGATACAACAACATTCGAAGTCTTCTTAAAGAATGGAAAAAAAAGGAAAACGACATTGAAAATCAAGATAACTAATTATAGTTTTTATAATCTATAAATTTGATTCAATATGAGAAATCCTATTTTCAATTAAATATATTTTTTGCATTATTTCATGGAAATATCCCATTTCAATAATATTATTTTTAAGCATTGGCTCATTTATATTTTGAATCATACTTATATTTTTTCTATTTTTTATAGTTTTTTCCAGAAATATAAAATTTTTAAATGTAAATTTTAATCCATACTCATTCATTATTTTTATTCTTTGATAAAAAAATTTACTTATTTTATATAAAGAAAAAACAAATGATAGTATCGATCCTATCCAAATTCCTACAAAAATAATTTTCTCATAAGTCGTCATACACCACCATCCATCTATTGTAAATCTAGATGATGGACAGATAACACATGAAGATTTACCATTTGATGCAGTAAATTGCCCTGGCTCACAAGGAGTGCATCCTGATGAACCTATTGTCGCAAATGTATTTACTGGACAAATTTCTGGATTAAATGATCCAGATATACAATAATAACCAGCTGGGCAAATTTTGCAAGTTGATAATCCTTTTTCATCTGAATATGTTCCTGGATTACAAATTTGTATCGACTTACCATATCCCGGACAAAAACTACCAACTTCACATGATTTACAATCTGAAACTGATAATGATGATAATTGTTCTTGATATGTTCCCATAGGACAAGCGATCTTATCTCTTGGTTCGGGACAATAATAATTAGGTGGACAAGGCATAGGTGTGCTCGAATGATTTCCGCAGAATGTTCCAAGAGGACAATTTAAACAATTTTCAAAACCTGCTTTTCCTGGAAAAGCATTAAATGTTCCTTCTGGACAAATTGCACAATCATTTATACTTTTTGCACCATTTATTGTTCCATATGTTCCTGATGGACATAACTCATAATTTATAGATTGATATGGACAATAATTACCGATTGAACATTCAATTGGAAAGGATAATCCTACATTTGGACAATAATAACCACTTGGACAGAATAAACAATCACTTGAATATATACTTCCAGTATTATTATTAAATGTTCCTAAAGGACAAGATATAGGATTTACTAATCCATTTTCTGGACAATATGCTCCCATATCACAATCTATCGGTTGAATTGTGCCGTAATTGGGACAATAATTTCCTTTAGTACACAATAAACAATCAGCTCTGAATATACTACCGAATTTAGTGTTAAATGTTCCTTTTTGACATTTATTTGGAATAATTGTTCCATTATTCGGACAAAAACTTCCTTGAGAACAAATTAATGGAACAATCATTCCTTCATCTGGGCAATAAAATCCAGGTGAACATATCTTACAATCAGATATCGATGTTTTACCATTTTCTGGATTAAATGTTCCAGATGGACATTTAATTGGAGCTATTAAACCTTCTGAAGGACAATAACTTCCTTTTTCACATGTTATTGGAGAATATAATCCACTGTTGGGACAATAACTTCCGATTGGGCAATTTATCCCTGAAATTAATCCAGTTGATGGACAATATTTTCCAATTTGACAGGCTAATCCAAAATTTAATCCAGTTGTTGGACAATAACTTCCAACTAGGCAAGCGATTGGATCTTTCATATTTAAATTTGGACAATAAAAGCCCTGTGGACAAGTAGTTGCTGTTTTTAATCCAGCTGTTGGACAATAACTTCCTAACGGACAATCTTTTGGTGAAGACATCATTGAATCTGGACAATAATTTCCAGCAGTACAAGATAAACAACTAGACGCCATATATGATTGTTGATTTGGATTATAGGTTCCTGGAGAACAAGAAATGTATTGAATAAGTCCCATAGAATCACAGTATGCTCCTGGTGGACAAATTACCATATTACTTAAAGCTACAGAAGGACAATAATTACCAATTTCACATACTAAACAATTTTGAAATAGACTCTTTTCTACATTCGGATTATATCTTCCGGCAGGACAAGGAGTTGGTGTTGACATTCCATAATTAGGACAATAATATCCACTTGGACAAACTGTTTCAACTTCTGCACCTGTTCCAATACAGTAATATCCTGGCTGTGATTGAACACAAGCAGTAATTGATGTTGAACCATAATTTGGGTTAAAAGTGCCGGTTGGACATGGAGTTCCAGATGAAACTAATCCAGGTTTATCACAATAATTCCCGGAATTGCATGAATAAGGATAAGTTAAATGACTTACCGGGCACCAATATCCTATAGGACATTCAGTTAAAACACCATTATTGCAATAATAACCAGGAGTAGCATCACAGCATTCACTGATTACAATATTTAAAATTATTAGAATAATTATTCGAATCATTTTGTTAATAATAAAATAAATTTTTTTGTTATCAATTTTTTTGCATCACGATATCTAGAATATTAAAAAAATTGAAATAAAAAATTATTATTTCAAAAAGAAAAAAAAATGGAAAAGATTAAATCATATTTTTACATTAATCTGCGTCAAGACCTTTGTTTTGAGGACATTGTTGATGAAAATTATCCAATTATTCTGGACGCTTTTGAAAACAATAATATTATTGAAACTGAAAACAAAAATATTATGTTTTACTATGATCTTTATTACTTCACCAAGAAAAATGTAAAAAAAATTAAATATTACTATGATAAACTTATATCTAATGGTAATGATAAAGCTATTGTAAATTTAGCGTATTATTATTATATTGAAAAAACATTCCTTTAATGAAAAAATATTATCTTATGGCAATTGAAAAAAAAATTGATTTATTTTTTTATTATTGTAGTAATTTAAAGTAATAATGTTTGACTATCAAGAGTTTAACAACGCTTTATATGCTTCCCTAGCTGGGAATAAAAACTATTGTAATTATACGGAGGAACCTAATAGAAATTCATCTAATAGGTTTAACAATGCTTTATATGCTTCCCTAGCTGGTAAGAAAAACTATTGCACTTATGCTACGGAAGAACCTTATAGATATTCATCTAATATTAACGAAGCTAAATATAGAACTATGCAAGAAGATATTCAAAAATTTATGGCAAGAAGAAATTATAAAAACTAATTAAAAATCACAAAAAAATTTTATCAATCGTAAAAAATAAAATATTCTAATCAATTATATAATATGCTGAAATCTTTGCTTTTTCTCAGCTTGCTTTCATTCGCTTTAAGCGACATTCCCATAGTTCACAATGAACTTTCGGAGAACGATGAATGGGCTCATTTCTCGAAATTCCAGAAAATCTACAACAAAGAATACGAAAATTTCGAGGAATTTGAGAATAGATTCGAGATATTTCGCACAAACTTGAATCGTATTATTCTTCATAACGACAATTCTTCCCAAACTTTCAAAATGGCAATTAATCAATTCGCTGATATGACTCCCGAGGAATTTAGTGCTGTGCGTTTAAATGGATACAAAAAATCTCACAAAAAATTGTTTAGCACCAATTTAACTTGTCTCTCGTTCAAAGGGACTAACAAAACCCTTCCTGACACGGTCGATTGGCGCTCAAAAGCTGTTACTCCCGTGAAAGATCAAGGGCAATGTGGTAGTTGTTGGTCATTTTCTTCAACTGGTGCAATGGAAGGTGCTTGGGCTATCGCAAAAGGGCAACTTATTAGTTTAAGTGAGCAACAATTGATGGATTGCAGTAGAGGTTTAGGTAACCAGGGATGTAATGGTGGAGATATGGATCCCTCCTTTCAATATGTTATTCAAAACGGTGGAATTTGTTCCGAGAGTGAATATAAATATAAGGCTAGAGATTCCAATAAATGCAAGAACTGCACCAAAGTTGCTCATTTTTCGAATTGTGCAGATGTTACTCCTAATGACCAACTTGCTCTCAAAGAAGCAGTAGCGAATGGTCCAGTTAGCGTTGCAATTGAAGCCGACTCCAATTCATTCCAGTTTTATTCAAGTGGCGTTTTAACTGACAAGGGTTGTGGAACTAATTTGGATCACGGTGTGCTAGCAGTTGGATATGGTGAAGAAAATGGTGTCAAATATTGGCTTGTTAAAAATAGTTGGTCAGATTCTTGGGGTGACCAGGGATTCATTAAAATTGAGAGAAGTGAAAGTGCGAATGACCAAGGAATATGTGGTATCGCTATGGACCCTTCTTTCCCAATTGTGTGAGAAAAAATTGATTAAAATATTTACAGATATTTCTAATATAAAATGCCGGTTACATTTTATGATAAACTAATGGGAGGAATGGAGGATGTTGTCCTTACAAGTGTATATCCCACAAAACACGCACTTCGAAGAATGAAAGAACGTGGAATATCGATTGAAGAAGTTCAAAAAACGCGTCCAAAAGCCACACTGATAAAAGAAGGGAATATTTTAATTACTGCTTTTCCAAATAATACTCATCATTCTTTTGGTGATAATATAAGTAGTCCAATAATTTCTCAAAATTCCAATAATGTTTTTACAGGAAAAGTTGGATTATCAAGGAGACTTATTCGTCATATTGCTTACAAACACTTTGATAAATTAAATTCATTTATTGAAGGAAAAGTTTTTGTCAATGAGGATCGCCTTTACGTGAAAATCAAGTCGAAGAGTGAAGAAGAAGTCATTTTTATGATGGATATAATCAAGAAAATGTCAGAACTTTTTACTGAAAAGGTGATCCAAATATATGTTTCATCATTTGATATGAATGGAAAAAGCGAGGAATTTATCAATAACATTCAATCCAAACGTAAGGAACAAAACAAGATTCCAATCTTTTTTAGACAAGGAAAATGCTATGTTGTTTCTCGATCTGATAAGGAAATTGAGAAATTGGAATCAATTGTTAGAAATCAATAAAAAAATTGATAATATAAATCATAGATTACCAATGAATAAAATGCAAGAAAATTGCCCGAATTGCAACAGAGAAAATGTTAGTTTAATCCCAAAATACATCTATGGTTCATTATATGTAATGTGCATGGATTGTTGGGATAATTATTATAAGACTTAAAAAAATTGAATGAATATATATCCCAAACAAAATGAATTTCAATCATCAAATATTATGTGGTAATCCTTGTTATTATTATAATTGGTGCTGTTATTTACTTTGTTCTTCGTTTGTTTGGATCCAATATAGTAATTATGAAGACTTCCAAACGAAAAAAAGACCTTTCGAATGTGGAGCAAATCTAACAAAAGGAGGATGCTGCCGCAATAATTGCAATTGTACATCAAAAAAATGCAATATGAATAATCAATGCGATTAAAAAATAATAATATCTTTTTATAAAATATATTATGGATGGTTTACAAATTGGTAATCCCAATCCTCCAAAACATTTAACACATTTACATGAAGAATGTTTTGTATTAGATGGTGGTTCTAATTCTTTCTGCAATTAAAAATATTTCTGCAATTGATTATATTTGCAATTTCTTTGCTTTTTCTTTACTAATTCTCTTACCATTGTAGAAATACATTATTTGTCCATTACTCGCTTTTATTCTTTTTACTGTTTTCGCTTTTTTTACTTTTTTAGCTTTCTTCTTCGCACCTCCTCCTTGAGTCATATATTTTAATTGAATATATCCTATTGTATTGGTGTCTCCAATTTTTTGAATAAGGACAAGCCCATTATCAGTTGGTTGTCCACAAGCCATTGCTAAGTCATCACTTGGGTTCACTTGCAATCCCTTATGAGGATAACCATTAAGAATTGGTGTTGTATTGGGATCTGTTGCATCATCTTGCAATCGAAGTGTTTTAGTACCTAGAGAACTATTTAATTTATATCCTTGAAATAAGTTCCCAGTTATATAATTTTTATTCAAATATCCAATTTTATTAGGATCATTTAAAGCAAAAACTAAGACATAATCATTACCAGTTACATTTCCACAGGGGTAGAATATCTTGTCAGTTGGCTCTATATTTTTTCCCTTAAAATACTTTCCATTTATTAATGTATTAACATTTGGATCATCCAGACTATCTAAAAGTCTCAATGTTTTTCTAGTTTGTATCCTGTAACTATTATTTTTATTGTTATTATTGAGAGAAGATTGTGCAGGTTGAGCTACAGGAACTGCTTGAGGCTTGGGTTGTTGTACAGGTTGAGCTACAGGAACTACTTGAGGCTTGGGTTGTTGTACAGGTTGAGCTACAGGAACTGCTTGAGGTTTGGGTTGTGGTGCAGGTTGAGTTACAGGAACTACTTGAGGTTTGGGTTGTGGTGCAGGTTGAGCTACAGGAAAGATCGGTGCAATAGATGAGGGTGTTACTTGAGTAGTTTTGCTATTATAATCTTGAAGTAAAGATGATGTTGGTCCTTTACCAGCACTCTCGTGATAAATAGTGATGTGAAATCCAGTAGGATAATTATTTGAGTCGAGTAAATCTCGCATAATAGCCATATTTTTAACTCCTCCTATTTTTGCGGGTCCCAAAAAATATATTGTTCCTGGTTTTGGAAAATCACCCTTAAAGTCAACGTGTGGAGGTCTTGTGTTATAATATAAAGAATTGTATAAAGTCACTAAAACTGAATCATTACCAGCCTTTGGTGTACCGGTTATTAAATAAGGTCTAGCCTGGGTTTGTGATTGGGTAGGTGGTTGTTGTGCTGTTTGTGTTGGTGGTGCAGCTGCAGTTGTTACCGGTTTTGGTGTCTTACAAATAATAGTCGATTGTAATTCAATGGCGACAGGTAAATGATCAGAAGTTGGAAATATTGAGGCATCATATTCGAAATTAGTGGGGACATAATTGGGTTGTGTTATTGTTAAATTACTACTAACCAAAATATAATCACCATATAACCTATCTTCACCCTGTTTTTTGCGTAGACTCTTACCAACACAGCAGGTGAGTGGTGGTTGTTGTGAGCTGCTCACAGTTAATGTGTTAAGATTTGTGAAAGTAGTGTATTTGAAAGGTTGAAGACCTTGCCAGTATTTACCGTATCCATGATCATTAAAATCTCCTGCTGCAATCACTTTGAATGTTTTACCTGAAATGACACTCGATATATCATTTACTGCTTTTTTGTTGAAATTTTTGAAATTAGATAGAGAAGATGCAATTACACCATTTTGTAAGTCTTTGGACAGTTCATTTTCAAGGGTATCTTTTGTAACATGGTGATCATTATGTAAGTTTATAAATATATAATAATTGCAATCTTTTTTCCCATATAAAAATAAAATCTGGTATGGTCGTCCTCCTTTTGAACCAATATTTCCAGTTTTAACTGCTAAAAGATCGTACTTTGATTTATCATAAAAGGTTGCAACTTCTGCCTTAAAAGGTGGCGGTGCTTGATTATGAACATATCCTCCCATTTTTTTTAGAGTACTGCTATTATTTAAAATATCATTCCATTTTGTTGCTTCTTGAATTGCAACGAAATCATATGAAGATTGATCAATAAATCTAGCAACATTTATCAAACAAGGTGTTGAGCCATTTATTTTTGGTAGTGAACCGCAATGACCGGATATAACACTAGCAGTACTGTTCATTGGATTACCTGTCATTGATCCCCAAGATACATTCCACGATAATACTTTTATGTTTATTGACATCTATATTTTTTATAGATTTTTTTTTTTTATACTAAATTATAATATACTTTACCATTTCTGCTTGTAACCTTTGTTTTTATATTTCTATGTGTTAGAGAACCTTCACCATGGAATGTTCCATCTTTAAATTCGCCCTCATAAATGTAATGACTCCACTTGAAAATCCCCACTCCATCTGGGTCACCATTTTTGAACTCTCCTTCATAGATATCGCCATTTTGAAAAGTAAGAGTACCATAACCATTTGGTTCATCATTCTTGAATTCGACAACATACTTCCTATAATTTTTTATCCAAGTTTTTATGCCTCTTCCTTCCATTTTATCATTAAAAAATTCGCCTTCATATGTGAATTTATTTGGTATTGATAATTTACCAATCCCATTTTTCTTTCCATTGAGATATTGACCTTCATATTTACTTGACATTTTTATTGTTGATTAATCATTTATTTTTTCTATCATTTTTTATTTTACAATAAAAAATGATTTTATTTTCTATTATTACATTCATTAAAAAATGGATCAATACGATATTCTACCAGGTTTAATTAAAAATAGAATAATTGGGCAAAAATATATTTACGGGAATCGAATTATTACTTGGAATGGTAGAACATTATCTTGTGATCATGGCAAGTATTATGGAGATTGTCATTTGTGCAATAAATCTTTTATATGCGAACATAATAAAAAAAAGAGGAATTGTGTTCAATGCAACCCAGATAAAATATGCAGACATGATAAACATAGATATCGCTGTTACGAATGTCGATTTGGCGAAAAATGCATTCACAATAAATACAAATTTTTTTGCAAAGATTGTGGCGGTAGAGGAATTTGTGAACATAATATAAAATATTCTAACTGCAAAAGATGTAATAAAAATATAGTTTGCGAACACGGTATAAACAAAAAAATATGTTTTTCTTGCCGGGGTTCAAGAATTTGTGGTCATGGTAAATATAAAGATAAGTGTATAATTTGCATTGGTCCCAAATTATGTCCTCATTTAAAGAAGAAAACTTTGTGCAAGATTTGTAAAAAAAATAGTCTTGTTTGTAATCACGGTAAAAATATAAAAAATTGTCAAGAGTGCTACGTTCCAATAACAGATATTGAATTTAAACAATTGATTGATTCAAATTATTATAATTTATGAATATCATTATGGAATAATTTCTAAAAAATTGATGTATATTTCTACTGAATATTTATCAAAAAAAAATGCAGCTATTTATTTTACTATTTGTAATTAACAAAGTTATTGCACAAAATTGCGCGGCTACTCCGGGTAATTATTGCAATTCAACAGGAACTATTGTTCCATGCACACCTGGAAATTATTGTCCATTTGCAGGAATGACAAGTATGTATCCTTGTACTCAAGGATATTACTGTCCAAATTATGGGATGAGTAATTTAACACTTTATCCTTGTCCAGCTGGAACTTATGGTGCAACAACTGGATTGTCTCAATGTACTAACTGTGTTCTTGGTCATTATTGTCCAACGTCAGGATTGACTAGTCCAACTCCTTGTCCACCATATTATTATTGTCCAAATGTTGGAGCAATTAATCCAGTAGTTTGTCCAAATGGTACATACTCTTTCCAAGGTTCAGACACAATCTTAGACTGCTTAAATTGTCCAGTCGGATTATTTTGTCCATATCAAGGAATAACTCAGTTCCAGTTCAGTTGTATCACTTACAATCCTGCTTGTAATTGTCCACCTGGATATATTTGCCCATATCCAAGTATGATGGAACCTATACCGTGTCAACCTGGAACAATTCCACAAAATAATCAATGTCTTCTTTGTGCTCCTGGAAATTATTGTCCAACATTAGCAACATCGAGTCAAATACCTTGTCCCATAGGAAGCTATTGTCCAAATGTTGGAACAATTAATCCATTTCTTTGTCCCTCTGGAACATTTAATCCTAACACAGGTTCATTATCAATAGATAATTGTTCACCCTGCACTGCAGGGAATTATTGTCCAACTAATGGTTCATCTATTCAAACAATTTGTCCAATTGGATCATATTGTCCTAATAATGGATTGAGTATTCCTTCCCAATGTCCTCAAGGATATTATTGTCCAACGTCGGGACTGACTAGTCCAACTCCTTGTCCGATTGGAACATATTGTCCTAATCAAGGAATGACTACACCAATAAATTGTCCTGTTGGAACTTTTAATTCTATAACGGGAAAGAATTCGATAAGCGATTGCTTGAACTGTACAATTGGAAATTTTTGTCCATCACCTGGACAAAGTTCTCCTATAATATGCACACAAGGTAATTACTGTCCATCTTTTGGATTATCTAATCCAATTGCTTGTCCGATTGGAACATATAATAGTTTCACTGGAGGTGATTCGCTAAATTCTTGTTCATCTTGTCCAAAAGGTTCGATATGTCCAACAACTGGATTAACAAATCCAACTATTTGTAGTGCAGGAACATATTGTCCATTTCAAGGAATGGAATCAGGGTTAAATTGTCCTCAAGGTCAATATAATCCTGATCAAGGAAAAATAAATTGTTTTTCTTGTCCCTCTGGAAATTATTGCCCAAATATAGGAATGACAACTTACACTAATTGTCCAAGTGGTTCAATCTGTCCAGTGAATGGACTTTCGCAACCAATAACATGTCCCAATGGATATTATTGTCCTTCAACTGGGATGGTAACACCAACTAATTGCACTGTTGGAAATTATTGCCAAAATACTGGCTTGTCATCTCAAACAATTTGTCCTACTGGTAGCTATTGTCCTAATCAAAACATGATTAATCCAATTATTTGTCCAGCAGGAAGCTATTGTCCTAATCAAGGAATGCAAAACCCGACAACTTGCCCTGCTGGATATTATTGTCAAAACACTGGATTATTATCTCCAAAAATGTGTCAAGCTGGTTACTATTGTCCCAAAGAAAATTTGATTAATCAACTATCTTGTCCAAATGGATATTACTGTCCTTCAACTGGGATGGTAACACCAACTAATTGCACTTCTGGTTATTATTGTCCCAACCAAAATATGATTAATCCAACATCTTGCCCTGCTGGTAGCTATTGTCCCACCCAGAATATGATTAATCCAACAGCTTGTCCAGAAGGAAGTTATTGTCCTAATCAAGGTATGACTACTCCAGTAGATTGTCAAACAGGATATTATTGTCAAAACAGTGGCTTATCAACTCAAACAATTTGCCCTGCTGGTAGCTATTGTCCCAATCAGAATATGATTAATCCAACAACTTGTCCAGCAGGAAGCTATTGTCCTAATCAAGGTATGATTGTCCCAACTGCTTGCCCTGCTGGTTATTATTGTCAAAGCACTGGATTAATTATTCAAAGGATATGCCAGATGGGAAATTATTGTCCCAATCAAAACTTGATTAATCAAATACCGTGTCCTTTAGGAAATTTTTGTCCAGGACAAGGAATGCTAACACCATTTCAATGTGATCCAGGAAATTATTGTGATACTACTGGAATGTTTGTAACAAAATCATGCCCAACTGGGACATACAATCCACAGTTTGGAGCAGTAAATATTACAAGTTGTAGTCTATGTCCGATTGGAACATATTGTCCTAATTTTGGTTCAGTTAAATTTTTTAATTGTCCAGTTGGTAATTATTGTCCCATTGAAGGAATGTCTCAACCAACTGCTTGTCCAATCGGAACATATAATCCTTTAATTGGAAAAACACAACAAACAGATTGTTTAGGATGTCCAAAAGGTAATTATTGTCCTCAACAAGGAATTTCATTTCCTTTTACTTGTCCTCCTGGACATTACTGTCCTATCAATTCAAAGCAACCAATTGGTTGTCCTGTTGGAACTTATAGTTCTACTACTGGATTATATTCAAATACACAATGTCAACCTTGTCCAGCGGGAACTTACAATCTTAATGAGGGAATGTCTTCAATAGATGAATGTAATCCTTGTAGATTAGGTATGTATTGTCCAACTGGAACTTCACTTGAGCTTCCTTGTTTGCCAAATTATTATTGCCCAAATCCTTCGACAAAAATTGCTTGTCCTGCTGGAACATTTAATGAATTAGAAGCAGGTTCAAGTTTAGATTCTTGTAAGAGTTGTGAACCAGGATTTTATTGTTTAGGAAATGGAGCAGCCAAAGATTTATGCAACGCTGGAACATACTCTAATAAAGGTAGCACAAAATGCTTAGATTGTCCAGCTGGATATTATTGTGAAGTAGGAACTTCCAAACCAATTATTTGTCCTACTAACTCAATCGCTATAATAGGATCTCCTGCTTGCTCACCTTGTCCACAAGGACAATTTACCAAAGAACCAGGTCAATCCGATTGCATGGTATGTCCATCTTCTAGATTTAGTATTGATGGGTGGTGGTGCATGAATGTTTATGAAAGACTTGTTTTTGTTGGAGTGTGGATTTGTTCAATCGCATCAGGAGCAATGTCTATTTGGAAAGCGAAGAAATTTTATGATGGTCGCGTTATTCAAATAAAGGAAGCTGGTTTAATTTTAACATTTTACTCATTCATATTTTTAGAAAGGATGTTAACTAATAATGTTGAATTAACAACAGCAGAAGTCGAAGATATACCTTTCTTAAATAATGAGAGAAATGTTGATGATAAGATTATTACAATTAATGAGAAATTATCTATTTTTGAACATAGAATAGCTTCTCTTGAAAGTTGTAAAAATTAAAAATTTATAAAATTTTTAATTTTATAAAAGAATGGATTTTTTTACTTTGCATTGTCAAAGGGATTCCCAGATATTGCATGCAATTAAGGATACAAATGTTGTCAAAATTTTTAAGGAAAGTCAACCATTTAAATCTGAAAATAATTTAACGAATTATTACGGTGTTAATTATTTTGATAAGAATATTTGCAAGTTTATGCTTAAAACTGATAAAGAAGGCAAATCATCAATAACAATGAAAAAAGAATTTGAAATAATTGACAAAAAATCGATTGACGATTTTGTAGATACATTGTTCAAATATGTCGTAAAAATTCATGAAGATTATTTGAAAATAAAAAGTACATATTACATCAATCGAATAAATTATCACAATGAAATATATCTAAAAAAACCACTAACTCAAATTTATTATAGAGTTATAAATATTAATCTAGATAACACTTACACTGTTTTTCTCAATAATGGTGAAGTAGTTAGTTATAATTGTATTGAACATGTTTTGCAATCATTTCATTTGGATGAAGCAAGAAGAACTCTATTTTATAATATTCTTAAAAAAATTAGGATAATATAGTTACAATTTTAGATCCATCTATAAGGACCACTTCCTTTAACTAGAACCTTTTCCTTATCGGGTTCTATATCAATTTCACTTCTTAAACCATAAACTTGCCAGTAAAATTTACCGTTACTTCCTATTACAGTAAATTTCCCATTTTTAACACTAGTTGTCCTAAAATGAACGACTTCTTCCCAATTATCTTCATCTTCATACATTTGCGTAATTTGAACAGTAAATTTTGTGGCGAATTTGTCAACATAACTGTGCAATTCTATTTCAACCATTTTATTATTTGTTATTTCCCCTTTTCCTCTATAATATACACCTGCCTCTGGTCCTTCTAAGCAAGCGTGAATTAAATATTTGTGTGGATCTATAGGATGATCAATAACAAATGTTTTTGTATCTGATGAGTAATAAAATCCTGTGACACCACCTGTCACACCGTAAAACACTAATTGCTGTGGTGAACTCGAAACAGTAATATTTCCTGCCGTTATTGTTGAACCTGTAGCTCCTGTTGCACCAGTAGCTCCTGTTGCACCAGTAGCGCCTGTGGCGCCTGTTGCGCCTATAGCACCTGTTTCGCCTGCGGTGCCAGTAGCGCCAGTTGCTCCTGTACTGCTAGCACTTCCTGGAGCACCGGTTGCGCCAGTAGCGCCTGTTTCTCCAGTTACGCCTGTTGCGCCAGTAATACCTTGACCGGTAGCGCCAGTAACGCCAGTGGCTCCAGTAACACCGGTAGTGCCAGTAACGCCAGTGGCTCCAGTTTCACCTGTAGCGCCTGTTACGCCAGTGGCTCCAGTAACACTCGCACCTGTAGCGCCGGTAGCTCCAGTTACGCCAGTGGCTCCAGTAACACTAGCGCCTGTCGCTCCAGTTTCACCTGTGGCACCAGTTACGCCAGTAGCACCAGTTACGCCTGTGGCGCCAGTAACACTCGCACCTGTAGCACCAGTTACGCCTGTAGCACCTGTTACGCCAGTGGCGCCAGTAACACTCGCACCTGTAGCACCTGTTACGCCTGTGGCGCCGGTAGCTCCAGTAACACTCGCACCTGTAGCACCTGTTACGCCAGTGGCGCCTGTAGCACCTGTTACGCCAGTGGCGCCTGTGGCGCCAGTAACACTCGCACCTGTAGCACCTGTTACGCCTGTGGCGCCCGTTTCACCTGTGGCACCAGTAACTCCGGTAGCGCCAGTTACGCCTGTAGCGCCAGTAACGCCGGTAGCACCATTGGCTCCAGTTGCACCTGTAGCGCCTGTGGCGCCAGTAACGCCGGTAGAACCTGTGGCACCAGTAATACCTTGACCGGTAGCACCAGTGACGCCAGTAGCACCAGTGGCGCCCGTTACACCAGTAGCGCCAGTAGCGCCTGTGGCGCCATCGATACCATCTAAATTTACATTATAAGTTGCATTTCCAAACGTCCCACTTCCAATATTAGCGATTGATCCTATAATCATTGCTCCTGTTCCACTAGTATAGCTAGTAACTGTACCCTCAAATCTAGCGGTGCTATCCGTTTGTTTTACTACAACTACAGAGTTTCCAGTAATATATGCTAATCCAGTACCTACTGTAATTGAAACACTTCCACCAATTACAGGAGACAAGTTAGCAGTTCCACTCGTGTTATATCTATCACCAGACAATCCAGTAGCGCCCGTGGCGCCTGTGGCTCCTGTATCGCCAAATCCAGATACTCCAGTAGCGCCAGTGGCGCCGGTAGCGCCTGCAGCCCCATTTTTCCCAGCATTACCTTGTTTCCCTTTGGGACCAGTGGCGCCAGTAGCGCCTGTAGCGCCAGTTGCACAACAGCTTTTCACTTCAGCATGTTCATTATTAACATTAAATCTCGCATTATTATAAAAGCCTCTTGGCAATGTTTTCTTCACATTTTTACTAATATTTTTTAAAAGAGTTGTTGAAACAGTCCAAACCATCTTCTCATCAATCATTTCTATTTTTTGTAAAATGAACGCATAATTGTAGATTCCAATTTGCATTATCGTAGTTGGTTGAAATGGTAAATTTTGATTGAATAAATAGATAAAATATTCTAAATTTTTATTATAAATCAATCTTTGTGAATAATTATTGAGAAATGTTTGAATGAATGTTATTTTATCAATCTTATAAAAAATAATTGAGTAATTATTAGTACTCTTTTCCTCAATTTTAATGTTCCCATTGAAAATTTGATTCAAATATGATTTTGCACTAAGTGCTTTTTGGGTTCCTTGTAATAATGTTAGATTCCCTATATCAAACCTTGCATTACTTAGAGTACCTGTTTTTAATCCATTTGAAAAAGTAGTACTCTGATTTTTTATCAATTTTGTTGACACATTCCAGTGCATTTTACCTCCCGTATAAGTAGCCAGTTCTATAACAAATGCGTACTTTTTCTTATCAATGTAAACTGTTGCGGTTGGCTTAGTTGAATTTTTATTAAAAAAATTTACCCATTTACTTGGTTCTTCATCAAATATTGCTCTTTTTTCTCCATCATTCCCACTAACTTGATACAAAGTTAAAACGTCCATTTTATTAAAAGAAATACGATACCCATCTGGACAGATATTAGTAATGCAACAATCTGCATAAAAAAATTGATCAAACTGTGTGACTGAAAAATTCGTAATTAAATTTTTTTTTGACATTTATTATATTATACAATATAATAAAAATCTTACTCTTTGCTAAATAATTTACGTAAATTTAGAAAATATTTTGTAAGTAATATATTATAGAGGCTAATAATAATATTGTTTTTCCCCCTAATAATCCTGTTTTTCCAGTTCCAGAGTCAACTATTGAACAATGGCAAAAAGAATTTAGCGAACCTATTGTAAGTGAACCAGGTAATCATTTCTCTAAAGGTGTAGTGTTTGCTGATTAAAGTTTATAAAAATTGAATTAAAAACTTGCTCAAATACCTTATAAAAAATGCAAAGTGCAACTACAACGCAATTCACTTTTCAAGATTATACGTACTTGAAAAGTATAAAAGATTTTTTGATAGCAGAGCTTTGTTTCCCGGATAAGGTTGAACCCACAGAGGAAACGTTCGAGGATTTCAAAGATTTACATTTTATGAAATTAGTCAAAATACAAGCCAATTACGTTGGAAATATTGAAAATACAATTTACGCATCAATTGTCTTTGGATACATTTACTTTGTTATTATTGAAAATGGGACATATTTGATGGATAATAATGAAATCTACAAATTTGTCGCTGATTATTTCAAGAAAATTGATCAAATGACAACAACGCAAAAAATTAAACATTTTATTTTTAGTGAAGGTTGTCACACAATTAAAAGTGTTACTTCACTAGCATTTTACGTAGCATTGAAGAACCGCTGTTTTGAAGATGTTCGTCGAATGATTATTGAAAAATACGAAAAAGAAATTGATGGATATTTAATTCAAGATGAAAAAATAGCGGAATTCTACATTGATAGAGACAAAACGGTCCTATTGCGATATCACTCAAATGCTCAACTTTATCTCAAAATTATGGAGTACTTGTTTGACGAATTCATTCTGTTATTTGAACGTTCTTTTGAAAGAGATGAGACTATTGATGAAAATATGGAAAGAATTGTATTTTCCAGGAATTTTTGCAAGAATAAAGATATCAAGATTTATTGATAAAAATATTATAATTTATACCAATGATAAAAATTGATTCATTTATTTTCTATGCTCGCTCCATAAAAAAATGATAAGCAAACAAACAGCGAGTAGAGAATTATTACTTCAATATATTATTTTAGCTGGGTTTTGGATACACGCAGCATTTTTATTAACAATGAGAAATGTTATCAATAAAGATGATTGTTCATTTGATGCTCGTATCCATTTTGACGCAGTAATTATATTAGAAATAATAGGTAATATTTTTATGACAATCGCAACTGTAAGTTTTAGCTTTTTATTAATGAATTATGATATGGATACAATTAGTGATAGAATTGACAAAGAGAATACTACTCGTTTTTTTCAAGGTTTCTCTTTTCTTTTCTACTTTGTTAATAGCATTATCACAAACATTGCTTTTTTCAAAAGCGATTATGTTATTGGTAAATTGGAAACTTGTTCAAATATAGACGCGGAAGTTGCCTACAGAACATATACATTTTCCTTTGCCTGGATATTATTCCTACTTTATGCGTACATAACAATTGGAATATTATTCTTATTCTTTGTCACGATTATCATCGCAATTAAAGAATCAAATTTATTTATATGTGGTTGTGGATGGTTAAAGAAATATAGTTGTTTCTATTCTTGTAAAAGAGTATCTCCCATCAATGTAACATCACGAAACAATAAATGTATTCAAACGGAAAATGATATTGTTGTTCCAATCTCATCACTTAAAAATGAAATTAAGCCGTTTACATGCATAATTTGTATGGTGAATAACATTGATGCAATAATTGAGCCGTGCAATCATATGTGCATGTGTAAAGATTGCATAGGAAAGTTATCAAATAAGAGTTGCCCTTGCTGCAATAAACAAATTACAAATTTGAAAAATATTTATGTTTCCAATCTTCAAAATAATTATTATAAACAAAGTCAAAAACAAAAATTGAATATTTTAAACACAATATTCTAGTAAAAAAAATGCTACCTTATCATTCAAAACATGGAAGTATGTATTTTAACCCAGGTTTCAACAAACCACTCAATAAAACAGCATTAGGTCGTATTGCCAAAAACACTTGGGTATATTTTAACGATGAATTTAATCAAAGTATCGATGAAATTGATGGAAGAACAATGTTCTTGAAATTAGGAAGAGAATTTAACCAGCCAATTAGTAGGACGCCGCACTTTCTTCGTGGAATCATGTTTGGAAGTAGGTATAATCAACCCATTGAAAATCTTTCGAAACAATTACATTATGTTAGTTTTGGTAAGGATTTCAATTATCCAATTGATTCCCTAGGAGATTGGGTTGAAGAACTTGAAATAGGAGAACTAGATGGCTCTAATTTCATTCATCCAATCAATAATTTATCTAGTGGTTTGTCGATATTCATATTAAGAGCTGGTCCAGCTTTCGATGAGACTATTAAATTTGAAAAAGCAGTACACCTTCAAAAAATAATATTTGGAGGATATTTTAACCAGTTAGTAATTGGAGAAAACTACGAAATTGAAGAGATAGATGAAGAAGAAACAAATGATAGAATTTCTCAGGTTAGTCCAGTTATTCAAATTCCCAATGTATTCTTTCTTTGTCTTGGTTCAAATTATACTCAAACACTCGATTTTCTCCCTGACTCTATCCAGTTTCTTTTTATTGGATATGATTATGGAAAATGGGAAGATCGCATTGATCCTCCAACGTATCCAGAAAAATATTTTAGGAGATTATCCACTGAATTAGATATTTCGACTATAACGAAATTACCAACTTCTTTGGGAAGTTTAAGAATTGCAACGAGTGAAGAAAATTTAATCGAATTGAGGAAAAGATTTCCTAATGTTCATATTGGAAACCCTGAATACATTAACATTGAAATACAACAATTTCAAGATTCATCAAATTTTGTTTGATTATTAAATTTATAATCCAATCTTTGAAAAAATTGAATATTTTCAATTTTATTTACTTTTAAACTATATAATGGAAGATTGGATAAAAGACCAGATTAAATTTGGGCGAACAATTTGCCTTTATGATAAATACTGGAAACCAATTTATCTAATCAATCCAATTAATTACAATAAATCATTATTACATTTTATTCAAGATACTTTCGATCCTAATTCACATCACCTCATAGCTGATAATAAAAATCTAGTTTGTGGAATACAGGGATATAATTTTTACACATATTTTCCCAATAAAAACAATCCTATGGAAATATTTGAAGTTTTCTCTTATTTTGAAGAAATAAATACTTTATTAAAAACACCACATTGGAGTCATCTTGGGAAAGAAAGTAGGATTTTTCCAGATGAAATAATGGATGATATTTGGCAAAAATTTTACTCAGATATTATTGTAGAGAGAATAAAGACTTTTTTCAATTTATTAACTTGGAAATTTGATAGATATTATAGAAATTATTATGTTTATTTACTCTTGTGCTGGATAGAAAAAAATTTTGATAATATTTTTTCAAGATTGATTTTAAAAGATAATAATGTCAAGACATTATCTGGAATGATATATAATGAAATAATGGCAATAAAAAAGAGAAATTACACATTTGAGGCAAATTGTCCCCAATTCAAGGAATTGTTTCGCAAATTTATGACAATTCTAGATACTTGTTGAAAAAATGATTATTTAATTTATAAAATATATGTTAATATAGAATGGAAGAACATTTATCGATATTTGATGACATTTACTCTATTAAAGATAATATTAGTGATGAAATTTTTTTAAAATTGAATAATAAAGTTCAAAAATTAATAAGCGAACTAAAAGAATGTAAAGAAAAATTAGAAGATTATGATGATGAAGATGATTTTTCTTCCTCACTTGGTTCCTCAATATCGTTGTATGATTCTGACTCTAGCTCATTATATGATGAAGAAGACAGCGATGATCATATTTTACCAGAAATTATCATCAATTTAGAGGCAAGTGAATTCCAAGAAGAAACAGAAGAAACCAGTGATGTTGATCTAGAAGAAGAAAGTGAAATAGAATTAGAAGGATGTCATTGTAGTGAAAAATGGATATTTCCATCTATGGATGGAGAAATAACAACCGATTTGAAATTCGATAAATATTTTTGTTTAGAGAATGAGGAAAGAATGAAAGATTGTGAAAATTTCAAGAAATTGATAGAAAAATTCCCTCTTTTGAAAAATTTGTTTGCCAAACAAGAAATTCCATTCATTGATGCTCCTATGAATGAAGATTATGATTCCAAGTATGTTTCAATGATAATACGAATATTTTTATCAATTATATCTAAATTAAATTGTGATAAACATAGGAGTATAATGAAAATGGTCTTATATGATTACATGATTAGAAATAGTCGTTTTTTAGTAGATAATCAAAATTTTACGAAAACAGCTCTAAAAATATTCGATGAATTTATTGAGAAAGAACCTTCATTTGTTACCTTAGCTATCGAACATAATGTAAATTATACAAAATGGCAAGAAATATTTAAGAATATTGTTATCAAATAGTAAAATAAAATCTAAAAATATAATATATGACTCATAATGTCTATGGAAGTCTTGAATCATCAAATGCTCTTTATAATCAACAATTTACTCATCAATTAGCATCAACAAATCTTGACCAAATTTTAGCACAAGAGAAACAGAATGACACAAACATTTTAGCAATTAGTCAAGAAAATGAGTTGAATATGTAAAATTTATTTTATTATTATAAAATATAATGCCTCACTATAATCATCCTTTAGATGGTCCACTTCAACATAATTCATTCAATAATGTTGTAGGAGTTATTGGTCAGATCACTGAGAATAGTGTATCTGATTTAACAATTTTGGGGGAAAGAGATTTAGGAAATTAAATATTTAAGTTTATTTTAAAAATTTTTATTTCTAAGATAATGTAATAATGGGACATCACGGTGGTAGTGTTTATCAGTCCGAAGAAGCTGGAGATTCTCTCTTCAACCAACAATACACTGACGAGCTTGGCTTGACCAATCTTGCACAGGTTCAGGCACAGCAGACTCAGAATGTTGTTGCTGGTCTTGCCGTTTCTGGTGAGAATGAGCTTCGTACTATTGCTGATGCTTAAGCAATAAGCAATGATAAATAATAACTTGTTTTGCAAAAACAATTTATTAAGATTGGAAAAATTGAATCATTTAATCATTAAGATTTACAACAATAAATGGAGAACCATTTAGACATTTTCAACGATCTTTATGCAATTAAAGACAAAATATCGGACAATGATTTCTTGGAGTTGAACAACAAAATTCAAAAACTGATTCAAGAGAATAAGGATTTACGAGATCAAAGAACAAATGATTCAAATGGCGAAGAAGAGGAAGAAGATGAAGAAATTGAAGAAATTGAAGAATATGAAGAATATGAAGTTGAAGAAGAGGAAGATCCTGACTATTTCTCAGTTCCAGGTTTATCAGTAAGAGATTTACCGCGTCCTGGTTCTCAACTAATAGAACATCAATGTCATTGTGAGAGAAAATGGGTATTTTCCTTAACAAATAGACCAGAAGGTGAATTATATAATTATTTTTGTTTTCAAACTGATCAGCAAATGCTTAATTGTTCAAATTTCAAAAAATTACTTGAATTGCTTCCTCTCTTAGAAAATTTATTCCATAAAATTGATCTACCATTTGTGGAAGAACCAATCGAACAAGAATTTGCGAAAGATCAATTGATATTTACTGTTAGGGTTCTTTTATCAATAATTGATCAAATATCAGGAAAAAGAAGAAAATCAATAATTACTTTTGTTATTTACGATTTATTGATAAGAAATGCTTATTTTTTGAGAAATAATCAAAAATTTCTTGAAGCTACTATAAGAAAAATGGATGAATTTCTTAGAGATGATGACTACATTTCTCTTGCTGGGTTACACTGCATAAACATTCAAAAATGGAAAGACATTATGATAAGTCTTATGTAAAATTATATTATAAATTCACTTATTTATTATTGGCTTTTTCTTTCTATCAGGAACGACACTATCAATTATGTGATCATACAAATGGCGATCTTTCTTGTCCTCATAAACGATCCCGTCACTTGTAAAAATCATTTTGGTTTCGTGTAATGGATGATAAGTCTTACTAAATAAGAATGTTCTATCATTAATCTTGTCATACATTACAGATGGTGAATATATTCCCATAATTTTAGGCAAGGGGATATTGATCAATGTTCGATAGTAAACTCCATAGGCTTCTAAGAATTCTATAGGATCATTATATGCATCTTTTACGTATAAAATACTTATTTTCTAGAATAATACATTTAGATGCAAATGTGTCAAACTATAATTTAATCATTTTTTTATAATTACTCAAGTATTTTCAATTCTCCTCAAAAAATAATATCTTGTTAGTCATATAACTCCCTAAGATTATACTCATTTTCCATTGCTTTTTGTATGGTATCATACTCAGCGAATATCTCAACAATGCCTTCACTGTCTTCATCTCTACATACTTTCTTGAAGTTTAGATTTGACAATCTCCACTTCCAATATAAATCAAGTTCATTTTTTTCACAAGCTTCTTCAAAAGAATCGCACAAAGGACAAGAACCATAACCGTTTGACTCTAAAATGAGAGCAGTCCAGCCTTTTGCACTAACAATGACAACGCCATAGATAGTACCACAATATTGGTCTCCTTCGTAAGTGTACTCTCTTTTAACAACGTTATTGAACTTGAAATATCTCGAATTTTTAGCCTCTCCAACAAGTGTTTGCTTCAAATCATATTTGTACCATGTCTGAAATTCCATTGGATGAAATATTTCGTCAGGTACGATATATGGTTCTTCATCATCACTTAGATGAGACTCGACTCGAGTACCATAACAATAATCTTCATCGTCTGAAGATTCATACTCATACTCATGTTTCTTGTCAATGTTCGCTAGAATATCAACTAGTTTTTCGAGATCAATGTTGTATTTGACTGTATCAGTTGTACAAGGTGGCAAAAAACGTACTTCAACTTCCGTTTTACTCTCCAAATTGTTTGGGACAATAAGAAGGTTCTTGTAATTCTTTGTGACTTTTATTCCAAAGCCCTCAGCAATTACGGTGTACCCCATCCCTCGAGCAATCGCTGGAATAAGGCGTAGGAATTCGTGTTCATTAATGGTTGGACAGGCTTTGTAACCTGTAATAAGAATTGATGTACTCATCTTTAAAAATGTGTCAAATAATATTTTTTTTTACCATCAATTTTCTTAAAAAAAATGATTTTATTAGATACTGTTCCAAATAGAATAAATGGACTTTTTGGAAGAGTATAATTACACTGTTTTACCAAAGAGGAGAGATAAACGTGAGCAGGGTAAAACATACATCCACATGAATATAAAAGTTAAATGGGATGGTGAAAAAATTCTTTGTTTTCACAATAAAAAACCACAAAGATGCATAATTTGCTATGGAAATCAATTATGTCCACATAATCGATCAAAAGAATATTGTAAAGAATGCAAAGGTATAATGATATGTGTCCATAATAAAGACAAAACATATTGCTTAATGTGCGATGGTCGCTATATATGTGGACACGGTATAAGTAAATATAAATGCTTTCCTTGTGGAGGTTCATCAAAATGCGAACATGGAAATGATAGATATTATTGTTATACGTGTGGTGGCAAAGGAGCATGTGAACATAATAAAAGGCGAAGAGAATGTAAAATATGTAAAAAAATATAATTATAAAAAAATGAATTTTAAATTTAATGTTTCATTAATAACCAGCAATGTCACAAGTCAAGTGTTCAAGATGCTCTCAAATTGGTCACAAGAAAAACTCACCTTCTTGTCCTTTAAAAGAGGTCCAACCTGAACCAGAGCCAGTTCAAGAACCAATAGTAGTTCGCTGGACAAAGGAAATGGAACAAAGACTAGTTGAATTCGTTGATAATAGCGGTATTGAACCCAAATGGGAAGAAATCGCATTAGAGTTTGATAAAACAGAGGAAGCCTGTAAAAATCGTTATAGATCGTTGATAAGTGCAGAGGAGGAATTAGCTTCTAAATTGAAACGTGTAAAAGACGATGAAATTATGAGTATTTTATTAAAACATCAAAGTAAATGCGAGGAATGTAGTAGAGTACTCTATTGCGCTCTAAGAGAATGGAAAGGAGTTATTAAATGCGAGAGATGCTATTCCCAACATAGCCAAGAAATTGATGAAATTTGGAAAAAAATCGATGAATATGGGGAGGAAACGCAGAAGAATTTTTGTGTTTTTTGCAAAATTCCAAAGAGCAATGATACTACATTCCATTTTGATCATATCAATATGTTCAATAAAGGTGATTCAATATGTTTAATGGTTAAAAGAGGTGATTCCATCGAGAAAATTAAAGAAGAGATTGGAAAATGCCAGTTAGTTTGCGAATCTTGCCACCATTTAATAACTCTTATGGAAAATACATATGGATTTACTAGATTGAAATCAAAAATTACTAAGGATTTCAAGAAAGATTTAATAAGTGAGAGTGAAGCTGTCGAGAAGACCAAAAAGAACAGTAAAATTTACACAAATAAATTTGAAAACAAAATTTACAATTTGATTGGAACAATCGCTAGAAAATAGTGATTTACGTGTTTGATAATTATAATTCCAAGCATATAATCTCGATTATAGTGCTAAAAACATCTTGCTTATTCTTATAATAAACCTCGAGAACTAATTTCAAATGTATAATGTTCAATCAACAATTTTCAAAAATTATATCAATATCTTGTTTATTTTGTAGATAGCGGATCTTCAAGTCATTATCTGATTCTAAGAATCTTATAATTGCCAAGGTTATTTCATCCGGTAATCTCTTACGTAACATAGCAATACTTGAACAATATTTTCCAATCATTTTTCTTCCTTTGCAAATTCGATAAAATCTAATTATTTTATTCACTTTTAATTCTAACCAAAAATAATTATTTGTAAATTTTTTCATCATTTCGAAAATTTCGCGAGCTTCATTGCTATCCCCATCTAAAATAGCTCTTCTAACTTTACTATTTACCATATTTATTATTTTGGAAAAAGGACAATAAATTTTGGAGAAATCTAATATTTTCTCCATTTCTAAAATACTATCTGCATTTTTAATATAGAATGTTCCAATCCAAAATGCGAATAGATATGCTCTTTGGAATTGCCAAATATTGCTATTTATATATCGATAATAGAAATTAGATATTTCTTGATTTAACATTCTAAAAAATTGGAGGCGTTCTTTCTTATTAGCATTCTCAAATTTTTCCATAAATAGCTTATCCCATTCTTTTATAAATTCACATTGTAAAGTAAAAATACTTATTTCCATTGATTTTAACTAATATTCTAATACAAAATAATAGAATAATTGCTTTAATTCATTTCAAGGAAAAATGCAACTAGAACTTCCATTTATTTATCTTATTATAAGATCGTATTGTAAATCAATATCTTTATTTAAGTCAATAAAATCTAATATATTACTTTTATCAATTAAGTAATCTAAATTTATATTTTTTCTTATTTTTCTCTCTTGTGGATCGTAAAAATATAAGTTATTACAAGTCCCAATGACTAAATAATTATTATGATTATTTAAATACCCTACCCTATCCCTCAATTCAAATAATAGATATTCTTGGAGATTATCTGAATTTCCATTCCAGTCAATATAATCGATTGTAAAAATTAAGGTCTCATTTTCCATCTTAAAATGTGCTGCAAAATATACATAATTATTCAATACAAACAATTTATCTATTTTAAATATTGATCTATTGTAAAAAAATAGTTTTTTTTTATAATTTTCATCCAATGTCCATATTTCATCATCACTACAAAAAAATAAATTTCCTCTTTCATCAAAACACATATCTGTTATTTTAATATCGTTATTCTCATATAATGTAACATCATTACTATGATCAATCAATTTCATATAACAATGCGAAGATCCATTATATTTATGATTTACAAAATAAGCAAATTGTGTCTTTATATAATTTATAACAAAGACGAATTTTTTCTTACCAGTTTTGTTAGTAGAGTAAAGAGTTTTTTGCTTCCCATTCGAGTTTTTGTAATAAAATAAACCATTTTGATTTCCGGTCACTAAAAAATTTTCATCTTTGAAAAAATTTTGATAAAAGAATATTTTATTTTTTTTGTCTAGTATATTTTTATCTTCTACAATAAAGTCAAAACACATATCTCTTTCATAATCATAAAAAAAAATATCATTATCTTCTAAAAATATAATTATTTCCTTTGGATATCTACTAAATTGCGCGTCTATGATAGTTGAACTAAAATTTTTTATACAATAAATATTATGGTCTTTGAAAACAATTAAGACATTTTGAATAAATAAAATGTAAATATCCTTAAAATAATCAAGTTTTAGATTGTAAGATGGTGCTAGAAGTTTTTGAGTAGAAAAGGGAAGAGCTTTGAAGAAATTTTCACAAGTCTCTTTATTATCTATTTTTGTCAAAATACATTCCCAAATATCATTCGGTATATCCATCTTACTAACTTATTGAAGAAAAAAAAATTAAAAATTAAAAATAAAAAAATAAAAAATAAAAAATTGATTTTTTTAAATATTGTGTTATAAATGTTAAAAAATGCCATATGCAAAATATAAGCACGAATACATCCACAATATCCCTTCACAAAAAGATTTTGATGAGATGTATTCAAGTATGGGAGGTGGCATATGTTATCCAAAATACGAATTTAAATGGATAGCTAATCGATGTAATAATAAAATATTTGAGGTGTCTTTCAATTTAGAATTACAATACTATTATGCAGGTGGATTTGAGCTGCTTAAAATTAAAGACGTTGAATTTGACTGTTTCATAGAAAGTAAGAAAATTTTAGATAAAGCCATTCGAGACGTAATTGGCTCAGAAAAAGATATCAAAGATTTTTACGATATTTTGAGTGTAGAATATAAAAGTCCTAGCAAATTACGTTTATATGAGCAATTTGATGATGAGGCTATAAAAGGAAGATTTATTTGTCACGTTTTTATTGAACTTTTCAATAAAATTGGATCTATGTGTAAATAAATAATTATAATTAAAAAAAAGTAAATGTTTAAGTAACTATACTCGCACTAACCATAAAATTATCACCCTGTATTTGTGTTTGAGTATTTTTATCTGTGAAATCTTGTTCAGTACGCATATAGCTTTTTCCTAATCCAAAAAAATGCAGGATGCAATGATACCAGCGATGTTTCCTCTTGTATTCGACATATCTATCAATTTCCCTTGTTAATTGTGTGTCCAAGCATAAAATTTCACTATTAAAATTTATGCTCTCAAAAATAATATCTTCTTTTAATTTATTTAATTTTATCATATCTTCTTTTTTATCTGATTCTGGGTTGACAAGAATTTCTGTTATTTTATTATATGTCTCATTCAATTTATTAATTTTCACTTTCCAAAAATTCCTTTTTTTCTTGATCTCTGAGAAAATATTAGTTGAAAATAATTTGGGATATCTATATCTTATAGTTTGTGGAATAACAAATTGATTTATTTCTTTTATTTCAACTATATTTTTTTCCAAACTATCTATGAAATCATCCATTTTCTTTCCTAACACTTCCTCGGTATTAACTGCTAGATCTGGGTTGTACATTATTTTGCCGGAAAAAAACTCACATTTTGTTTGCAACTTATCGAATTTATATGCACTTACTCTATGAGCTTCTGCCTTAGCATCTAACTTCAAATAAGAAATCATAGCCAAAATAAAGCTATTGAGTGCTGTGAAACCCGAGATGACATATTTACTGTACACAGTATCCCCCATCGAAACACTTAAGACAGTGCAAACAGCGGAGATGCATATTGCAGGTATCATTAAAACGTTCAAATTATTTTCACAGTGAACTTTTGACTCAATATATAATATTTTTTGCCCTTTGAGATAAATTGCTATCAAATCGAGTGAAGATGAATATCGAGTCTTATAAGCCCAGTATGTTTTCTCTAGTTTATCGAAGAAATCCCTAAATGAGAGAATATCTCGATTAATCAAATTATTTTTAGTCGTTTCAAAAGGTTTCACTATTTTCACTAGATCAGATGGCTTAAACGCTACAACTGCATTATTTTCTTGAGGTGGTGGATTTGGTTGCGATCCTTGATGTGACTGTAGTACCTGAGGAGATTGTTGTGTCATTCTCATCGATGAATCCATTCTTCTAATTTGTGGATTGCTTAAATTTGGAAGTGGTGGAGGAGGTGGAGGTAAAGGAGGGTTCACTCCAGCTGCTGGGTCTGCCATTAAATATAAAATTAAATTTATAAATAATTTTATACGTTTATTATGATTTATTCATTCATTGATTCATTGATTTTATAATATTTTTTAAGCCAATGTAATGAGATCTCCATCTTTCAAAATTCGATTGCTATCTTGGTCTATAACTATACCAAATAAACATCCTATAATACGATGTTGTAGTTCTCCAATTGTTGTACCCTCTTCCACATACCATTTCAAACCATGCGTTCCAGTCTTAAAGAAATTTATTTCCAGCAATTTCAAATCTAAATCCACCCTATCGTTTGATTGGATAAAATAATCACTTATTTTTTTATTGTTATCTAATATTTTGTCCTTATATGATAATTTGAGCAAATTGATTGGAATTTTGTGGTGCTTGTTGATTGACTCTTTTAGCTGTGATATAGTATCACTATGAAAGTTATCATCAATTATGCACGAAAATTTTCCAGAGACAATTTTCACAAAGAACATTTTATTATGGATTATATTACAAAAAAATGAATCATTTTTTACTTATTTTATGGAATGAAAAAATGTCACTTAAAGAAGTAATTGAAAACATGTCACTTGAAGAAGAAATTGAAAAAATTGGATATGCTGATGGCGATAATTTTCGTGTTTTTTGCAAAATAAAAAAACTAACTCCAGAGATAATTGAAGAGATGAACAAATATGCCCATGTTATTTTCAATGGAGATTTTAATGACGATTTGACAAAAAAAGAAGGCGATGAAATTGTAAGCGTTTTTTCTCAAAATGTGAAAAGCTTAGAATTTAGGGGATCGTTCGATAAACCATTAGACATCCTTTCACCATCGATTGATACAATATATCTCGAATGCAGAAGATATAGACATCCTTTAGATAATCTACCAGATACCTTAATGGGATTACAATTAGGGCATCCAAGAGAATCAAGATTTGGTTCTCTTAAATTAAAGGCTGTAACTAGGAAATTACCTGATAGTTTAGAATTTTTATCACTGGCATTGAGGGATCTCAATAATTTTGAACTGGAGAAATTTCCAAATAATTTGAAAATTTTTCATTTTCATTATTCAGAAGATCTCCCTTTTGAATTACCAAATCTACCACAATCAATTGAAGAATTAAAATTATTTGATATGACCAATTATCCATTTCTCAATCAATCTCTTCCAAATTTTAAAAAAATAATTGCAGGATACTTTTTCAATTTACCTCTAGATAATTTACCAATTGGATTGGAATCAATTGTTATTAGACAATTAAGCAATACGTCTACTATTGCAGTCGGTAATTTTAATCAACCTCTTTGTAAAGATGGAAAGACAGTTTTACCTGATGGCTTAGAAGAATTGAGATTGGAAACACATGTATTAACTTTCCCAATAGTTGATTTTCCTAAAAATTTAAAAAAATTATATCTTGATGTGAATTGCTACTACAATTTAGAGAATTTACCGGAAGGATTGGAAGATTTAACTATATTTAATCGAAATAGTTTCCCAGATGGTTGTTCATTTGATAATTTACCATCTTCATTAAAAATACTTAAGGTTGGATATTGTAATTGGGAAAAACCCTTTGATTATTTACCTGCGAATCTTGAAAAATTATCTATACTAGTCTATAAATTTAAACACCCAGTTGATAATCTACCGATTGGATTAAAGTATTTGGAAGTAAATTTGGATGGAAATCAAAAAATTAATAATTTACCATTAGGATTGGAATATTTGAGAATAAATGTTAACTCAAAATATAGTCAACCTGTTAGAAATTTACCTCCAAGTTTGAAACATTTTAATTGCAATAATTTTTTTGATAGTGAAATTGTTGAATTACCCGAATCACTTAAATGGGTAAAAGTAGGATTAAATTATACTTTCATCAATGACTTGAAAGCAAGATATGGAGACAAAGTAATTGTAAGACCAAGAAGAAAACATTATGATACAATAACTTATGATTCTTACACAGGTTGAATCTTACACGGGTTGATCTAAAAAAAATTATAATCAATTATTATTTCTTTTCGATTTCAAAAAATTCAGATACCATTTTGAACCCTTATCATCAAAATTAGATAAAAATTTTAGATAAAATAAAATATTTATTTGTTTGCTATTCTTTTCTTTATTTCGCCTAATTCATCGATCATATTGTTAACTTTCTTGAGAATTTCTTCATATTCTTGCTTATTGTTACCATTTATTCTTAGTAAAATATCGTATTTCACAAACATTTTATATGAATAAAGATATCTTTGCCAATGATTATTGACTCTTATCAATCCAATGTTGTTTTTTCTTTTGGGAATGAACAAAAATTCATTTTTTCCTAATCCAGAGACAACTTCCATAAAATAGATGAAATCTCCATATGTGGTTGAATATTTTTCAAAAATATTGCGAACCAATGTAACACTCTTTTCATTTGCAATAACTAAATTGTCAATGTAATCTCTAGAAACAAGACTCAATTCTCCAATTTGTGAAACAATAACAACAGTAATATTGAAATGATGCGAATTTATCAAAATACATTCGATAATTGGGTTATTGTGAATGGTAATTTCATCGATAATAAGTAATTTTTGTTCGAATCGATTTATAGATTGGATTTCTTGAAATATAGTTGGTAATTGATTTTCATTAAATATATGATTAGTAATCTCCTTATATTTTTCATCTTTGGAAACCACAAATAAGTGATTAATTTTAGATTGGAAATTCAAAAATATATTTGTCAAAACTAAATCCGTTTTACCTCGCACTCGAGGTCCCAATATAATAACATTCTTACCTAATTCAAACTTACCTAGTGAATAATCAATTGTAAGTGACATTCTTAATTTATTTTATAAGATAATGCATTTTTTAAATCAATTTTTCAAAAATTCAGTAAAAATTGAATAAAAAATAATTTATTAATTGTAAAACAAATAAATTACTAAAGTATCATTACTCGATTTTTCTACTTTTTCATTTGAAGTCGGTAGTAATTCTATGATTTCATCATCTCTTTTTGATCCATTTTCGTTTGGAGGTAATAATAATTCTATTATTTCATCATCTCCATTTTTTGAATCATTGTTCATTATTATTTAATAATATATTTTTTTACAAATATCTCGTGTTTTTATTTCGATACGCATTGTTTTATATGTTTAGGATAGATATCCCAAAATACATGCCAAGTCCATTCCAAATATCTCCCACTAAGTGCATTTGGTAAATCTGTTGAAATAATCCAATCATACAAATTTTTATAGAAATTTTTAGGAAAATTTCTTATCAACTCTTTATGTACCAAAAATTGAGAAGAACCTAAATATCCATATATAAAATCTGTGTTATTTGGAACTTTTGCTATTGGTATATATTTTTCAATATATTTATTATACCAAGACATGAAATCATTATATACCTTATCTCCATGATGTTTTTTTTATTAGATTGGGAGCATCCCAAGGCATTTTATCATTTACATTAAAAAATAATTGATTGCTAGCAACTGCTTTATTGTACTTTGATATAATTGATCCACTATGATGCCAAGAGAATTCTTCATCATGTAAAAAAAATGTAAAATCACTTAATTTGTCATAATAATCGACTATATATTTTAAGTAGGAGGATGCTTCATTCCCTTTATTAACTGGAACATTGTAGGGATTATTCTGGTTTTCTTTATCATAAATCATAACATTTATGTTTTTATTCTTATTTATTTTGTAAGCGAAATCACAATTTTTATTATATCGTGAGACAACTATATTCGTCTTGCCCATTTATTATATAATAATATTACAAAAAAAATGATTAAAATTACTTCTAACCAACTAATAACAAAAATGAGTTTACCAAGTGAATTATGGAGCATTATTCTACTAAAAACAACAGATAAAAAATCCTGCAAAAATTTATACAAGTCTCTCCCAAAATCCATCCAATCATCAATTGAAAAAGATTACATTAATCATTATGGAATTTTTAAAAAACTCATTTGCGTTGCTGTGAATAAAGAGATCGCGGTTTATTACAAAAATATACAAATTAGATTATTACAACACGAAGATTTTGTTAACAATGTGGAATTTCGACCCAACAAAACTGAAATAATATTTTCAGATAATTGTGGAGACATTTTCCTATGGGATTATTTAACAAATAATGTGGAAAAATTGGTGCATTCTACTCGTGGGAGATTATCACCATTATTACCTACGATTATCAAAATATATTTTCACGTTAGTCCGTGTGGAAAATATCTAATAATTCATCCTTTTCCTATTTCTGATCATCAATTATATAAATTTGATATTGATCAAAAGAAGAAAATAATTATACCATTCTTTGTTGAATCAACTAATACAAATTTCACAATTGCTTTTCATCCTTTAAAGGATGAATTCGTTTTATTATCATATTATTTTAGGGATGTGGGAAGATTCCAACTAAAAATGAACATTCTTAGTGGTAACACATTAGTAAGTAGCTATTTTAATATGGATTATTACTCTCCTTGTTATGATGAATTCGGGAATTTATATATGGCGAAGAAAAACCGGGGAATATATAAGCTAGTAAATTATGAAACATTTGATGAAATAATTAAATGTGAAAATTACATATCACTTTTTGTTGTTAAAGATGGATTTATTTATTACTTGGAAAATTTTATAGAATTAAATTTGACTTATATAAACAAATTTAACATTGAGAAAAGGGAATGCGAAGATACATATCAAATACCCTATGCGATTATCCATAATCTACAAGTTTCAAAAGATAATAAAAAATTAATTTTTTTATCAGATAGTAGAATCATATTCTTTAACATGGAGTCGAAAATTATGGAGAAAACAATGGATGGATCACAAGTCCATAGTGCAAATTCTAGCGAAAATGCCATTATAGCTGACTTTTGTATCAAAAATTTTTATAAAAAATAACTAGATTTTACAGAAAAAATCTTTGTCTCCAGTAATCGAACGCAATGCCTCATTTGTCCAAGCGTTTATCTCCGCGTCTTTTTCATAGAATACGAATACTTTTTCATTCAACATTAGAATTTGTCGACTTTCTCCATTATTTAATTTGCTATCATTGAAATGAGCAAATAGACATGAGCCAGGTTTAGTTAGATATACAAATGTACCTTGATAGTGATATTCTTCGTGATATTTATCTTTTGCTAAATAAAAATTACCAGGCTTCAAATCTTCGATCTTGACTTCTCGCATTTTTTATATATAGACTAATAGATTTTCTATATATCATTTTTTTTATGCAAATTTGATTTTTTATAATTGAATTTTTTGAGTCGAATAATTACACATTTACTTTATCCATAAAAAATTGTATCAAGCTAAGTGTAATATCGCATTCGTTTTCCAACATATATGATGCGACAATGTTGACCATTGAAATAGCAAATTGAACTTTTGATTTATTATACAAAAGATAACCATTGTACAATAGATTGAGTAGAAAATTAAATCTAGGATCATATTTGATTAATTGAGAGCATTTATTGCAAGCCATGCTAATAGCCAAATTTTGAATTACATTGGAATAGTCATTTTCATAGATATTTTTCACGACTAAAGACAAATATTGCCATTTTCTATTTTTGAAGATATCGCTTATTTCAACTCTAAAATACGATCGGTTTATTTCCTCTATGGACCGCATAATGATGCAATGGCTAGCACTCTTTTTCTCAATATTCATTTCACAATTATTTGTGATGACATCTTTCTTTAACTCTGAACCGTAATCTTTTATTGTTAGCAAATTAGGTAATCCAATCATACTAACAAGGTTCCAAAAACTTTCTTTGATTTTTTCGAAGAAACTAACAGGGTTGCAATTTTCATCGTTGCATATTGATAGTTCTTCATTAGATATAAGAATAAACTCCTCATCAGGAAGAGTAATTGACATTCTTGAATAAAATAAAAACCTCATAGAATTTTTTAACCATCATTTTTTTTGAGAATTTCATTCTCAAAAAAAACTAGTGTCTGCACTGGAACACTTGTGACAGTGTGCCATCATTTTTTTTTTGAAAACTTTGTTTTCAAAAAAAACGAGTGTGCCAAAACTAAGCCTCTGCACTGACTTTATAATTTTTCGTCTGGAACATCTATCCTTATTTCCTCAACCATATTTTTAACTTTTTCCTCGATTGGTTCTTCCTTTGTGACAGTATTACTCATTATGGTTGAGATCAATTTATTAGACAAAAATGTATTGGCTTCTTGCTCCAAATTTTTGTCCTTTCTTATTCCAAAATTAACAAAATTACTCGTCACTGTGAATCCTTTACTAACTTTCCTTTGAAATTTCGATTCATCCGGATTATTTATTTCATCCAGCACTTTCTCAACCTCTGTCTTTTCTTTCGAACTCAGCACAGGAGGAGGTGAGGGAGGACCTGTATCCGGTTCAGCTATCTTAAATTTATCAAATACACCTACAATAGGTGGTAAATTAATTTGTACTCCAGATTTTTGAACTTGTTCTTTCAAAACACCAATAATTTCTGGTGGTATTGGAGGACTTTGTTCAACTAGTTTTTCATACTCAATTTTTGCATATTTCATAAAATCAATAACATTGTCTCTATCTTCAGGATCTTTTTGCAACTCCGTTTTTACATTGTGATAATATTTGCCCCACGACATACTAGCAACTCTATGCCCTTCTAAGAGCTCCGAGACTTTCAAAAATGTTTGAATAGTAGCAATAACACCAGCAATGATATTTAAAAATCCAACGATCAAAGAATAATGCCCTTGAAAATCAATGGGAACTCTATCTTGTGCAAAATTAGCGGCACCAGTGATCGTAGAAAGAATGATAACTGGTATTTGAAATGTAGCATTTCTTTTAGCGTATTTAAGACGTCCTTGTTCGTGCATCCATCTATACGTTTTACCGTGATCAGACCACTCTTCTAAAAGGTGTTCATCTGATTTCTTCCAATTCTTTTTAGAAAGGTCTCTTGAACTCATATATTATTAAATATTTTTAATTACTAATCTTTTCCCTTATGTAAACCAAAACATCCAAATACTTCTTCTCCAGCTTCTTAAAACCCAATTCATTAATTTCCAATTTATCTCTAGTCGATTTCTCAACTAATTTAAACTCATTACTCATTTCATCAATATCTACGTCCTGCTTAGTAATAACCTTTTGGATTGATTCAAACCTCTTTTCATAAAATGAACGAACATTCTTCAAATGTTCATTAATTACCTCTTTTATCTCATCGAACGATTCGATAGATATACTATTGATATTTAATTGTAATTCGTCTTGGTGAAAATCATAATTAATTTTACGCACTAATTCCATCAAATCATATTCAAATACTTCTTGAATGATTTCCAGGAATTTGGAATCAGATAATATTTCGTGTGCGGTTAGCTCCAACATTAAATTGGGTCTTTCTAAATGATTTTTTCCTAGTATATTGTTTAATTCTTGAAAATTGAAATGGGATTTCTGGAATTTGTTTTTTTTATTCTGGATTATTTTCTTGATTTCATCTATTTCTTTAATTATCATATAATAAACAAATATTTATTTTGGCATTTCTTGAAAATTAAACGATATTATTATATATACACTTCTAGGTTCTTAAAATTTTATAATTAAATTTTTTAAAAAATGAATCAGTTATTGTTGCACACCAGTTTCTACTCAAAATATTTTGAAGATTTTCTTTAGTTTTTTCAACATCCCATATAAATAATATGGGAACTATTGGACATAGTATATTATGAACTACATCAAAATGTTGATCCTTCATATATTTATATTTCTTTTCATAAAAAAAAATATCTATACATTTTTTAACAAAAAAATTAACATTATATGTTGTTGTGTATTCTATTTCTTCTTCAACATATGTATGAATATTTTCATATATACTATCAAGATAAATTATTAGGTTATCATTCATTTTTTTTATACCATTTTGAAAAATTAAAGAACGAATTTTGAATTGTTTTTCCTCAAATAACGTATAATCTTTTTCAACCATATGAGTTTTACGAATATTTTTTAAAGCTCTTTTTTGTTTTTTTCCAGAAAAACAAATACATATAGCAGTTTTTAATTCATTTTCATTCATAATTTTTTTATTCGCATAATTCATCAAAATCGCACAACCCCTCACAACTTTACTAAGAGAAGCACACTCTCCATCAGCTTCAAGTATATTTTGTCTAAGAGACATTTTTATCCTCAATGTCATAGTAAAAAAATAATTCAATTTTTATTAAATATTTCTTGCTATTGCAGAAAGCAACAAAGTGGATTGGGAATGTATTTTATAGAGAAGCACAAAATAGACCCATCAAAATCAATTATGGTTGGGGATATGACTACGGACCGGACATTCGCAGCTCGATTAGGAATGAAATTTTAAAATGTTGAAGTTTTTTTTAGAAATTGAGAAAACAAAATGAATAGAAAGCGTCTGAGCAAGCAAAGGAAGCTGAGAAGAAAAAAAAGTTAATCTAGGAATATTATGAATAGATTTTATTTTTATATTCATTATAATTATGAGAATATGTTTATCTTGTGAAGGAAAATCGTTCAAAATAGATAAAATAACTGAGGAAGCAATCATTCACAAAAAATCAGTCGGTTGGAAAGTTAAGAGAGGAGAATATACTGTTGTTCCAAATGATTTTGTCCCTTTTCTTATAGGAATTAGAGAGAAAACCCCGAATTCTTGGGATACAAAGTCTGTAATAGATTTAGGTAAAAAATATGCAAATAGATGGATTTATTTTTGGGCAGCAAACAAAGCGACGACTTATAAAATTAAGAGTGCAGCTCAAGCATATGGTACAAATTATACAAATGCTGGGATAACAAAAAGTGACAATAAGGGAAAAATAACTTTCAAATTAGAATGCCCGCAACCATATCAAGTAAATAATGTGACATATTATCCACATATTCATTTTATGATTAGTCAAAAAAATAATGAGCATTGGGAATTGAAAGTTAGAACAATCAACATTGTATGTAATGCTAACCGCAGACAAATAAATAGTGCTATAAAAAATAAGTCGTATCTTATTATAAATGCCCTTCCCAAAGAATATTTCGATAAAGAACATATACCAAATTCGGTTAATTTATATTACGAAGATGCTCAAAAAATGACTGCAAAACAAATTGATGATTTTGTAAAAAACAATTTTCATCATTTGGACCCTGTTATTGTTAGACTTGTTAAAAATAGAGACCTAAAATTAAGTGATATCCCAATCATTGTGTATTGTTATAGTAAAAAATGTGATGCGGGAAAAAAATTGGCGAGTAAATTATTAAAAGTTGGATATCATAAAGTACTTGAATATAATGAAGGAGTAATGGGATATTTTCATTGATTTTAATTTATTTTATAATTTAACAATACAAGTAAATAAATTTTTTTCCGATTCAAATTAACTTGGAATAAGATTTTCAACTTTACTGTCTATCATTGCTCTTTTGTTTTCAAAAAAATAACCATAAATAAAAAAACATAAGCTGTAAATTATTGAAAGAATAGTTCTAACTACTGTGAATGTAGTAGTATATTTAAAATTTATTTCAACTTCCGTTTTTTTAGCTAATGCATTTAAGCTAATTATTGATTGAGGTAAATCCATTATTACAAGCGAAATTAACCCTGTAATATACATTTTTTTTCTCATCGTTTCAACTATGATTAACTTTTTATCTGAGAGAACACTCAAATATTTGTCCGCATCCTTCGTGTATATACCGATTGGTTTTGACATAATGAACATTACTAGTGATGAGTTAGTGTAAGATACAATATCAATTATCTTCAAAATACTGTATAACACAAATAAAAACGCTTTGTGCCATATACCTCTACCATCTTGCTTCATAGTTGTCAATGGACTTCTATTACCTGATACTGAAAAGCGCTTAAATCGCTTAAGATAAAAATGATGTTATCTAAGCACTTTTCTGTCACCGCTGTATCTCAGCGGGTGTTCAATAGAACACTATATAAAGGAGTATTAAGAATACTCATAGAATCTATAAAGATTCATTCCTATACTTGTATAGGCATTTTATGATTTAAATCATATAGTTTTTCTTTAATGAAGAATGACTTGGGATACTCTTTTAAAAGTATTCTTCTTTCGAAGGCAAAACTAAAAACCTTAGTCATTAATAAAATATTATAAATTATCTTTAAGCTATAATAATTTTAGGAGATAAATAAATTATAAACTAATTAAATATACTTGATTTTTAAAATATTTAATTGTTTTAAGCGCTTTTAACTATCTGTCAAAGTAATTATACCAGTATAATTACTTCAAAAATGAATCATGTACTTCTTATATATTTTATATATTTTTGGGTTATTGGGTTTATTGCCATTTTTTACATCCACTACGTCTTTGCTAGAAATTTTGTTTATTCTCTATTTATGTCGACCATATTTCCATTATTGACTCTGTGCATCTTCTTTTTTGATACTAATTTGAACCCCAATAGCTGGTATTGGTGATAATTATAAATTTACACTCTTTTATGAATCATTTTTACACCTTTCATTTTTTTAGCTAATTCTTCAAATTTTTTATTTCCCATATGTCCATAATAATACCCATAAGCATCTATAAAATCTATTTTTTTAAATCCCTCAAAATATTTAATTGGAACATATGTTTTATCTGACTCCAACATAAAATACACATTTTCCTTCCCAATCGCTACTGGATAAGGTACATCATTGTTTCCTACCGGAGAATAATATTCAATAATTTCATCACTTGGCTTGAATTCATAAATTTCGCTTCCAATATATACATATTTATCTTTCACTTGTAAAAGCACACTATTGCCCCGATATTCTTTGTAATCTTTCATTATACCATTAAAAATATAAATACCATCATAACCTTTCGGTATAAAAATTTTATCACATTTGAATTCTTCAATTAAGTCTGTATAATAATAAGCAGGAACATTACCA
>Ga0194133_10001259_pt1 | contig 45664 bp, 38 predicted proteins | sample TA2KigOf40mmetaG_FD_155448 | JGI IMG/M metagenome (GOLD analysis project Ga0194133, IMG submission 155448) | Freshwater microbial communities from Lake Tanganyika, Tanzania - TA2015055 Kigoma Offshore 40m | ecosystem: Environmental > Aquatic > Freshwater > Lake | place: Tanzania: Lake...
CGTTCCTGCTGGGGGCCATCGTGGCGGAACTGCCGCAGCGGGCGGGGGTGGAGCGGGCGTTCGCCGGGATGCGTGACCTCTTCAGCAGCGTGTTCTTTGTGTCCATCGGGATGATGCTGGACCCGCGCGAGCTGCTGCCGGTGCTGCCCGCGGCGTTGGGCCTGCTGGTCTTTGTGCTGGTGGCCCGGGCGACGGCGACGACCCTCGGGCTGGTCCTGTGCGGGACCCGTCCGCGGGACGCGCGGCGCGCCGGCCTGCTGCTGACGCCGCTGGGCGAGTTCACCTTCATCATCGCCCAGCTGGGCGTCTCCGCCGCGGTGCTGCCGCCGCGCTTCTATCCCCTCGCGGTCGGCCTTGCCATTCTGACCGTGCTGGTGGTCCCGGCCCTGAACCGCCGGGCCGAGGCCATCCTCGCCCTGCTGGAACGGGTGGAGCCGCGTTGGATTGGACGGGCCCTGGAGGCCTATCACGGCTGGCTGCAGGCGGTGCAGGCGCGGCCGCCGCGTTCGGTCGCGTGGCGGCTGGTGCGGGGGCGCCTGCCGCAGGTGGCGGTCGAGGCGCTGCTGGTGACCGGGATAATGCTCTTCGCGCCCCAGTTGCTGGAGCTGCTTCGGACGCAGGCGCCGGCCTTCGGATTGCCGGTGCGGACCGTGGAGCTGGCCTTCTGGGGCGGGGTTGGCCTGGTCGCGTTGATTCTGCTGTTCGCGCTGTGGCGGAACCTGGCGGCGATCGCGTTGATCGTGGCGGAGGCGGTAGGCGACGGCGGCGGTCTGCCCGTGGGGGTGGTCCAACGGGGGCTGCGGGCCGTTTTGGCCCTCCTGCTCCTCGCGTGGGTGCAGGCGATCGCCCCGTTCGGCCCGCTCGGGATGTGGGGCTGGCTGGTCGTGCTGGCGGGCGCGGTGGCGGTGGTCGCGTTCCTGTCGCGCAAGCTGATCTTCTGGCACAGCGAGTGGCGGGCGTCGGTGGATGCGGTCCTGACGGAGGATTCGCGGGCCGCGGCGGCCGCCCGCGCGGCCGAGCAGCGCGGACGTGATCTCGAGGCCTGGCAACTGAGCCTGGCGGAGGTCGTGGTGCCGGACGGGGCGGACTACGCGGGCCGGACCCTCGCCCAGCTGGCGATCCCGGCGCGGCTGGGCTGCACCGTGCTGGAGATCGAGCGCAACGGGCACGTCGTCACCGCGCTGCGGCCGGACTTCCCGGTGTTTCCCGGGGACAAGCTGCTGCTGCTGGGGGCGCCGGCCCGGCTCGCCACCGCGCGGGGCGAACTGCAGCAGGCCCCGGCGGCGGCGCCGGCGGACGAGGAATTCCGGGGGTCGGTGCTGGAGACCTTCACCTTGCCCGAGGGTGGCTTTGAGGGGCGGACCTTGGCGGCACTCCGGCTGGCCCAGCGGACGGGCGTGCGGGTGGTCGCCCGGGAGCGTCAGGGGGAGCGCGTGCTGGCGCCGGGGGGCGCGGAAACCCTCGCGGCGGGGGATCTGGTGCTGGTGGCGGGCACCTTGGCGGAGATCGGCGCGTTCCGGCGGTGGCTGGCCGCCGGGGGCCCCGCGGAGGTGGCGGCGTGAAGGGCTTCGCGGACGAGGCGCGCCTCCGGGCCTGCGGCCGCAAGCGGCGCTACCGCAGCCAAGGTGACGCGCTGGACGCGGCCCTGCTGGCGGGGGTGGAGCGGGAGCGGGCCGCGTACCGCTGTGGGTACTGCGGCCAGTGGCACCTCACGACCCGCGACCGGGCCGAAGACCCACGGCGGGGCGCGCGTTAGTCAACGAAAGGCTTGCGTCGCGCGGGGCCGGGCCCTGTTTCGAAGGGATGTCGAGCCCCGTAGCCCCTGGAAGCCGCCCCGCGGATGCCGCGGGTGGGGGCGTCTCGGTGCCCCGCCAGGCCCCGGTGGAGGGCTGGTTGCGGCAGGAGCGCCTGGCCCGCGGGGTCACGCAGCAGGCGTTGGCGGACGCCTTGGGCTGCAAGCGGCAGGCTTGTGCCCAGCTGGAGCGCTCGGAGGCCCGGGGGGCGATTTCCCTTTATTCCCTGCGCAAGGCGGCCGCGGCGATGGACTGCGAGCTCGTCTACGCGCTCGTCCCGCGGGGGGCGGCCCCGGCAGCGAGCGCTGTGGCGAAGGAACCCGAGGCGGAGCGGCCGTGGGTGGCGGGCGAGGACCTGCCGACGAGTCTGCTCTGAGCCGGCGCGGGGTAGGCGCGGGCGCCGTCAGGGCTTGATGACAATGCGCCGGATCACCGGCGGCTGGCGGGGCACGCTGGCGCTGCCGTCGGGGCCGGGCATCGTCGGGAGCTCGGCCAGGGCGTCGACGACCTCGAAGCCCCGGATGACCTTGGCGAAGATCACGTAGGAGGGGGGCAGCCGGTAGTCCTGGTGCATAATGAAGAACTGGCTGGTATTGGTGTTGGGGCCGCGGTTGGCCATCGCGACGATGCCGCGCCGGTAGCCGGCTCGGTAGAGCGGCGAGGCGGGGTCGAGCTCGTCGGCGAAGGTGCCACCCCAGGCGCTCTGGCCCCCGCGGCCGTCGCCCATCGGATCGCCGCCCTGGAGCATGAAGCCGCGGATGATGCGGTGGAAGGTGAGGCCGTCGTAGTACCCGTGCTCGGCGAGGAGGCGGAAGTTCTCCACCGCCCGCGGGGCGGCTTCCGGGAGCAGCTCCAGCTCGATCTCGCCCTTTTCCAGCTGGAGCACGGCGTGGCGGCCGCCAGAGCTCTTGGCCCCGGCCGGCACCTTGGGGTTGCCCGTCGCCGGCGGCGCGGACGGCGTGCCGGGCTCGGGCTGGCAGGCGGTGAGCAGCAAGGCGGCGAAGAGCGGGCAGAGAGGACGGAACGTCATCCCTCCCTATCTCGGCGGGCGCGCGGGCAAGTCAAGGCGCGGGCGGCGGGACCGGGGGCGGGGCGGCGGGGCCGGCCTCGTTCTCGCCGGCGAGGGTGCGCAGGAAGTTGCGGGGCCCCATCACGAACTCCCAGCGCGGCCGCTCGAGCGTGCCGGTGAGCCGCACCTCCAGGGCGTTGGACAGCGGGGTGAGCACGGCGCCGACCACGGTCTTGAGGACGTTGCCGCTTTCCTGGAACGGGAAGACCTTGGCGTTGAAGCGCAGCTCGCGCCGGTCGAGGGTGAATTCCCCGGAGGCGTCGATCGCGGAGTTGGCGCCGCGGAGTTCCACCTGGGGGAAAATCAGCCGTGGTCCCTCGAGCCGCAGGTTGGCGCGGGCCTCGGTGAAGCGGAGCGAGGTGAAGGTGAACAGCTCCGAGAGCAGGCCCAGCATCGGTACTTCGCCCAGTTCCGGTCCCTGCAGCGTCGCGTTGCCATCCCCCCGGAAGGAGAACGGGTCCGCGTAGTCGCCTTCCGCCGAGGCCGAGAGGTTGAGGCGCAGGTTGGCCCGCTCCCGCACGAAACGGTCCGGGGGCGCCGGGGCCTCCCCCCGTCGCGCGGCCAGGAACGCCTGCAGGGTGGTCGCCGCGGGCCCGAGGCTGGCGTCCTCCAGCGAGGCGTTGAAGCCGACCCGCCGCGCGGCGCCAGCGCCCCAGACGCGGGCGTTGCCGGAGACGCGGCCCTCCGCGTAGCGCGCGGAGAACGGGTCGACGTTGACCTCCGGACCCGCGACCCGCGCCTTGAAGGCCACTTCCTGCAGTGGGAAACCGTGGAAGCGGAAGGCGCCCGCCACCCGGCCCTCCAGTTCGAGGCGGTTGACCGCCCCCGCGGGCGCGGCCGGGCCGTGCAGGCGCCCCCGCAGGCTGATCTCCGGGGACGCCTCGGCCGCGTAGGGGTCGAGCAGGGAGTTGAGCGGGGAACCCAGCAGCGCCCGCACGGGTCCGAGGCCGAGGCTCGATTGCAGGTCGAGGTCGAGGTGGCGCCAGCCCGCGCCGGGCTCCAGCACGTGGGTGAAGGTGCCGCGCGCGGCGCCGCTCGGGTCCGCGAGGCGGAATTCCAGGCCGTCGATCCAGCCGGGGCGGATGAACAGGCGGGTCCGGACCTCCTCGGCCGGCGCGCCGCGCAGCTTGATGCGGCCCGCCTGGGCGCCGACGAAGACGGCGGCCCGGTGCCCCTGGCGCCAGACGCCCTGCAAGTCGACGCTGGCCGCCGGCGGGGCGTCCGGGAACTCCAGCTGGGTGAAGAACTTCGGCCACCACGGGCCGAACCAGCGGCTGATCGCGAGCGGGCGGAGCCGCCCGTCGAGGAGGAAGCGGAAGGCGTGCGTGCGCAGGTCGTGCTCGTAGGTCCCGCGGGCGTGGTTCTCGCCGATCCGCGCGAAGGCCTCCGGCGAGCGGAAGCGCCCGGGCTCCAGCGTGACCACCGCGCGCCCGTCCTCCATCGTCACGCCGTAGGAGTTCATCCGCGGAATGCGCACCCGCGCGTCCAGCCGGGCAAAGGTCCAGTCCGGGCCGAAAACCGCCGCTCCCTCCTCCACGGTCAGGGCCTCGTAGGAGTAGAAGCGGGCGACGTCCGTGCCGAGCCGCCGGCTGATGAGGTCGAGGAGTCCCGGAGACAGTTCCCCGGCGAAGGTGACGCGCCCGCTCCGTCGGCCCCAGTCGATCTCCGCGGCCAGCTCCAGCGGCAAGTCGAGCAGCCGCAGCCCTGCCTTCGCGGTGACCGTGGTTCCGGCGCCCCGGCGCAGGCGGGCCGTGACCGCCCGGAGCGCGCCGTCTGCGGTTTCAACCGCGGCGGCCATGACCTCCGCCGTCGCGGGCCACCCGTCATCGAGGGCATCGAGGCGGAGCGGGGGCAGGATGACGTGCAGCTGTTGGAGCCGGGCGAGGCCCTCCAGCTGGAGCGTGGCGGCGGAGAGCTGCAGCCCGGAGGCGACCCGCTCCGGGCCGAGCGACAGCGTTCCGGTGAGCGCGACCGCGCGTGCCTCGCCGGCCGCGGGTGGCGGGAGTGGGATGCGGGTGCCCGTGAGATGGAAGCCGAGTTGATGGCGGCCGGATCCGGCGGGGGAGACTTCCAGCCGCACGCGCAGGTCCTCCGCCTCGGCGACGTGGCGGCCGGCGGCGAGGACGGCCCGGGCGGCGGAGGGGAACAGGCGGGCGACCTCCGCGGCGAGCGGGGGGGCGGCGGGGTCCGGGCGGGGCAGCGCGAGCATTCCTCCCGCCTGCAAGAGGATGCCCTGCACCCGGGCGTCGAACTGATCGAGGTGGAGACGGCCGGCGTCGAGCCGGAGCACGGCCCCGATCCCGGAGGCGAGCGGTTCGGAGCGCCCGGAGGGGGTCAGTTGGGGCGGGGCCAGCACCGCGGCGTCCTGGAACTGCAATTCCCGCAGGAGAATCTCCCCGCGGAGGGCCGCGGTGGGGTCGAGGACCGCATAGACCCCGCGGGCCTCCAGCACGGGCTCGGCTAAGGCGGGCAGGAAGAGACGCACGTCCCGCGCGAACACGCGCCCGGTGGGATCAAACGAGGTTGCGCTGACGTTGGCGCGGAAGCCCTGCCGGGCGAGTTCGGCCTCGAGCCGGCGCAGCAGCGGGGCGGGCACCGTCAGCTCGTGCCTGGTGGCGATCCAGGCCTGCAGCGCGAGCAGCAGCAGCAGCCCGAGCCACAGCGTCCAGAGCGCGAACGCACCACCCGCCCGCGCGACATGCGCGGCGGCGGCGCGGCTGACCTCCAAGAACGGCGGCATCGGCCCGGTGGGGATCAGCGCGGCGGGGCGGGACGCGGGCCCGGGTCCCGCGGGCCGTAAGTCAGGGCCCAGAGCGCGTCGATGACGGGCTGGGGCAGGGAGAACACGGTGTCCAGTTCGCGGCTGCCGGCGTATTGCAGGCTGCCGCCCAGCCGGTCGGTGAGCAGGAGGCTAAAGGTGGTCGTGGTGGGGGTCGGACCGCCACCCGCCCCGGCGATCACGGCCTCGAGGCGGTAGCGCCACGGGCGTTCCTCGCCCCCGGCGAGCACGCGCGGGGTGAAGCCGCCCGGGAGGAAGTCGCGGGCCGCTGGCGCCCGCAGCGCTGCCAGCAGCCCCGCGAGCGCCGCGGGATCCCGCGGCGGGGGCGTCGCCTGTCCGCCCGCGTCGAGCGTCGCCGCGAACACCTCTCGCCCGCCCTCCGCTTCGGTCAGCTGCACGGAGGTGATACGCGCGGCCTCGGCGAGGGGGGGCGCCACCGCCCGGTCCCGCCAGGCGTGGGGGACCACGGGCAGTTCCTCGAGGACGGCACGATCGACCTGGTAAATGGAGTTGCCCGGATCCGCGGCGGTGCCCACCCGCGCGTAGAGCTGGCGCGACGCGTCGGTGCCCAGCCGCAGCACGACCGGAGGGACGCCGCCGCCGCGACTCAGGACGATCTCCCGCACCGGGCGGTTGAAGCCCCATTCCTCGAGGTCCGCGCTGGTTGGGGCGTCGCTTTTGAAGCGTTCCACGCTGAGGGTCGCGAGTTGTTCCAGCAGCCGTTGCACGCGTCCGGCGTCGGCCGGCAAGGTGCGGGCGTCCCCGGAGCCCGCGGACAGCTGCCACGCGCGGGCGGCCGGGCCCTCGCCGAGGCGGCGCAGCTCCACCGGACCCGGTCCGGGCTGCAAGGGGGAGGAGAGGGCGATGGCGGTGACCGCGGCCGGGTCGAGGTCGTCGAGCACGCGTTTCTCGCGGAGGCTTTCCTGCGCGGCGCGGAGCGTCTCGAGCAGCGCCGGCGGGACCACGGTGGTGAAGAGGGTGGGCCGGCCCTCGAGCTGGGCGAGGAACTCGATCCCGGGGACCGAGCCGGGTTCCGGGGGCGCGGGGTTGGCGACGGGCTCGCCGAGGTAGAGCACTTCCAGCCGGCCGTTGCCCTCGAGGGCGAGGCGCAGGCTGGGCGCGGCGGAGGGCGCCGGGCCCGCGGGGCTGGCGGGGAAGGAGCGGGCGCGCAGCGTGTTCAGGTCGTTCACCAGCAACTCGACCGCCTGGCGGCTCGCGCGGGCCGAGATCGGCGCGTCGAAGGTCCAGCGGGTGCCTTCGCGGCGCAGGCGCACGCGCACGCCGGCCGCGCCCACCTCGGCGGAGCGAGGGGCAAGCTGGAGGCCGAGCGAGCGCGCCTCGAACACCCGCACGCCAAAAAGGGTGTCGTCCCGCAACTGCGCCAGCGGCGGGGAGAGCAGGTCCGCGAGCGTGCGGTTGACCACGTGGATGCGCGTGCCGTCGGGCGAGAGCAGATAGAGGCGGCGGCCGTCGGGCGTGCTGTCGCCGAGGCGGAGCACGGTCTGCCGCGCGGGGGCGCCGGGGGCCGCGTCGCCGCTGGTGAAGGTCGCGGTCAGGCGCGGCGGGGCGAGGCCGAAGTCGGCGGTGGTCTGCTGGTTCCGGGCGAGGTCGGCGACCGCGAAGCTGGTCTCGTGCTCGAGCAGCTGCAGGCCCTGGAGCAGGCCGGTGACGGCGTGGGGGTTCGCGGGCCAGCGCTCGAGCGGCCGGGTAAGGAACCAGGTGTCGCGCTCGCGGACGAGCCGGTAGCCGGTGCCGCCTGGGGCCTCGACCTCGAGCGTGGTGATGCGGGCGGCCTCGGGCCCGAGCACGCGGCGGCGCGCCTCGCGGGAAGCGGCCTCCGTGCGCCACGCGCGCTCGAAGTGGAAGATGTACGCGAAGAGGGCGACGTTGAGGAACACCAGGACGAGCGTGACTTTCGTGCGCATGGGCGTCAGGAGCGGCGAGTCCAGTGGACGAGGAGGCCGAGCAGCAGGGCGGCGCCCGGGAGGCCGAGGAGAAGGGTGTAGCGCAGGCGGCTGAAGTCGGCCGCGCTGAGGGAGAGTTGGAAGCGTTCGACCGGGCGGGGCGGGATGCTGAGCTGGCGGTCTCGGTCGACGCACCAGTTCACCGCATTGAGGAAGAACGCGAGGTTGCCGCGGTCGACCCGGGCGTTCGTGACCATATCCCCGGTGCCGAGGACCACGAGTTTGCCTCCCCGCACGCTGAAGGGGAGGTTGTCGCGGACGCTCACCCGCTCGGCGGCGACGGCCACGCCGAGGCGGTCGGCGGGTTCCATCCCGGGGAGCGGCCGGGTGTCGATCCCGGGGTCGTAGCGGGGGATCGCCCCCGCGCGCAGGCCGCGCTCGCCCCACGCGGTCGGGGAGGTCGCGGCCAAGGTTACGGTGTTCACCGCGCCGCCAAGCGCCCGGCCCGGGTCGGGCATCACGGTGCGCGTGGCCCCCAGCGCGAGGTGCGCGCCGTGCTCGATCAGCGAGCGGGTGACCGGGTGCGGGGCGTAGGCGCGGATCAGCAGGTCGCCGTTCTCCGCCGCGTTTTCCGGCCCGGTGTCGCAGATCCAGTCATCCTGGAGCAGCACGCCCCAGTCCAGCAGCAGGTCCTCCAGCCCGAGCCCGGCCGCGCCGAGCCCGGGCGGGAGAAAGGTGATCATCCGCCCTGCGTTGGCGCCGAGATGCTGGCGGAGCAGTTCCTGCTCAGCGCGGGAGAAGCGGGACTGTGGGGCCACCGCCACCAGCAGGGCGGCGTCCGCGGGGATGCGGCGCGCCACGGTGAGGTCGAGCTCCTCGGCCTCGAAGTTGCGGATCCGCAGCTGGTCGCGCACCGCGGATAGCCCCCGCAGCGGATCCGCGTCGTTCAGTCGCAGTTCCCCGTGGCCGGCGAGAAAATAGACTTTCTGCCGTCCCGGGCTGGAGACGTCGAGGATCGCCGCGGTCAGAACCTGCTCCCCGATGAACGCCTGGCGTCGCCGCTCCCGCAGGGTGTAGAGCTCGTTGACCGTCACCACGCGCCGCCGGTCCCCCGAGAGCAGCAGCAGCAGGTCCGGCTGGTCCACCCCGAGCTCCTCGCTCCGCTTCCGGTTCTGATAGACGTCGAGCGTCTCGCGGGTGATGCGCCCCTCGGGCCGCGGGTCGGTCGCGTGCACGTACTCGTCGATCAGCCCGGCGAGCTCCGGATGATCCGACTCCGGCGACTGCGTCAGCACCAGGTGGACCGGGCGGGGCAGGTCGCGGAGGTAGGAGAGGGTCTCGGGCGCGAGGGAGAAGCGGCGGTTCGCGGTGAGGTCGAAGCGGACCGGGTGGTGGCGCGCGACGTAGTTGAGCCCCCCGAACAGCGTCAGCAGCAGAACCGCCTGCAGCAGCAGGTTGACGGTGCGGACCCAGCGGGCGGCGCGGAAGCTGGAGAGGGGATCCATCGGGGTCGGCCTCAGGCGTGGAGCTGCTTGGCCTCCACGCTAAGGATGCTGAAGATGAGGGCGAGCGCGGTGCCGCTAGCGTAAAATAGCAGGTGCCGCAGATCGATCACCCCGCGCGCGAAGTCGTCCCGGTGGCCAAACACGTGCCCGTGGTCCACCGCGGCCCGCAGCGGCCGGAGCATCCCCTGGTCGAGCCAGGGCGAGTCGGCGAGCGCGTTCCCGCCGAGGATCAGCGTCGCGAGTGCCACGCACGAGAGGATCCCGGCGACGGACTGGCTTCGCGTGAGGGAACTGGCGAGCACCCCGAGGGCCACAAAGAGCAGGCCGGAGACCGCGATGAACAGGAACCCCCCGAGGAGCGGGCCCGCGTCGAGGAAGCGCTCATCGCCGGAGTAGCGGCGCAGCACGAGGAAGAACCCGAGGGTGGAGGCCCAGAGGCCCGCATAGAGGGCGTAGGCGGCCCCGAACTTCGCGAGGACGACCTCGGTGGTCGTGACGGGGGTCGTGAGCAGGGTCTCGAGGGTTCCGGCCCGGCGCTCCTCGGCGAGGCACTTCATCGTGAGCAGCGGCACCATCACGCAGACCGGCAGCCAGAAGAGCTGGAAGTAGACCACGGCCGGCGAGGTCTCCTGCGAGGCGCCGCCGTAGAGCTCCGCGATCTTGATGAAGACGAGGCCCATGAAGCCGAGAAACAGGGTCGCGGCCACGTACGTCGCGGGCGAGACAAGGAGCATCCGCAGCTCGTGGCTGAGCAGGGTGGGAAAGTGCTTCATCGGGCGGGGGTCGGGCGGGGCGCGGCGGCTTGGACCGCGTCCCAACTGCGGCGAGTGGCCGCGAGGAAGACATCCTCGAGCGAGGGGTGCTCGCGGCCGATCGCGCGGACGCGGCAGCCGGCGGCGGCGAGCGCGGCCACGATCGCGTCCCCCAGTTCGTCAGAACGCGCGGTGGTCAGCCGCAGGCGGCGGAATTCCTCCGGGCCGGCGGGCGTCGTCTCGCCCGGCGGAGCGGCGTGCAGGTCCGGGTCAACGGTGGCGAGCGCCGCGGCGAGGATCGCCGGATCCCCGGCCACCTCGAGGACATACGAGGACTGGCCGAAGATCTCGCGGCGGAGTTCCGCGGGGGTGCCCTGCGCCACCACGCGGCCCTGGTTGATGATGAGCACCCGGTCGCAGGTCACCTCGATCTCGGGCAGGATATGGGAGGAGATGATGACCGTCATCCGCCCGCGGAGGCCCGCGATGAGGTCGCGCACGATCAGGATCTGATGCGGGTCGAGGCCGATCGTCGGCTCGTCCATGATGATGACCGGCGGTTCCGCCAGGATCGCCTCGGCGATGCCGACCCGCTGCCGGTAGCCCTTCGAAAGCTGGCCGATGATGCGGTGGCGCACGCGTTTGAGGTCGCAGATTTCCAGCACCTCGTCGATGCGCGGGCCGAGCTGGCGCCGGGACACCTCCTTCAGCCGGCCCCGGAAATACAGGTACTCCGAGACGCGCATATCCTCGGGCAAGGGGTTGTTCTCGGGGAGGTAACCGATGCGGCGCTTCACCTCGTCGGGCCGCGTCGCCACCGGCAGGCCGCAGAGGTGCACGCTCCCCGAGGTGGCGGGCAGGTAGCCGGTGAGGATCCGCATCGTGGTCGACTTGCCGGCGCCATTGGGCCCGAGGAACCCGACGATCTCCCCCCGGGCCACGCTGAAGCTGATGTCATTCACCGCGGTCGTGCCGCCGTAGGTTTTCACCAGACGGGAGACTTCGATCGCGGGCGGGGGCGCGGACATAAGGGGAAGAGATGCTAGGTCCCGGGGGGCGCGCAAGGCTAGCGCGGAAAGGGGCTCACGGCTCCCGTTCCACCGTGACCTCGCCCGCCCGGAAGCGATGCAGCCGGGCCGCCTCGTCGCGCAGGAGCAGCGCCCCCTCCTCGTCAAGGCCCACGACGGTGCCGTGGTGCCGCCGCCCGCCCTCGAGCAGCGTGACCGCGCGGCCCCGGAGCAGGTCGTGCCGGTGCCAGCGCTCGGCGAACCCTTCCCGGTGCCGGTCCTCGACGAAGGCCGTGTAGGCGAGGAGCACCCGCCCGATCAGCGCGGCCGCCAGCCGGTTCAGGTCCACGGGCCGACCCGCGATCTGGCCGAGCGAGACCGCCCGCCGCGCGAGGTCCGCCGGCCACGCGTCCGGCGGCGTGTTCACATTCAGCCCGACTCCGAACACCAGGTCCCGGATCTGGTCCGCGTCGATGCGCGCCTCGGTCAGCATCCCGCCCGCCTTCCGGCTGCCGTACACCAGATCGTTGGGCCACTTGAGCCGGGGTGCCTCGGGCGCGAAGTGGCCCAGCAGTTCGCACAGGTTGACGCCCATCCAGAGGGTGAAGAGCGGCATCCGGGCCGGCGGCACCCGCGGGCGGAACCCGAAGCTCGCGTAAAGGTTTGCGGGGGAAGCGCTGTGCCACGACCGGCCGAAGCGGCCGCGACCCTGCGTCTGCCGCCGCGCCAGCACCGCGAACGGGGTCGGCCGGCCCGCCGCCAGTTGCCGCAGCACCTCGTCGTTGGTGCTGTCCACCTCGTCCAGCACCAGCAGCGAGAACCCCCGGGGCCGGCCGCGAAGGAGAGTTTCGACCAGCGCCGGGTACAGCTGCTCTGGGGCGTGGACCAGTCGGTAGCCGCGGGCCCGTTTCGCCTCGAGGGTGAAGCCGGCGGCGCGCAGCCGCTCCATCCGCTGCCAGACGCCGACTCGGGACAGCCCGAGCCGTCGCGCGAGGGCGGCGCCCGACACCCAGCCGCCCTCGCGGGCGAGCAGTTCGCGGAGGATGAGGTGTTCGTTCTGGGGCATCGGCGCGGCGGGAAAACTCGGGATTTGAAATCAAGGACACGGGAGGCAGCCTCCCGCAAATGTCATTTGCCGCGTTCGAAGGTTCCCTCGCCCGCGATGCCGCCCCGCCCGCGGCGTGGAGCGGCGCCCTGCAGGCCCTCTGGCACGACGCCAAAGGCGACTGGCACGCCGCGCACGACCGGGCGCAGGAGGACCATTCTGCCGCCGGCTGCTGGGTCCATGCCTACCTCCACCGCAAGGAAGGGGACGCGGGCAACGCCGCCTATTGGTACGCGCGGGCGGGGCGGCGGCCGCCTCCGTCCGGGCTCGGGCTCGCGCAGGAATGGGAACAGATCGCGCGGGCGCTGGCGGAGGTCTAAGCGGCGCCTCCGGGTCGCGTGCTCAGCGGGGCTCGCCGCTGCTCCAGCCGAAGTCGCTGGAACGCAGGTAGGTCTTGCGCGACTCGCGCAGGATGAAGTCGCCCGCGGCGGGATTCGTGCGCGCCGCGTTCAGGCCAGCCTCGCGCAGATCACTCATGTTGCGCAGACGCTCGTCCTCCTCGTACATCGCGACGGCGCGAGCCTCCTTGGTCATCCCGATGATTGGTAGAGTCCAACGGTTGAGGGCGCGGTCCGCCTCGGTGGAGTAGCGCCGCATCGCGATGTCGGCCAGGCCCTTCGGGGTGTAAATGTCGCGCTCGCGGAACACGGGCGGTTTCTTCTCCTGCACAATGTACTTGGGCAGGCGGACGATGGTGTTCTTCGGCTTGTCGACGTCCCGGAGGTCCACCTGCTCTTCTTCCGGGGGCGGCGGGGGTGGCGGCGGCGGGGGCGGCGTGTACTTGGGCGCGGCGGCGGCGAGGGCCGCGGCGGCCTCCCCGGAGATCGCGCGGGTGCGCCGGGGAGCCGAGGAGGCGGGACGATCCTCCGTCCGCGGAACAAGGACCGGGGAACCGGGGGACGGGGACGGCGTCTGGGCCGCGGCGCCGGCGGCGAGGCCGAGGCCGGCGAGGGCCGTGGCGAGGGAGAGGCGGAGGGCGCGTTCCATCGGGCGTGTGGACAAGGTTGGACGGGACCCGTTCCGCCGCAAGCCCGCGCTCGCCGGCTCAGGCCTCCGCGGGCCGGCGCCACTCCCGCCACCACTCCCTCCCGGCGAACAGCGCGGGGGACTCCGCGGGCGGCACGGGCAAGGTGAGCAAGGGCTCCAGGCGCGCGCGCAGCAGCTCCTCCGCCTCGCCGCCGTCCCAGCCGAAGGGCGGGCCGTCCTCCTTCGGCCCCTCGTAAAAGAGGCCCACCCAGCGCCCCTCGGGGCGGAGCAGCGAGGCGATCCGGGCCGTGACCGCCGCCCAGCGCGCCGGATCCAGCGCGCAGACAAAGGTGCGCTCGTAGATCAGGCGGTAACCCGCCGCCGCCAGGGGGCAGGTGAAGAAATCGGCGCAGTGGAGCGCCACCGCGGCGCCGGCCGGCACGCGCGCGCGGGCCCGGTCCACCGCCGTCGCGCTGAAGTCCACCGCGGTCACCGCGTAACCCGCCGCGGCGAAGGCGGCCAGCTCCTGCCCGGAGCCGCAGCCCGGGACGAGCACGGTGTCGCCAAGGCGGGCGGGGTTGCGGGCGAGGAAGCGGGTCAGCGCGGGCGGCACGCCGGGGAATTCCCACGGGGTCTGGCCCGCACGGTAGCGTTCCTCCCAGAACTCAGGTTCGGCGTGCATCGGACTCATCCGTGACGTTGGGCGGGCGCGCGCCGGCGGCGCAAGCACCGCGCGGGGCTCAATCGTAGCCAAAGAGGGCGATGTCCAACTCGCGGGCGCGGGCCAGCACGGCGGGGCGGTCAAGCAGCAGGACCTGGCCGGCCGCGAGGGCCGCCGCGCGGATGCCCGCGGTGGCCATCACCTCGAGGGTGCGTGCGCCGAAGCAGGGAACGTCGAAGCGCCAGTCCTGCCGCGCCTTGACCGTCTTCACGAAGAGGGCCCCCGTGGCCTGGAAGGTCCCGGCGCGGCGCAGCATCTCATCCGTGCCCTCGTAGGCCTCCACCGCGAGCACCGTGCCCTCGCGCACGACGCAGCCCTGGCCGATGTCGAGGCGGGCGCATTCGCGGGCGATCTGGACCCCGTGCTCCAGGTGATCCGGCTCGATCGGGAAACTCCGGCCGGTCATCGGCCCTGGCGTGGCGAGCTGGTCATCGAGGAAGGCGCGCGCGTCGAGGAGGGTCACGCCCAGCTCCTCGATCTCCCGGGCGATGGCGCCGAAGATGGTCTCCGCGTTGCGGCGGCGGAGGGAGAGCAGGATCCGCGCGGCCTTGAAGTCGGGATGGAGGCCGTGGAACAGGCGTCGCGGCGTGATCTGCCCGGCCATCAGCGCGGAGCCCGCGCCGAAGGTGCGCAGCGCGTCCAGCATATGGCCCAGCTGGCCGACCTTGAGCATCACGCGCTCCCGTTCCGGGAACGAGGCGACGAGCTCGGGCGGGGTTTCCCCCTCGAAGGCGATCAGGCGCAGCGGCACGCCGGCGGCGCGGACCGCCGTGGCGACGAGCCGCGGGTAAAGGCCCTGACCCGCGATGAGCGCCAACGGCCGCGCCGCGTCGAACGCGGGGGGCAGGAAGCGGGACGTCGCAGGCACGGCGGGGACTCAGCCGACGACGAGGTTGAGGATCTTGCCCGGCACGTAGATGACGCGCCGCAGTTCCTTGCCCTCGAGGTGCGGGGCCACCTTGGCGTGATCCCGGGCGAGGGCGACCGCCTCTTCCTGGCTGGTGCCGACGGGCACCAGCTGGTCGCCGCGGTGCTTGCCGTTCACCTGGAACACCAGCTTCACCTCGCTGGCGGTGAGCAGCGCCGGGTCGTACGCGGGCCACGGGGCGGTCATCACGCTGCCCTCGCCGCCGAGCCGCGCCCACAATTCCTCGCCGAGGTGCGGCGCGAAGGGCGCGAGGAGCTGCAGGAACGCGCGCACCGTGGCGGTCCGCGCGGCCGGGGCCTTCTGGAGCGCGTTGGCGAAGATCATCATCTGGGAGATCGCGGTGTTGAACCGCAGCGCCTCGATGTCGTCCCCGACCTTGCGGATCGTCTCGTGCAGCAGCCGGGTGAGCGCCGGGTCCTCGGCGGCGTCCGCGGACAGCTTGGCCGAGACCGCGCCGTCCGGCCCGAGGCACTCGCGCCAGACCTTCTGCAGGAAGCGGTGCACGCCCTCGATGCCGCGGGGATTCCACGGCTTCATCGCCTCGAGTGGGCCGAGGAACATCAGGTAGAGGCGCAGCGTGTCGGTGCCGTGGGACTGGATGATCGTGTCCGGGTTGACCACGTTGCCGCGGCTCTTGGACATCTTCTCGCCGTCCTCCCCGAGGATGATGCCCTGGTGGAAGAGGCGGCGGAACGGCTCGGCCTCGGGCACGAGGCCCAGGTCGAAGAGCACCTTGTGCCAGAAGCGGGCGTAGAGGAGGTGGAGCACGGCGTGCTCGGCGCCACCCACGTAGAGGTCCGGGCTGCCCCAGTAGTCGAGCGCCGCCCGCGAAGCGAAGGCGTCCGGGTTGGCCGGATCGAGGAACCGCAGGTAGTACCAGCACGAGCCGGCCCACTGCGGCATCGTGTTCGTCTCGCGGTGGGCGCGGACCCAGAGCCCGTCCGCGGGGTAGGGTTGACCTGCCGGCACCGCGGCTCCCGTGCGCGGGTTGAACCAGATCTCCAGCCAATCCGGGAGCTGCGCTAGGGGGCTCTCGCCGTTGCCGCTGGGCAGATACGACTGCACCGAGGGCAATTCCAGCGGGAGGGCGGCCGCGGGCAGGGGCAGCGCGCACTGGCGCACGCCGTCCTGCACGTAGGTGACCGGGGATTCCGGCAGCGGACCAATGCCCGCGGCGCGGACGCGTGCGTAGTCCGCCTCGCTCACCCACACGATCGGGAACGGCTCCCCCCAGTAGCGCTGCCGGGAGAAAAGCCAGTCGCGGAGCTTGTAGTTGACCGTGGCCTTGGCGACGCCGCGCGAGGCCAGATCGGCGGTGATCCGGCGCTTGGCCTCCTCCCAGGGCAGGCCGTCGCAGCCGGGGGAGTTCACCAGATGACCCGCGCCGGTGTAGGGCAGCGTGGCCTCCCCGGACTCGGGGGCGATGACCTGAATGACGGGCAGGCCGTACTGCACCGCGAACTCGTGGTCGCGGTCATCGTGCGCCGGCACCGCCATAATGGCGCCCGTCCCGTAACCGAGCAGCACGTAGTCGGCGACCCAGATCGGGACCTCGCGGCCGTTGATCGGGTTGATCGCGCAGGCGCCCGTGAAGACCCCCGACTTGCCCTTCGCGAGGTCCGTGCGCTCGAGGTCGCTCTTGGCGGCGGCGGCGCGGCGGTAGGCCTCGACGGCGGCGCGCTGGGCCGGGACGGTGAGCGTGTCGACCAGCGGGTGCTCCGGGGCGAGCACCATATACGTGCAGCCGTGGAGGGTGTCCGGCCGCGTGGTGAAGACGCGCAACGGCTCGGACCGGCCGGGCAGGGCAAAGAGAAGCTCGGCGCCCTCGCTGCGGCCGATCCAGGCCTCCTGCATCCGCTTGGTCGAGTCGGGCCAGTCGACGTCCTTGAGGTCCGCCAGCAGGCGCTCCGCGTAGGCGGTGATGCGCAGGACCCACTGGCGGAGATTGCGGCGCTCGACGGGGAAGCCGCCGACCTCGCTCTTGCCGTCCACGACCTCCTCGTTGGCGAGGACGGTGCGCAGTTCCGGGCACCACCACACGGGGCGCTCGTCGACGTAGGCCAGCCCGCGCTGGAACAGCTGGAGGAAGATCCATTGCGTCCAGCGGAAGTAGCGTGGGTCGGTGGTGTCGATCTCGCGGTCCCAGTCGTAGGAGAACCCGAGGGCCTTGATCTGCCGGCGGAAGTTGGCGATGTTGGCCTGCGTGTTGGTGGCCGGGTGGGTGCCGGTCTTCACCGCGTGCTGCTCGGCGGGCAGGCCGAAGGCGTCCCAACCGATGGGGTGGAGCACGTTGCGGCCGCGGGCGCGCTGGAAGCGGGCGAGGATGTCCGTCGCGGTGTAGCCCTCGGGGTGGCCGATGTGCAGGCCGGCGCCGGAGGGGTAGGGGAACATATCCAGCACGTAGTACTTCGGCTTCCCGGGGGCCGTTTCCGCCCGGAAGGACCGGTTCGCCTCCCAGTAGGCCTGCCAGTGGGGCTCGATCTCGCGGAAGTGGTACTCGGTGCAGGAGGTGGCCATCGTCAAAAACCGGCGATGCTGGGTCGTTTCGCGCTCCGGTCAACCTCCGCCCTGCGCGGCGCCCGGGGGGCGAGCCCGCCGTTGACGCGCGGGGACGGAGGCGGTTGCGTGCGGCTGATGCGTTCCCCCCGGACCCTGTCCCGCACGTTCGCCCCCGTGCTGCTGCTCCTTGCCGCGGCCGCCCTGCCCGCCTCCGAGCCGGCCCCCGCCTCCCGTGGCGCCACGCTCTACGGGGCCCACTGCGCGATGTGCCACGGCGTCGCCGGTCAGGGCTTCCCCGGAGTCTATCCGCCGCTGGCCCAGTCCGACTGGCTCGCGGCCAAGCGAGACGGGGCGATCGCCGCCGTCACGGCGGGGCTCAACGAGGAGATCACGGTCAATGGCGTGACCTACCGCGGCCAGATGCCCCCGCAGATGCTCGACGACGCCGAGGTGGCGGACGTCCTGACCTTCGTCCTCAACTCGTGGGGCAACCCGGGCGGAGAGGTGCGGACCGAGGATGTCACGCGCGTGCGGGCGACGACCCGGTTCAAGACCTTCGAGGACCTCAGGAAGGCGGCGGACTACCGGCCGCTCCCCGCCGCGCCCGCCGGCTTCGAGCTGAAGGAACTGGCGCGCCTGCCGGACTTCGGCGTGCGCCTCGCGAGTGACGGCAAGGGCGGCCCGCTGTACGTGCTCGGCCAGGCCGGGGGCGTCTGGCGGGTGGAGCCCGACACCGGCAATCTCCGGCAAATCCTCTGGCCGCGCGACTTCGAGGGCCTCCGGCCGCAGGAGTTCCAGACGCTGGGGATGGTGCTCGACGTGGAGGGCCGCCTCTGGATCTCGGTCAACCAGCGGGTGGCCACGCGGCCGTTCGAGACCAATGAGGTCGCGATCTTCCGGACCACGGCCGTTAGCCCCGAGGGCGACCCGATCAAGCCGCGGGCCTGGTTCCGGACCTCGTACCCGTGGGGCAACAACTGGTTCAACCACGGCATCTCGGACCTCCGTTTCGGCCCCGATGGCCTGCTGTACGTGAGCAGCGGCTCCCGCACCGACGCCGGCGAGGAGGGCACCTTCGAGCAGTTCGCCAAGGTCGGCGAGACGCCGATCACGGCGGTGATGTGGCGGATGGACCCGAAGGCGGCCGAGCCGCGCATCGAGGTGATCGCGCGAGGGATCCGCAACGCCTACAGCTTCAACTGGGATGGCGCCGGGAACCTCTTCACCGTCTCCAACGGCCCCGACGCGCACGCGCCGGAGGAGATGGACCACATCATCCCGCCCGGCCCCGGCGAGGAGCCGCGGCACCACGGCTTCCCCTATCAGTTCGGGGACCAGCCGGCCGGCCACGCCTGGTACCCGCACACGCCCGCCGCGCCCCCGGGCCTGAAGTTCATCTTGCCCGTCCTCAACCTGGGGCCTGCGGGCATAATGTACGGACAGCCCACCAGCACCTTCAACGCGCACAGCTCGCCCACCGGCCTGGTCTGGCTGGGCGCCGGCTGGCCGGAGGCGGTGCGTGACACCTTCCTAGTCGGGCGCCTGGGCAGCTTCGTGATGGGGCCCGGGCCCGACGAGGAGCACGGCTTCGATGTGCTGCAGATGCGGATGGAGCGCCGCCCGGATGGCTCGTGGGCCGCTCGCACCACGACTTTCCTCGCCCCGCTCGGCCGGCCGATCGACCTCCTGCCCGCGCGACCGGGGCTGCTCTACATCCTCGAATACACGCGGCCCACGGACTTGAAGGGCCGCGCCGGCTGGTTGCCGGGCCGCGTCCTCGAGCTCCGCGCCAGCGGCAAGGGCTGAAGCCGGGGACCGGCGGCTTGCGCCCCGGGTGCCGGAACGGCCACGCTCGCCCGATGCGTCCCTCCTGCGAGCTCGTTGTCGGCTTCGATGCCGACGACACCCTCTGGCACAACGAGAACATCTTCGAGCACACCCACGAGCGCTACCGCGACCTCCTCGCCCGCTACCACGCCGCCGCCACCGTCGACCGCACCCTCTTCGCGACGGAGATGCGCAACCTCGAGCTCTACGGTTATGGGGTGAAGGGCTTTACCCTCTCCGCGATCGAGACCGCCATCCAGCTCACGGAGGGACGCATTTCCGCGGAGGAGATCCGGCGCCTGATCGAGCTCGGCCGAGAAATGCTCGCCCATCCGGTCGAGTTGCTGGACGGCGTCGAGGAGACCCTGGCGCACCTCGCTGGCCGGCACCGGCTTTTGCTCATCACCAAGGGCGACCTGCGGGACCAACAGCGGAAGCTGGCCAAGTCGGGTCTCGCGGACCGTTTCCGCGCGGTCGAGATCTTGTCCGAGAAGGACGAGCTGTCCTACGCCGTGGTGTTGCGGCGTCACGGCGTCGACCCGGCGCGTTTCCTGATGGTGGGCAACTCGCTCAAGTCGGACATCTTGCCCGTGCTCGCGCTGGGTGGCGCGGGTGCCCACGTGCCCTACCGGCTCACGTGGGCGGCCGAGCGTGCGGAAGCTCCCCGGGCCCAGGGGCGATTTTACGCGCTGGAATCCATCCGGGCCGTCACCGGGGTGGTGGCGGCGCTGTCGGCGGAACGAGCTTGAGCCAGGAACCGCCCGGCCGCCCTCAGGCGGGGGTGGCCTTGCGGCGGTCGGGGAGGGCGCGGCTGGCGACCTCGGCGCGCAGGCGCGCGACGCAGGCGTCGGTGGCGAGCACCCCCTCGTCCCCGCGGGCGCGGGAGCGGACGGAGACCCCGCCGGCCTCGGCCTCCTTCTGGCCGAGGACGAGCGCGTACGGGACCTTGTCGATCTCCGCGCGGCGGATCTTCGCCCCAAGCTTGTCGCTGTGCTCGTCGAGCGTCGCGCGCAGCCCCTCCGCCCGCAGGCGGGCGAGCAGCGCGCGCGCCGGCTCGATCGTCTTCTCGCTGATCGGGAGGATTCGCACCTGCTCCGGCGCGAGCCAGAGCGGGAAGTCGCCCGCGAAGTGCTCGATGAGCACGCCGCAGAACCGCTCCATCGAGCCGAACGGCGCGCGGTGGATCATCACCGGGCGGTGCGGCTGGTTGTCGGGCCCGATGTAGGACAGGTCGAAGCGGATCGGCAGGTTGTAGTCGACCTGCACCGTGCCGAGCTGCCATTCGCGTCCGATCACGTCGCGGACCACGAAGTCGATCTTCGGGCCGTAGAACGCGGCCTCGCCCGGCTCCTCCGTGAAGGGGACGCCGAGGGTGCGGGCGGCGGCGCGGCAGGCCTCCTCCGCCTTGTCCCAGTTGGCCGCCTCACCCGTGTACTTGTTGGAATCCGGGTCGCGCAGGCCGACGCGGACCCGGTAGTCGGCCATCCCGAGCGTGCTGAGCACAGTGCGGACCAGCGACAGGCAACCGAGGACCTCCGCCGCGACCTGCTCCTCAGTGCAGAAGAGGTGGGCGTCGTCCTGGGTGAAGCCGCGGACGCGGGTCATCCCGTTGAGCTCGCCGCTCTGCTCCCAGCGGTAGACCGTGCCGAACTCCGCCAGCCGCACGGGCAGGTCCCGGTACGAGTGGGGCTGGGAGGCGAAGATCTTGATGTGGTGCGGGCAGTTCATCGGCTTCAGCATGAAGCCGTCGAGCAGGTCCGCGTCGGGGCGGACGCGGTCGGCCGTGATGGTCTCGCGGCCGGTGCGGGCGTTGATCTGCTCGCGGAGCTGTCCGGAGACGGCCTCGAGGCGGGCGAACACCTCGCCGCAGGGGCAGTTCTCGGCGACGACCCGGGCCAGCGCGTCGCTTTCGAGCACGGGGGCGAACTGCGCGTCCTTGTAGTAGGGGAAGTGCCCGGAGGTCTTGTAGAGCTCCAGCTTGCCGATGTGGGGCGTGAAGACCTGCGCGTAGCCCTGCTTGCGCAGCTCCTCGCTGATGAAGGTCTGCAGCTCCTGACGGATCACGGCGCCGTTGGGCGTCCAGAGGATCAGGCCTTGCCCGACCTCCTCGTCGATGTGGAAGAGCTTGAGGTCGCGGCCGAGCTTACGGTGGTCGCGGAGGCGCGCCTGCTCGAGCTGGTGCAGGTGCTGGGCAAGCTCCTCCTTGTTGGCGAAGGCGGTGCCGTAGATCCGTTGCAGCTGCTTGTTGCGCTCGTCCCCGCGGTGGTACGCACCCGCGATGGAGAGCAGCTTGAACGCCTTGAGCTTGGAGGAGTAGCGGACGTGGGTGCCGGCGCAGAGGTCGATGAACTCCCCATTCTGGTAGAACGAGATCTTCTCCCCCTCCGAAATGTCGGCGAGGCGGCCGAGCTTGTAGCGTTCCTGGCCACGGGAACGGATGATCTCCACGGCCTCCTCGCGGGAGACCTCCTTGCGCAGGAACGGCTGGTTCTCGTCGGCCACCTGGCGCATTTCCGCCTCGAGCCGGACGAGGTCCTCCGCGGTGAAACGGTGGTCGAGGTCGATGTCGTAGTAGAACCCGGTTTCGGTGGGCGGGCCGATGTCGAGCTTGGCCTCGGGGAAGAGGCGGAGCACGGCGGTGGCCAGCACGTGCGAGCACGAGTGGCGGATCTCTTCGAGCGGTGTCATCGGCATAAGGGTCGCGCCGGCGCACGGTTGCCGGCGCGCGGGCATTGAGAGCGCCCGCAAAAGGGCGGGGTGTCAACGCGCCGTCGCGGGCGCGGCGTCACTTCCGGACCGGCTCGAGCGACCAGCCGTCCTTGCGGTCAAGCATCGCCCAGCCCGCGGCCGTGAGCTCGGCGCGCAGAGCGTCGGCGGCGGCGAAGTCCCGCGCCTGCTTCGCGGCCCAGCGCCGCTCGGCGAGGGCGGTAACCGCCGGCGGGATCGCCGCGGCGGGGGCGCGGGCGGAAAGGTCCAGGCCGAGGGCGAACAAGGCGCGGTCGAAGCCGGCGGCGTTCAGCTCCGCCGGGGCGGAGGCCTTGAGCGCGGTGAACAGCGCGCCGAGGGCGCCGGGGAAGTTGAGGTCGTCCGCCAGCGCGGCGAGGACGGGCGCGGAGACGTCGACCGGGCCGCCGGCGCCGGGGATGGCCGCGCGGGCCGCGCGCAGGGTGCGGAGCGCGCTCGCGGCCGCGTGGAGGGAATCGAGGGTGAAGTTCAGCTGCTTGCGCGGGTGGCCCATCAGCAGCGCGTAGCGGACCGCCATCGCCTCGTGCCCCTTGGCGACCAGATCGCGCAGCGTGTGGTAGTTGCCCTTACTCTTGCTCATCGTGGTGCCGTCGACGAGCAGGTGCTCGCTGTGGTACCAGTGGCGCGCGAAGGGGACGCCGTTGCAGCACTCGCTCTGGGCGATCTCGTTCTCGTGGTGCGGGAAGAGCAGGTCCACGCCCCCCGTGTGCAGGTCGATCGTGTCGCCCAGCAGCGCCTTGCTCATCGCGCTGCACTCGATGTGCCAGCCGGGCCGCCCCGCCGCGGCGGTGCGGGGCCCGGGCCACTGCACCGTCCCGTCCTCCTCCGGCTTGTACGCCTTCCAGAGCGCGAAGTCGGAGACGGAATCCTTGTGGTCGGCGTCCGCCACCGCGTTCGTCACCTGCAGCTCCCGCTCCTGGATCCGGGAAAGCCGGCCGTAGTCCGGGAAGGTCGCGAGACGGAAGTACACCGAGCCGTCCGCCGCCCGGTACGCGTGGCCCTTCTCCATCAGGACCTCGATCATATTCACCTGCTCCCGGATGTAACCCGTGGCGGTGGGCTCCGCGTGGGGCGGCAGCAGGTTGAGGGCGGCGCAATCCTCGTGGAAGATCGCCGTCCAATGCCGCGTGATCTCCGCCAAGGGCCGGCCCTCCTTGCGGCTCTGGGTGATCGTGCGGTCGTCGACGTCGGTCAGGTTCCGCACGTGGCGCACCCTCCCGGGGCCGATCTCCAGTTCCAGCAGGCGCCGGATCACGTCGTTGACCACGAAGGTCCGGAAATTCCCGATGTGCGCCGGCGCGTAGACGGTCGGGCCGCAGTTGTAGAACCGGAAGATCCCGTCCGGGTGGGACGGCCGGAGTTCGCGGGTTTCGCGGCGGAGCGAGTCGTGGAGTCGGAGGACCATAGCGGGCGCGGGGGAGGACGATGGCCGCAACCCCGCGCCCGTTTCGACACCTTTTTTGCGGTTTGGCGTGCATCCCCGGCCCCGGCCGCGTTAATGCGGGAGGTGATGAGCCGTCCACCCGCCCTCGAGCTTGCCCAGCGCCCCCGCCGCCTCCGGCGCACCGCCGCCCGCCGCCTGATGGTCGAGGAGACCGTCCTCCGCCCCGCCGACCTCATCGCCCCCCTCTTCGTGGTCGAGGGAGACGCGCCGCCGGAGGAGATCGCGTCGATGCCCGGCGTCTTCCGCCTCAACCTCGCCGACCTCGTCCGCGAATGCCGCGAGCTCCACGCGCTCGGCGTCCCCGCCGTCGCCCTGTTTCCCAAGCTCGATCCCGCCCGCAAGGACGACACCGGGACCGAGGCCCTGAACCCCGAGACGCTGGTGCTGCGCGCGGTCCGCGCGGTGAAGGCGGCGCTGCCGGACCTCGTGGTGATCACCGACGTCGCCCTCGACCCGTACACCAGCCACGGCCACGACGGGGTCCTGACCGCCGCGCGCGATGACGTGGACAACGACCGGACCGTCGCGATTCTGGCCGAGATGGCCGTCCTGCAGGCCCGCGCGGGGGTGGATTTCGTGGCCCCCAGCGATATGATGGACGGCCGGGTGGGCGCGGTCCGGCGCGCGCTGGACGCGGCCGGCTGCACCGACACCGGGATTCTGGCCTACTCCGCGAAGTACAATTCCGCCTACTACGGGCCGTTCCGCGACGCGGTGGGCAGCGCGCAGGCGGCCGGCACGCGGCTGCTGAGCAAGGCCACCTACCAGATGAACCCGGCCAACCGCCGCGAGGCCGTGACCGAGGTGCTGCTCGATGACGCGGAGGGTGCGGACATTTTGATGGTGAAGCCGGCCGGGCTCTACCTGGACATCATCCGCGACGTGCGTGAGGCGACCCGGAAGCCGGTCGCGGCCTACCAGATCTCAGGTGAGTACGCGCAGCTGCAGGCGGCGGCGCGGCTGGGCTGGCTCGACCTCGCGCGTTGCCGCCGGGAATCGCTCGTCGCGATCAAACGGGCGGGCGCGGACCTGATCCTGACTTACTTCGCGAAGGAGATGGCGCGCGAGCTCCGGGGCGGCTGAGTCCGCCCCGGGTGGGTCGTCGCCTCAGAAGTCGGTGATGACCGTCATTCGCCAGGAGCGCGGGGCGCCCCAGGAGCCGGTCGTCGTGGTGGCGGAGAGGTAGTAGTCCTTGTCGAAGAGGTTGCTGACGTTGAGGGAGATGCTCGTGGGCCGGCCCATCAGCTTCGTCTGGTAGCCCGCGAGAAGGGTGGCGAGGGTATAGCTCGGCGACCACAAGGGCGCGACTGGTCCGCCCTGGACCGCGGTGCCGTTGCCGCGGTAGGTGGGTTCGCGGAAGTTCGCGCCGCCGCCAATGAAGGCGCCCTTGAGTGAGCCGGTGGTGAAGGTGTACCGGGTGAAGAGATTCGCGCGCGTCTTGGTGTAACCGGCGTTCGGCACGCCATCAGGGATCGTGAGCAGGAAGGCGTCCAGCAACGGGGTGGCCTTGCCCTGCGCCTTGGCCTCGGCCTGGAATCCCTTGAGTAGCGGGGCCCGGTTTTCCGTGACCACTTTGTTGGTGGCGGCGTTGAGGATCAGGCGCCAGTTGCGGGTCAGGTTGGCGACGATCTCGAACTCGTAGCCCTTGGTGGTCGTGGTCTGGTAGTCCTGCCCGGTGGGATTGAAGGTCTCGGGGAAGATCGCGGCGACCTCGTCGCGCACGCCGATCACCGGGGCCGGGTTGAAGCGCGCGTTGGGCTGGTAGTTGTCGTAGTAGGTCGTGTTGAACTCGAGCCGGCCCCCGAAGAGCGTGAAGCGGGCGGAGTAATCCTCGCCCTCGCCAACGGGGATGCTCTGCCGGACCCCGGGGTTGTAGGTCAGGTTACCCTCACCGACCGAGATGCGGAACGACTGGGCGCGGTTGTAGGAGAACGCGATGTTCTCGTTCGCGCGCAGGACGAGGCCGTAGTTGGCGCCGTCGACCTTGTACTGCACGAAGGCCGGGTTGGGGGCGAAAGCGTCAGGGATGAGCCGGTTCTCCCAAGTGTTTGCGATCGGCTGCGGGGCGCCGACCAGTGTCTTCATATTGAAGTGGTCGCGGCGGTAACCCACCAGCGTGTAGAGGTGGTTCTTGAGGTAGCGGCCCGAGGCGCCGACGCCCCAGCTGGGGGTGTAGAAGCGCCGGTAGACGATGTTGCCGCCGGCGGGCACGGCGTTCGAGAGGTCGGGGAACCAGTTCGAGACGCCCGGCACGGGCCCGAGATCGCCGGTCAGTTCGCCGCCGTCGCCGTCCGACAGGTAATAGCGCCGCATAAAGCGGTTGTTGGTGAACGTGGCCCGGTTGGCGGTGAAGGCGGCCTGGGTTCCGGCCTGGTTGACCGTGCCCACGAAGAGCGGGTTGGCCGGATCGACGTACTCGCCCCACTTGGGCTTCTTCTGGCCGGGGTTGTCCTGGTGCTGCTGGACGTTGACCACCAACTGCTGGTGCATCCAGCGCGTCTCGAGGTCGTACACCGCGGAGAGGCGGAGGTCGCGGACGATGTTGCCGTTGAGGTTCCGGGTGCGGAAGTATTCCGTGTAGAGTTGGTTGAAGCGCGGGTTGGCGCGGCCGTCCGGCAGGGTGGGGGTCAGGTCCCGGTACACGTTGCGCGCCGCCGCCACGTTGCGCTGGTCGATCTGCTGCTGGTAGAAATTGGCCGAGAACAGCAGGTTCAGGTTCCGGCCGATCTTTTGCTCCACGTCGAGGCTCACCGAGCTGTAGGCGTTGGAGAAGGTCGAGTTCGGGCCCGCCACCTGCCAGGTCTTCGGGATGATCCCGGGATCGACCAAGGTCAGGTTGCTGCCGGCGCTGCGGCGCGTCCCCGTCGCCCGGTAAAGCTGCTTGGTCGCGGGCACGTAGATCACCCCGGCGCCATTCGCGAGGGTCGAGACCGTGCTGAACGAGAAGCTGTCGATGAACAGGCCTTGGGCGTTGACCGAGTCGATGCGCGATTTCTCCGCCATCAGGCTGATCGAGGTGGTGCGGAACGGCCGGTAGGTGACGGCCCCGTAAAGGCCGACGAAATCGCGGCGGACGTGGCGGATCCAAGAGTCGTTCTCCGAGGCCACCGCGGCGAAGCGGAGGGCGACCTGGTTGCCGACGCGGCGGTTGAGATCCAACTCCGCGCGGCGAAAGCCGTCGCTACCGAACATCACCTTGGTCTTGGTCAAATTGCGCGTGAAGAGGCCCCGCTTGGTAATCTGGTTATTCGCGCCGCCCAGGTCGGCCTCGCCGTAGAGGAACGCGTTCGGCCCGCGGAGCAGCTCGACCCGCTCGGTGGCGAACGAGTCCATCGGCGAGTACCAGATCCAGCCGTTGCGCATCGCGTAGTTGTTGACGATGCCGCGGAAGATGAGGCGGTTCGAGAGCGCCGGGTCAGGGTTGACCTCGCCCGTCACGAACCACTTGGAGGCCTCGTTCACGTCGATCACCGCGAGGTCCTCCATCAGCTGCGAGTTCATCACCGAGATGGAGTTGGCGACGTTCTTGAGCTCCTGCACCGTGCGCAGGCCGGAGGTCGTCTGCATCGACTCGTAGCCGATGTCCTTGCCCTCGGTGACGGTGAACACGGAGAGCTGCACGGCATCCTCGGGGGCGGGCGGGCGCGGGGCGGGAGCGGTCTGGGCGGGAAGCAGCGGGGCGAGTGCGGCGGCCAGCAGGAGGGTGCGGGTGAGCGGGAGGGAGGCTTGGCGCATGGTAGGGATCGGCTGGGGCGGATGTTCCCTGCCGCGCCGTGGGCGGGGCAAGCGCATTTCCCGAGGGGCGCGCGGGCCGGATCGCCTCGCCTTTTGCCGCCGACGCGCTTCAACCGGCTGCGATGAACCGCCGCCACTTCCTCACCCATTCCGCCGTCGCGGCCGCCGGGGCCGCGTTCGCCCCCGCCCACGCCGCCAGCCCCGCCGCCAAGGCCGCGGGGGGCGAGGGCCCTTACGCCCCGGGACCCAAACCGGTCCCGGTGGTCAAGCCCGGGGAATTCGTCTTCGCCGCGGCGCATTTCGACCACAACCACATCGCCGGCCAGTGCAGCGCGCTCGCGGCGGCCGGCGGCACGCTCCGGTGGATTTACGAGCCCGACCCCCGCAAGCATGCCCCCTTCCTCCAGCGCTACCCAGGGGTAAAGGTTGCCCGCGACCTCGACGAGATCCTCGCTGATTCGAACGTCCGGCTGGTGACCGCCGCCGCCGTCACCTCGGAGCGGGCCGCGCTCGGTGTCCGCGTGATGCGCGCGGGCAAGGACTACTTCACCGACAAGGCCCCCTGCACCACCCTCGACCAGCTCGCGGAGGCGCGGCGGGTGGCGGCCAGCACGGGGCGCAAGTATTTCACCTACTACGGGGAGCGGCTGACGTCCGAGGCCGGGATGTTCGCGACCGACCTGGTGGCGGCCGGAGTGGTCGGCCGGGTGGTGCAGGTCGTGGGCCTCGGTCCCCACCGCCTGAACAAGGCCACGCGCCCCGCCTGGTTCTTCCAGCGCGAGAAGTACGGCGGCATCCTCTGCGACATCGGCAGCCACCAGTGCGAGCAGTTCCTTACCTATGCCGGCGCGCGCGACGCGACGGTCACGCACGCCGCCGTGGGCAACTTCGCCAACCCGGACACCCCGGAGCTTGAGGACTTCGGCGAGGCCTCGTTCGTCGGCGACAACGGGGCCACGAACCAGATCCGCGTCGACTGGCTCACGCCCGACGGCCTGTCGAACTGGGGCGATGGCCGCACGTTCATCCTCGGCACCAAGGGTTTCATCGAGCTGCGCAAGTACGTGGACCTCACCCGCAACCCCAAGGGGGGCGAGGTGTTCATCGTCGACGGCCGCGGCGAGTATCGCGTCGACGTCACCGGGCGGGTCGGCTACCGGTTTTTCGGGGAGTTCATCCTCGATTGCCTCAACCGCACCGAGAAGGCGATGACGCAGGAGCACGCCTTCAAGGCGGCGGAACTGTGCCTGCGGGCGCAGGGGGCGGCGCGCCGGCTCACCGGGTGAGCGGCGCCCGGGCGGTCAGAGGTACTTCACGTAGGTGACGCCGCGACCGTCCACGAAGTGCAGGCTGCCCGGCTCGACCTGGACGAGCCGGATGCCGAGAGTGCGTTCGATCACCTCGTTCACACGGTAAACCCGCTCGTTGATCAGCACGCGGCTCTCCTTGCCGAGGGCGCGGACGCCGGCGACCCGCAGGGTGCCAATGTAGGCGGCGACCTTCTCGTCCGGCCGGGGCGGCGTCGCGGGGGCCGCGGCGGCGGTTGGGCTCACCGGGGAGGGCGCGGGGGCAGGAGTCGCCGTGGCCGGCGTGGCGGGTGCTGGGGAAGTCGCGGTTTCAGGCTCCGGCGGTGTCGCCGCGGCAGCGGGCGCCTCCGGGCGGGCCGGCGTGGCGGTCGGCGTGCTGCTTGCGGCGGCTGCGGCAACCGCCGGGGCAGGGGGCACCGCCGGCGTGGCGATCGCGGCGGGCGGGACTTCGGCGGGGGCCGGGCGCGCGGCCGGCAAGACGGGCACGATCGCGGGAGCGGGGGCCGGCGTGGGGGCGGGTGACGCTGGACGGGCGGCAGGCGCGGCGGTGGCCGCCTTGCGCGGCGGAGTGTCCGGGGTGGTCCAGAACAGGGTGAACGCCACGGAGAGGACGACCAGCACGAGGGCGCCGCTGCCCAGCAACAGCAGCCAATGCCGGGCCGGCGTGCGGGGGCGCGAGCGGCCGGCGCCGCCAGGGCCAAGGGCGGCCGTCGGCGCCAGGGGATCACGATCGCGCTGGGCCTTCTTGAGGGCGTCGTTGATGAGGCTCATATTGTCGGAGTGGGGGCTTCAATCGACCAGCTTGTCCATATCTTGGCGCGCCCGGCGGACGTCCCAGTAGTTCACCTCGTCGGACTCGCGCACGAAGGCGGAAAGGAGCGCCTTGTCGCAGAGATTGTTGACCACGCGGGGGATCCCACGGCTCCCGCGGTGCACGGCCCAGAGGGCCCATTTGGTGAAGTGCGGCCGGCCCGCGCCGCCCGCGAGGGTCAGCCGGTGCTGCACGTAATGGGCGACGTCGGAACGGGAGAGGGGATTTAGCTCGTAGTGCACCAGAATCCGCTGCCGGAGCTGGCGCAGATCCTCGCGGCGGAGGACTTCCTTCAGCTCTGGTTGGCCCATCAGGATGATCTGGAGGAGCTTCTGCTTTTCGGTCTCGAGGTTCGACAGCAGGCGGATCTGCTCGAGCACCTCGAACTTCAGGTTCTGCGCCTCGTCGATGATCACGACGATGTCCCGGCCGCGCTCGATCCGCTCGAGCAGCACCCGGTGGATCTGGGCCACAAGGTCGGTCTGGCTGCGGGCGATCTTTTCCGCGCCGAGTTCCTCGAGGATCGTCCGCAGCATCTGGGTCTCGGTGATGCGCGGGTTAAGGATCAGCGCAGAGTCAAAGCGCTCCGGTTCGAGCTCGTTGAGGAAGCGGCGGCAGAGGACCGTTTTGCCGCAGCCGACCTCGCCCACGAGCACGATGAAGCCCTTGCGTTCTCTGACTCCGAACTTGAGGTGCTGGAGCGCCTCCTGGTGGGTGGGGCTCAGGTAGAGAAACTTGGGATCGGGGGTGATGTTGAACGGCATCTCCCGGAATCCGTAGAAGCTCTGGTACATTTTGGGGGCGAGGCCGGGACCGTGGCGGCCGGTCGCGCAAAACGCACGAACAAAGATGGGGGCTCCGGCGGGCAATTCTCCTTTACTCAAACGCGTCGCGCGTGGTTCAAACTAGGGCGTGAATTCCCGCCGGGCCATCGCCGCGCTCTACGCCGTGCTGCTGGGCCTGTTCGGGCTGGGGGGCGGGGTTTTGTTCCTCGAGGCCCGGGCCGAGCAGGCCGCGCTGCGCGGGCGTCAGGCGCGCCTCGAGCGCGAACTTGCCGCCGCCAAGGCCCGCCTCGCCGAGCAGGAGCAGTTCCTCTCGCGCCTGCGGACGGACCCGGTGCTGGCCGAGAAGGTGATCCGCCAGCGGCTCGGCTACGGCCGGCCGGGCGAAGTGGTCTTTCGTTTCGACAACGGTCCCTGATGTCCGCCGCCACGCCCTCCGCCCTCCTCGACCAATTCCGCCAGGCCGGCCAAGGTCAGGTGTTCGCGTTCTGGGAGCGTCTGAGCCCCGCGGAGCAGGCTGAACTCGCCGACGAGGCGCGCGAGGTGGACCTGGCGGAGGTGTCCCGCCTCACGCGCACGCTGCTCGGGTCGGGGGGCGCGGGTGGTCCCGACCTCGCGGACCTCGAGCCCGCCCCCTACGAACCGCGGCCGGAGAGCGGTGGCGATACCGGGGCTTGGGCCCGGGCCCGGGCCGCCGGCGAGGAGGCGCTCCGCGCCGGCCAGGTGGCGGCTTTTACCGTCGCGGGAGGACAGGGGACCCGCCTCGGCTACGATGGGCCCAAGGGCACCTTCGGGGTCACGCCCGTGCGCGGGAAGCCGCTGTTCCAGGTCTTCGCGGAGAAGATCCTTGCCGCGGGCAGGCGCCACGGCCGCCCGCTCCACTGGTTCGTGATGACCAGCCACGCCAACCACGCGGCGACCGAGGCCTTCTTCGCGGAACGACGCTGGTTCGGACTCGACCGAGCCCGCGTCCATTTCTTCCGCCAGGGCCGGATGCCCGCCGTGGCCTTTGATGGCCGTATTCTGCTCGAAACCCCCGGCCGCCTCGCCCTGTCGCCCGACGGCCACGGAGGTTCCCTCCGCGCGCTCGCCCGCAGCGGCGCGCTCGACCTGATGGCGGCCGAGGGGGTCGACACGCTCAGCTACTTCCAGGTCGACAACCCCCTCGTGCGCTGCGTCGACCCCGCCTTCATCGGCTGGCACCGCCTCCGGGGTTCCGAGATGTCCAGCAAGATGGTGCCCAAGGCCTATCCCGGGGAGAAGGTCGGCCACTTCTGCCGGCAACGGGGCCGCGACGTGGTCATCGAGTACTCGGATCTCCCCGCGGAACGGCAGCGCGAGGTCGACGCCGGCGGGCGGCTCCGGTTCCTCGCGGGGAACGTCGCGATCCACCTGCTCGACCGTGAATTCATCCGCCGGATGGCCGGTGCCGGCGCCTCGCCCGACACGGCGCTGCCGTTCCACCGCGCCGACAAGAAAATCCCGACGGTCGATGCCGCGGGCGCGCCGGTGCGCCCCGAGCGGCCGAACGGGGTCAAGTTCGAGCTCTTCGTCTTCGACGCGCTGCCCTTCGCCCGCCAGCCGGTGGTGATCGAGGCCACGCGCGCCGACGAGTTCTCCCCGGTCAAGAACGCCACCGGCGTGGATTCGCCCGAGACCTGCCGCCAGGACCAGTTGCGCCAGTACGTGCGCTGGCTGCGGGCCGCCGGCGTGGACGTGCCGGCCGACGCCACTGGCCGGCCGGGTTTCCCGTTCGAGGTTTCCCCGCTCTTCGGGGACGACGAGGCCTCGTTCGCGGCGAATTGGGCCGCCCGGGGGCTGAAGACCCCGCCCGCGCCGGGCGCCTGCCTCGATTGAAACGGCGGTCCGCCCTTCCGCCCCGCTGATCCGCCCGGAAATATCCCGTATGACGATCCCTGACCGCCTCGCGGCCGCCGTGCAGTCCGGCCGCCTGCTCTCCAGCGCCGTCGACAACGTCCGTTCGTTCCTGCAGGCCGGGTTGCCGGAGTGGGCGCGGGCGAGCATCGGGGAACTGGTCGACGCGGAGGCGTGGTCGGAGCTGAACGACCGCTTCTACCGTTTCCTCGAGTTCGGCACGGGCGGGATGCGCGGGCGCACCATCGGGGTCCGCCCCACCGCGGCGGAGCTGGGTGGCAATCCGGGCGGCTCCCCGGCCCACGCCGCCGTGGGCAGCAACGTCCTCAACGACTTCACGCTGGTGCGGGCCACCATCGGGCTCCACCGCTACGCGGTGCGCCACCTCGCGGCCACCGGCCAGCGTGGCCCCGCGCGGCTCGTGATCGCGCACGACGTCCGGCATTTTTCCCGCCACTTCTCGAACCTCGCCGCGGCGACCTGGATCCGCCTCGGCGGCGAGGCGTGGGTCTTCGACGGCCCCCGCCCCACGCCCCAGCTCAGCTTCTCCGTCCGCTGGCTGCGCGCGCACGCGGGCGTCGTCATCACCGCCAGCCACAACCCGCCCCACGACAATGGCTTCAAGGCCTACTTCGACGACGGCGGGCAGGTCGTGCCGCCGCACGACGCGGGCATCGTGGCCGAGGTGAACGCCGTCCCGCTCGGCGCGCTGGCCGCCTACCTTGATCCGTCCTGCCCCGGGGTGCACGTCCTCGGCGCCGAGGCGGATGCGGCCTACCGGGCGGTCGCCGCGCGGGCCGTGCTGGATCCCGCGGTGTGCGCCCGGGCTGGACTGAAGGTGGTGTTCACCAACATCCACGGCACCGGCGCGGTCCACTCCGTGCCGCTGCTGGAGGCGGCGGGGTGCAGCGTGACCCCGGTGCCGGAGCAACTGGCGCCCGACGCGGGCTTCCCGACCGTGAAGTCGCCGAACCCGGAGAACGCCGAGGCGCTCGCGCGGGGCGTGGCGCTGGCCCGGGCGAACGGCGCGGACGTCGTGCTGGCGACCGATCCGGATTGCGACCGGATGGGCTGCGCGGTGCGCAACCGCGCCGGCGACCTGGAACTGCTGACCGGCAACCAGATCGGCGCCCTGCTCACCGAGCACCGCCTAGTGAAGTACAAGGAGCTCGGGCTGCTGCCCGCGGCCGGCACGTCGCGCGCGGCGACGATCAAGACCTTCGTGACCACGCGGCTGCAGGACGCGATCGGCGAGGGCCACGGGGTGAAGGTCCTCAACACGCTCACCGGCTTCAAGTGGATCGCCGCCAAGCTCCGGCGTTACGAGGACCAGCTGCGCCGGGCCCTTGGCCCTGGCTTTGACTACGAGGCGGCGGACCTGCCCACGCGGGCGCGGCTGCTGCAGGAGCACTCCACCTTCTACGTGTTCGGCACCGAGGAGAGCTACGGCTACCTCCCGAACGACTACGTGCGCGACAAGGATGGCAACTCCGCCTGCCTGATGTTCGCCGAGCTCTGCGCGTGGGTGAAGGCCCGCGGCCTGACGGTGCCCGAGTACCTCGACGAGCTGTTCCTCCGCTACGGGTTCTACCTCGAGGGCGTGATCAACCTCTACTACGAGGGCGCCTCGGGCAACGCGCGGATCCGCCGCATCCTCGAGAGCTACCGCAGCCGCCCGCCCGCCGCGTTCGGCGAGGTGCCCGTGACCCGGTTCCAGGACTTCGGCCGCGAGCGGATCGTCGATGCCGACGGGGAGGTGATCCCGGCGCAGGACCTGTACGTGGTGACGCTGGGCAACGGCTACTCCTTCGCCGCCCGCGGGTCCGGCACCGAGCCGAAGATGAAGTTTTACCTCTTCGCCCAGGAACGCGTGGCCGCCGCCGCGGATCTCCCCGCGACCAAGGCGCGCGTGCGCGCGACCCTCGACGAGCTCAGCCGGCGGATCGAGGCGGACGCGCGCGCGCGCGCCGAGGGCTGACGATGCGCGCCGCGATCACGGTCACGCTGGTCCCCGAGACGCGGGCTGGCCCCTTCGTCTTCTCCGCTGGCCTGGCCGACGCGTTCGCGCGGGCGGCGGGCTTGGGTTTCGACGCGGTGGAAATCTTCCCGGCCTCCGCGGAGGAGACGCCGGCCGACGAGATCGAGCGCCTGAGCGCGGCCCACGGCCTGCGGATCGCGGCGTTCGGGACGGGCGCCGGTTGGGTCCGTCACGGCCTGCGGCTCACCGACCCGGATCCGGTCGCGCGCCGGCGGGCGGTCGAGTTCATCGGGCGCATCCTCGCGCTGGGCGCCCGCTTCGGTGCACCCGCGATCATCGGCTCGATGCAGGGCCGGGCCGATCCCAGGGTGGCCCCTGATGCCGCCCTCGGGTGGCTGGCGGAGGGCCTGGCGGAACTGGGCGACCGCGCGCAGGCCGCGGGCGTGCCGCTGCTGCTCGAGCCGCTCAACCGTTACGAGACCAACCTCTGCAACTCCCTCGGCGCGGCCGCGGCCCTGCTGGAGCGGGCAGGTTCCCCCGCGCTGCGCCTGCTCGCGGACCTGTTCCATATGAACATCGAGGAGACGGATCCCGCCGCGGCCCTGCGCGCCGTCGGACCGCGCCTCGGGCACGTGCATTTCGCCGATTCCAACCGGCGCGCCCCCGGCTTCGGGCACACCGACTTCCGCCCGATCATCGCGGCGCTCCGGGAACTCGGTTATGCCGGGTACCTCTCCGCCGAGGTGCTCGCGTGGCCGGACCCGGAGGCGGCCGCCCGCCAGGTCATCACCCGCTTCCGCGCGCTCACCGCCCCCTGACTTCAGATGCTCAAACACACCCTGATCCACCCCAAGATCAACGAGGTCCTCGGCCGCGCCGGGCACCACGCGCGGATCCTCATCGCCGACGGCAACTATCCCGCCTCCACCAAGCGGGGGCCGCACGCCGAGGTCGTCTGCCTCAACCTCTCGCCCGGGGTGGTGACCGTCGCCCAGGCCCTGCACGCCGTCCTCAGCGCGATCCCGATCGACGAGATCAACACGATGGGCATCCCGGCCGATGACCCTTACGCGGCCTTCGGCGAGCCCAAGGCGTGGCCGGAATTCCGGGCGCTGGCCAGCGCGGCTGGCGTGAAGGCGCCGCTCACGCCCATCTCGAAGTGGGATTTCTACCGCGCGGTCGAGTCGCCCGACCACGTCCTGACCATCCAGACGGCCGACCAGGCCCTGTGGGCGAACGTCCTGCTCACCGTCGGCGTCCGCACCCCCTGAACCGATGCAGGCGCTAGAGTTGACCCGTCCCGGCTCGTTCCGCGTCGCCGAGGTGGCCGCGCCCGGTGCCCCTGGTCCCGGCGAGGCGCTGCTGCGGGTACACCGGGTCGGCATCTGCGGCACGGACCTCGCCGGTTACCTCGGCAAGATGCCGTTCTTCAGCTACCCGCGGATTCCGGGCCACGAGCTCGGGGTCGAGGTGCTGGCCGTCGGCGAGGGCGTCACCCACGTCCGCCCCGGGGACCGTTGCGCCGTCGAGCCGTACCTGAACTGCGGCCGGTGCTACGCTTGCCGGCGGGGGCACACGAACTGTTGCGAGCACAACCGCACCTTGGGCGTGATGTGCGATGGCGGCCTGTGCGAGCGCATCATCCTGCCCGCGGCCAAGCTGCACCCCTCGGCGCGGCTGTCGTTCGAGCAACTCGCGCTGGTGGAGACGCTCGCGATCGGCTGCCACGCCGTGGACCGCGGCGCGCCGGCGGCGGGGGAACAGATCCTCGTCGTGGGCGCGGGGCCGATTGGCCTCAGCGCGATCGTGTTCGCCCGCCTCTCCGGCGCGCGGACCCTCGTGATGGACGTGAACGCGGAGCGCCTCGCGTTTGTCCGGGAAGTGATGGGCGTGCCGGACACCCTGCAGGTCACCGGCGCCGAGGCCGATCTGGCGGCGCTGGGCGAGGCCACCGGCGGGCGCCTCGCGGACGTCGTGATCGACGCGACCGGCAATCCCGCCTCGATGGCGCGCGCGCTCCAGTTCTGCGCCTTCCGCGGACGCTTGGTCTACGTGGGCATCACGGCATCCGCGATCACCTTCCCGCACGCGCCGGTGCTGCACCGTCGCGAACTCGACCTCCGTGCCAGCCGGAATGCCCTGCCGGGGGATTTCCGGCGGATCATCCGGCTGATCGAGGAGGGGGCGATCGATACGCGCCCGTGGATCACCCACACCTCCGACTTCGCCGGCCTGCCCGCCGTCTTCCCGTCGTGGACGCGCCCGGAGACGCGCGTGATCAAGGCGATGGTTGCGGTGCCGGCTCCGGCCTGAGCCTTTCCCCGATGCGCTTCCCCTTCCTTTTCCTCGTGTTGGCGGTCCTGCCTTTGACCGGCCGCGCCGAATGGACGGTGGTGAACATCGCTGGCACCGGCGTGCGCGGCTTCGGGGGCGATGGCGGCCCGGCCGCGACCGCGGTGCTGAATGATCCCTTCGGGATGGCGCGCGCTCCCGACGGCTCCCTCTGGTTCTGCGAGTACGGCGGCCATCGCCTCCGCCGCATCGCGCCCGATGGCACGATCACCACGGTCGCCGGAACCGGGGAGCGCGGTTACGCCGGTGACGGCGGCCCGGCGCTCGCGGCCCGCCTCGACAAGCCCCACGAGCTCCGCTTCGACGCGGCCGGGGACTGTTACTTCACGGATATGGCGAACCACGTCATCCGGCGGATCGAGCTTCGCACGGGGCTGATTTCCACGGTGGCGGGGACGGGCGGCAAACGGGGTTACGCGGGTGACGGTGGACCCGCGACGGCCGCCCTGCTCGGCCAGCCGCATAGCCTGCAGTTCGGCCCCGACGGGCACCTTTACCTGTGCGACACGGGCAATCACGTGGTCCGTCGCGTCGAGGCCCGCACTGGGATCATCACCACGATCGCCGGGACCGGGGTGGCGGGGCCGACCCCCGACGGGGCGCTGCTCGCGGGCACGCCCCTCCGGGGACCGCGAGCGATCGACTTCGACGCGCAAGGGCGGCTCTGGCTGGCCACGCGCGAGGGCAATCAGGTCTTCCGCCTCGATCTGGCGGCGGGCCGCATCCATCACGTCGCCGGCACGGGCCGGCCCGGCTTCACCGGGAACGGCGGACCCGCCCGGGAGGCCACGCTCAGCGGCCCGAAGGGGCTCGCGCTCGACCGGGAGGGCAACGTCTGGCTCGCGGACACGGAAAGCCACAGCATCCGGCGGATCACGCCCGGTGGCATCCTCGAGCTCATCGCGGGAACCGGACGGAAGGGCGATGGCCCGCCCGGATCCGGGACCGCCTGCGCGCTGGCGCGGCCCCACGGGGTTTTCATTGAGGCAGACGGGTCTGTCCTTGTTGGGGACAGCGAGACCCATCGCCTGCGCCGGCTGCTTCCGCCGCCCAACGCCCGCTGACTCCTCGTACCGTTCGCCGGGCCCTCAGGGCGTGGGCGCGCGCGGATAAGGTTCGTAGCGCGAAAACGTGACCTGCAGGTCGGCGTCCAGCGACTTGAACCAGTAGGCGTCGCCGCGGACCGAGGTTTGCACGGCTTGGGGCAGGCTGGGTTTCTCCCCGGCGGGCAGGCTGAAGGTCAGCTGCGTGCGCAGCTTCGAGATGTGGATGCCGAGGGCCGGGCGGAACGGGGCCTCATTCTCCAGCGTGATCGCCTCGATGGTGCGGGTGGGCCGGTGCACCACCACGGTGGCGTGCAGAAAATCGGCCGTCCGGTCGCCGGCCTCCGCGGGCCGGAGGCGGCAGCGGTAGGTGGCGCGCTCGTCCGCCTCGGCGACCGCCTTGGCCTCCGCGGGGTCGATCTGTTCGGCGAGTCGCGGCGCGGTGCCGCCGCGGGAGCGTCGCGAGCGGGTGTCGCGGTACTCGGCGAGTTCCGCGGGGGTGGGGGGGCGGCCGTCCTTCCGGAGCAGGCTCCAGCGGCCGAAGTCAGGCCGCGTGGCGTCGTGCCGTTCCTCCAGTGAGCGCTGCCCGTCGGAAGTTGTCTGCACGTAGGACCAGTCTGGGGGGACCTCGGAGCGGAAACCGCGCAGCGCCGCGACGAGGTCCGGGTCGGCGCCGGCCGCCAGGGCCGCGGGCGGGAGCAGGAACAGGAGGAGGGTAAGGGCGCGCACGTTCAAGCGATGGCCGTGATGCGCGCGCGGATCGCCCGGCCGCCGCGGGGCGTCACCACCTCGTCGCCCACGCGGCGACCGATCACCTGGCTTCCCAGAGGGGACTGCGGCGTCAACACCATCACCTCGCCCGCGGCGGTCGCCACGGTCAGGCCGCCGGCGCGCGGACCGAGGAAGTAGCGCGAGGGAATGCCGCCGGAATCCAGCGTGACGAGGGCGCCGAGCGCCGCGGGGTCCGCCGGGGAGAACGCGGGGAGGGGAAGCGCGGCGAACAGGCCGATGGCCTCCGCGGCCTCCTGGACCTGGCGGGACTGGCCCTCGGCGAGATAGGCGGCCTCCTGGCTGTGCGTGTCCCACTTGTTTTCCGGCCGGCTCTCCTCGCTGGTCGCCTCCTCGTGGGCGTCCGCGGCGGCCCGCGCCTGGCGCGCCTGCTCCTCCCGGAGCGCGGCCAGAATGGCGTCGCGCAGCGCGTGTTTGTCGATGGGCATTAAAAAATCCCGGGCCGGGAAGGCCCGGGATGCAGGATGTTCGAGGGCCGCCCCGGGGAGGCGCCGGGGGGGCGCCTGCGGGGCGGACGGCCTCAGGCGTGGGCCTTGGGCAACTCGACGCCCAGCTCGGTGGCGTGCGGGTGGTTGCGCTTCACCCGCAGGAGCTGGTGGCGGCGCTGGAGCATCCGGTCGAGCTTGTCGACCAGGAGCGTGACCGCCTTGTGGCACTCGTCGGCCTCGACGGCGGCGTTCATATCGGGCCCGTGGATCTGGATGTGTCCCTTGGCGGTGAACTGCATCCCGGTGGCGGGGCTGCGGTCGCAGGCGAGTTCCACCCGGATCCGGATGATCCGCTCGTCGTGACGAAACAATCGCGCCGTCTTCTCGCGCACGAATTCCTTGAGGGAGGGGGTGAGCTCGAGATGAATGCCGGAGACGATGACTTCGTGGTGGTTTTGGCTGTTCATAGTGCTGCGTTTGGTTTCGTGTGCGCGGCCGCCGGCCGGGGGCCGGAGTCGCGGAAATTGATCCACTTTTCACCGATGTCCCTAAACGACCCGAACCTGACTGATCTCGCGGCCGCGGTCGTCACGGGAGGCTCCTCCGGTCTGGGGGAAGCTTTCATTCGTCTACTGCGGACTCTGGGCACGGCGGTCCCGGTTTGCAACCTCTCCCGGCGTCCTTGCGCGGAAAAAACCGGGGCCAATTTCAAGCCGCCGCCGCACCACGTCCCCTGCGATCTCGCGGATCCCGCGGCGCTGGCGCGGGCGGCGGGCGCCGTCACCGGGTGGCTGGAGACCGTGCCGGCCGGGCCGGTGCTGCTGGTGAACAACGCCGGGCTGGGCGCCTTCGGGCGCTTCCCGGGCGATGATCCCGCGCGGCAACTGGCGATCATCGACGTGAACGTGCGCGCGGTCGTCGACCTCACCGGACGGCTGCTGCCGGTGCTGCGGGCCCGCGGGGGCGGCATCCTGAACGTGGCCTCGGTCGTCGCGTATCAACCGACCCCGTACGCGGCGACCTACGGGGCGAGCAAGGCCTTCCTGCTCAGCTGGTCCCTGGCGTTGCGCGAGGAGCTGAGGGGGTCCGGCCTGCGGGTGACCGCCTGCTGCCCCGGCACCACCGCCACGGGCTTTTTCGACGCCGCCGGCCTGGACCGTTTGCCGGGAGCGGCGATGGGCGCGGAGGAGGTGGCGCGCTTCGCCTTGCGGGCGTGGGCGCGGGACCGTCCTCACGCCGTGCCCGGCCTGCCCAACCGGGTGCTGACCTGGGCGGGCAGCTGCCTGCCCCGCACCGCCGCCGCCCGCGTGGCCGGCCTCGTCCTGCGGCGCCGGGCCGGGCCGGCGTTGCCGTGACCCCCGGCGCGGAGATTCCTCCGGACCGCTGGGCGGGCCGGGCCTGCGCGTGGCCCCGTCGTCCGCAATCCACGGAAAGGGTGCGCATCGTGGCGCCGGAGGAGTTGCGACGCTGGATCGTGTTCGAGGACGAGCGGTTGCTGGTGGTCGACAAGCCCGGGGACGTGGTCTGTCACCCCTCGAAGGCCGGACCGTGGTCCAGCCTGGTCGGCGCGCTGCGGGAGCTCACGGGCCTGCCCACGGTGCACCTCGTGTTCCGCCTGGACCGGGAGACCAGCGGCCTCGTGGTGGTGGCCAAGGACGCGCGGGCGGCGGGCCGCCTGCAGACCGCGTTGCAGGAACGGCGGATCGGCAAGGTCTACCTCGCGCTCCTCACGGGACGACTGGAGGCCGAAACGCTCGTCGAGCAGCCTCTCGGGGACGATCTCGCCAGCCCGGTGTTCACCAAGTCCGCGGTGGTGGCGGAAGGGGAGGGTAAGGCCGCGGTGACGCGCTTCCAGCCCCTCGCTTCCAGCCCCGATGGCAGTCTCAGCCTGGTCCGCGTGATCCCCGTGACGGGGCGCAAGCATCAGATCCGGGCGCACGCGCAGTGGCTGGGTCGGTCCGTCCTCGGGGACAAGATCTACGGTCCGGACGCGCGGCTTTACCTGGAGTTCATCACGACCGGCTGGACGCCGGCGCTGGCGGCCCGTCTGGGTTTGCCGCGGCAGGCGCTCCATTGCGCCGGGATTGATCTCACGCGGGCCGGGTTCCCGCACGTGTTCTCCGCCCCGTTGGCGGCGGATCTGCTGGAGTGCTGTGCGCGCGCGGAGCTCCCGGTGCCGGCGGAGTGGCGGCCCGGGCCGCCGGCGGGCGACCAGAACCGCCCCGGGCGGTAGTTTACTCCGCGGACTTGGCGGCGCGGGTGACCTTCCGGCGCTCCACTTCCTTGAGGATGCGCTTGCGGAGGCGGAGGCTCTTGGGCGTCACCTCGACGAACTCGTCGGCGGCGATGTACTCGATCGCGCGTTCCAGGGAGAGCTTGGTCGCCGGGGTCAGCCCGGTGGCCACGCCCTCGCCCTGGGAGCGGAAGTTCGTGAGCTTCTTCTCGCGGACCGCGTTCACGGCGATGTCCTCGTTGCGCGGGTTCTCGCCGACGATCATCCCCTCGTACACCTGCTCGCCGGGGCTGACGAAGAGCTTGCCGCGCTCCTGGCACATCACCAGCGCGTAGCTGGTCGTCTCGCCGGCCTCGGTGGCGATGAGCGTCCCGGTGAGGCGGGTGAGCACCTCGCCCGCGTAGGGGCCGTACTCCTTGAACAGGTGGCTCATCACGCCGCGGCCGCTGGTCAAATTGACCACGTCGATCTCCATCCCGATGAGGCCGCGGGTGGTGATGGTGGCCTCGATCATCGTGGAGTAGGGGTGCTTCTCCATATTGGTGAGCTGCCCCTTGCGGTTGGCCAGGTTCTGCATCACGGCGCCGACGCACTCGTCGGGTACCTCGATCCAGACCGTCTCGAACGGCTCCATCCGGCGGCCGTCGACGACCTTCTCGATCACGGTCGGGCGGGAGACGAGGAGCTCAAAGCCCTCGCGCCGCATCGTCTCCACGAGCACCGCGACCTGCATCGCGCCGCGGGCCTTCACGTTGTAGACGCCGGCCCGGTCGCTGTCCTCGATGCTGATCGAGACGTTGGTCTTGAGTTCGCGGAAGAGCCGTTCGCGCAGCTGGCGCGAGGTCACGAGCTTTCCCTCCTGGCCGACCAGCGGGCCGTCGTTGACGCAGAACTGCATCTCGAGGGTCGGCGGGTCGATCTGGGTGAAGGGCAGGGCGTGGGCCTCCTCCTGGGCCGAGAGGGTGTCGCCGATGTCGATGTCCTCGAATCCGGAGAGCCCGACGATGTTGCCGGCGACGCCGGCGGTGGACTCCTGGGTGCCGAGGCCGGAGTACTCGAAGACCTTGGTGATCTTGGAGCGGATGCGCTTGCCGTCCGAGTGGCGGATCGTGAACACGGTGTCGCCGACGTTGGCGCGGCCGCCCAGGATCTTGCCGATCGCGATGCGGCCCACGTAGTCGCTCCAGTCGATGTTCGACACCAGCATATGGAAGGCGTCATCCGGCTTGGCGAACGGGGGCGGGACGTGGTTGAGGATGGTCTCGAAGAGCGGGGTCATGTTCTTCCGCTCGTCCTCGAGCTTGTACATCATATACCCATCCCGGCCGGACCCGTAAACCACCGGGGCGTCGAACTGCTCCTCGGTCGCGTTGAGCTCCATCAGCAGCTCCAGCACCTTGTCGTACATCTTGGCCGGCTCCGCGTTGTCGCGGTCGATCTTGTTGATGACGATGACGACCTTCAGGCCGTGCTGCAGGGCCTTGCGCAGCACGAACCGCGTCTGCGCCTGGGGCCCGTCGTAGGCGTCAACCACGAGGAGCACGCCGTCGACCATCCGGAGCGCGCGCTCGACCTCGCCGCCGAAGTCGGCGTGGCCCGGGGTGTCGACGATGTTGATGATCTTGTCCTGCCAGTGGACGGACGTGTTCTTCGCCTTGATCGTGATGCCCTTCTCGCGCTCGAGGTCCATCGAGTCCATCGCGCGCTCCTCGACCTGCTGGTTGGCGCGGAACACGCCGCCCTCCTTGAGGAGCTTGTCGACGAGGGTGGTCTTCCCGTGGTCGACGTGGGCGATGATGGCGATGTTGCGGATGCTCTGGTTCATAAACGGCGCGGCGAAGTGGAAAAGGGTCCAACGTGCGGACCGCGCCGGCCGAAGGCAAGGCAAGCTTTCGCGGCGCCGGCGGGCCCGTCCCCGCCGGGCTCAGGGCAGGTAGGCGCGTTCGCGGAACCAGTGGAGCAACTGGTCGCCCCAGGGCGGAGCGGGCCGGTCCGGGCGGCCGAAGCCGAGGCCGTGGGCGCCCTTCTCGTAGACGTGGAGGGAGAAGGGCACGCCGGCGCGGCGGAGGGCCCCCGCGAAGAGGAGCGAGTTCTCGACCGGCACGCCCTTGTCCTCGACGGTGTGCCAGAGGAAGCACGGCGGGGTGTCGGCGGTGACCTGCAGCTCGTTGGAGAGGTGGCGCACCAGCGCCGGGTCCGGGTTCTCCCCCAGCAGGTTGCGCCGGGAGCCGGCGTGCGCGAACTCGAGGAGCGAGATCACGGGGTAACAGAGGATGCCAAGGTCGGGGCGTGAACTCTCCCGTTCGATCGGATCCGCGTCGTCCGCACGGCCGGCGTCAAAGTGCGTGAGGAGGGTGGACGCGAGGTGGCCGCCGGCCGAGGAGCCGATCACGCCGATGCGCCGCGGATCGAGCCCGTCGCGGCGGGCGAAGGCGCGGACCATTCGGAGCGCGCGCGCGGCGTCCTGGAGCATCACGGGGTGGCGGTATCCGGCGGAGCCGAGGCGGTACTTGAGGACGTAGCAGGTGATGCCGTGGCGCGTGAGGAACTCGGCGTAGCCAGTGCCCTCGTGCTCGGCGAGGCCACCGTAGCCGCCGCCGGGGAGAATCAGCATCGTCGCCCCGGCCGGCCGTCCGGCGGGGGCGTACGGGGTCAGGGTCGGGATATCCTGGGGCCGTTCCCCCGTAGCGCCCGGCGCGGCGCCCGTCCAGAGGCGGATCGGGCCGAGGATCTGCGCGTAGGGGACCGCCTTCTCGGCGGCGGTCAGGGAGGGGAGCAACGGGGTGGCCGCGACGAGGGCGGCGCAGGCGAGGAGGAGGCGGGGCATCCGGCGAGCACAAGGGGCCGCGGCCGCCGCGACAAGCCCGCGTCGCGCGCAAAATCGGGTTGCAGCCCCCGGGGGGGGCTCCCTCACTCGGGCGGCCCGCGCATGGCGTTCAACCTCCCAAAAGTTCTCCAGGCCCTGCTCCTGTCCTCGAGCCAGCCGCTCGCGATCAAGGACATCCAGGCCGCCTTCACCCGGTTCCACGAGCAGCCGCTGCTGCCGGGCGTCGACCGGGCCGCGGCCGCGGAGCCCGCCGCCGGCGATCCGGCCGCGCCCGCCCCGGCCCCCGCGGCCGAGGAGGCCGCCGAGGTGGTGGTCGAGCCTGCCGCCGGCGATCCCGAACTCTACTTGGATGTTCCGTCGCTCGTCACGGCCACGCAGATCCGCGAGGCGATGGACGCGATCGCGGCGCAGCTGCGCGCCGCGGGCGATGGCCTCCTGCTGATCGAGGGGAACGCGGGCTACCGGCTCGTGACCGAGCCCCGCTTCGCGCGCTGGGTGCGAATCCTGCGCCAAGAGCCGCCCCCGGTGAAGCTCACCCCGTCCGCCCTGGAGACGCTCGCCGTGATCGCCTACCGGCAGCCTGTCACCCGCACGGAGATCGAGAACATCCGCGGGGTGTCCGCCGAGGCGGGGTTGAACAAGCTGCTGGAGCGGGACCTCGTCTACATCGTGGGTCGCGCCGACACGCCCGGCCGGCCGATCCAGTACGGCACGACCGACGATTTCCTCGAGTTCACGGGGATCAAGTCCCTCGACGAGCTGCCCGCCTCCGATGTGCTCTCGTCGCGGCAGATGGACGAGTGGCTGCGCAAATCCGAGAACACCAAGGCGCCCGGCGACCTCGATATGGGCCTGCCCGACGAGCAGTTGCCGCTTGAGGCTCCGCTGCCGACGCGCCCCGCCGAGGACCCCGCGCCCGCCTCCGGGGAGCCCGCCGCGGAATCGCCCGCGCCTTCCCTCCCGTCCTCCGCCTGAAATGGACCTTGGCCCCATCCGCGACCAGATCGACCAGCTCGACCACCAGCTGGTGGAGCTGCTGAACCGCCGGCTCTCCCTCGCCGCGGAGATCGGCAAGGTGAAGCGCAGCGCGGGCGGGCAGATCTACGTCGCGGAGCGCGAGGACGCCGTCCTGCGCAAGGTGACCGCCCGCAACCGCGGGCCGATCCGCGACGAGGCGCTGCGCGCGATCTACCGCGAGATCATGTCCGCGGCGATCGCCCTCGAGAAGCCGCTGCTCATCGCCTACCTGGGCCCCGAGGCGAGCAATACCCACGCGGCCGCCCTGCGGAAGTTCGGCGCCAGCGTGGGCTACCACCCGATGGCCACGGTCGCGGACATCTTCACCGCGGTCGAGAAGGGGGAGACGGATTACGCGGTGATCCCGATCGAGAACTCCACCGAGGGCTCGGTGCGCGAGGTGCTCGACAGCTTCGTGGAGAGCGACGTCAAGGTGGTCGCGCAGGTCTATATGGAGATCAACCACGCGCTCATCTCCACCGTGCCGCTGGAGGCGGTGACGCGCGTGTACTCGAAGGATCAGGCGCTGGCGCAGTGCCGCCACTGGCTGCAGCGCCACCTGCCCCACGCGCAACTGGTGGATGCCCCCAGCACGTCCCGGGCGGTGCAGCTCGCCAAGGCGGAGCCGGGCACCGCGGCGGTCGCGGGGGAACTGGCGGCGGAGCACTACGGGGTCCCGGTGCTGGTGCGGAACATCCAGGACAAGGCCGACAACACCACGCGCTTCTTCGTGCTGGGCCGGCAACCTTCCGGCTCGGCCGGCGCGGGCAAGGATCTCACCAGCCTGCTGGTGTCCCTCGGCGACGAGGCGGCGTCGCACTCCGGCGCCCTCCTGCGGATGCTGATGCCGCTGGCCGAACGCGGGATCAACCTCTCGAAGATCGAGTCGCGCCCGAGCAAGCGGCGCCCGTGGGATTACTACTTCTTCCTCGACGTCACGGGGCACTACGAGGACCCCGCGATGCGCGACGCGATCGCGGAGCTGCGCCGCTTCTGTCCGATGGTGAAGTGGCTCGGCAGCTACCCGCAGGTGGGCTGATTCCCGCGGCGGCGCGCGGCCGCGGTTTCAAGGCTGCCCGGTCGCCGGCTGCAGGCTGGCGGTGAGCGCGAGCAGCGCGTCGAGCATCTTCACGCTTGCCCCGGGCTCGAGTTGGTTGGTGCCCGGCCAGGTCTCGTACCCGCCGAGCGCGAAGTGCCGCGGCGGGGGCAGGTAGCCGAAGTACCCGTGGTTCAGCTCGACCATGAACGAGCGGCGGAAGGGACTGCGGCGGCGGTACTCCAGGCCGGTCTCGGCGAAGGTCTCGCAGGGAAAGGTTCCGATCGCCACGTCGCCGATGCGCAGCGCCTGGAGCGGGATCGGCGCGGTCCCGCGCTGCTCCGCCAGCAGCTGCACGCGCCCGGCGTAGGACAGCCGCTGCACCCAGTCCGGCGTGGTCGCGAACT